>WNGR01000370.1_pt1 | contig 54044 bp, 49 predicted proteins | sample 5407581 | NCBI WGS metagenome assembly WNGR01 (sample SAMN13153383, study PRJNA577476) | soil metagenome | isolation source: 80 cm soil or saprolite under Garry oak tree replicate 2 | place: USA:California | collected 2016-06-15 | reverse complement strand
ACGGTAATAGTGGGTGACACAAACTTGACGTTGCGCTCAACTGAAACGCGCTTGGTGTCCGGCCAATAAACGCGGTGGGCGTGCGTACTATCGGCATCGTAGCCCACCCATCGCGCTTGAATGGCTCGCGCGTCGAGCTTCGAGCCTTTTGAACTGTGCACCCAGACATGTTGACCCCACTCGGGCAAGCTCCCCAGATTAGGCTTTTGCCCATACAGGCGCTCATAAGGCGTGATGTTGCCGAGAACTCTAGTCGAAGTGCGATTCTTGAGCCATACTGCGAAGTTAATCGCCTCCGCCCATAAATTCTTCGGCAAGTCGGCCTGGTGTAGCATTGCGCGCACGCGTTCGAGGAGTCGACGATTGAGCGACTCGGCTACGCCGTTATGCTGCGGCGTGTCGTGAGTAGTAAGTCGCCGCTCAGTACCTTCATCTCGAAGAAAGTTGGTGAAATCACGGCCGGTAAACTCACCGCCGCGATCCGACCTAAGACGTTTGATGTGCGCGCCATGCTGAGTCTTCGCCCAGGCCGCGAACGCCTTGTAAGCACCAAAAGTCTCATCCTTAGTTCTGAGAACCTCAAGCCGAGTGAAACGAGAGAAGTCGTCAGTGAAAGTGACATAGTATTTGCGACCTCCAAGACTAAGTGTCGGCGACGGCCCCCAGACATCAGAATGGACCTCAGCACCAAAAGTGTCGGCAGGTGGAGCCTCGCGCTCCTTCCGAATAGGCTTCCGAGTCGCCTTAGCATATTCACACGAGTCACAGGTGAAAGGTGGGAAATCGTCTATTAAATGTAAGCCAGAGACTGCATTGCTGCGGATGAGAGTGCGAATGGAGTCTGCCGAAATGTGTCCCAGCCTGCGATGAAGTGTGAGAATGTCCACGTGCTTGGGTGACATAGCAGCCATGCCAGTGAGCGCATGTTCCACCTTGAATAACCCGTTCACGCTAGCGGGTATGCTGCCAACAATAGAACCACCTTGTTTGATCTTGCATGATCCATCCTCAAATTGCACAGCGTAACCGGCCTTGACGATACGGCCAATTGAGACTACTGTCAGGCCCATCTCTGGCGCGTGTAAGGCATCACGCAACAACACCTTAGACGACGACGCGCCATTTGGAACCTGGATCTGAAGGTCTCCCACGCCCACTGCATAGAAGACATGATTGTTCGCTGCAGTGATAGGACAAGCAGGGATCTCGTGGTATGTGACGAATCGCTCATGAAATGGAGACATATGACAAGATGCCCTGGAATCGTACAATTCCATCTCTGCGCCGGCTGCTTCATTGGCTGCCATTGCTGGGATATGGGGAGTCTCTTCCCCCTCCTCTCTCTCAACATCTACAATCACAGCCCATGCTTCAATATCGGCATCCTTCTCTCCTGCTTGCTCGGCGCCAGTGGCAGCATCGCCCTTTGCGCCTCCGTCTCTAGCTCCACCACCTCTTCTCCTCGGCCCTTGACCTTCTTTGCTGCCACCTTTCACCCAGCAATCGGCCTTGACATGGCCCTTCTTGTGGCAATTGAAGCATTCAACTTGCTTCTTGCCTTTCCGGCAAGCATCTGCAATGGCAACAAAAGCTTCATCTTGGGCCTTACTGCCCCTCAAGGTACATCGATCGTACTCGTCTGTGGCGAGCTTAGTAACAATGGCAGGAGTGGGAGTAGTACCACTCATCTCAGCAGCCACGGATATAGCACTCAAGGTGGGCTGGTACAAGGGTGGCAACGATCCCATCAAGATCGAAGCATACTTGCTATCAGGCACAGTCTTGCCCATCGCCACAAGCTGCTGGCGCAAATCAGTCAGCCGTTCAAAGTGCTCGCATACGCTGTCTTCCTCAGCACAACGCGTCGTCTGTAAACGCCTCCCCAAGTCCACCAGGATTAAAATGGTGCGTCCCTCAAACAGTTTCTTCAGCTGATCCCAGACATCTTTGGCTGTGTTGCCGGTCTTGATAGCATTGAAAACAGTGTCGGGAACTGACGAACCAATAAGCTGCTTGACTGCAGCTTGGTCATGGCGCCATCGAATCTTGGGCGTCATGATACCAACGTTGCCAGCATCCTTGTACTCTTGGGTAATGGTAGGGGAAGTAAGGTGGATGGACAGGCTGCGCGAGTCTATGGCCCATTGCATTCTGTCACGGTATGTCACCCAATTTGAGCCATCCACGACTAGCTTGGTGACAGTGATCTTTGTATCATCACTCATCTCAAGCACAGGGGAATGACTTTAAAACAAAAGGACTATGCGCATGCTCGACAAACTGGATAGGGGTCCGACAGGGGCTTCTAGTCTGTTAATTAGCAGCACCAGGGCCCATAACCTAGTGAGGTTATGACCCACAAGAATATATTTGAGTTATAAACAAGCAATTTGCGAGCGCGCACAGCAACTCCGGCAGCAAGTGAAAGAACGCACGAAGTGGGAGAAAGTGAATCGGTTACGTTTAGGGGCTCGTTGTCGAGCTCCTTTTAAACTATTCATACAGGTATACTACGCGATTTGTATAGTATGGTAAACATATCAAAACCAGTGACGCTTATACAGCATCATTTTGCTATAGTAAGGATACCCGAGGCTGGAGAGCTTGAAACAGTAAGCCGAATCGCACACATCATAACATACACCTGCGAACACGAAACAACAGTCCTAGTATAGTAATGAGACATTTGACTGGCCATGCCGAAACCAAAAGGCTGTTCACGAGAACAAAACTGGAACAGCACCTTAAGCGCTTTGGAGAGATTCCACCAGGTTATTGGTGCCAGTGGTACTGTAGATGAAATGGCGAGTAGAAATGGCATGTGCTGCGTGCTGCTTCGTCCGCTCAACACTGTTCTAGCTCTGAGTGTCCGCCCATCCCTCACTCCGCTTCATAGCGTCAAAGGTTTCGGGGATTGGCTGTGCCAGTGTATCGCATATCGGGTACTGGATATGTGCACAGCCTCATGGCACCATGCACAGCACTGTGATGCGACCTGAATGCACTGGAGCTCACGAACTACAGTGTACCCCTTCAGGATTAGTTCGAACCATTCTTGGAACTATGTTTACGGGTTTCGGAAGCTCCTCTTGGAAAAAGGTCCGCATCAATCAAACGTTGCCGCTGTGGCAATGCGCTCGCATGGATCCATATGTCGCGATTTTCTCCCTGTGATCCATCACAACTTTAGCGAGGCCTTGAAGTCTGCAAGTCCCTCACGTCTGACGTTGACGTCTGTACTCCTGATAGACCGTCCTGTAACCAGTGATTGGGTGGCACAAGGGCATAGGATTGATGGACGAACCGGCAAACCCAAACACGACCTAAACTAATTCACTACTACAGCCAAATCCATATTGATAGTCCCCTTCAAAAAATACACATGGTTCGGACTTACGAAATTCATGAGCGGGGTTCATAAATAAGTGGGAGGAGAAATTCTTGGGAAATTGGTTATGTTGCAAAAATCGGGTTATGGAATAGTTATCCGGGTGTTATCCACTTCACAGCGTTCAGCAGTGTTGCCATCTCAATATAACCCCCCTTCCTTCCCCTCCAAAACCCTCAACGATGGTCCGCCGCCACATATCTGATGAACTCAAAGAGATGGCTCTTTCCATGTCTCTTCAGGGTCTTCATGATTCAGATATCTGTGAATACACAGGAATCAGTGAACGGTTGCTCAAGCAGTTCTGCAGCACCCATTGCAGGTGCCTTGGCAGGCACTGACTCGCTCGTGACAACCAGAATTGTAATACAGTACTATAGCGACAATATGAATATTTTTCCTATCTTGTTGGACCCACAAACATGGAATTTTCTCTGCGCAGCCCGAGGTAGTCATGGTGCCACATTGCCTGGCAAGCACACACAACTTAGTGTCAAAAGCAACAAGTAGAATTATATAAATTTCTTTTTTATTTACATCTTATATAAATTTCTTTTTTATTTACATCTTTTATTTACAACATTTATTTTCTATGGGAAAAAACCTCGGCATGGGGCATTCAAACCCCGCTACCTATGTTCTGAAAACGGAAGGGGACTATCGATATGGATTTGGCTGTAATTCCCACGATCATAACCGGATCCTCGAGCGATCCTCTGAAGTTGAAGAGCCGAATTTCTTGACTGCTCTCTGGCTGCCCGGTGCTACTCCTCTTCCTCCCCTGACTTCGCGTAATATGAGTACAGACTTATGGGTTCCACCATCCTCAGCCGCGGTCTTTCCTAGTGCTGATAGCGCCAGAACATGGGGAAATGGTCGTTGTGGTAGAGTTCACGTAACGCCAAGCAGTTTCAGGCGTACTCGGGCGTTCGAAGAGCAAACAGCTGTGCACCCAACTGACAGTCCGCATTTTTTGATGCCATTTTATTCGATCTACAATTGGAGGCGTTACGTATCGTGTCAAATGGTGAGATTTCACCCCAGCGACTATGAGACCTATTTAAGTGCCATGTTTTCAATGCGAGATCCCCCAGCTCCTGCTCACTTTCGTGTTCTTTCTCTGGTACTGGTTGGTGAGCACATCCATGGCCCCATCCCACCGTTAAACGTGCTAACGCGTATGCAGCCCGAATCCTCATTTGTTCAACGTTCAACTTTCAGACAATCCCTGCCCTTTCGTTCACGTTTTTCATACCCACACACTTTAATTAACAACGAACTATAACACAATGCACGCCTCCCACGTCGCCATCCTTGTCCTCGCCGCCTCCGCTGCTTCCACTGCCCTCTCTGCCCCCCTCGCGTATGTCGTTGCTCCTCTTAATCTTGCAATATCGGCTGATTCCTTGGTAGGGCTCGCGGAACTGCCGGTGTGCCCGCCACCTCTGATGTTGTTGCCCGCGATGGCTCCCCACTTGCCGCACGCGACCCCGGGCTCTCTGGTGGAGACATCCAGGATCTCCAGAATCTCTTCAACCTCCGCTCTGATGACGCCATCACCGCACTGTACGGACGCGATGTCAGCGCCGCCGAGTTGGATGCCCGCAGCATCGTCGACGATGCCCTCAACTCAATTTTCCAGCTGTTCGACGGTAATCTTTTCGGTCGTGACGTCGGCGACTTCTTCCAGTCGATCCCCACCCACGGTGGCCCGGGCTTGCTTTCCGGGCCTCTTGGCCCCTTGGAACTTCATGATCTCGTCAACAAGATTCACAACGTGAACGCAGAAGGTTCCTCCCCCCCTGCGCAGGTGCTTGGAGCCCGCAATTTCGTCGGTGATGCCCTCAACAGAGTTTTCAAGTTGTTCTCCGGCAGTGTGATTGGTCGTGATGGCGTCGACCCCGTCGACGATTTCGTCCAGGGGATCTCCCGCCGCGATGTCTCCGACCCGGACGGGGCGTGCGGCAGCCTTCATGGCTTGTCCTCCGGGTACATTAACTTCTTGCCGCCTGTCGGGGCTTGCGACTTGGACGCTCTCATACAGGACGTTCAAAATTTCCCCCCCGACGTTTCCAATCCCGAGGCTCGCGATCTCAGCGCCGTTCTCGAGAGGATAAGACGTATCCTCGGGCTCGACGTCGCGAGCCGGGATGTCACCCCACTCGATGCCCGCGATCTCAGCGCCATTCTCGAGAGGTTGAGACGTATCTTCAAGCCCGACGTCGCGAGCCGGAATGTCACCCCACTCGAGACTCGCGATCTCAGCGCCGTTCTCGAGAAGATAAGACATATCTTCAAGCCCGACGTCGCGAGCCGGAATGTCACCCCACTCGAGACTCGCGACCTCAGCGCCGTTCTCGAGAGGATAAGACATATCCTCAAGCCCGACGTCGCGAGCCGGAATGTCACCCCACTCGAGGCTCGCGATCTTAGCGCCGTTCTCGAGAGGATAAGACATATCCTCAAGCTCGACGTCGCGAGCCGGGATGTCACCCCAGAGCAGCTGATCACAGATGCTTCGCTCGCGAGCCGTCCGTTAAGTTCTCTTGATTAGTGGGTACAGTAGTAACGAGAAAAGAGATGACATGACACGACATGATTATGTGGTACACGCTTGTACTTTTGGATGTATGATCGTTACGCGTTATGCGTTCTGTGAATGGGAAGGTGTTCAGAGCTCTTCTGCGGTGATTTCTGTGCATAGTAACTTACTGGGCAGCGAACGAAAGGCACCAGGAGATGTTGTCGAATCAGACCGGAGCCTCACCAGGCCTCACCGTCTAGTGAACGTTGATAATTGAAAGATGCGGGTATTACAATACTCCAATGATCTACTTTTTGCAAACAAGATGGTACCAGATGAAGAAATATATGTATGAACATATGCGAAAGAATATGGATTAAGCTGAAAATTTTCGCATCAAAGATGACCCGGGAAAATAAAGATAGAACAAAGATGTCACACAGTAATTGACCCCTCACCACGACTGTTGAGGCGTATAAACCCGCAAGCTATTGATTTCCCAGTAAGCATCTGCAAATGCACTTGGGTTATTGTTAACAACTGAGGAAAGAGGATCAGCATGTCTCGATGATTAAAACTGATGGTCTAACAATCTTCGCAGGTCCCCGCCCCGCAACCGGAAGTTGGCCAGAGTTTGCCAGCCCAGTCGCCCTTGGTGGAAATAAGCGTGTCAGCGACGGGTAGAACAGAAGACGAGCAGGGTAGACAGGACACCGACGCAAAAAGTCAGGTCAAAAATGATTTGGTGCGCGTCAAAGTGCTGCTTGTAGTCACAACTGTCGGGGTAGAAGGGAAAGTTCGCAACCGGGACGCCCCAAAAGATATCCGGGTACACAGGTATTCCCCGCGGCGCCCGACGCGGATCACCTCCGGGACAAAGCCACGTCGTGGATAGAACCAGACCTTGACGGAGTCGCGCCCTCTGTACGTGACGAAATACCCGCCACCCACGCGGTTGAACGGGGCGCCGTAGGATGTGTAGGATGGGTCGGAGAAGATGACGCCGCACCCTTTGTTGTGGTTGGCCGCCGTGTTGCAATCGGTTAAGGAGGTGTCTCTACCACGAATTTAGAATTCTAGCGTGTGAGACCCACCCAGTCTGCGGTTGGCGCAACACATCGGGGGGCATCGTACAATTTGGGGTAGTATGCAGGGTTGCTTGGTTATGGACTTCCAGATTGATACTTGGAGTGGAGATCGCGCCCGCGCGCACGCCATTAGCATTTCGCGTCGATTCCCAGCGGAGGGTGGGTGGAGGGTGGGTGGAAATATAACGCGTGTTCTAACCCTCTATGATGTCGATTTCGCCGCCGTTCGGCCACGGACCGGTTTTGCTCCGCGTCCAAAAGGCAGGCCAGGTGCTACAACCAGCCGGCATGTGCTGGAGATCGAGCACGAATATCGCTTCGTCGTACGTGTTCTCAGACGAGATGCGGATGCTGTCGCGTCCGCAGGCGGAGGGGGAAATGATGGACCAATCGTCGGCACGCATGAAGAACTTCCCGCCGTGAACAGGAACAAAAAATTCAGCGAGAGTCGAACAGAGACGCGCAGGAAAGACCGCACCATATGTCAGGTTTTTTCTCTGAGCCTCTGCTTGGCTAACGTAGTTGACGCGGCCGTGCGTCGGGTCATTCCTGGTCACCCAGTTCCACCCCTGGAAGAACCCCTCGCCGATCCACTCATTCTGGAGATAGAAGGATGCCCTGGCGCATGGAGTGAGAGATAGAGAAAGAGTGGCAAGGAATGCATAGCCAGCACGCATAGTTGAGATTAGGAAACCCCGAGTGGTATGAAAGGAGTGTAGTTTTTGAGAGAGGCGACAACGTAAAGGAGAGACCGGAATAGAGTGAATGACACAACGCCAGCCGTATAACGGACTGGGCAGGAGAGCGAAGGAGATGGTTCAGCTGGGGGATTGGGGGTCAGATAAGTGGTCGAGCTGGCGATTAAAACGGAATGGACTAACGCGTGCTGGCGCATTTCTTGGCGTTCAACTCCATCTTTGACGGGTTCCGAGGGTAAACCGGTAAGCTCTGGGCTCCGAAGAGCAGCTTTCAAGGTGGAATTACCCGAGGAATTGAATTGACCTACGCTGGGCGCTACATTACGGCGCGCTCAGTAGGCAGCAATCGCTTAATTTACCAGTGACCTCGCTGCCACGATGCCATACAGCATATCCCTTTGGAGGAGCCACCACTCTCTAAAGTACCGTGGACTTGCCAGTATTGAGGCACGAACTCCATAATTCTCACCTCTCAGTGGTACTCAGCAAGTTTGTTGTCCTCTTACAGGCTCTTTTAGGAAAGTGCAACTAACCGGATCTGTCGCTTGACCGATTGACCGAGTCACGTAATAAGTCGCGACCTTCCCCAGACTTCCAGAGTACTGACCTCGACCGCCCTCCAACTCTGGGTCCTTTTCACGAACGACCCTGCAGCTACAACTCTCCCAACTTAAACTCCTCAGCTCCGAATAACGAGGCTCCCGAATTTTTTTTTCTCGGTACATCTTGTGGTATATTGGAAATTCTGGTGCGAAAGCTTCCGGAGTTGCTGCGACTCGGAGCCATGCCGTCACAGTTCACCGTTTGCAGTAAGTTACTTGCCAATGTATCTCCACGACCGCTAATATATAACGGCACTTGGACTTCTGCTGCCTCCCGCGGGTCGGCACGGAAATACCCACCATATCTCCGTTCGCAGCCCGATCGAGGCCACCGCCACCATATCTCATATGATCAACTCACCACATGCACCACACACCATCCGAGTCTTTGTGTGCAGGGCCCTCGGACGATATTTGATCGGAGCTTAGTTCCAAGTGGACTGGACGCCTGATCAAATCAACGCAGGGCGTGCTAGTCGAGCGAGGCCCGAGAGCGTCGATTCTGCACCTCGCCGTGCACATACATACACACGCACCATCCACTTCACAGTAATGCTAATGCCGCCGGCTTTCGACCCGTCGATAACTTCCGCCCAATCTCGCTGACTAGTACTTTTTGGTATAGGATAATTTGTGGGCGGTGCGCGATCCCAGACAGAGAAAACTTCCCTGACCCGATCCAGCTCTCTCGCGTTGTTTGCCTTACTTTCTATTATCGATCTTGCTGTGTCAGTGGGCGCTGTACGGCGCTGAGAGTGGCCCCCTACTGCTCCCTCGGGCCTACTTCGGTCCAACGTTTTCCCATGCTCTGGAAGCATCGTCCTGCGCTAAAGCAACCGCGACAAGTCCCGAGCGGAGTGTCTTCCCCTTGCTGCACGGTGTGACGTGCTATACTACGCACGTAACATACAGAAGCAGGACTCCACATTCCAACAGCGTCACGCGATATTCCTCTTATGTCTCATCTGATAATGCTTCTTCCATTATACCCGCACTCACGACTGTCAACGAGATATTTTTGGATGAAGTCAGTCCAGAACCCCGTTTCGGTTTCAATATAGGCGGAGTTCTCGCCTGCTTGCTTCCAGAGACCTCTTTTTTTTTCCTGGATCACTCACTCCCTACCGCATTCGAGTGCACCCCGGGCCACACTGGCCGGCCTAGGCTCGTCTGGAGTATCTGGCGCAGCAGACACGGCCTTCTGCCCTCTCTGAAACGTCACACTTGTCATCTACTCGTGCGCACGGATTCTTCCTTTTAGAGTCGTGGACAAGGTGCGGATTTTGCGCGATTGGTCATTGTCGGTGATACAAAGCTGTATAAGATAGGCACAAAGTTATTGCGTGACTCTCGGCTCGCAGAATCGCATGGCAAATGATGGCAAGCATGGAATTTCCCATTTTTGGCCACTAATTATCGTATCTAACTAACTCGTCCCCTGGACCGACCACTACGATACGTGTGCCGTAATAATTTCCTCTTTGAATATGATCCCGTACATGATGCATGTCTGAAACAGCCAAAAGTCCCAACGCAGATCAAATACAACAACAAGTCCGAATATCAGTATCGAATCCGTTCGTAACGTACTACTTAGACAAGAAATTGCCCCCAAAACTGATGATGAATGTGCGGGGTGCAATGACCGCCAGGTCATAGAAATAGGATAGTTCCGCATCAGACAAGGGGAAGGCCGTTGTACCGGCCCCTATCATTTACAGATAATGGCGGCGTCGCAGTGCCGTGAGCTTGTTCGCTGCCAGGCGTAGTCTGGATTACGGTCGCCGAGGGCGACACCAATGAGGGTGGGAACGTGCTTGGGTCGGAAGGGTCCTTGTTGTAGGATTACGTCAGCATTCAGCCACATCAAAGCGCAGCAACATGCCGCCATGACGAAAAACAAATTTCATGGAAAAAAAAGGTGGGGGAGGGAAAATGAAAGGTTCGGTGAAGAGCGCTTAGATGCAATTAATACGCACATAGAATTTGGGAATCGTGGAGGTGCCCGGATCCGGAAGGCCAAACGCCTCTGCCATATGCGGTGCGTCGGTCATGAACGGCGAGGGTCGTGCAACTGTGCGCCACCGGCGGCGTCGGGTGTACCAGATGATGAGACCGACCAGCAGCGTAGCGACTACGACACCGCCCACTACACCGCCGGCGATCGCCCCCGTACTCGAGCTATTCTTGTTTGAGCTGGAGCTCGAACTTGTAGAGGAGCTTGGCACTGATGTGGAAGACGTGGACGTGGCTGACGAGACCGTTTGCGTGCCCTCAGGTGAATCTTTGGCACAAAGAAAATCAAAAGAAAAAAAAGTTAGAAATCTTTTTTTTTGACGCCACCATTTTCGGCTTACCACCAGCGCTTTGTGCTGCAGTGGCGTCCCATGTGTCAGCCGTCTGGATGATTGCAACGGAAAAACATCGGGATCAAAGGCACAGTGCCAAGATAACAGGTAGTACGCACCGATACGTCGAGATATGCCCAGCGAGGTACTCGTGTCCCGGCTGGGATCGAATTTGGATACCTAGTACGAGTAACAGATGCAAGAGAAAGAGAAGGATCAGCGGTGACGTGTCAGATCAGGAGCATTAGAATGTAGACCCACGTTCCAGCTGTAGATACAGTGGTGCAGTTGAGGATCCATTGGGACCACCTGGCAAAACGTCATCAAAACGACGCCAAACTTGCGCGCAGATAGGCAGAGTGCATACTGTAGCCATTGCGAGGATCCTTGGCAGGCACCGCAGGCACTGACGAGCGAGTAGGCGACGGTATTGCATACGCACAAGTTGCCCTTCCCGGCGTCTGGGCCACGGTACAGCGAGCCTTGCGGTAGCGGAGCGATTTGGAACACTGTGTACGTGTGCGGATCGACGAGAGAAAGAACCCAGAATGGGATTACATTTAGTTAGGAGGGACAAGGACAAGGAGTGGTGAGAAAACGTACACCCACTGCCACATGTTGCCTCCAAATATGCAGCAACATTGCAAGGGTTCTGACCCAGGGTGTTGTAGGACTTGGGATGGAGACCTCAATCAGTCGATCGAATGGAATGGAGAGTCGAATAGACGAATCCTAGGAAAACGTGGAGTGTATTGGGGACTCACCCATTCCCATCCTGTAGTACAGTTCGGATAGACGAGCTGGGCAGACGCAAGGCTCGCGAGAATGGGGAGACAGGCAACCAAGTGCGACTTGCTCGTCCTCATCTTCCTCCTGGTCATGGGTGTCGGGAGCAGGGGGTAGACGCGGTCGAAAGGAGAGGTGCGTTGGCCATATACGTTTCCTGTTCCTGTCTTGCCGTTATGGCACCCGGTCGAGCGCCCTAAGGAAAAAACCCGGATTCGTGACTGCTCCGTGTGGCCAAGAGCACCCGCCGAAAACTCGTACCTTTGGCTGGCTCCGGACAACCCGAACTGACGCCCATTGTCTCGTGGTTGCTTGAGTCATCGCTTGGATGACGGTGCAGTGCTGAATGTACACCTTCGATTATGTCATCATATAGCGGATTGCTCATGTTCGCTAAGGCGACAAGTGGTAGTAGCTACCAGCTGCTGGCACAGAAAGAAAAGATGACTGAGCATCTAGCACACTGCCGACGCCACTTTCCGCCGTGTTGCGACCTGCGACTGCGACCTGCGACTTGATCGAGAGAGCGCTCCAAGGAGCGCTCTCGATCCCATCCGCGTTTCAAGTTCATGCATCACAACAACTCCGAGTCGACCTTCTCGGTCATCGCGCATTTATAATGTTTACAAACTGCGGCACAGCTCTAGACGACCAGTCAAAAGTGATGTAACTCTACTCGGACCGAGTTCAGGCGGCGAATGCCGGACGGTCATACGACGCCTAAGCTGGTCTTCGAGAGCCCGGTTTGACTCGGAAGCTGTCCGATTCTGGGAGATGTGCACCATGACAACACAGGAAATGTGTCTGACCTGTGTCCCGACAGAAACTGTACCTCCGTAAGTTGCGGCGGTGCTTCGCTCGTCCGCCACCACGCCAACGGTAACCAGGGGTAAATCGTTCTCTCCTAATAGGCGAAACACAATACTCAACTCTCACTTCAAATTATAGTCTCTACAAGCAAACCTCGCCTGAAGGTCCTTGAGAGTAAAGTCCTTTTCTGCATGGTTCCAGGTAAATTGTAGAAACTGTAAGTCGCAGAAAGCGCACCTCATCGAATGCCGCTGGCCAACTTGGGTGGCCCATCATATCCCTCAGATACTTCTGCAGCCGCGCGAACGCCGTACGCCTGTCTCCCGGCCCCTTCCGCAAAGTTCCCGATGTCGTGCCGCAGCATGAGCTCGATGCGTCCGAGGAACGGCGCTGCTGCAGCGTCTGCGATCGACCACTGGCAGCCAAGCACGTCGAGGCACGAACCCTCCTTCCTGTGGGAGCAGCGTCTGCAGGTCCCTCAGAGCACCTAGAACTGAGCCCGGCTCTGCGCCGCGCAGGACGCGAAGAATGCCGGGATGACGTTATCGGAGACCGCGGCGATGAAGACGCCGGCGCAGATGGGAGTAGATGTCTTTCGGATGTAGGTCTCGTCAGGAACTCGAAGAGCACGGGAGACTCTGCCGGCTTGTTGGAGAGAGGCGACGGTCGGTCCGGGCTGACCTTGTGCAAGCGCCAGCACCTGTGAGTGGTCAGTCGTACGAGTCCCGTGCGACAACGCCGCGGCGGGGGAGGGGTGGGGCCTTCGGCGGATAGCAACGGCGCGTGGACGTAGCGGATACTGCTGCTGCTGACGCTGGAATCGTACTCGGGCTCGGCGAATTCGATGAGGAACGCAGCGGTGTGGGCGACATCCGCGACGAGGCGCGAAAAGAGCGCATTACGCGCGACAAAGTCTGTCTCGCAGTTGAGCTCGACGAGCGCGGCCTGCGTGCACGCCGCCGTGGCCCGCTGCCGAGCCCGTCCCCCGCGCGTGGACCGACGCACCGACGCGGCCCTCGCCGGCAGCGCGATGGGCGACTTTGGTGGCCTTTTGAGCACCCGAGACGGCGAAGAGACTGAAGACGGGTGGTCGCGCTCGGAGCATGCTCGCCATTGCGGCAAAGGCCTTGTCCAGCTCCAAATTTGGCTCTAAGTTCCCACACTTTCGAACTATTTTACGCGTCTGTAATTACTGTACTAGCCCGGCACTCTACAAACGCGTACTCGTGCCTGGAGTCGATCATGTGAGATGTAAAGTGCGATTTTGGATGTAAGTCTGCTTGGGTTGCTCGAAAGAATTGGATCCTAGTCGTCACTATCTGAACCGTCTTCTGTTCCAAAAAAGTCAAATTCGAGTTCGAGGTCACGGTGACCTCGAACTACAGTGTACCACATAGAATCCATTTGTACCCTTGCCCTGAAGTCGGGACCCAGGACGTCAACCACAATTTCACTGAACGGCTGAACTGCTTCTGCTGCGGAGCCATCCAGGTCTGAGTCATCATCCGGGCGCGGGGGGGCGCACCCGCGCAAGTCGAGCATCTCCAATGGAACCCCCAGCTCCACGCGCTTCATAAGTGCGTCACAGAGGCGAAGTGCCCAAGGTTCACGTAGTCGTAATGGGAGGTCGACCAGGACGAGCTCTGTCAGCGAAGGGAGCAACGGGCTCTCACGTCCCCCGTTGTCTTCGAGCAGCATCCCTGTGAATTCACGCTCTGTGGGGGGCGCCAGTCGCACGCGTCGGAGCAGGGGCCACTTCGGCGCGTGGCGGAGCCAGAACCGCTCGTCGAGGGGCCTTGTGGGGTCTAGGTAATTGAAGTGTTGTGCAGTGAGCGTCACGAGACTGTCTAGGGGAAGGGCCGCCATCACCGCGTCGAAGGTCTCGATGGAACTAAACCAGTCCTTGTTCGTGACAGAGAGCGCCACGCGTGGAGAGAGCGTCGCGGCGAGCAAGGTGGGCGGGTCGTGTACCTCGACGTCGATATCGGGCACAGGCCACGCAAGGATGTCTACGCGCTTCCCGTAGCCGTGGATGAGCACGCTCTGCAGAGGCCGGGTGTCCTGGGGTCCGTGTGCGTGTTGCGCGACATACGGAAGCATTTTTTGCACATCTCCTCCGTTCTCAGGCCGAAGACGAGACCCTGCCGTGAGGCACAGCGAGGTGAGAGCCGGTAGGACGAGATGAGCAAGTGCGAACGCACAATCCCCCGGAGAGGCGGAGATATCGAAGTGTGTAAGGGAGGGAAATGTGACGGTGCGCTCAACGTCAAATGGAAAGGGAGAAGTAATCGGGGAAGCCGAGTGAAGGCCAAGCGTCTTTAGTTGTGGCATTTCGTCCAGGGCATCCAACCAAACTGAGAGGCTCGGCCTCGCATCTGCGGACGGTGTGCGTATTACGAGGTGCTTGAGGCCTCTTAAGAGCGGTGACTTCCAACTGATGTCGCAGTTCGAGAGCTCGAGGCAAGAGAGCCTAGGGGTGGAACCATCGAAAAGAGTGTCAGGAACGAATGGTTGCTTCCATATTGTTATGTTCTGGTATTCCCTACAGGACAGCGAAAGGTATTCGAGAGTGGGAGCAGGTGATACGAGTCTATTGAGTACCCGCTCAAGAGGGAAGGGTTTTGCGCTGATGGCAAGGTGGCATATGTGGGAGACACGCGCCTGGAGTTCTTCTTCGAATGTATTAAATCGATCACCGTACCATCGGTCACGAATCCTGGCCTCCAAATATAAGGGTACCGACTTGGCCCGAACGAGTATCTCAGTCGCACCGACCGAACTGAGGGTGGCGAAATCGACGTGACTCCAGAAGAACGGTTGATTGAGTACAACCTCGCGCCATTGATGACAGATGTGGGCTACACGTAGCCACGATAGATGGTGGTCTGGCTTTCGACCTAGTGGTGATGTACCACTGGGAGGTAGGCGCAAAAAGGAGAATATGGCAGCGAAGATTTCGGGAGGTAGAGATGAAACGGGTGCGAGTGCATTACGGCGAAGCCTCAACGCTCGGATGGAGTCCTCCAATGCTCTAATTTCAGCATCGATGGCTTGCCGTTGGTATTCTCGAGAATTTGGGTTCATCGCAAAAGCAAACGGTGTCACGCCTGCCAGTGGTGTTTCCCCCAATTTCCAATTATAAGCGCCGTATGGTCTCCCACGCACATCCCCCAATGTCCTGTAGCATACAACCCTACAGTAATATCTCCTCACTTATCTATGCAAAAAAACGACGACAGAGCACCGCGGTCGTCCCCTTCCCGAAAAGCCTAAAGATTGTATACAATCAATCATCGTTCCTCGGGGATTTCATCAGGGAAGGGAAGGGGGGCCCTGCCGTGCTGACGAAGCGGCCGGAGAGGGCGTGGGGCCCTCTGCGGCGGACAGCAACGGCGCGTCGATGCGCTGCGTGCGGGGGACGCGGTGGATGTAGCTGCCGGCGGCGCTGGACTCGGGCTCCGTGAGGAACGCGGCAGTGTGTGACGCGTCCGCGTTGCGCGCGACAAAGTCCATCTCCCAATTAAGCTCGACGAGCGCAGCGCACACGCCGCCGTGACCGTGGCTAGTCCCGCGCCCTAGGATCGACGCGCCTACGGGGCCCTCGCCAGCAGTGCGGTGGGGCACCCGAAGCTACGTGAGCGTGGCGGACACGTCATTGTTGGACGCGACAAGGGCATCGCAAGCTTTGGTGATCGACGCCTCCGTGAGCTCGCGCATCTCAGCCACGAGCTTGAGGGATGGCTTTTCTGCGACTTGAGAATAGAGTCGAAGAGAGCTGAACATGGGTGGTTGCGACTGGAGCATGCTCGCCATTGTGACTTGCACTTCCAAAGCGTCCGCAATTCCCAGTAGAGGCGGCTCCAAACTTGGCTCCACGTTCCCACACGTTCCAACTTCGAGCACAAGCTAGTAATTACTAGCCCGGCACTCTACAAACGCGTACCGTACCTAACCTGCACCATATAAGATGTAATTGCTAAAGTGCGATTTGAACGAACGTATGCCTAGGTTACTTGTAAGAGCGTAGAAATCGTCATCATTCGGCCTCATACCCGACCTCGCCAGTCACTTCGTGTAAAGGACTTGGCTCCATCTACCCGTAGTCCGCTTCATCCTCATCATATTGTCAGGTCATCTATTTTCCAATAGTCCCATACCTCGTCACTGCCTGTATCTGGATCATCTTCGTCATAGTCTTCTACTCCAGAACTGTCGTGTACAACGACCACAATTTCACTGAGCAGTTCAACTGCACGGCTAGTTGCAAGGCACGTGCGCAAGTCAAGCGTCTCCAATGGAACCCCCTGCTCCACGCGCTTCATAAGTGCGTCGCATAGACGGAGTGTCCTGCGCTCACTTAGTGCGGTGTACACCAGGACGAGTTCTGTCAGCGACGGGAGCAGCGGACTCTCGCGTCCCCCATTATCTTCCAGCAGCATCTCCAAGAATACACGCGCTGCGGAGGACGCTAGACGCACGCGCTGGAGCAGGGGCAACCTCGGCGCGTGGCGGAGCCAGGACTGCTTTTCGAAGGGACTTTTGTGGTCTTGTGAGGTAAGCATTACGAGGCTGTCCAGTGGGAGGACCGCCATCATCGCGTCAAAGACCCCTATATTGGTCCCAGGAGACCAGTAATCGTTCCTGACGGAGAACGCCATGCGTGCAAAGTGACTGGGCAACTCGACGTCGATATCGGGCAGGGTCCACACAAGGATATCGGCGCATATAGGATTGCTGCGGACTGACACGCTCTGTAGCGGTTGGGCATCCTGGGGTCCGTGGGCGTGTCGAGCAATATACGGGAGGATTTTTTGCACGTCGCTGCCGTCCCAGCGATGAGATGTTGCAATGAGGCACAGCGAGGTGAGAGCCGGTAGGACGAGATGAGCGAGTGCGAGCCCACAACTCCTCGCAGTGGAGAAGATCTCGAAGAGCGTAAGGGAGGGGAGTGTGACGGCGCGCTCAACGTCAGGTAGGAGTAAGGCACCAGGAGGTGCAATCGGGGAGGCCCCATGAAGGGCAAGCGTCTTGAGTTGTGGCATTTCATCCAGAGCATCCAACCAAACTGAGAGGCTCGGCCTTCGAATGGTGTGCGCATCTCGAGCATGAGGTGCTTGAGGCCTCTTAAGAGCGGTGACTTCCAACTGATGTCGCAGTTCCAGAGCTCGAGGCAAGAAAGCCTAGGGGTGGAACCATCAAAAAGAGTGTCAGGGACGAGTGGTCGCACCCCTATTTCTCTGTTCTGCCAATCATCAGGGGACGACAGCGAAAGGTATTCGAGAGTGGGAGCAGGTGATACGAGTCCTTTGAGTGTCCTGTGAAGACGGAGAGGTTCTGCGCTAATGCTAAGGTGGTATATGTGGGAGACGTGGCCCTGGAGTTCTTCTTGGAATGCGATAGACCGAGCATGGTCCCAGTGACCGATGGGAATCCTTGCCTCCAAATGTAAGGGTACCGTCTTCGCCCGAGCGAGTATCTCAGCCACGCCGGCCGGACTGAAAGTGGTGAAATCGACGTAACTCCAGAAGAGCGGTTGATTGAGTGCAATCTCACGCCATTGGTGACAGATGTGGGCTACACGTAGCCATGCTAGATGGTCTGGCTTTTCGCCTAGTGTAAAGGGTGGCGATCCACGAGGTACACGCAAAAAGGAGAATATGGCGGTGATGACCTCGGTAGGTAGAGAGAAGACGGGCGCAAGTGCGTTACGGCGAAGCTTCAACACTCGAATGGATCCTTCCAATGATTTGATTTCAGCGTCGATGGCTTGCGGTAGGTATTCTCGAGTATTTGCCTGGCTTGGATCCATTAAAAGACCAACGATGTCGTATTAAGCGCCGTAACCAACCTCGGTTTTCGCACGCACACCGCTTACATATTTAGTCTTCGAGCCAAGCTTCGAGCACCCAAATACCTCGCAACTTCAGATCCGACCTTTCGACTGTGTTACTTACAGACACCGTTATCAACGTGCTTGTGGCTCAGTTCGATGGACCCACCCAAGGGTCGTAGTCATGAAGAAGGCAACTGACGAAAATCCTGAATCGCAAACGTTCTATTTGTACTCTCCACCGGTCCAAGCGCTAGACAGACAACCGTTATCCGGCGTGACAGCCATCGGTAGGACCTGGCCTGGACTGCAGTTGAAGGACAATGAATACATACAATCGATCGTTTCGTCCATCGGGGTTTCCTTCAGGGAATGGAAGGGGAGTCCTGCCGTGCGACGAAGCGGCTGGGGAGGGCGTGGTGCCCTCTGCGGCGGACAGCAGAGGCGGAGCAAGAAGCTGCGCGCGGGGGATTGGTATATGTTGCTGCTAGACTCGGGCTCGATGGGCTCCGCGTTCCTCGCGGAGGTGTGTGTGATGTCCACAATTAGGCGCGCAAAGAGCGCGTTGTGTGCAAAAGTCCGTCTCGCACACCATCTAGCAGACATACCATGGCGGAAAAGGTATGCAAAGAGAGAGGCACAGCTAAATAGTCCGCTGGATGACCGGGCACGTCAATGTTCAATTCAACGAAACGGCCGATAAGGGAGCAAAACGCTCAGCCAAAGTGACCGCAGAATGTAATAGATAAGAATCAGATTCTAGTACTGTGTACGACCTGCACAATCTTTTTTGTGACCAATATATATGATTGTAATATTATTACAAGAAATTCTCTTAAGCATTATATGTATTGCCCATGTATTGGTGTGAAACCCTATACAAAGTGTCATGGCGTCAGCAAGTTTCTGAGGTAGCGTCCACGGTGTATGGTAGCTGGCAAGCTGATCTTCGAAAGCCCGGTTTGAGGGGTGTTTGAAGCTGTCCGTCTCTGGGAGACGTGTACCATGACAACACAGGCAATGTGTCTGACCTGTGTCCCGACAGAACGTAAGTTGCGGCGGTACTTCCCTCATCCGCCATCACGCCAGTGGCAACCAGGGGTCAATCGTTATTTGTTCTTCCTAATTGACGAAACACAATATGGTACTCTGTCACACTTTAAGTCACAGTATAAACTCTGCGAGTAAACCTCGTCTGGAGGTCCTTGAGAGTAAAGTCCTTTTCCGCGTACATTATAGAAATGGCAAGCGCACCTCATCGAATGTTGCCGGCCAACTTGGGCGGCCCTTCATATCCCTCAGATACCGTATCGCCGCAGCCGCGCGAACGCCTTTTCTTCAATGAACTCGCCGAACGCCCGTCTCCCGGCCCCCTTTGCAAAGGTCCCCGCAGCATGAGTTCGATGCGTCCGAGGAACGGCGCCGCTGCCAGTGCAGCGTCTGCGATCGACCACTGGCCGCCAAGCACGAACCCTCTTTCCAGTTGGAGCAGCGCCCACCGGTCCCTCAGAGCACCCAAAACGGGGCCGGGCCGACTCTGCGCCGCGCAGGACGAACACGAAGAATGCCGGGATGACGTTGTCGGAGACCGCGGCGATGAAGACGCGGGCGCAGATGGGAGCCGATGTGTTTCGGGATGTAGGTCCGCCAGGAACTCGAGGAGCAGAAGAGACTTCACCAGATTGCAAGCCAGCTTGCTGGAGATAGGCGACGGGCGTTCCGGGCTGACCTTGGCCCACCACTGGCATGTGCAAGCGCCGGCACCTGTGGACGGTCAGTTGTACGACGATGTGTTGTCTTTTTAGGAAATTCAGCGAAGATTCTGTCATGCATCGTGCGGGCCATCCGCACCTTTCCAGCAGGGTTTACTTGTGCGACGTACCCTTCTGGTTTGTCGGAAGGATCGATTTCATATCTCGTCGTGGAGATGCCAGCACCCGCGAGAGCGAGGGAACTCCACCTAATTGGTGTTATCTTTCGTACAAGGTGCTTACACCATGCATGCCCATACCCTCTGCGCAAATGGGCAGGTCTGTACGGGATGATCCCAGTTAGTTGCGCCGCTCATTCACGAGCACCGGATTGCCCCAACTCGCCCTGGCTGTGTGTAACTTGAAAGTGTGAGTCCTTCCTTATCAACGCCTTAACGGGCCCAACGAGAGGAGAAACAAGAACTGCGCCGTGGATGGAGCAGCGGGGGAAGGAACCCTGCGGCACTGAATTATTTTTGTGAACCGAACTCGGACCAATTCATGTACAACTGGCGCTGTCCTCCCCTCCCCTCGTATGGAGTTTTGTTTTCCCACGTGGAGCAACGCAGTTGCCTCAACAGCTACCACCGCATCCCACGCCGAGTGGCCGAACATGAATTAAGAGCGTGCGTACCCTGCAACGTTGCAATAAATATCCGTCTTGCATATCTCACCTTCATTGACACCCTGGGTACAAGGGCTCCACCATCGCCCTGCACTCCAACCGTACTACCCTGGCTTACAGCCTGAGTACGATGCCAGCACACCAATTTCTAACATTGCACAAGTGCTCACAGGAGACGTCCCGGTTTAGTGGAGACACTACATGCATCACGCTCGCCATGAGACACGATAGAAGCTGCTGGCACACCTTCCCAGTAAGGAAAGATACCCAAGCCACGCGTAACAAGAGTGTAACAAACCACGACTCTGAGCACCACCAACCTCCGCTTTGACCGTTCGTTTGACCCCCCCACTTTGCTTCTACTACCACAATATTCCGCTCGTTCAACTTTTCACGACTGCTCTCACTCCGTTGAGCACTTCATGTTGAGATCTATTTGTCTGCACTCGTGTCTATGACGACTCGATCCTCGTCTTGTAAAATCATCGGCCTGCCCTCTCTCTAAATGCTTCTTGTGTGAGTTCTAGTGCTTCTGAAAATCTCTACTCATCCTTGCGTTTGCGACCAGCCGGATTTGAGACCCCTCTCACCTCTCGCTCGTTCTATCCAGCCCTCGGGGATAACGACCATCTACACTCTGGTGCGAACGGATCATATCAAGTCGATGAGAATGGATAGCGGTCGACGACAGGACACGACCGTGCCCATCTTGGGACACTGGGATGGCCATAACGAGATCTGAAGCACTCAGACGGTGACAAGGAAGAAACACATTAGGGGTAACGTAGCTCAAGGGGACATCGCCTCAATACCCGAAACCGCTCATTGGCACCTCTCTCGGGTCCTGCACCGCGAGACGATCACCGACTTAAAGCGAAAGGCTTACCGAACATACAGTGAAGAGTATCGGCCTCCGGAAATATCACATCCCCGAAACCAAAAAAAAATTTGCTCAGATTGCTGTACACGCCGGTGGGACGTTCTTGAAAGCACGGTGACCTTCCCCTCATCTGGGACCACAGTCGTGAGGGTTTGTGTGGGTAGTGAGACAGCGGAGGTTGGAAAAGAAATAAATTAGCAGTCCCCCAATACGTGTGTTTTCCCCTCACTCGCCCCGCAGCTGACATTGACCCGCCTCGGCGTGGTACAGCCGTCAGGTACCTCGGGCCCATCACCGCATTATTAGTTCACTGTCAGTACTACCCCCAGATAGTTCTATATGCATGTGTGTGACCATATCCGAGTCGAAGTGCGCCGTACTACCGAAGAAGACCGATCGGACTTGCGCAGAGCCCACAGTACGGTACTGTAGCCTGAGATATACCATTGCGAATGATTGATGGTAATCAAGTAGCTTAGCCCCATGCCCAGGCTGTCGCTTCGAGCCGTTTACAACTTGACTTTAACTACCCAAGAAGGACGTCCCGTTCAGGGCGTTCTTCTCGTCAGGTCGGCGTCATCGATGGCCGACAGCTCCGACGGTCAAGTGGACGGCGGGTCGTAATGCGCGTAATCGGCCCAAACGCCGTACGTCGCGTTCCATTCCTACTGTTGTACTGCGAGCACTACTATACTCTACTCTTACTGCACCCGTACCGTGCCGGACATACTGTACGTGGTGAAGCGGTTGTTTCTCCAGAGATCACCCCAGCCAAGTTGGCACGATGCCACGACTCAAAGACCCCGAAGGTCTAGGTCTCAATTTCGGGATTTTGCGAGTGACAGAGCAGCAAGGTTAGCCAATGCGTGACGCAAACTCGTGTTTCGTGTCTTCTAGGGAAAGCCCCCGGCCATGAGGCGAACTCGTTCCGCGAATGTTTATCATTCGTGCCTTAGTAGATCCAAGGAGCTCGTGCCTCCGTTTGGGGTGAGGGTCAGATTAAGGGCACCAAACTTCGCTTGGACAGTTGACATTTTAGGAACCAGGAGCCAAGTTTCCCGGGCCTGGACCTATCTCAGCTTCAGTCCTAGTCTGGAGCACAAGATGGAGCATCCGTCCCAGCAGTGTCCCAGCCTACAATCTCAGAAGGAGTGTAAGAAAAAAATTGATGAGGATGTTCGAGGGTCGTGATACGAAGATCCTGCATCCTGAATCTAAATATAGCAAAATTGGGGTAGTGCGGCCGGTACCTGGGAAATAGAGTGTTGGTGATCACACGCTTGATCCCACGGCGAAGCTTCCTTTCCCACTGCCGCCCATTTTCTTCTTTCGCGTTTATTCGTTGTCGGACTAAATGAAAAAAGTCGAAAGAGGATTTTCATAGGGTCTGACCCCTGTTGAGTCGTATTCGACAGTTAACCGACATCCGAGGTCAGGCTGTCAGCCTCGCAGCACCTCGATGCCATAATCACGGGCACTTGTAACAACTTTGGATGTGAGTCAGTCAGGCGAGGCGGTACAGTCTTTGAATGCAGGTATGACGAAGTTTTCCGTGTCGGGTTTCTTTCAGCCCCGTTACTATTTCTTATTGAAGAATCTGAAATACCCTGACTCCACTTTGCCCAGGAATCAACGAAATTAGTCTTAATCAGCTGGTTACACCCACTAATCCCCGTCACAGTGCCCAACAAAGATAGGCCCGAAAGCTAGTTTGATTACTGTATTCTTAGAAGTGTTGCCTAAGGGCAAATGCCTAGTTTCCCCTTGGCCGGCGCAACGCTGATAGACGTACGAAGAGACGCCCCATGGGATCCCGGCCCACCATCGGGGTCATGATTGACGACTGGGGTAAGTCGCCCGTCACCGGGTCGCCGCGGGTGTTTTTCATCGAGCTTGACAAGCTGACCGCTTCCACGCCGACTTTGTGCAGAACATGCGTACCCCCAAAACGTTGCCAGTGGTGTGCCCCCCCCTCCTCCTCCCCCCCTGTCAGTATGCATGCTCCTTCCTCGCTGCCAGCTTTATCTCCATTTTCCATGGTGACAGTGGAGTTATATGGCAGACATCGAGGCAGCCTTGGGAGGTGTCACTGACTGCCGTCCGCAGATGGGCGGCTGGTGCTTGCGGAGTCGCCTCACAGTGTACATGCGGAATGATCCCGGTATGGGCCGCACCGGTCTGGACCACCACTGGCATGCTCTGCCGGAGGGAGGCAAAGGATCCCAGCTTCGTGTAACACACGAGGTGTTCGTGGTGGGTGGGCGTCTCTCCTTCGGCACTTCGGGCGGGCATCGAGAACTATGATCGGCTTCTGCGGTCATGATTGTCGGTGATACGCCTTGAGCCTTTTCCGCCGTTCGTCCTAGAGTCTCCACCAGAAACGTCGCACGCCGCGCCACTGAACGCACACCAACTTTGAGATAACTTAGTCTCGTTCACTTCTCCCTCGAATATCGAATTATTAATTTATTATTCACAACTGTAGCGTCAAGGAGATCCCAAACCCAGAAAGGCACAACAACTAATCCAATAATATCTACACATTCCAAGTGTGAAGTACAAATTGACCCTCAACCCAACCGTACATGGACCAGTCAGCAACGGTTGGCGACTAGTAATAGTTAGCTCCGCAGTTCCGACTGAAAAAGGTCGACACCGACAACTTACATGATCAAAGTGGGCGTAGCATCCACAGAGCTCCTCAATCAGTTCGTTTGGCGTCCGAGCTCTTGATGAAAGCCTTTCCCCGCTTGGCGTTCTCCTCGGGAATCTGTGGTTGAAGTGGGAATGAGCGATCTGTTTGGCAAACGACAACAGGGACGGAGAACTCCTTACGGGGTTTGCAACCACAAGGGCGGCCAACAGGAGTGCGCAGAGAGGAGCGAGGAAGAAGCGCATGTTTAGATGAGTCTAGGATGGACTGGTTGGATGGGTGAGGGGTGGGTGTGTGTATTGACTTGTGAGCTTCTGGCTCGTTCGGTCATAAAGGGCCTTTTATAAATCCGAACAGATTGCGTTAGCGCGCAGGGGCACCGAATTGGGATACATATGATGGAACCTGGAGACGACAAAAAGCCGAGAGATTCACCTTTTCATCCAATATCCAATCCGGACTCCGTGCCTTTCAGTCATCAATCTCGCGTCACAGAGTATTCATATCCGGTTAGCACGAAAATGACATTGACAGTGACAAAGGGTCGCATGTTGCAACCGTTCCTCCCCTAATATTTTCTGACACGAGACAAGGAGAGATAGTGATGGATATATGATATGGTGATATGAATAATTGGTACATGTGGTCCTGTCAAGGGCCTATCCGTGAGACTCGTCCAAAGGAAAGAACTCATCAAACATCTTGTCAAACATGCAATCAAGTGTGGGCAAATATGTAGGCGCGTGCCAGCAACACTATTAGCTATAAACATTAACCTAGGACCGACGGGATGCTATGTTAAGGACGCGAGGGCACATTGGCAGAGATCAAGAGAATACGCCACGGACGCCCCAAGTGCGCTTTTAGGCACGCCACGGCTGGACACGGATCGACGATAGGCACCGGCGCGCAGTTATTTATCTCGCGGTGTCAGCGAAGCGCTGGAATACCAAGGCATTGGCACTGGCACGGGGCAACGGGCGTGCCAAGTGCCAGGCCCCAGCCGCCGCCACCGCCGTCGCCGGGCCAGGCCAGCCGGGAGCCGGTGCATATTTCAAGTTGGTATCTGCCGCCAAGCCTCCGCTACGCAAGGTTCCTGGGTCCAGGGAGGGGCATCGTCCCTTCAAGGGGGGGCCGTGAAGGGTCGCAGTTATACAGTACTCGTATACAGTATTGAACGAATCGATTGAACACCTTTTGATACTATACTGTACCTCCTTCGAGGGTTCCAAGGAGGGTTCACACGTTCAGACAGGGGGATGGCAGAGTTGACGGCAGTATTGCAATGTACGTACCACTGGCACACGTCCACGGAGAAAGATCTCGTCAAGCATGATGCCTATTCTAACAAGCAGGCCTGCTTCTAAATGTTCTTTTTGGACCGTGGATCGACTCCGTCTCTATATAACAAAATATCGCCAGGGTGGGGTGGTTAAAAGTTACCCCGGTCGCACCGTACGGGCCGCCATACCTTTGTTTGCATGGGAATGCCCACTTGCGGCCAACCCATACACGCGATGCGCTGCGCACCGCAGCGTGTCTTGGACTCCAAATAACCTGCTACGCCAGCGAGCTCTCTTCTTCTACATCTCCTATACCTACGCTGACCACCACCGCACACTACAACTACGACCATGACGAGCGAGCCCGCGCTGACACTCGAATCAGCGACGATGCTGCGATTTCCGCCCTTCCCGGCGCCTCCTGACGGCGCCACGCTCATATCCTTCACTGCCTTCAGGCCCTCCGGGATCCGGGTCCCGATCGACGACGATGACGATCCCCGCCCGGGTGAGGCCGCCGAGCTCGACGGGCTGGGCATCCCCACTGTCGCGCTGCGCGTGAAGCACGTCGCAGATAACACAGAGAAGAAGAAAAAGCGGAAGAAAAAGGGCGTCTCTGCGCAGACGGTGCAGGTCGCCCCCGAAAGGCCCAAGATGTGGTGGGAGGTTTGGGAAGAGCTCGAGGATGTCAGGAGGAACGCTTACAATGTGTCCGTTATTTACTCACCCCCTCTGCGTTCCGTCTTCTTCCCGTACCTGTACGCTAATGCCGTGCGAACAGGAACGAGACTCCTATAGATCGCCTCTGTCAGGCGGGCGTTGACTTCAAAAATGGTCGTACTTGGCCAACAGCCCAGCACGGCGTGCAACATGTGTGGGACATCGTAAGCTGTATACAGCCCGGCCGATCTTACGAGTTCCCCTAACCGTCGTTTACAGTTTCGTATATATCTTGGCCTGCTGCAGCAGGTTCCTGGCCCGGTCAAAGACGCAGTGCCCGACGCCGATGCTCGATCGGATGACAGCGACACAGACGAAGACGATGCTGGGTCGTCCAGTGATCAAGCTGTGGACGACGTGGTCAATCGGCTGGAGAGCTTCGTGAACGACCCCGAGTTGAGCATGAAGATTTTTTTCTCGTCGTTCTTCCGTGAAAAGGGACTCGTCTGGTAATCCATACACTCACTCATACTTGCTGCGGCGCTGTTTATCTCGAACTCAGGTCGGAGCCACGTTGCCAAGCCACGCCCATTTTGATATCCTTCTTCCTGCGCTATCTTATCCGCAGTCGCGTTTTCCCCGAGCCTGAGTACGAACGTCCCATCAAGCGTGCTCTCGAGGTCACCGAGCTCGCGCGTCTTGAGCTCCCCAATTCCTGGAAGATGGGCCGTGCGCTTCCGGACGCGTTCAGCGATGGCTGTCGGGGACTGTGGGGCTCAATGCAAGCGCAATGGGTTCCTCCTGCGGTCCCATCTCCAGACAGCATCGACGAACCTGAGGCGAAGCGACAAAGGCTAGACGACTCGGAGGGCTCTGACGCCGACGCGCAGGAATCGAGTTCGCCCAACAAAACCAGCGTGGCGGCTGCGGACGCGGATGCCGATATCGCAGCCGAGCCGAATCCTGCACCAGTCGCTGGCGGATGGGGCACCACCACGGACGGACCGGAATTGGTAGGCTGGGGCCCATCCACTGATGGTTGGGACGGCGCGCACGCCACCATCGAGGACGCCGACGACGACGACGGCAACCCCAACCCTGTTCTGTCCGAGCTCCTCCCGCCGATCATCGAGGCGCTGCCGACGTGGGACGTCGAGCCGCCGACGCTCCTGCCGCTGCTGGGCCCGACCGCGCTCCCGCTGACGCACACGACGGGCGTCGTCGAGCAGTCGACGCGGCGCATCGTGCGCGTGGAGCCCCCGCGCTTACCGCGCCTGCTCGCGCAGAATGCACCGGCCGCCGAGGCCGTCGAGGAGGATCTCGCGTGTCGCTTTGCGCGCGTCGTACTCGCGCCGTGGGAGAGGCTCGATGCGCGCACGTACGAGGCAGGGTCGGACGTGCTGCCCCCAACCGTGCTGAGCACGAGCCGCGGCGCCGCGGTGTTGGACGAGGAGGGCGTGGGGGAGGGGGAAGCACCTGTGGGCCCGCATCGCCCGTGGAAGGACGAGATCGGTGTGCTGGTGGATCCGAAGCTGACGGACGTGTTTGTCACGGGGATGGGCCTCGGCGCGATCTGGGTGGAAATTGTGCGCGGTCCCGAGATGGAGACGAGCACCGCTGGTGCTGGCACGTCGAAAAAGGGTAAAGGCAAGAAGAAGGAAGTGCCGAAGTATTGGTTCATGGAGCAGCTGGTGCACCAGCTTCCGAGCTTCTATAAGGACAAGCCAGAAGATGTCTGAGTCATATGTTGTGTTCTATACGCCGAATGTACTGTATTAGGAAGGGGACCTTCCTTTCTCACCACCATCGCCATGCCATTCGGGGAGATCGTCGTCGGCTCCCCAGGGAGCGGAAAGTCTACATATTGCTACGGCAAGCATCAGCTCTTTGCCGCGCTCAATCGCCCGATCTCTATAGTCAATCTGGATCCCGCAAACGACAACATCCCATACCCCTGTGCCGTCGACATTGCGTCCCTCATCACCCTCCAAGATGTAATGCTAGAGCACGGGCTAGGACCCAACGGGGGAATGTTGTTCTGCATGGAATACCTAGAGGCAAATTACGACTGGCTCGAAGATCGACTGAAGGAGCTAGGCGGGGACGCTTACGTGCTCTTCGATCTGCCGGGGCAGGTCGAGCTGAGCACGAATCACAACAGCTTGAAGAGGATAATAGAAAAGCTGGGGAAGAGCGGGTTTCGGGTACGCCGCTTCGTCTTGTCTCTTCTCTTTTCCGTCTCGATGGATGGTGGGATCTAGCTGGCTGCGGTGCACCTGTGTGACTCGCACTACGTGACCGATGCAGCAAAGTACGTCTCGGTGCTGCTCTTGTCGCTGAGGGCGATGCTGCACCTCGAGCTGCCGCACATCAACGTGCTGTCCAAAGTCGATCTGCTCACGCAGTACGGCGACCTCGGTAATATCTCCCACCCCCGCTCCCTTATCCCGCCTCTCACATTTCACATTTCATTTCCACAGACTTCAACCTGGAGTTCTACACCGAGGTGCAGGACCTCACGCACCTCGAACACGCGCTCTCGTCCGCCTCCCCGCGCTTCGCCGCGCTGAACATGGCGATCTGCGGGCTAATAGAGGATTTCGGCTTGGTGGGCTTCGAGACACTCGCCGTCGAGGTGCGTGTGTGCGCACACACACTAGAGCGGCCACCTCTCACGGCACCAAATTTCAGGACAAGCACTCGATGCTGAACCTGACGCGCGCCATCGACCGCGCAACGGGCTACGTCTTCGTGCCCCCCTCAGACACACGGATCCCCGCGGGCGCCGCGGCGCCCGACCCGGCCGCAGCGGGCTCCGCACGGCCTAATGTGCACGCACTCCTGTCGAGCGCGATGGGCCCGCGCGTTGGGCCGCGCAACGACGTGCGCGAGGTGCAGGAGCGGTGGGTCGATGCGCGCGAGGAGTGGGACGCGCACGAGAGGGCGCAGTGGCGCCGTGAGGGCGAGGCGCTGCGGCGCGCCGCGGCGGAGGTGGGCGTGGATGCCGAGGCGCAGAAGCGGGATCTCCGTATTCGCGAGAGGAGGGGGCCGTAGTGGCGGCAGATGGCGGCGGTTGGTGGTGGTGGCGAAGTGCCTGGCTGATAAATAGTATGGCTTGCTGACGGGCTTGCGCGTGCTGCGGTACTACTGTGCGCTTTTATTCCGGCTGTTTGTAAGATAGATAATCGTGTACCCACTCGGTCGCTCTTACTGTAGTAATTACCGTTGCTCGACGACAGAGCATAAACCTACGTCCTTACCAAGCCCTTAGCCCCGCCAGTGTGTTTTCTGCTGGTACTGTAGCTCAGGCGGCCCGGAGCGACACCACCCCAGGGCACAGGGAAACGTAACCATCTCACGGCAATTTGTCTTGCTGTACAGTACAGGAAGTTTCAATTCCTATTTAGGTGGCGACATGTGACAGTCCAAACATCCTTCGCATAAACAAGAGGCACAGTGACGAGGGATATACAGACCAAAGTAGGAAGGAGACCTTCCTTTTCTTCTTACCATCCAACTCGGCCACAGCCGCCATGTCATTCGGGGGAAGTGGTCGTCGACTCTGGAGCGGAAAGTCTTGCTATGGCAAGTACCAACTCTTTGCGGCGCGCTCGATGTCTGTAATCGATCTGGATCCCGCAAACGCATGCGCAAACGATATCTCATACCCGCGCGCTACCGATATTGCTTCCCTTGTCACCCTCCAAGACTTGGTATGGGAGCACTGACTAGGACACAATGGAGGAACGCTGTACTGCATGGAATACCTCGAGGCAACGACGATTGGCTGGAAGATTGACTGAAGGAGTTGGGCGGGCAATGACGTTTATGTGCCCTTCGACCCGGGCCGTCGGAGCAGGTCAAGATGAGCACGAACCACAATAGTTTGATTAGGATAATAGAAAAGTTGGGGGAGAGTGGGTCTCTGGTGTGCAGTTCGTCTTCTTTTCTCCGCCTCCCGCGCGCTCGCGGTAATGGTGGAAAACTAGCTGGCCGCGATGCGCCTGTGCGACTCGCACTACTGTAATAACAACTATTACTGCCGCTATCCGTAGTTCTTTCTCCCTCCTCCCTCGTTTCCCATGCGTTCGCTTTTTTGCCTACTAGCTTGCTTGCTTGTATGCTTGTCTGTCTCATAGTTACTGTAAAGCCTGTACGTACTTTGCATGTTTGACGAGATTGCAAACCGAATGTGCTCCCGCTTTCTTTCTGTGGCTGTCCTTTCTATCGTTGGTTCAGGTGAGGGCCTCGCTTCATACTACAAGGGCAGCAAGTTACAAGGTTTGGTTTGGTTTATTATTTTACTGTCCCTTCACACGAGCGCCTCGTAGCAAACGCTCTACAAACGAGTTACAGAGCACGTTACATTACACTTCAGACCGTCTAAAAAAGACTACAGATTTTTGTAGCGGTTCTATCTAGGTATTAACACAAGTAGCCCAACTGTGTCCATGCACGAAAGTAGAAAGATCGATACGGGTTTGATATTCGCTAGCAACCCAGATATTACTTGGGCGGTGAAGGCCTGCCCTATGTATTCGTGGGATCCACATTAAAAGTTCACCTTTACCACCGCATATCCATCCCTCGTCGTTGATCGTCGAGTGGTCAGTGAAATCGACGAGTCTGGTAGTTTCCGTGTTTCCTGTCATAGCACTAAACATACGAATTGATACATCTCCTGAAGAGACGATGTGCTGGCCATCTGGTGAGAGTGCCACGGACGTGATCGAAGATATGTGTCCAGCAAGTGGGCCTGCCTCTGTCTCTCCCGTTGTGGCGTTCCACACACGAATTGTTCCATCGCCTAAGCCTGAGACGATGCGCCGGCCATCTGGTGAGAATGCTACAGACCAGACCGGTTGCGTGTGTCCAGTAAATGGGCCGGCCTCTGTCTCTCCCGTCGTAGCGTTCCACACACGAATTGTTCGATCGAAAGAGCCTGAGACGATGCGCTGGCCATCTGGCGAGAATCCCACAGACCTGACCCAATTCGTGTGTCCAGCAAGTGGGCCTACCTTTGTCTCTCCCGTCGTGGCGTTCCACACACGAATTGTTCGATCGTCCGAGCCTGAGACGATGCGCTGACCATCTGGCGAGAATCCCACAGACATGACCCAATCCGTGTGTCCAGCAAGTGGGCCTACCTCTGTCTCTCCCGTCGTGGCGTTCCACACACGAATTGTTCGATCGTTCGAGCCTGAGACGATGCGCTGGCCATCTGGCGAGAATCCCACAGACGAGACCGAATTCGTGTGTCCAGTAAGTGGGCCTGCCTCTATCTCTCCCGTCGTGGCGTTCCACACACAAATTGTTCGATCGTTCGAGCCTGAGACGATGCGCTGGCTATCTGGCGAGAATCCCACAGACATGACCCAATTCATGTGTCCAGTGAATGGACCTGCCTCTGTCTCTCCCGTCGTGGCGTTCCACACACGAATTGTTCGATCGTCCGAGCATGAGACGATGCGCTGGCCATCTGGCGAGAATCCCACAGACCTGACCCAATCCGTGTGTCCAGTAAATGGGTCTACCTCTATCTCTCCTGTCGTGGCGTTCCACACACGAATTGTTCGATCGTCCGAGCCTGAGACGATGCGCTGGCCATCTGGCGAGAATCCCACAGACCTGACCCAATCCGTGTGTCCAGTAAATGGGTCTATCTCTATCTCTCCTGTCGTGGCGTTCCACACACGAATTGTTCGATCGTCCGAGCCTGAGACGATGCGCTGGCCATCTGGCGAGAATCCCACAGACCTGACCAAATCCGTGTGTCCAGTAAATGGGCCGGCCTCTGTCTCTCCAGTTGTGGCGTTCCACACACGAATTGTTCGATCGTCCGAGCCTGAGACGATGCGCTGGCCATCCGACGAGAATCCCACAGACAAGACCGAATCCGTGTGTCCAGTGAATGGGCCTGCCTCTGTCTCTCCCGTAGTGGCGTTCCACACACGAATTGTTCGATCGTCCGAGCCTGAGACGATGCGCTGGCCATCTGGCGAGAATCCCACAGACCTGACTGAATTCGTGTGTCCAGTGAATGGGCCTGCCTCTATTTCTCCCGTCGTGGCGTTCCACACACGAATTGTTCGATCGGAAGAGCCTGAGACGATGCGCTGGCCATCTGGTGAGAATGCCACAGATAAGACCGAAGATGCGTGACCAGTAAACGGGCCTGCTACTTTCTCTCCCGTCGTGGCATTCCACACACGAATTGTTCGATCGGAAGAGCCTGAGACGATGCGCTGGCCATCTGGTGAGAGTGCAATGGAATTGACCCCGTCCCCAACGTCTGAAATTACTAACTCCGATGATGGCCAGTGAGACAATCGCCCACGTTCGACGCGTAACATCCGAGGAAATGAGCTGGAATAATGTGTGGAGACAAGAGAAAGAGTCGGCGCAAATGGTAGAGCAGAAAGATAGACATGTGGAGCGCTCTTTGCCATGGCACCCCCGAAATATCGTATAAATACAGAGGCATCATTGACAAACGACCTGAATTTCTCTAGCTCTTTCAGAGAAACCTGTTGTGATCGTAGCTATTAGTTGTTAGACCTCATCGAATCAACAATTATACTCACACCTCGACCAGAGGCTAACCACACGTTCAGAGCCGAACACGCTGCCGAAGCAAGACCTACATCGCTTGTCAAGCTAAGGGCCTCCAACCAAAAGAGAAATTTCTTCTTGAAGAAAGTTCGAAGTTTTCCAAACAGATCAGCTTCGAAGTCAATATGTTCCAAATGGTCGTCCCAGAAACGACAGGCATACAACAGTGCAGGTGGGATGTGTTTGTCGATGCGGGCTTTGAGGTCTTCAACATCTTTGTTAGCAAGATATGACGATTCGAGATTGCAGATGTTGAATTTGAGATCTTTGAGCAGTAGACCGAGACAGGAATGGCCCAATCGACGGTGAGCGTCCTGAAGGCTAACACAAAAACCACCGCTCTTCTCTTTATTTGTGAGGAAATCGCGGAATGATGTATGAAGAGGAATGACGGCAAGGTTTTGATCAGCTAAATTGACATTACTGAGCAATGAGCCGAGGTGACGGAGCATTTCAACAACCGAATCATAATCGTCGTCGTCATTGGAGGTGTGGTGTCGCAGAGTGGTCAGGGAACGGATGGAGAGGGGTTCAAATGCAGTGATGAGCTGCCCCATGACAGAGCGGAATAAAAGTCGCGCTTCTTGATGCATATAATATCCTTCTAGGACTTCTTTGTATAGCTCGTCCAACGGGTCTTGCCTATGATGATCTGCGGAAAGCCTCAAAAGATGCTCTATGCACTTTTTCTTGCTAAAACCAAAGGAACCGGGAGGTTTGAGGATGTATCCGCATGCGACCGCTGCCCACTGAAACAATCCCTCGGCCTTTTTTGCCAGAGCGACGCCATACGTTTTGAACTCGTCTGGAGGGAGTAACCTCAGAAATAAGGCGAGAATATCATCATCTGTTTTCGCAGCCAGCTCAAGATCATTCATGTATTTGATGCTGAAAGACGAAGCTCCAACGAATGCAGACTCAACGCCATCCTCCGGCCGCGAGGTGATGAGCACGCGGAAGTTCGATGGCAGTTTAGAGAGGTTTTTAGCAAGAAATTCGTGCAACCCGTTTCCACCTATCACATCCCCGCTCTCGTCTAAGGCATCGATTACAACGAGAATAGGACCGACGATGTGCAGATCCTTAAGCGGTTCCAGGATGAGGGATTTAAAAAGCGTGGGGTAGTCACGAGTACGCCGTCGAAGAGAGTTGTTGTCTTTAATGACCCTTCCAAGTGCGGCTTTGAATGATGGATAGCGGTCGGAGAGATCGAGAGCAAGAGTTGTAAAGAGGTGGTAAGCTTCGCCTTCGGATTGCTCCTTCCGCAAAAAGATAAAGGATGACGTAAGACGGTTCATTTTATCAAAACGACGTGCGATCTCATGCGCAATGGATGACTTTCCCGTGCCTGCTTGCCCAAAAAGAACGAGACTACGGTCGGAAGTGGGATCGTTCACCCAATTGACGATGAAGTCCAGGAAGGCCATGCGCGTTCCCGGAAGACAGCTTTTCTCAGGTGTGAAGCGTGGGCCTTTCCCGTATGGGATTTCTCTGATTTTTGCGTCTAGTTCTATGACAATTATCAGATCGATTACCCCACAAATCCACAAGTCATCAGGGCTACGTACCGGCGTCTGAAACTTGGCTTGACACCCACTCGAGCTGAGTGGACATCCAGTCCACCTTGGCTGAAAGTATTCCCACGCCGTCCAGAATTTGGAACGCAGTTATCTCCGTGGTGATGGTGGCGTGGTCCAAGAAAGCCCTTCGATGTTCGACGAGGGCGGCGCACAAGTCCTCGATCTCTTTGGCAACTCCTCCGCCCATATTCCTCAATGTCCGCTTCCCTAAAAGTCGCACGTTTACACCGGCCAATGGAGAAGATAAAGACAACGTACAGAATTGTGAGTCCTTTGCATACGATTGGATAAAGTCACCGCAACTACAGACGTCACGCAGCATGAGAGTAAAGATCTCGGCCTGCTTGGAGTCGGGCTTGATGGACTTCAGGGTGTCTCCGTGGCGCACGAAATCAAACGCGTCGTGCATGGCCTCAACTAGGGCTAGGACATTATCATCACGTTCGTACTGTTCTAGAAGTGTCTGGCACCGGAATAAACATGGCATAAGTGATTCCTTCCGACAATAACGCAAACAGATGCACCTCGGGAATGGCCGAAACCAAGCCGTACGCCATCTTTGCAAATGGGTGGAGCTGAGAGCGAAAGTCGGCTCAGTCGAGGAGAGGCAGAATGGATATTGCACGCACTTCCGCAATTGGGCTTACAGTGTCCATCACCCACTTGATTCTACTAACAGCCGCTTTCCATGTATTCTTTCGGTCAATCGGCTTCTTAGCTTCATCGGCGCGGCGGAGGGCAATCAGAGCCTCCTTGGTGAGCGATGTCTTGGCCAGGCCATGTGTCATAGGAGTGCCAGCCTCGACGGAAAGGGGATCTGGGGAAGGTAAAAGAGGTTCGGGAGCGAAGGATTGAATGGGTCCCCCGGAGTCTGGGACCATAGAGGGGTCAGTAGTTTCTTCAACGGGAGTGTCGTCCCCCTTGGTCGGTATTTCGGGGGGGTTGTTGGGAAAGATCGGAGAGGACATGTTCACAGACACAGTGATCGTTAAGTAGAGCGTGACGGGCTGCGTCGACTGTCCGGCTTCCCCACCGCCATTACCGAGAACAAACGGAACATCTGCGCGCGAGATGTTCAGTTACGAACGGAAAATCTAAACGAAGACAGACCACTTTGGGACGCGACGGGTATCGGTATCTGATGCTCTCCGATAAGGATATTGGGACGTGCCGATCGCTTCGCATACAGACGAAGTATAAGACGTGAGGACCGTTGAGTAGAACTGAGGGGAATGTTTATCGAAAAAATTGAATTGAAAAAAGGAAAGTCCTACAAGGCACCAAGTGTCTGGTTCCATTGCACCGTCTGTCCATCGACCAGAACGCTCTTCGTCTCCATCACTGTCGCATCATTGGCTACATTGACAAAGAACCGCCTCTTCAGACCGAACAGTTTCTTGATATGGGGGACATTGTGAGCTCGGAGGACTAACAAAGCGATTAAATCGGGGCATCAACGAGTTAGGATTTAAGTACATACCAGTCACCTCGAGACGTAGTAACTGGGATGTGCTCCCCTGCGATTCGGCGATTGGAGCACTGTCGAAGGACGATTCTTGAGCGAGCATCGCTACAGAAAAGAAGCGATTGGCGCACCCTCTTCCTACGTCTTGCGATGCTGAGGGACCCGGGCTGGAGTCGTGGGTCACTATCAGGAAAGTCATTGGTCAAAGGTCATCTACGCACGAATTCAAGGACATTTGTCGATGCTCCACGTCTTGTGCGGCGGCCATACTAGCTATGCAAAGGAAGTTTGTAATAGGAGAATGTTTTGGGTGTTGGAGTGAGTGACAGTTCGAGCGTCTGGGCTGTCCGCATGTTACCGCCCAACTACACTGTGGCATCCCGACTGATCCCACGCTCGTCAAGTTTTTTTTTACTATAACATTTCTATTCCACTGTACGTGGCCGACGCGGCAAATTACTGTACGTCTTCGTTCGCTGAGGGTGATTCTGCACCTCGAGCTGCTGCACAACGTGCTATCCAAAGTTGATATGCTCACACACTACCGTGACACTGACCACCCGCTCTCCCTGACGTATAATATATCACTCGTACGCCCCCTCTCCGAGCCCAGAATTCGGTCTGGAGTTCTCCCCTGAGGTACAGTAAAGGACCTCAGGCACCTCGAAAACGCGCTCTCGTCAACGCTCTGCTGAACATGCCGATCTGCGAGAAGGAAGCACAGTTCCATCAACTCTACAAGCCTCATTCATGCTCCTGGCTGGTCCCCTAGCACAGGCGATGTCATTTTATAAGCACGGCCCACCCTTAGTCGTTGTAGTGCAGAACGAACTGAGGGGGAAAGATCCCCGAATACAAAGATATGTACGTACACCACACTTCTCGAGGCGCATAGACGCGTTCTTCGACCAGATGTCTAACGTCGGGGACTCACCGGGACGACTTCTCCCGATTTAGCACTTGCTTCCGAATGCTTCGCGGTTGCTTCGATGCATTCCGGGTTTATGTGCGAACGAGTGGCGGTGATCGATTGATTTAAAGTGTATGACATTTAGTGAGCGCGGGCTGTACCTGACACATTACCCAATGGTGACTGACTAGAGCCATATCTGGTACGTCGCGCGTCGACACCGCGCTGGTGACGAACTGAGGGTCAAACATGAAACGCAGAGCACAATTAGCTCCATGGAATTGTACGTGTGTGTATGAAAGCGAATTAAAAGCTTCGAAGTGGCTGATCGTTAATAAAATCTGAAGAGGGTGCGCGAGTGCCGGCCTTGTACATGTCTTTACGTTTTTAGGTTGAGAGCCCGGGAAAGGTGGGCCCTGTGAAATCATCCCGTTAGAGACGCACACATCGAAGCGCATCCTTTGTCCCATTAGGTTGGGAAAGCGCAGCAGTACTAAAAGAGGAACCATGTGGAGGGGACCCACAGCGTGACTTGTTCGGGACATGCGGCCAAACTCGTGCGGTCTCGTGTGACTTCCCAGCCACATGTTGCACGGACGCAACCACTGGCGAAGAGACCAAGTTTGCCCGTCAAGGGGGGACCTCTGGTAGCCCAAGCGACTGCAACTGCTTATCGAGCCGCTGTCGGGATATCGCATACCGGCATAGGTAGGGGCTATGGAGCACTAATGTTGCTCGAGGTTCTTCGGATTTAGACGCAACGAACTTGCCAGGGGGCGAATACCTTTAAATTTCAAAAAGAAGACACAAACAAACCTAGAATGTGGAAGATGGGCCACACCACGTCTTGGACTTCGTAGCACTAGTATGGCCATGCTGAGCCTATTGGTTCGAATGAGAATCTGCCCCCGAGTCACCGAGCGTGCTTTCCAGGTTACGGTTCCCACTGGCATGGCATCGTGGAAAAGCAAACTGCAGAAGTTTTCTTGCCCTTCCCGTGGAGAAAAAAAGTTACAAAAAAAAGCGCAGACGACTGGTCATTGGGGAGGTACAAGGGGCTGTCCATGGGGTGTCGGAGCTCTGCTTCGAGTTTCCGCCGAGACCGGGACTGTCAACTCTGACATTATTAGTAATAATTCCTAGTCAGGACTAGCCCTCGCCGGTCTTTGACTAGCCAATATTGGGCTAGCCAGCGTGTCATTGCCGTTTGTGCCGCACTATGTGCTGTGGGTGTCTGTTCTGTGTCAATCACCATTTTCTGTCCATGCTGTTTATTTTTACTGTACTACTGACTCCTCGTTCTCATATTGCCAACCCCGTCCTCGCTGGCGGAGTTCCCGGGAATTTTCGTACGTCCATCAAATTTTGGGCATTGCCAAGGGCATCGCTATAGCATCTAGTCCATGCGAGAAGCTCGGGGCTCTTTCATAGCACTGCTGCGGCGGAAAGAGCTCCCAAGGGACAGTTCGTTTGCCTCTTGTGAGCCTCGGCATTGCTCCAAGTTTTTGAGATGGCTATTACAGGAAGCTTGGCCCTCTCTTTGGACTGACACCGTGCCGTGCCCACTGTCAAAGTTACGAGTCAGGGCTATGGACCCCCGCGCGTGGAAAGCCAGAGGCTCACTTGAGGTGCGTGCGTCCTCGAGCCCCTAGAGCGACTGCGGGAATGCAGCCTCCAGGCGGCAATCAGGTTGTCCGGACCAGCAGCACCTGGCTCGAATCGCCAACGGAGCTTATACGTGTCAGGTCGACGGAAGCCTTGCGGTATTTACCTTCCAATTGTTCCTGTCAGTCTCTGTTTTGGTAGTAGTACTGCAGGCTTACCCTGCATGCGTTTGTCTAGGTGGATTCCCGGCCCCTCCGTCCATACCCGTTAACTAGCCCCGGCGGCCAGCAAGGTGTGCTTAATTTTACGGGCCAACCAGAGAGGCTGGATACTGTCACAGCTAATATCCGTCCTATCGGGTATGTGGGACTGTTTAGTTCGGTTTGGCTTAGGAATTTTTTTTTTCACTACGCAAGGGTTCGCTCCTCAGATCTCTCGCACAACACTCGATCTTGACACGAATGGGATAGTGCATGCGCCCAGCCGGTTGTGGAAAATATTGCACCATTTCAGAGACGCTCTCGAAACTGGGATCGACTGATCTGCAGATTGTGTCGTGTTGATTTCGTGACGGGGACTTTCTCAAGGAGTCTGGCCCAGGCTCTCGTCCCAGGAGTCCCAGGACTATATGCGCTATTTGGGTACTCCGTTCCCTAATCGCGCCCAATACTTCGCTCGAAATGAAGAGTCTTCTCTGGGTCTTCACATTACAACGGAAGGCTCTATATACCGGTACCGAGAGGCATCGTTTGAGCGCCGTGTGAATTCTGTGGATTAACATGGCCCTAGTAGTGACTAGTGACTAGTGACTCGTGATCGTCTTTCACGTTCTCTTCCCCGGATCACTGCGAAGAAGGCCGCATGTCTTCCAGTCAAGAATTCGCAAGTGACACAGCAAATACGGACGACTTCAGGCCCTCCGATGGACTGCCTGCGTGCAGAAAGCACTGGCACAGTACTGCCGCGCTTGCGTCACAAGTCTGACGGCATCGTCCTCTTCGTTCCGTCCTGGCGGCTCTCGAACCAGGAGCGTTCAGTAAACTGCGCTGGTTTGTCGTGTGCCTCGAGGCGCAACACGTTTCAGGGGCGCCGCTACCACCTGGCGAAATGGCAACGAACTCATTAAGACCGTGCGGTCGCAACCTTGCAGTGGCACATTTTGCCCATCTGAGATTCGGAGACAATCCGGCCGTAAAAGACGCACGAGGATGGCAGCAGTAGTTCATAATTATATAAGTAGAGCTTCTCGAAGGAGCAGTCCATAACTGGAAAGTAACACGGTGCTACTACATGTACTTTTGTTCCCACCTCAGACACGAGTGGTGAGCGATTCGAAAAGGAAAAAAAAAAGATAATAGGATAATAAGGATCCTAGAGTAAAGTGGCATAGTGGGGCGTACCATGGTGGGGCTATTACAGTACCTGTACATTATACGAACAGTAAAAGACGTAAGAAGGAGCGTCAGTTTCTGAATAAAAATAACAGTCATGCGCCTGGCGTGCTGGAAAGTGCATCTTATACATATGGGTGGCGTAAATGGGCTGTCAATCGGGTCAGATCATCACAGTGCCAAGATGGACGTCCTGGCGTGCAAAGGCAGTACATGGGCGGCCATGAGCCAAACCTGAAACACGCCGGCCGGTCAGCATCGAAGGTCTCCGGGTCTCCGGTATCTGAAATGGAAGAGGACGCACATTGAATATGAGGTAGGACTTCCTGTCGGCTTCCAGAGTCCGGCACAAGTAGTAGCGGAGCCCGACATGAATGCCGAAACTTATGAAGAGCGCCGTACTGATACGGCCGACTCCCCAGAACCAGCTGAGGAATACAGACCAAGCGACGATGGCAAAGAGGGTCAAGAAGCGAGATAGTTCAGGGGCATAGATCGGAAACGTCATGCGTCGTACAAGCTTGTCTCCTTCGACATCGGGAAAGTCTTGCGCTTGGATCACGGTAAAAATGAGGATGCCGCTAATTATGACAGCAGTGACAGACACAAAGTCAAAAGTATGGTCAGCGCCTATTGACTGTCAGCATCCGCGAAGCACACAAGCGTTTACGGAATGTAGGACATACTGATGATTGTAGTCGCGCCAACTTCGAAAGAAGCGTATCCGCTGGCTGTACAGAGAGCCTTTCCAACCATGTTACTCGCCGCACCGAGCTCGTCATATATGTACGTGGTGGCCACGAGGCACAGGGTCGTTGGAACTAGATCTTGATCATAGTTAAATGACAGGAGTATGCAAATAAGAACCGTCGTCCAGCGCAAGACTACCGCTTTGGGTTCGGAGATCCTCCCTGACGGAAGAGGACGCCAAGGGCGGTTGGCTTTGTCCTCTTGGTAGCTGCGTGCTTGGTTGGATACGTTGCACATAAGCTGGTGGAACCAAACCCACACCCCACATTGAAGAAGACTGAAGGGTGACTGTAGGGGAGCTGTTGCGCAAGCGAAGACGGTCTACGAGGAAAAGAGTCGTCCTGTCAAGTGAGGATAGGAGAACGAGTAGGACTTACAATGGGGAGGAAGATGGTCTTGTAGTCTGTCCATGTAAAGAGAATGGCGGTGTGTATATGGTACTTGACTGCAGAGAAAATTAGTAGGAAAATGTTCACCACCATGGTGAGAGTTAGGTTGACGGAGACGGCCCAGAGACGAATGTTCATATAGAGGCAAGTACAGTAGAGGGATGTGGAGAGAGGCGTAACACTCTGCGGTTAATGAGGACATATTATAAGCGAAGGGACGGGGCGACGGAAGCACGGGGCAACGCGCTGAACGAGAACGTTAAAGGAAAACACTCAAGAGGGTTGTATTGCGTGACGGCCGTGAAGTGGACATGGGGTAGGGCATGCACCACGCGAGTGTCGCATGGATGTGGCTGCGATACCCTCTGGCTGTGTGGGCTAGCCGCCCATTTGTCCATTTGGGGGGTAGAATGCTCGCACAGGTCCATCAGTGGTCCATCACACCTGGTTTCGGCGTTTTGTCGGGGTCAAGCCCTGGGCGAAGCGCGATGAAAAGTCGACGTCCTGCTAGGCTGCGAAGATCAGGGACGCAGAAACACGGCGCCTTTAAACCAACAAAACACCCGGCGCAGGGCTGCGCCTGTACGTGGATGCAGACGGTAATTAGACGCGTTCGACGTGTCTGAGTCGGAACTGAGTCTTCTACGCTCGCGCGTTTTGATCACGCGTCACGTGGCTCACATTGACCCATTCCAAATAAGGAAGGAATGACGTGACCGTGACAGCTTGATTTAGGGCCGGATCATTGGACGTGACACGTCGTCGCACCGCTTGGGCCCGATTAACCCAACAACATCAACGTTACCTTAACACCATCATGAAGCTCAAGGAGATTCACAGGACATCCACTATCGCGTGGTCTCCCCTTTCGACGCCCTTGCTGGCAACGGGCACTGTGGCCGGTGCTCTTGATGAGTCCTTTTCCAACGATAGTCAACTGGAGATTTGGGCACCCGACTTTCTCAACAAGCAGGAATACGATCTCGGCGGAGAGGGACACAATGGCCCACGTGGCTCAGTTGCAAATACTGCAAGGTGTGCCTTCAGCTATTCGTGGGATCTGCAGGAGAGAACGTCCCACTTGATAGGTTCAATCGCATCGCCTGGGGCCAGGCAGACGGTAGTCGTCCAGAGGGTGTGATCGCTGCTGGTATGGAAAACGGGGAACTTGCCATCTGGGACCCCTCAAAAATCGTGGCTCATGTAAGGTGTGTCTTAATATGTCTTCGTTTGTGCGTCAGCCCGAATGACACGGCCACGCTAGCCCTTCCGAGGCTCTCATACTCAAGAATAGCACACATACTGGACCCGTTCGCGGTCTAGATTTTAATCCCATACAATCTACTCTATTTGCGTCAGGTGGTATAAACGGAGAGGTAATGACTTCCCCTCCATATTTTCGATTCGGACTCTTATCGTCCTTAGGTATATATTTGGGATCTGAAAGACCCCAGTAAACCATACTCTCCTGGCACGCGGAGCTCAAAACTCGATGAAGTCAGCGCGCTTGCGTGGAACAACCAGGTACCCCACGTATTAGCGACGTCCAGCGGCACGGGATACACCGTCGTGTGGGACCTCAGGGGCAAGCGAGAAGTTGTTGCATTAGCATACGGTGGCGGTGCGGGTGGAGCTCAGGCCGGCAGCGGGCGTCGCGGAATGAGCGATGTTGCGTGGCACCCTGATAATGTTCGTAGAAGCTCACCCTGTGAATGGCGCATACTGATTGCTTCATAGGCGACTCGACTAGTTACCTCCTCGGAGGATGATACATCACCGATCGTAATGGTCTGGGACTTGCGTAATGCGCGCGCACCGGAAAAGGTGTGCTGAATTCTTTACGTCTTGGGTTCAGACTCATGAATGTATTCAGATTCTCACTGGTCACGAAAAAGGCGTGCTTTCGCTCTCGTGGTGTAAGCAAGACGCGGATCTTCTTTTGTCCAGCGGCAAGGATAACCGTGCACTTTGTTGGAACCCGCAAACATCTGAGATCATCGGCGAGGTACGCGTCGCTATCACGTGAGCGCCTCCAAATATTGATAACTTATTCTATGCGTAGCTTCCCTCAGCGGACAACTGGGCGTTCCAAGTACAATGGTGTCCACGTAACCCTGACTTGTTGGCAACTGCCTTTTTCGACGGAACTGTCGGCCTCCACTCTATCCAGTCCACTAACGATGTTGCTCAAAGCGAAATTGGCATCACGTCACCTCAGCCGGACGGTGCTGACGTTTTCGACAACCCCAGTTTCGCACGGACTAACCAGGTCTCATTCACGCTGAAGCAGCCTCCGAAGTGGCTGTGTCGCCCGGCCTCGGCCTCGTTTGGATACTGTGGACAACTTGTCTCTGTATCGAACCTTATGAACAAGGAGGGCCGCCACCAGAGCGGTGTTGTACACATCCGCAAGTTGGTCACCGAAGACAGTGTCGTCACTCGTGCCGAGCGACTGCTCCAGGCGGTCGATGCTCAAGACCTGCCGGCAATCGCAACTGAGCGCGGTGCCGAAGCCGAGAACATAGCCGCTGAGAGTGCCGCCGGATGGAAAGCTCTGCTTAGTCTGTTCCACGCGGATTCGCGGGACGAACTCGTGACCCTTCTAGGTTTCTCCAAAGCCGAAATTGCAGAACGCGTCGCAGAAGCTATTGCGAAACTCGGGTCTGCAGCTGAGGAGGAGAGCACCCCCCTCACAGTTGTGAAATCGCCATCCGAGGAAGACTTCACCGACTATAAGCCACACGAACCCGTTGTCTCATTCGCGGAGCCTGAGAGGAGTCCCACTGCCAGTGCTGAGGACTTGCTTGATGCGACCCCTTCTGAGGTCAGCGCGGGGGCTGCCTCAGACGCGTCAAATATGACCCCGCTTCCAGATGCCGAGTCGACGACTACCGCGCCGAGTCTCTTTGGCGACGATGGGCCTGCAGGTACTCCGCAGTTAGACGCAGCTTCTGACTTCTTCAGTACCATGGGGTTCAATCAGTCCGCAAATGAGGATACTCCAGTTGTTCCACACACCAACTACGGCGTTGACTCGTCTGTTGCCGCCACCATTGGTTCTCGTCCTTCTTCTACCGCCTCCGATACTCTCAAAAGCCATACTTTCCGCATTTACCCGGCAGACGGAAGCGAGACAGACCACCTGGTCACCAAAGCGCTTGTTGTTGGTGACTTTGAGAGCGCTGTATCCCTGTGTTTATCTGTTGAGCGCTTCGCCGACGCGATTCTTCTTGCCGTGAAAGGTGGGCCCGAGTTGCTGGCACGCACACAGAAGGCGTACTTCGAAAGGCGTACTGTAGCGCTGCCATACCTTCGGGTCTTCCAATCTGTGGTAACGAACGACCTTGCCGACATCGTACAGAACGCAGAATTGCAAGATTGGCAAGAGATCTTTGTTGTTTTATGCACGTTCGGTCGCGCGGACGAATTTGGTGGGCTAGCGGAGCAGCTAGGCGCACGACTGGAATTCCAAGCAAGCCTTGCTCGCTCGGAACGTGCTGCCGAGGCGCCAGAGTTGAGGAAGAATGCTACACTGGCATATCTCGCCGCCGGTCGTCTCGAGCGCTTAGTCAATATCTGGGTCGAAGAGCTGGCTGAAGAGGAGAAACGGATCCTGGCCGACGATACGGCACCCGGTGTCTCACGATACACGGCGTATGCTCGCGCACTCCAGACTTTCATCGAGAAGGTCACAGTATTCCGCGCGGCGGGATCATATGTCGATAAGGACTTGGAGCAAACGGAGACGGCTGACGGCGATGCAGCTGCTGGGACTTACAAGCTTTCCGGGCTATATGATCGCTACTTCGAATACGCGGACTTCCTTGCCACTCAAGGCCTTGTCAAGCACGCCGTCGCATTCCTGAAGCTCACTCCGCCCAGTTACAAAGGATTGCCAGACACGCAGCTTGAACTTGCAGCAGGACGCGAACGCCTTCTCATTGCCGCTGGGGTCACTGATCTTCCCGTTGCGTCGTCATCTCTCGCGCCAGTGCCCGCTCCTGCCTCGATTCCTCCACTCCCTGCAGTTCCCACAGTCGCTCCCACATCCACATCCGCCCATCTGTACAATACTTATGCCCCCACCACTCAGCAACAAGCAGCCAGGTCCACAGTCGCTGTCCCTCCTGCCCCAGGGTATAACTCATATGTACCCGCCAATGTCCATCCAGTTGCGAACAACCCGTACGCCCCTGCACAGCCCGCGCAACCACAACAGCCGTATCAGCCGATTGCCCCCCTCACATATCCCTCAGGAAATGCATATAACCAGCTTCCCCCGCAACCGCACGGTGGCCAGGTGATGCCACCACCTCACCAGGCTTATGGTGCCGCGAAGCCTCCGCCTCCGCCTACGGCACCGCCACCAAAGCGTCGCGAGAACGGCGGGTGGAACGATGCGCCGTCAGCCCCTGAACGACGCACGCCCAGCGGTTCTGCGAACAAGCTTGCGGCCATCACATCGCCCTTCCCGAATGCGGGGCCAGTACAAGGTTTGGTGTCTAGTCCGATGGGCTTAGCGCGTGGTCAATCCCCAGTTTCGGTCCCCCCGCCTCCTCGTCCCGGAAGCGTGCAGGCTCGGGCCCCTCCGCCTGCGCAGGGCCGAATCCCGGTCCCGCCTTCGCACATTACTCCCGCACCTGGACCGTACCCGCCTCCTGGCCCGGGACCTGTCCCGCTACAGTCAGCGCCTCCGCCGAACGCAATTCCTCCGGGGCAGCACCTACCTCCCCGTCAGTCGCCCGCAGGGCAATACGCTCCGCCTCCTCCGCGTGGCCACGTGACTCCCGCGCCGCCGCCGCCGCATCCCTATTCTCACGGAACTCCGCCGCCGCCTCCTGGCGCCAGTCTTGCCCAACAGTCACCTCCGCAGGCGCGTCAAGTCCTCCTGCCAGCCTCTGGACCTTACGGTCGTGTGGCCTCGCCGTTGCAACAACCCCCGCACCCTGGAATTGCACCGCCTCCCCCCCCTGGCCCGGCCCGTGCCCCGGCACCGCCCGGAGGACCTCCCCAGGGTCTTGTAGGTCAACCTGCTGCCGTTCCTCCGGCACGCACTGCTTCGCAAGGACCTGCGCCCCCTAAGTATCGTGAGTTAGTTACACTCGTAGTAAGCCCTATGAAGCTGATGGGGTATCGTAGATCCCGGTGACCGAACGCACATTCCCGACTCGCTGAGACCCATATACAATGTTATTAGCCAACAGCTAAATCAGCTTAAACAAACAACGCCCGTTCGTGTTGCCGTTAATAGCTGCTAACGGAACTTGACTAATTAGTGGGCGCCTTGTAGGCTTCTCAGCGGCGCTTGGTTGACGATCTCGAGCGCCGGATTAACCCCCTGTTTGACGCGCTGAACTGCGAGACGCTGTCAACGGCGGTGGTCGGGCAACTTGGAGAACTCACAAAAGGTGCGTGGTATTCAGTCTGAGGTGCAGACGAATTTGTATTGAGTGTTATACAGCGATGGCGAATCACGACCGCGAGCTCGCGCTGGCGATCCACGTTGACATGCTTACGCGCACGAGTGGAGAGGATATTACGCTGTGGATGTCGGGCGTAAAGCAGCTTATCATGCGTTTGTAGACAAATAGGTTCTTTTCGTAATATGAAGTTTCCTGATGAGGACATCGTCTATTTATGATTTGACTGTTTACTCGACGGGGTTAGATGGGCTAGATCCCGATTATCACTTTGATCCGGTTGATCCGATTCACGCACGGCGGTCTTTCATTGCAAACCTTCCCCAGATTTTTTTATTTCTTTTTTCCTGGCGGCACAATCAAGAGACAACAAGGGTTCTTTCTGCGTTCCGAGGCCGTACTACACGGCTCTCTCGCGCGTAACATCAAACTGCACTAGTCAATGTCGGGCAGTCGCACTGGCAGGTGGCGTAGTTCGGGCAGTGACCACTCATCGGATGACTTCTCCGTGCGTCCTTCAAAACGTCTGAATCCTATCCGTATTGAACCTGCGCCCTATGCGCTAGATCGAAGAGGTGGTGGTGGTGAACGAGATCATCCCGGCCGGTGGTGCCGCTGCTGTTCCTGCTGCTAGTAGTGGTCACAGTGGGCACGGGCAGGGGACGGCCAGCTCCGCGTCACGCCAGGAGTTGATTGCGCGCAGGGAGGCCCATCAGAAGGAGTTGGAGAGGTTGGAGGATGAGATGCGCCGCATCCAGGAGTTGCGCATGGGCGAGAAGAAGAGCATCCGGGAACTCACGCAGCAGCTCGGCGGACTCGACAAGAAGGTGGCGCGTGGCGGCGGGGAGGGCAAGGCGATAAAGAACTATTTTGACAAGTTTGAGTGGTCTGGGGCGCTGAAGGAGCAGATGGAGAGTGTTTTCGGGATCAAGAGTTTCCGGCTGGCCCAGGAAGGGTGCGTGTTGTGGCGTCGCCTCTCTCTCCCCTTTGCGCGTTCTAGCTCATGGGGACGGAAACAGTGTCTGTAATGCGAGCATGGATGGGAGAGATGTCATCTGCATCATGCCCACTGGTCAGTGCATACACCACTCTCCATCCCGTCGACGATGACTATATGCGCACTTTTTTTTTAATGAGGCGGCGGGAAGTCGCTCACGTACCAACTGCCTGCGACACTCATGCCTGGATGCACGCTGGTAGTCTCACCTCTAGTGGCGCTCATAAAGGACCAGAACCTGGGTCTGCAAGAGAAACACAGTCAGTGCGCTCCTTCTCTCGCTCTGGCTGGTCGATCGCTGACGATGTCGACACAGTCGAGTGCTTGACGTTCACCGCAAAAATGCCTCAGGCAAAGATAACAGAGGGTTACAACCGACTGCGCGCCACCGTTCGGGGTAATGATCCGACGGAGAAGGAGGTCAAGCTTTGCTACGTAACAGTATGCTTCTCGTTACCATTTTCACCCCCAAATTGGCTTTAAAGTTATGCACTTGACAGCCAGAGCGACTTGCAAAGAGTGATGGGTTTAGGTCTATAGTGATGGCGATGGTTGCGGCCAATAAACTCGGTGCGGCTCCCTCATCACTGCCTCAGTCCCGAGTATGTACTAATTCACACCTCGTAGCGCGCATCGTCATAGACGAGGCACATTGTATCTCGCAGCTGGGTCGCGATTACCGGTATTTCCCCTTATCGTCCTCTGCACGGACTACGCACGTCTGATCCAGCGTTTTCCAGTCCCCATTACAAGCAACTTGCGGACCTGCGGATGCTCTGCCCACACGTGCCGATCCTCGCCCTTTCCGCAACCTGTCCTCCCGATGTACTTCGCGACCTCATCGCGATCCTTGGTCTTCGACCTCTCACGAACGGTACAGGTACCGCGTCTGCTCTCCCTCTCTGCCGGAGCGGCTCAATGCTGACCGGATTGGTCCTTCTAGCTGCAGAACCACTCTGCACCGTGCTCTTTACCAGCCCGCTCTACCGCAAGAACCTTCACTACAAGGTCCTTCCGAAGGCATCGGACCGTGCGGGGGCCGTGCGGGACATGGTCAAATACATACTCGACCGTCACCCGAACGAGACAGGCATTGTGTACTGTCTGTCGCGCGCAGTAAGCACCCCTTCCTTTCGAATGCGGGTCAAGGTGCCGTTGGTCACGTCCTAGTAGGACGCGGAGCGAGTCGCGGACCAGCTTTGTAGCGAGAGCCAAGGCCGGATCAAGACCGGCATCTACCATGCCGAGATCGATGACAAAGCGAAGGAGGACCTCCACGAGTCCTGGCTCTTGGGTAAGGTCAAAGTCGTATGCGCCACCACAGGTATGCTTCCTGTGCTAACTTGGGGGTCGCGCGGCAACTCACATAGAACTCTGATAGCTTTCGGGCTCGGCATCAATAAGGCAAATGTACGATTTGTGTTGCATCATTCGGTTCGTCCAATATTTTCTGGACCACGAAGGCCGCGCTTAACGAAGTCTTTTCAAGATGCCTGTACGTCACATTACATCCTTTCTCAGAGGTTTCCCTCATAGCATGCTCTTCAATAGAAATCGCTCGAGACGTTCTATCAGGAGTCTGGCCGTGCGGGACGTGACGGCAGGGACTCAGATTGTGTATTATACTATCGTCTTCTGGATGCTCTGCGCACGCCAAGTATGAAGGCCGATACGAATTGGCAACAGCAAGGTATGATGTCGTTCGTGTTCACATATTCTTGCTGGCTCACGCACGGCGCGAAGAGGCCCATAGCATGATCAAATTTTGCTTGGATCTGAAAGGGTGCAGAAAACTAATGTTTACAAAGCACGTATCAGGCTCTCTTGTCCTCTCAAAAAAAAAATTGTGACGCTGACAACGACGACAGGCATTTCTCTTCATCTGACTTCTCCTGGGCCGAAGACAATACGCCATGTGGACATTGCGACAACTGTATTCGAGACCCAGCCTCGGTCGTCCAGAAAGACGTGACGTCCGAAGCTAAGCGCGTGCTTGCCGTGGCTGGTGCCTTGGCCTCCAGAAATACCAATTTCACGGCCGTGCAGCTCGCGCGGACTGCAAGAGGAAATGACAAGCTGGCGAGATCACTCAATCTCTCCCGAGGGGACCAAGTAACGCTCTCGCTCGTTGTGCGTCCCGTCCCGTCGTCCTTCACGTTTTCACTTGGATCGCTGAGCGAGAGCGCAGAACACGGAGGTCCTCGTCGCCCACTTGCTCCTCGAAGGATACCTGGAGAAATTCACCACTGAAAATGCCTACACGGTGCAGGTGTACGTCAAGCCTGCCCCTTCACGGCGCTTAGACGAGGGCCAGAAGGTCGTCGTCCAGCTCCAGCTGTCAGGGCGTGCGGCGCCCAGTGAACACTCACCGAGGAAAAGAAGCGGCAGGAAGCGCAAAGCGGCGCATAGTCCGCACAAGATGAAGGGCCGAGCAGTGTACAATTCAGCCGACGACAATGACGACAACGACAACGACAACAACGAGGAGGAAGATGGGGATTTCGGTGACTGTAGCGGGGAGGACGGGGAGGGTGACGGGGCGGCCGGGCCGTCGGAGAGCGCGGGCGGGTCACCGACGAAACGCCGCCGTTCAAATCACGGATCGTCGTGGGTCTCGGCTACGCCGCGAAACGCAGCCGCTGCGGGGCGCGGTGCAGGTGCAGGTGGTTCCGCTGCTGTTGCCGTCTCGGATTCCGACGAGGAATGGACTGGCAACCTGTGCGGCGCGTCGGTGCCGGGCACGCATCGGCCCATCACGAGAAGTGGGAGAAGGCGGGCGGTGGCGCAGAGGCGGGGGCAGGGCGCGTCGGGGCGGGGACCCTTGGGAGCGCCCGCGCTTCTCGACGACGAGGTTATAGAAATCTCATCTAACTAAAAGGAAGTTGCACTCTCCGCTTCCGTTTCCCCATGGGGAAGCCCTGCTCTTATTTGTTTGTTTTGTCCACCGTGCGGTGAGCGCCAGCTTTTACTTGGCCTTCGACGCATAACTTGTTTAATCTTGAAAGTAGCAGTACTACTAGTGGTAGTTGATATCCAGTAACAATGAATTGCAACACATTTTCCTGTTTGTTCGGCAGATTTCACAAATACCCCCGCCCGCGATCAGGCTTGCTTCACACATACATAGACAGTGACAACTTGACTCCTTCAGATTTCCGTCAAGCCGTGTTGAAAGTTACTCTCGATGCTGTGGTCCCCGTTCTGTGCTCGGTATTCATTACAGAAAAAGTTATGACTTACTGTAACTAACTGTAAAAATAATATGATTGCTTACTGTAAGGGACAGGAAGAAGTGCTACATAGGGTTCTGTACCCCAACACGCACGGAAATGGATACAAAAAAAGGAACAGGAAGAGCGCTAAACATTATGTCAGCTGTATGGTACGTCATCGAAAAAACCAGGTGTTCGGCGGCAACGTCACTATAAAGGGGGGGCTCAGTAATCATTCCATCATGTACAGTATCTGCTTCCGTGCACCGTGGTCGCCCTTGGCGCGGGGGCATCGCGGCCAGTTGTAGGCATGACTGGCGTCTTGGCCGTCGTTGCCCGGATTTTTGGCGGACTTTGTTGCTGGTTGGCCCAGGTGTGTCACCATTGCCACATTTCTTCACTGACACGGTGCGCGCGCTTTCAGTTGGCTTCCACCTCGCAGCGTTTCCGAGGACCCCACCACCATATCGGTCATCGACCAAGGCAGACCGATCGACTCCACCAATTTTTTTTTTCTGGTCTGGGATATAAAACATTCATGTTCTCATGGGACAGGACACTTGCCGAGCCCAAATGAAGGGTTCTTTTGTCGTCGCGCCGCAGGTGGTGACGGCTTCCACCGAGCGATGATAAAACTTATCCCTGGCCCGATATTGTGTGGTGTTCGCTTGGCCACGGCGCAGACGTCCATGAGCAGAGTAGCAGGTACAAGGCCGCTCGTGGAGGCGGTAATTGTCCCACGAGATTTTCTCCGTCACTTCTCACCAAGCGTGCCGCCGTCGTGGCGACCACGCACCCCGTTGCGCGGGCGAGGCGAGCGACCGCCGCCCGCCCGGTTCTGGGGGGTGAGAGGGACGGACAGTCTCTCGGAGGATTTCTTACCCTTTGTTGCCATTCCGAGCGACTCGTAAGCGCTTCCCTGCGCATTGACGTCTGCACCATATTCAAGAAGCTCCGCGCACAATATTGCCGTACCTCCCTTTGATTGCTGTTGGCACTGTCGCTGTGCACTTCGTCAACCAGGTTCTGCAGGAACGGACTTTACCCTTTCCGCTGCGATCGGCACCCGCATGTGCTCTAAGATGCGGTTGCCGCCAACTCTAGACTCATGGTGTCTTCCTCTCGTTGGTGTCTCCCTTTCGCACTTGCCATTGGAACTCTTGGCCCGAGCCTGGGACTATACTGTCGTCTATGCTGGGTATCGTATCTAAGTGTCCGTGTCAGCATGACACACGAGAGATCTTTGCGAGTAGCTGGGGATCAAGGTGTAGTTCTAATTCTACTTTGCGCCTTTTCATCGGCGGTTGTATGACCGAGCCGCTTAGGACGCGTACATTATACTCGCCGACTGATGTAATATTTAACGACCCGATTTTTCTGGGCTTCGTTGAGAATGTATCATAGGAGTTGCATAAGGGTAATGTGCAGGAAACCGTAGCTATGTTGTCGGACAGTAAGCCCAAGAGATGCCAAGTGGGTAAAGGTACGTTGTTGTCTCAGCTGAAAGCGGTCTCACGGGATCTCTGAAATAAAGTGCAGGACTTTTACAGACGAAGTAGAGGTCCCCGTTCATCACATGTCTGAAATGAGGAACGCTTACATCCGTCCATAAGTGCCCGAAGTAGTTGGGCGTTCGACGACGCAGGTCCGAAGGTGGGGCAGCGTCACTATGAGCGATGCCACCCGGGGTTATAGTGCGTCCCCACGACCAAGGGGAATTCCCTCAACCAGAGCACAGAGCTCAACTAGGGGAGATGGTGGTGGTGCGAGTTCGAGGAGGGTTGTATATAGTTCCGTACTCGGGCTGGCCGCATCGGTTTGGCCCAGAGTCGTGGATTTCCGGAGCTTCTACGTAATAAGGGTACTAGTAGCATATAGCATGGCGACTGGCCTCGCAGACACTCTAGTTCCTTTGGTGGTGATCAAGTGGGTAGGTTTCTAACTCGTTTTTGCAAGTATTACGCCGTATTTATTTTTGATGTAGAGATATAGATTGACATAGGATAGGGCTCGGATCCTGTCCAGGTAGCGACTGTTCCGGTAAGATCATTGAAAGGTGGGAGTTTGATTGCAATTCGGCACGCTCGACCCGGCTGACTTGACCGCTACGGCGGAACTCAAGAATTACCACCACGCATGCTCGCGGCCATTCAGGAGACACCACAAGAGAGAGACTCCATCATTTCCGACTGCATTCCTCGGTCCCAACATTTCCCGACCATTTCTGTTCACATTTCGCCTCAAACAGTTTCATGTCTCATAGGGGCTCATGCACCCCCTTTCTTGTCATTTTCTGGCATCGCCTCTAGTCTCTTTATCCCCTATGATTACTATACAACCTCTTTTCCTGTTTACTTTTCTTTACTGTACTTTGACTTTATTACAGCTGATTTCATAATGATAGATCCCGGTCAGTTTCGAATACACAGACGGACTTCCATGATAGATCCCGGTCAGTTTCGAATACACAGACGGACTTCCAAACTCAAGAGCGGGGTTCATAATTAAGTCGAGAGAAATTCTCTGGAAATTGAGTTATCTTACAAAATCAGGGTTATGGAATAGTTATCTGCTTTTTACGCTCGGCAGGTGTACTTTTTCCAGTATGCCCCCCCCCCCTTCCATTTGATGGTTTGCTGGCACATCCTTGATGAACTCAAAGAGATGGTCCCATCAATGTCCCTTCAGGGACTGTGTGACTCAGAAAATCCGTGAATAGAGCAGGAGCTTTTAGCGCATACGACTTTGAAGACGTGCAGATTGACAACAAGGGCATTTCCCCATCCACCCTCTCGCTAATCCTAGTGCCCTTACCCCTTCGAGGGCACTGTCCCCAGCCACGCAGTCGTGGTTGTTGCAGCTGCAGCTGCTGCACTCACAGCTACAGTCTTCCCTGCAGTCTATGGAGCGCAATGCCCCATCCCAAACCACCGTACGCCATCACCCATTAATGAGACACGCGCAATGGTACACTGTGTCCAATAACGTTGACTGTTTCAACAACCCAGCTCTAAAGGTCTTGGGCAGGGCCCAGCTTCCGTGCGCTGACCAGTGCGTGCTCTGGTCACTGTTGTACGCGTTGGGGGGAAACCGTGGGACAGCTGACAAAGCTATCTCACACCTTCTGCGACGTCGCCATGTCACCATCGACCTTGTCCCACTCAACTGTCCTCACACTCATGCTATCCTAATCAATCTTTCGTGTGCGTCTACACTACCAGAATGGAAGTGAGGACAAGACGTTCTGCTCGAAGCCCGGTCCAGCTGGGACGTCTGGCATGCACGATGGGATTCGGCAGCCCAGGACCCATGGTGGCACCCCCTGTGTGCTTCCAAATGAGCGCACTCTGCACGTCCATTGCGTTGAAATCGAACACCTGCAGATATTAGTTGATCCAGCGCGTGTTGGAGATCGAACGCCTCCACTCCAGCTCGAGCTGGCAGGCGCTTAGCAGCCCAGCGTGAGCAGGCGGAAGGACGAGATATCCCAAATGCCTGCGAGCAGCTTGGCGCAGGTACATACACGCCACAAGCCGATTTGAGACACCAAGGACGTAGATTTCACATCAATTCCCTCAACCCACATGACACCCACTCACAAGCACAACAACAAATATTTATTTCGTCCCTCAACGTCTCAGCTTTCCGGGCAGCACAACGGACACTTTCAATAGACAAAGGGACATCCCACTCTAGCGTGCGTCCAATAATCGACAGTTCCGCGTCGTAAAGAGGGGGTGTTTGAACCTTGTGAAGCGCCTCGCCGCCTCAGGTAAATCTCGCCGTC
>WNGR01000379.1_pt1 | contig 54128 bp, 77 predicted proteins | sample 5407581 | NCBI WGS metagenome assembly WNGR01 (sample SAMN13153383, study PRJNA577476) | soil metagenome | isolation source: 80 cm soil or saprolite under Garry oak tree replicate 2 | place: USA:California | collected 2016-06-15 | reverse complement strand
ATGTACTCATCACATTGTTCTCGAAAAAGCACCTGGAGTGCCATCTTAAGCCATTCCTTGCCCATCCCCTCCTGCCTATCTCGTACGTGATCTTGCGCTAGCGCTCTTCCAACTCCGTGCCTCCTACCGCTGCTCACAACCGCTCTCTCATGAGCGACTATGTGGTGAAGAATTCATCCAAGCTGACATTTAGCGGTGTGATCAGGGCAGGTAGGCACGCTTGACATTGAATCCGTTCCTTTGGAAAATGATGACATGCAAACATGCAGAACGATGTCGTCTACACGTTCAGCACGGTCATATCCAGTTGAAACCCGATACCAATGTTGTTCTGTGCTTGGCTTAGAGTAGTTGGCATATGGATCTCAATTATCCCTAACGTGGCCATCAATGTCGGTATCAACGGAGCTTCAAGCTTTTACAGGCCAACTGGAGCCTGTGGGTTCTTTCACTTGATCAGTAAGACAGGAAGTGACACTTTCTAACGGGTGCTGGATAGCGAAAGAGTTCCATATCCAGAGGACAGTTGCTAATTTCATGTGGATGTGGATTGCAGCCTTCTCGAGCTTGTAGGCCTATGTATCTACCTTTCTCGTACCTGGGCGCTTTATTACAGTGAAAGGATAGCATGTTCGGTGGGCATATGGACAAGAATCCTCGGACATCCCCACAACTACCCTCCAGAACTCTTATGTGAGTTATCTAGAGCTTTAACACTGTCGCAACTGCTGATATCTCCCTTCTTAGTTATCCAATCGTTTACATCGTCACAGTAGGGGTTTCAGGTTCCTTTACTCTTACAGCTTGCTCACGTCAGTCGTTCAGATCCTCCCTTTGGCCGTTGCACGCTATAGCGAGTTTGCTGGGCATAACCCGCCTTTCGTTGCCACTCTAATCGCCGACGATTCTATCTGTCATCCGGTTTTCTCAACGCCCTCTTATACACGTACACGTGTCCCGATCTGCTGCCTGAACCCAGCGACAAAACCGGACAGTCCGACAGTCGCAAGTCATTCCGAGTTCACGCAAAGCCGAAGCGATCTTCTAGGTTCTACTACCCCTGGCAATACTCGTGCAGACGACAAGGTCCCCTTCATCCGTTGAACCCAAGTCAGCTGACCCAGTATTCGACTCTCCGGAAATGGCCGCCAGCTCGGTGCTCTTCCGATGACGACCCAGATCGATCGCGATATTCATCACGGTGATGTGGACTCAGGGGAGACATTGGGTCAAAAGGGGGTGCCAGCTGTGAATATATATAGCTACTTTAACCCGGTTTTCTGTTTTGTGACTTTGCTACTACTGACAGATTACCCTATGATGAGAATGTGCACATGCGATGACTGGGATGCACGACCCTCTTTACTTTTGACCGATAATAAAGCCAGAGTGGTTGCAAGTGAACCTGTCTTGACCTCATGTTGTACATACCAAGGTACATATAATAATTTGTAGTACTGTAGCTTGGTAGCAAGGCGAGCGAGCCGTGCTGTGCTAACACCAACTACAAGCTTCAGCTCCGTGCCTCTGTGCCTGTTCCGGATGACACTGCTCAATCAGGTGGCTTGCTTAGCTCATTTCACCGATATCACAGCGGCCGGATCATCTGTCAGTGTAGAGTGTAGACTTACTCGGCGACATAAGAAGTCAAGGCACAAATTCAAGTTGAGCGGCTTGAGCCTGATAGAGAGCAAGATGGTGAGAGCACACGTAGGCGATTACGTTACCCATGGCTTCCCGCCACGTCCTCGGCTGTTGTCATGGCTTTCTTGAACCAGGGTAGTCCGAGGGGACCAAGTATATTATTCCCAACTCGGAGGGCCACAGCGTGTGCGTGTCAACTGCAGGAAAGCGTGCCCCCAGTGACGCGTGACGCCCTCAGGCTGTCCACTCTCACGGACGAACAAAGACAAGACTCCTACCAGCGCCCTTGCTCTCCTACGCTACACCTGGAGTCATGGACTGTCACCTCCTGTACACTCCAATGGCACTACACTCGAAAGCTAAAGACTATCACTAAGTCGCATGCCCCTCAAAGCATCACGGTTAGGCGGTTTCCCCAACCACTGGGAACTAGTATGGCCAAAGCAGGAGATGGATTGGTCCCACTGTGGAACCAATCCCTCTTCTACTTCTGTCATAGGAATCTAACCTCTTTGGAGCGTGCCCACAAATGTGAGAGCATCTGTTTCAGTTTTGTCGACAAAAATACGTGGATTTTAATGCACTAATTAGGTCGTCTTCATCCGATGCTTTCCCACCAAGACCTTCAAGGCAGAAACCAGCCCCAAAGATGCTCTTGGTGGGTTATGCAGAGCACACCATGTAGTCATGGTCGTGCAGGCCTCAGTCATGCTGTGCCTCTAGCGTTGGTAATCCGGGATTGGCAAGTCTGTTTCTCTTGCCGGTCTCGAGAAAGGTATACCCACTCTTCCCACGATCAAAGTCGTGGATGTTCAAGCATGGCGACGATCGCCGCACAATCTGAGGCGTTCCTTATCGTGCAGCTTATCACACCAAATGTGGGGTGAAGTTCTCAAGGATACGCGGGGAGCAATCAGGTATGCCGTTACTACTCTCCTTCGTCTCTTCACACCTATTCCCGTCAGATCTCCTTTCCCTCCTGAGGATGTGGAAGTGCATATGGACTCTTAAGCTGTGCGTTCGTATCAGTTGATCAGATGCCAAGATGGGTTCAGGGGTAAGATAAGGCATGGGGGGGTTCCACTCATATCTCACACCCTTCCTCCGCACCCTTACCCTTGCGGCCTCCGTTCCCATTCTCATTCGACCGTTTCCCATATGCTTATATTGGGCCACAGCAGGATATAAAATGCGCGATGTATTTCGTAGAAATGGTGATTCCTTGGATCTGGCACTCGCACCACCTTGTGCTTCTTGACGTGGTGCAGTGCTCTCCCTGGCACTTGTGCCATACACGCCCCGCTCACGTTCATGGCTGTTTCCTAATCCCTATAAGATCTTTGTTCTTAGCCGTAGAGTCTCTCACCGTTACCTACCGCCTTCCTTCCTCGCTGTCCGCTCACACTGCTGTTTTTGTTCTGCATTGAACAAACCCCCAACTCATCAAGTTGTTTTATCATGGGCGTCGCAGACCTACCATGCAGCGGCTATATCCTAGAGCGGAGTCAGTTGCGTTCCTGATGCGCATCCTAGTGTCCTTGTCCCTGTGCTTAGTGCTCTCTCCAGGCCACCCTTCCACGACAAAGAGAGGGAATCGGACCCGACGACAAACTAGGCCACCAGTGACCTCCAGGGCCATTCACGCTTGTAGCAGCCGGCGCCCAGTTCCGACGTCGACAGTCCCACGAGCCAGGTCGGGATAGTTTGGGTCTTCAAAACGGCCGAAGTGGCCTCGTCCACCTGGAAAGGGTGCTCGGGTGTTAAGGATGGGGCCAGAAATAGTGGTTCGGTGAGCAAGATGGTGAGGATCGCCTCATAGCTACCGGGGATGATAGAGAGGACAATAGGCAACTGTTCGTGTTCGTCCATGGCGTTGTATTTCGTGGTAGGTTTCTCAGATGGACTGTCGATTTCCTTGTGTAGAGGGAATCAAAGGCGCTGACCTCGAGGCTGCTAGTGGCCTGTATTGTTCTTCGTATCGAGATAGTGAGAATGTTATTACTGGTAGTACATTCAATGGAGACATGCTATGCTAAACCGCTTCGTGACATCCAAGAGTACGGTACAGTAGGCAGTAGGCTATGGCCGCAGTGTGCCTGCTCCATTGGATCGTGCCACCAATCGCTTCTATTGGGATCTTATGTATGTAGTCCTTTCACGGAGACTACAGTAAGTACATCATGTAGTCCGAAGTTTGGACTCCGAACCAGTGTCTATATATGATGCTGGTGCATTGGCCGGGTGTTGAAACGTTGAAGCTTGAAGCTTGAAGGCTGAAGGCTGAGCCCAGCCTCCGAGCCTCGTGTCCAGTGGGCCAAAGACACACGCTCTGGCAGAAGCAGAGGTGAAAGCAAACTTGAGTCCAAGGTCCGTAGCAATGGTACAGGCGCTCTACTTGAGAAGACCTCAGGCTTACTACTGTATTGTCGCAAATTAAACAAAGCGCAAATGAAAACAGGGCCAGCCATCACGTCATCTCACTTGACGACCCTATCTTGCTGGTAGGCTCTCGCACCTCTTACTGTAAGGGTTACTTTTTATGTTGATAAGAACTTGAAGTCGTGTCGTTTTCTTGATGTGGCACACGTATGTAGATCACCCACAGTAGAAATGGTTTGCGTCTGGGCTGTTTCAAAGAGTGGCCGCAGACCGCAATATGACGTCAGTGGTGTGGGGACAACAGCGTGCCGCATCACTATGACTAGTATCAGTGTTATATGAGTTTCTAGAGCTAATCGACACATTTATAGGCTCAACTTAGCAGTAGCTTGGCACTTGTCGGGTCACGCTCAGGCAGCCCAGACCTATGATGTTGTGAATTTAGTCATAGCCTAAGTGACTACGGTCTGGACACTCTGTTCCTGTGACCACTCCTGGTCGTGCCAACTTGTATTTTCCCATGAATCCCCTTATGTGTACTATCGTTCTCACAATTCTCGAAGGTTCCCAACATACAGGATCACGGTGCTCGCTAGGCTGTTCACGAAAGATCGATGATGTCCGCCGGGCGTCACGGTATACAAGTACTACAGGACTCTGGGACGACTCTCCTGCCAACCAAGCATCTTTTGTTCATCTCGTGATCTTATAGGAGTGATCTCGCAAGTGCCAACGCTCACCTCATTCGAGTATCTCTAAGCCCACCGCTCAACGAATTCCCAAAATACAACACAGGTATGCAGGGTACGCTTACCAATAACATGGTAACCTACTTTATGTGTCCACCTTCTGTATCGACTTCCCGTGCTAATATATACGAATCAGGCGATAATACTGTTCATGGGAGGTGTTCGAGTAATTACTGTAGTAGTCGGATTTGTCTCCTTGGAGTGTCAATTTGGCACTATGACATTCTTGCGGTCGTGGTACAAGAACACAGCAGATGATAGCCAGACAAACAAACGATCTAAGAGCCCTGCCGCTGGGAGGTGGCCCAGCGCATCTCACGCATCGACTCTTGTGAAATTGAGCCTTCTGCACGCCATTCCGCGAACAGGTGGTAAACATCGTGGCATACCCAAAGAGACGGGACTGCGAACCGTACAACCCATGACCATGCCCCATAGTACACGTATTGCTTTAGATGGACCCCTAAGGGTCCTTTGCCGCAAAACGCCCAAGTGCGATTGCCATTCTCGCGTGCCCAAGATCCCAGAACATCCATCCGCATCGCGCCGACTACATTCGGGAACCCATGGCATGGTATGGCAGCAGTGAGCCCGAGGCACAGCATAGGTACAGCATACTACGCTCCGAGTCTTTGTGCCCATTTCTGCTGTGTCAGTAGGGGGTAATGCAGTCTTCGCGGTGGAGAGGTGCGAGTGTACAATGACGAGAAGTGTAAGATGCTCAAAGTCTAGATGAACTGGGACGGACTTTCTCAACCAGAGAGGAGTCAACGCTACGAACGCAATTGACTAGCGTACGTGGTCCATGCTCTCTGGAGAGAGTAAAGCTATTCCTCACTCAAGGACCACGATGGCCAGATCAAGCTGGCCCATGGGGATTGGACGCGATAGCTAGCCCAGAGGAAACTCCTTGCCTGACCAGCTCACAGTAGTGAGAGACTATGCCGGATCTGTAAAGTAGGTGCGAAGATGAGAGACTCCACTATTGATGACATAGTGCTCTCTTAATCAGCTGAGGAGGGGGGAACGATTGGCTTATCTGTCCCGCAGTCCATGCCATACGCATGAAGACTAGACTCGACTTAGTTAGTTGCCCTTGCACAATTAAAGGCTGTGAGGGATTATATAGTGTTTTTTTTTTTTTTTTTTGGAAAGTAAAGAAACGATTGCAAGTTACGTTAAGCGGAATGGTCACGCACCTCGCATTTGAAAGACGTGAAAGTGCACAGGAATTGACTTCTCGAGGGTCCCGATCTTGTCGGTGCGTTGAGGGGACGTCTCAGAGAGACGATGGGGAGAGCGTGAACGGGTCACTCGAGTGAGGTGAAGGGAGCACCATTCATCCACACCCGATAACCCCTTTGGCGTCTGCCACATTGGAGGTGTGAGTGGTCCTGGGTTCGTACCAAGTTACAACTTAGGGTCGTGGCCACTCGATAGAGTGGTTCAAAGGCTGCCTTTTCTCTCTTCGGGGAAATACACAAACGACGGCGGCAATGGCAAAGGGTGAAATTACGCTAGTCGGATAGTCTGCCGGGGCACTGGCAGTATCCGACTCGGAGGTGAGGAGCCTGTGACAGACTCGGAGGGCTGCCACCTCTTCGGTATCCCGCACCGAATGGGCTCTGACTTCGTCGGAACTTCCATCATCCCGACGATCGACCCTGTCACCTGATTTTGCGAGGTGTACGAGACTCCCGAGGCACTGCCCACGGTGATAGCGGAGTGACTTGGTTGGTGAGCTGACGTCATTAGACCGCTCAGGTTTCTCGGAGCGGCAAATTACTGTAAGGGAGAAAGCGAGGTTCTGCGAGTTAGTAGAAATCTCCGATGATGTGCACATTGAAACCAACCCCTGAGTGAAGTGGGAGGAGCAACTCTTCGGCAAACGAAGGAGTTGAGCATGTGCGTCAGGGGCAACAGGGCCGTCTCTCTTTTTTTTTTTTGGCGCGACGAGTCATGGCAGATGAATTGCGCGACGCCCTGATTCCTCGAGGTAAATATGCAAACATTATGTACCGAAGTGTCAGTAGAGGCTAAGAAGAAGGATGAGAAGGCGTGGGAAGGCCCTTGTCGCGTTTGAAACAATTGCCAGTATGCTGAAACATGCAAGAATAATTTGACAGAACAATGCATTCTTGCGGTGACTTGGACATTCAAGGAGAAAGGTGCGGGCGGTGCTAAAGGGTGTCCCTCCAGTAACCGCAATATAACCCGAAAAGTGTTCGGGCTCGGGCACGACAGAGGCACAGCCCATGCACACGCCAATCTCGTGACGTGTTAACCAAGCGAGGACCATCACGATCTTCTCAGCTCACACACCACGCGCTCGTCGTGAGGTCAGTTGACGAGCATGGCAGTGCGACAGGATGCCGACTCTCGGTTCGGTTCCTGGACCACCTGAGAGTGCCCAAAGAGTTCAGTAAGGAGCAACGTCTCCGAGTTCGAGACCAGACGGGATCACGGTGCCCATAATAACCGGTATCCTAGTGCACGAGTGTGAGCTAGAGTGTCTTGAGAAACGCGAGACGTCTGCGCTCGTGCTAGGTAGTAGACAAACGAGCGGGTCTCTGAGAAAAAGGGGGGCGCGCTTGACCCGGAATTGCCTCTGCTTCTCCCGGCCACCTTCGCTTTTTCGGTTCATCTGTTGTTCCCCGGCGCTCCTCGGCCCCACTAATCGGAAAGAGGAGAAAAGATGCAACAGCACCACGGCTGTCATCTCGGGTATAGTATGCTTGTGCTTGTCGTGGACACATGCGTCAATGAGACATGCTGTGGAACAAATCAGCTACGGTAGAAAGCAAGGCCAGCCGCATCAATGTAGGCTCGCCGCGGCGGAGCTTCCACTGACCGCCTTGATCGTGGCTGCCTAGCCGGCACAGGGACAAAGTGTAGCCGGCACTTTCCGAACAACTGAATAAGCTGTGCGCCACGCTGGCACGCCGCTGCGCCGCCCATTGACAACACCGACTATAGTATACGGCTGGGTGGACTCTAATGCAATACGTGTCACTTCGTATGTGCCAGTGCCTATGCACCGCACGGCTGCAGTATTTTACAGTAAAATAGCAGAAACATTGTACGCTCGTGAGTGACAGTATAAAATTGCTATTTAGTGAAGTATCGTTGCTTGTGATGCTACCTGCATTGCAGTGCATGGCCTCACTGGGTCGGGCCCCTACGTCGATCTGGGCGTGCCCAGGATATTCGCCTGTCAGACCACACTACAGCAGTACAGTAATCCTAAGGTTGGGCCGGTTCCAGAGCTAGCCGCTGATCGCTAGATTAGTGGCGCCGGCGCGTGTCCGTGTCGTTGCCGCCCACAGGAGAAGCTGCCAGCCTTTTGCATTCTTCTGCGACGATCAGCGGACTATTGCCAGTGGGCATGGCGATACTATCTCAGGGCTACGTACCGTGGATCTGCCCGCGTCTGCCATGCGACAGGACCCATAAACGTACGGAGAGTATAATACCGTCTTTGCTCAAACTGACCGCATGGCATTGGGGAGATCTCGGCTCAGCAACGGATTCGGAACTCGGGACCACTACAGTGGCCGCAAAGATGGCGACACGTATGCTCATTTCGGCGAGGTTATTTTCTTTCACTATTTCTTTTACTCCGCCTCTTGAAGATCGTCTGGACCCTTGATCGATCATGCTGTATCCGGATCATGAAATCGTGGAACCCAAACCAGACCTCGAATTACTTCCCGTTAGGGGCAGCGGCGGTGGGAACTCACAATTTTGGCTTAGTGAGTTATGCGGCATGAGAAGGTTACCATCAAGTGGCGGAAGAGCATCGTGGCTCGCTAGATTGACCTCGTTGGTCCCCTGGTCGAGGCTCGAAGTCGAGACCAAATCCTTAAGATTCGTCGACTGAGAACCAAAGGAAGGGAAGCGTTTCAAATATTTGATGATGTCACACGAGGACCGGGCTCAAAAGCCGAGACCCGAGACAATCTTCTGAGTACACAGGGTAGCGAAATTGGTAGGGGAAAAAAATTATTACAGTAAGTGGACGGGAGGGTGTTTCGAGTCAGGGTCGAGAGTCAGAGTTGAGAATAAGCAAGTAAGCGGGACTAAAAGCCACCAAAACCCCAGATGGAAAACACAAAAAGAATCCCGGAGTTAGACCGTTGTGAAGCGTGCGTGAGGTGATGCGTGCTGGAGACGTCATACTCATTTGTGTACTTGTACAACAACAACAACCAAGTGGAGAACAAGGACCGACGTCTGTGTTGGCAGACGGCTGGCAATACTGGTTGTAGTCTAGGATGCAAGACATCGAGATATGCGTGGGTGTGTAGAGTAGTGACGACGATTGCAATACAAGAACAATTTAACGTGATTGATGATAGAAAGGCGTGATGGGAACTAAAACGAGTCGTGATGATGTACATACAACAGGCACCTGTCCTGGTAAAACATTTCGCACTCAGGCCAATTCACCTTCAGAGTCTGATGCCGCATCCTCGCTAGCGTTGTCGTCGCCAGGGAGGGTGCAGTTGGACAGACGACTGGGCTGGTAACCGGCGCGCATGAACGATCCACGACGCGCGCAGCGCATGGGGCGTGCACGGCCTGCGCGGTTGAGCAGCAAATTTGCCACCATCTTCGCCTGGTACTCCCGCTGCGAGCGCGGCACGCGGGCCGGCGCGAGCGCAACGACGAGAGGCGGGGAATGCGAGATCGGTTTTGGCTCCGAGGTGTAGCCCGATGCCAGGAGGAGCGCCGGGCGCTGGCGCGGAGTGGGGGGCAATGCAGGGGGCGCTACAGGCGCGGCCAGAGGCGAGCTCGGACGGACGGATAGGTCTTCTGCCCGGAAGGACGGGGAGGGGTGGTACGAGATGGCGTTTCGTCGCGAGGCCGTGTTGCGCCGCGGTATGAAGGGTGGGGCGCCAGATGAGCTACCGGAATTAGGCGCGCACGGGGGTGATGCAGGTACGGGCGCGGATGCCGGTGAGGGGAGCGCACGGGGCACGAAAAACGGCAGGTTTGCTGCTCTGCGGGAATTTGGCGGAAGCTCGGAGTACAGAGAGTGGATACGGGGGAGGGCAATGGGCGATTGTGTAGTCAGCATGGTGGAGTGTGGTCGATATATATGGCACTGGGATGGATGGATGATAAGTTACTTGTGAGTGTGTGAGGAGGGTGAGGTGTTCTGGGTGGGTCGTGGGATTGACTAGGGATGATGGGTGATGATATTAGAAGAAGGGCGTCAGATAGGAGGGAAGAGGTGTGTGGGACAGAAGGATAGCGAGGCAAAGAGCAAAGCGAGGGAATGGGCTGGGTGAGCCCTTGTCGCTGTCGTGTTCAAATAGGTATGGGGATTTGGGGGGAAAGGGGCCGAATCAGCATGGACCCTGGTCCAATTCGAGTTACAAGCTTACCTGATCTCGATCTCGAAGCGAACCTCCGCCAGGCAGTGTTATCCCATGATATTTATGTAATTATCTTCACCCGCACTGCCTCTTTTTTTACTTCAACTCGACTTGTTCATCGCCTCGTTGCTTACCAGCCCTCCAACAATAAACTCTTCACTTGTACTGTCTTCTTATACAATACACACATTTGTACCCCGTAACCGATACTATACATTGTGCATGTTGCGCTGCTTCTTTTTTGTTTTGTTTTATTTTTTTCTTGTTTCGCTCTATGGGGCTCGCTGTCCGTGAGTGTGGCAGGATGCGATTCCGATTCTGAGCGCCTGTGCAGGCGACATTCCCCCTCGGAGTTCTTTCTCCATCCTCCTTTTCCAATTTTGGGCTTTTTTTTTGTTGTAAATTTCTGTCACAAACATCGCTGTCGGGCCCGATTCGGAGCCCCGCCCTCGGGCTTAGAGCGCTCCGCGGTTGATACATTGATGCCCTGCCTTCTCACACAGGCTCTTGCAGGCACCACAACCGATGCATTCGAACATTTCTCGTTGGGAATTCCTGTCCCTTACTCTGCCTATGTTTGGTCCTGGCTACCCTTGGTTCCAATCTTCGCCTGCTAGAGTTCATATTTTGGCCACTTTCGGGGTGATGGGGCTCTAGTGCCGCTCCAGGTTGTCGTACACATTGTGTCCAGCCTCCTCGCTTCTCCTTCCCCACGTAGCCTCACACGTGTGCAGTGCAAACACTTGGCGTAATTGCTTCTCCTGGTGCCGTCACGTCCTCCCCCAGTGTTTTTTTTTCCTTTGCCGGCATTCCCTTTTCTTTACAACAAAAACCCCTCTCTGTCAATTATACTGGGCTCTTGTGATCCCGTGTGTGTCTTATGTCTCTCTTTCGGGATTGCCTTACATGTAAGCGCTGCTCCTTTCGCCTCATCACTCACCTGTTTTTGCAGTATTTCTCCCTTGGTCCCCCAAAGGATGCATGGCAAATCATTATCTGTCTTCCCTCGATCTTCCCCTCCTTCCCTTCCCTATCTATTACCGCCTTGTTTGACTGTTGGCCTTCAACAGCAAAAGCACTTCTGCGGATCCCACCAACCTTTCCTCACAACAGCCCTCATACGTTGTTTCCGTCGATCTCTACCCTCTCTTGGAATGTCGATCTCCTCAGACAAAACGTTCCAGGACCCTGCTTCTCAGCAACCATTGCCAGGTGGACAATCAAGAAAAAAAACGTCTGGATTACCTCATTACCGGAATCACGTGAGCTACGGGTGCCGTCGTTCGCCTTCCGGCTCCTTGCACAACCCGTGTTGCCCTCAATACTGTCTGTTTCGGAAGCCTATCAACGAACGGACAGTGGGATATTATCTGATCCCCGATTCTCCGTTGGCCACTTGAAGCACTCTCATCGCATCCTCGAACTTGACTTCACACGCGACTGAGAGGTTGGACCTCCCGACTCCTGTTCCCCGACTCACGCGGCCTGCCTGTCGTGTTATTCTCACTGAATGTAATACTTTATTGTCCCCGCCCGCCCGCGAAGCTAAGTCCTGCTGTATACGCACGATCTGCTGGCCTGCGCGCGTGTAATCTCTCTTCTCTAGTGTGCCTTGCCTTACTTAGTCTTCAATCCCTAAACTAGCTATCAGCGGACCTAATTCTTCTGTGGAAAGGTCATGGATGGCAAGGCGCATGCGATCGCCCTGTTTTATGATTTCTATTCAGAGTAGACTCGTTCCTATCTATCCTGACAATGGCCTCAGTTTTGGGCATACGCATGACTTAGTCAACTGTAGTCTGCTACGACGGCGTATCAAACGTCTGTCTTTACCTTCCAAAGGCGTTCAGAGTTCCCGCACTCCTACACCCTACTCACATCCCACAGCGTGCCCTATCTGTGCCCACTTGCGCCTGCGCTCCTTCTCGCGCCTGCGAGACTGCTCGCGCGGCCCAACACGAGCGCCGTGACTCTGTCGAATGGCCTAGTCTCTAAGGGATCCCCACCCCGCCGAGCGAGCTGCTGAACTATTCGGGCCATAATTTTTCTCACTGCCGTCTTCTCTCTCCCTCATTCGTTAGCATGACCTGTCAGAGCGACGATGAGCATCTCACCGGAGGTGTCGGCGAGCTTCTCTGACTTGTTTTCCAAATTTCTCAGCATGCCGTCCCACCAGTCTTTCGCGATCATAGTGTACCCGAATATTCCGGGAAGCACGAACAGCGGGGTGCTTAACCATCTAGGCGGGCGTTTCCGGACGTCGCGTCGCAGGGCAAGATCGCGGGCACGAGCTGCTTGAGCCCGATCTCCGCGAACGTGATTGCGTTGTTGAATGATGAGCTGATTGAGGCGGAGAAGACACCGCTTGGGTTCCCTGAACCCATTCTTGTAGAGGACTACGGCGTTCACGGACATCACAAGCAACACCAATGTCTTACCCGCCGCCATGGGATGGGATCCGATCCGTCGTCCAATTTGCACCGGTTTTTTTGTTGTGGGCCGTTGTGCGCGACGGATCTCGCCTTGGCGAGTTTCGCGGGTTACTGAACCGGACTAAGGAGCCGAACAGTGCTGCATTCAATACCGCATGGGATTGTGATTGCTACGGCTTAGTGCCCCGACTCTATTTTCTCTCTCTTTATTTTTCTCGCGTTCTCTTGGGTGCCCGTAGGCGCCGTCCAGGCGAACTGTGTGACTGTTGTATACTTTGTGTGTAGAAGTGAAGCAATCAATCAAAGTCCAACAGGGGTAGATCTCATCTTTCACCCGGTCTTTCTGCCTATATCTAATCAATCATTTGCCGTAAGAAGACCCACATTGATGGCCCTCTTGAGTTTAAATGGCAACCAGCTGCAATGAAGAAACGAGAGAATTTCGCCACTCCATAATATCCGTAAAACAGGCACAATGGGACTCGGAACTAAGTTACTCCACTCTGTGTCTGGGGGGGGCATGTAAGGTCTGAATTCCTGAAGACATGTCAGATGTGTAGTAACGTCGACTGCAACTGTATGTTAATCAGCTCGCTGATTGTGTGTAAACGAGTATGATGACAGCACTGCTGCACACTTGGTTGCTGGTGATCACACATCTACTAACCTGTTTCGTACTTTAGGGTTGACCTGTTGGAGACGAATGACAAGTGGGCCGCCAATTAGACGACGACCACGACGACGACCACTGACAATCGCGGCCCGAACAGGAGGTACGTCCGTCGTCGCATCAAGGGTCAGATGGCTCGGGGCGCTCAGCGCTCGAATGTCGTCGTCTCATCGCAACGATCATAATTACTACTGTCGTGCTACTACTACACTCTCCACACTCGGGTCCGCTCAGTGTCAGTGTCGAGCTAACGGCGCGTAGATCACCGTTCGAGTCCGTTTGCCCATTGCCCTCGTTACGTGCAATCAGTCGTACGAGCACCATTCAGAAGCCATCGCGAGCCGTCCATTCCGTCACGGTAATGGACCCTCGGGGTGCTGCACTTCGTGCATCACTCTCGTTACAGTCCATTGGCCCTTCCCGTCCTTCACCGCAAACACTTGTACAGAGGTTGAGAACTCGTTGCTGAATTCGTTGTAGGACTAGGCGCGCGCGCTTCCCCTATTGACTTGCGTGTGCAGAAATCAGTGGGTCACGTTGTCTAGGGTCATGGAGTCTGCGGAAATGCTTTTTGCCTCTTCTGAGGCACAAAGGGCGCGCCCGAAGCCACTAAGTTAAGTTACTGTATGATCGTCTGGCAGACGACCATAGTGACTTCGAGTCGGCCCATGTGGCCTTTGATCCCGATCAAGGCGACGTGCCTATGACTTCAGAGCCAGAGAGAGTGCTGACGCCATGGCTTTGGACCCAGGTAGTTCTGCTGACGATATATTGCTGGAGGTCAACAACTGCAAGCTGCAGAATCGATCGTGTGTCGCCGGTTCAGCCGGCCCGACGCTTACACGTGTGCGACTACACCCAAGAGACTGCACCTCCAACTTAGTACACCACGTCACCGCCCCGCGGGCCACGAGTTTTTCCGTATTGAGAACTTGTTTCCTCTCGGCCTCTCCAATCAATTTGGTACCGAAGCACGGACGATCGTCTCCCTTTGCGGGCGCAGAATGATGTTGATCATCGTGGAATTTTTCTCGAAACGAATCTCACTTCGTAAACCTAGTGCACGTGTAACTTACAACAAGCCTTTTGTCGAGTGTGCACAAACACGGCAACCGCAGGAGTGCATATGTGCAAGGAATGTGCTACACACAGAGAAAATGCTCAACAAGGTAAACTCCCAGAAATGATCGGAGAAAAACGTTTATTGAAGTCAGTGACGAGCTTAATGTCGGGATCTTCCTTGGACATGACACAACGAAATCGATCATCGATGTCACTACGTGGCGAAGATGTATCCCCGGCCGCGGTTCGTAAAGTGCTTAATGGGCGGGTTTACGCACTAGGCGCCATCTGTTCCACCATTAGATCTGCCGCGCGGATTCATTGAAGAAGGGCCGAGACTTCACCGTAATGAGAAAACGCAAGGAAGATCTGCCAGCCATGATATCGGACCCAACTATCTCAAGCTAGCGTGGTCTATGTGAGTATGTCGCTGCACGTCGATCGAGGAAGTCGATGGAAACTCTTTGGGAGTTCAGCGTGATAGTCGGAAGGTCCCTGGTGTTGACGAGATGGACGACACTGAGATAGTCGTACTGCTTTCGCCATTCTGTTAACTTGAGCCAATTATTGAACTGAAGCCTGGGATGACTCTGGTGATCGGGTAACTACGCCGGCCTGGAGACAGCTTGCGATATGGACTAGTGACGAAACGAGCTATGAAAAGACAACGAGGTCAAGAAAGGCACCTATTGAGAATATCCATTCTCCTCTTGGTTCTCTTGCACTGTTCGCTGGAGCCCGATTGCTGAAGCGCCTTGGATATGCTATGGAGTGAGGCGGAAAAAGCGAATATAGCCTCTGCGCATGACGGCCGGTGCAGAACCATAGAGGTGAGCCCACCTGAGCCCTCGAAGTCGCCTTCGCCTTTCCAGCTGCTTCTTCCCTGGAGCGCCTCCGTGGTGTCTGCTGCAGCGTAGGCTGGGGAACGAAGTACGCAGTCGGCGTGACGGTTTGCACGGGTGCATGTGTAGCCCCGTAGCCAACTATGCGTACGATGGTCTCGTTCGTACCAGTGTGCCGGTCGAACTGGGTACGACGCGCCGAGAATATCGTCGGCTTGGGACATGGGAACGCCGGTGACCGTCAGCCTACCGCCGCCGCGTGCCATTGAGATGGAGGCAGACACGCCGCGGTGCCCTAAGCACTGGAACGTTGTATGAGAGCCCGGCTGGGAAGCAGAGCTATTATGGGCGATTCAGAGCAAAACCGCGTGTTCCGCTATGATGGTATCAACCGGACGCGAGCCGCGGCTCCTGACTGAAATCCACGAGTAGACGGAGGCGGAGTTGGCCCAGGGTGAGTTTCGGTCAAATACAATACCGCATAGAGTACAGTAGTCGAAGCCTCTTCATCAGTAAGTTGCAAAAATAGGTTCGGGTTGTGCCAGGTTTTCGGCAGGCATTACCCCAAGCAGTCGACTCAGTTACAGTAACGTTTCAGTACACCTAAGGGTACGCCACAAGAATCAAGATACCCCAACAGCTTCGAAGGCAGGTTGTTGGCAGGCTGAGCAACTTCAAACCGGGAACCTTGCAAGGAATTGAAAAACCGAGCTTAACATCAGCGTGATGATACAACGGCAGTCACGGTGCGGTGCTACTAGTACATAGCCTGAGTAACTTGAAGCGCTCTATGAGTACTTGGCATGGAGCCGAACGAGGCAACCAACTTGCGCCCACTTCTATGCCGCCGACTCGATTTATAATACTAGGGGTTGGCACGGATTGGATTCCAGCTATGCCTTCAATCACTTCACGCGATGTAAGTTGTGAATACCCGACAAAATCATGGAGCTTACAAAGATCCATCATACTAGCCCAACGAGCGTTCGACGCCGTTAGTCGACAACAGTTCCCGACCACAAACTACACCCGCACTCTTCGTACGAGTGAGGCAAAACATACACAACATTATTTATGACCCCAAGCCCACCCTTCTGCAACTCCTCAGCTGGATTTTGACAGTACAGATATTCTTAATTAGCGCCATTTGGTACATCACTGTGAGTCACCTTCGGCGCTTGTCGTCCTCCCTCCCTCCTTCCGGCATACTCAACCATTTGCCGCAGACGCTTCCCATTAGGATCACCGCCTACTTCTACGAGCATTGCATTAGGGCCTTGTTTCCCAAACTTCCCTCCGTCCGAAAGCTGTTAAATTTGCTGCGATCGGCGGTGCTGTCTGTACTGCCGAATCCGGACCCAGAACCAGCAGGTCCTGGTGCCACTTCATCTGGTGCTGGTTCGAATCCTAATCTGCTTCAAGGCGCGGATCCCCTTCCAACGCTGAATGTAGACCTTAACGCCCTCCGCGCTGGGGGTATTTGACACCTTCGGGGTCGTGACGTTTGACCACGGCAGCTTCAGGATTGGGGGGGTTGTGGGCTTTTGGCGGCCCAATGGGCGAGAAGTCAGTCTCATCACACAGCGATCTGTACGTGACACCTGGGGTGGGGACATTACCAACAAACACTGTCTACATAAGTGCCAGCGGTGGACGCCGCCATGCGGCCACTGATACTATAAAGTGTTTGCTGGCTGTGGGGACTGGTGAGGCCACAGTGACAGCTTCGGCGCTTGCCGAACATAAACTGCCCAGCTGATCGCCGTTGGACTGCCTAACGTTCGAACGATCTAGGTCACGCGGTCACAGCCCTTATTGGCACCTTGTGTCCGGTGCCAGTGCAGCAGCTCGCACAGACACCGTGGATGCTGGCGCATAGCACCAGTATAGCACCCAACGCACAATACGCCTGCCTCACAGCTGTCAACTAACCTTTTTTTTTTTCGCATGTACCCGTGCCACCAGTACTAGCACAGGCACAGATGGTGTCCAATCGGACCAATCCCCCCCGCTTCATCTGGTTTTCCGTTGACTTCTTCGCTTGTACTACCACTGAACCCTAAGATCGGCTATGAAAACCACGTCAGTGGGATGAGGTTCCCGAGGGACGTGTTTTGAAGGGCAGCATTCGAGGTCGTGGCGACGCGCCGATATACTGGAACCCCGCTTGGCTGCCTAACTTACTGGCGTGAACCAACTGCATAAGCTGGGTGGTCTCCGGTAGACCGAGAGCGCGAACGTACGCACGAGATAAGTACGCCGAGGCGGGATATGCGCTCTGGTACGTTTCGGAAGGATAACTAACTGAGTGACTTTCGAACGATCGGCGGGATGTCCGAAGCCACCATCGACACTATGATGGGAGCCATGCGTCGATCGAAAGGTGGTTCAGAAGTGTGTTTGTCTCTACGCCCCGTTTACTACAGGCCTCTCGCGAGATATTCGTAGCAAGAGACATTCTGGTGTGTGGGTGATGCTTCAGACTTCCCAGGAGTTGCACTTTTAAATAGATACCATCATTCCTGTCGTTCGCGACTTTTCCTTATATAGCCCCCTCTCTTTGTTCCTCGCTGTCCTCTAGCACTGCCTCTCCATCTCGTGTAACATAAGATGGGACGCGGATGTCAGTCCTTCCCTCTTGTTCGGCTGCAATGCCGTCAGGATGTGTCGGAATGGCTCTCAAAGGGGGACATACGCGTGGAATGACAGAAGTAGACGATAAGCCCGGAGATGACCACCGAGAAAGAAGGGAAGTAGAGCCAATAGGGCTTGTAGTGCTGGCAAGAATAGGGTTAGCAGTAAACCCAAAAGTCAAAAGTGAAACGCACGAAGAGGAAGATGCCTATGTTGTGGGTCAGAGACAATCTGAGGTGAAATTGAGAACGTACCGAAGAGCAAACCGTAGAAGTTGGCGGAGCGCAAGCTCAGATTGTAGTACGTAGAAGAGGCGAGACGATAGAGCAGTGGCGCGACAGTATACATGACGAACATCGCTACGGTGAGAATAAGCGTTATGTTGTCTGTGTAGGCCACGAAATACGCACCTGCTGTGTAAGCAAACAGGAGTGTAACTGAAAAGCCCCGTGTAAGCGCGAAACTCCGAAACGGAGATGGAACAACAGACGATTGGCGCCGTTCCACGTGGAGTCCCCCATTGTCTTGTGTTCAAGGATGGATGCTTGAACGCCGTTAATGATCATTCCCCACATGCCAAGCTGGCCCAGGACCTCATATAACGGTGATCGACGCACGAGAAACTCCTCAGTTGCGTTCGCTTCGAGGTTTCTGTCAGTTCGCGAGTGAGAGTTACCGTACAAGACGCACTAAAGCCGTACAACGTCGCGCCTATGATCATGAAGACGTCACCCCTGCCCTTGTCAAGCGCCGTCCAGTTCTTGTGTGTGATCTGGTCAGATGCTACGAGAAGACCTAAACCTATCATGCAGATAACGACGCCCTGCAAGAGCTGTGAGCGGTCGTGTTCGGAATAGCAGCGAGAAATGTACAAGAATTTGCGTCCAGTGGAAGCGCGTGCGCATGTGCACGTACGAAAAGAACATGCACACGGGTATTGCCCATCTAAAAGAGGACGTTTCAGGATCACGCAAGTACTACCGATCAGAACTTACGCCTCTAGGAGCATGCATGAAAGAAGGTCTGTGTATTGGTAGGCCTATATTTATGGGTCAGCACCAGGAAAGGTTGTGGAGAGTGGGCTGACCTTTACGACAAGGAAGTTCCCCTCGACGTCGCAGGCCGCCAAAATTAAGTCTGCTGAGCGTGAGAAAGGCACCCAAATTCAATTCAAAGACGTGAATATACATTTCCAGCCACACTTGTAAATGACCTTCAGCCAACCAACAAAACCATCTATGACTTGGCATAAGGACCATTTCTGCATTATGTCCGGATGGGAAGCATACACCGGTAGATCGTGTAAGGTGTGTAGGTCACGAAAAGAGAGACGTATCTGTGCACAGACCAGTCAGAGAGATAATTAACAGGCCGAAGAAAGGGGGGGCACAGGAAGAGGGTCTGCGTTGTAGGCAAAGCCCAGTTGCGGTATATCAATTCCTCAGTGGCGACGCTCGTGCATGTAATGCACAGCGAGACGATTTGACCAGCCAGCAGAGACAAAATGAAGCGCTTTGTCCATATGCCCGCGAAACGCTGCCAGGAGCTGCGACAAAGGGCGTCCACAGATGAATAGTCGATCTCTGGGTGAGTGACAGCTTGATCGGCGGGAATGGGGGGAGTGGATTCCTCGGCGGTTAACTGTTTGTCGTCAGCTAAGTCGGGAGGCAAATGCTGTACATTAGACATTATGGTAGTTGTCACTGCTTGCTGGGTGATCGATGGGATAGAAAAAAAAGAGCAGGACAGGACAGAATCGGAGGAGGTCGATGGCCAGCTTTCTCACCATATTCTGTTGCTTTTAAGAGGGGAAAATAAAAGAAAAAGAGCCCTTCTCACCGCGGACATTGAAATGGCCAACACAGAAACGCACTTGTGAACATCTATCCTGGCTCAAACTCGGAATTGATCAAAGTCTGTAAAGCACCGAACTGAGTGCTACCGTGACGCGAGTCACCACCCAAACCACACTTCCGAGTCCTAGTCAGACGAGCCTGCATCTAAGTCAATGCCTGTAAAAGGGGGAGGCCATGGCGCCACGGAGCCACCATTTCTGATACAGCTCGACTTGCCTCTTAGCTCATTGAAACTCGGGTCAAGCCGTGGCTCACTGCTTCGACGCCGCAACGTTACGTACCACCACCAAAGAGGTGACGGCTCGAACTCCCTAGCAACGAATGGGAAGCTCTCTACAGTAGGATGAGCCGCAGCAGGTGGACATTCATTCGTTCTCGAATGATTTGAGGCTTACATTACTTGCCGCCACGAAACTCCGTAGGAGACTCGGACGCTGACCAAATAGATGGATACAGATGGAGTTTATCAGGTCGCTCTTCGACGTCCACCTATGTGCTAGTTTATACCGCTGGCACGAAGATGGGGTTCCATGCGGAAGTAAGTCGAGAGGAGCCTCTGAGGTTGTAGAAGAAAAGGAAGTTGCCGTGACGTATTTTCCCACGCAAAGGCGCGCGATCGCGGATCGCATCACTATCACATCTTTTCCAGTACTTACGTTACGTACAGTATTCGTCTTGGACATGGCTTCTCGGCAGCTTCCGTACGAAGTCACTCGCGAGAGTTTGCTGGGCTTGCGCGCCTCCTTGACAGAGCTTCCCGCCAATGCCGCCGCCGCCGAGGAGTGGGTGAAGTCATTTTCTGACGTACTGGCACGTTGCGTCCCCGCTCTCATTTGACCTGTGCTGATTTCTTTGCAGAATATGGTCGCTTCGTTCGGCGCCAACGCCGGTATCAATGCGTACGTGGACCCGCCAGTAGTCATGCTTCTCGAGGACGTGCGCGGCCGCCTGTTGCAGTATGCGACAGTGGCGTGGATCGAACACTCACCGCGCGTCGTCGCCGGAATAGAGGAGAGGCTGCACCGTGACCAGATCGCGTCGGCAGCGACGCGCGCCCTATCCACCCCTCCAGCCCCCACCACCGAGACAGGCCCCAGCGCTAGGCCTAGCGCGTCTGACTTCATGCTCCTCGGCGAGTACGCACGCCGTGTCAAAAAGGGTTCAATGACCGAGGCCGAGTTCGATAAGCACTGTGACAGTGTGCTCACGGTAAGCCAAGATCCTCATCGCGTCCACTCGCCGTCCGTCACGGTGTTCCCTCCCTCTTCGCAGGCCGCCGCGTCCGTTACTACCATATTGGGGCGCTCCGTTCCGTCGTCTTCGCCTGCTGTCGTCGCGAACCCCCTTGAGGTTACGGTGCGTCCTGCGCCGAAACCTGTTCGTCAGGCCGCAGTGACCGCCGCCGCCGGTCTCGTGGTATGTATCGTTTACTCGTCTCTGTGTTTCTGACCCGTCACTTTCCGTTTAGGAAATTGCCCCTGCGTGTCGCGCCAGTCTCAAGCGCGCGGGGCCTGTCGAGTTGATGAACCCTCGTACCATTCCAAACTACGTACGGGTGCGTCCTCCCCCTTGCGCATCCGATCGTACTCTTCCTAACGTCCTAATAGTGTGACTACTGCACGCGCAGCAAGCTCGGTTGCGCACCGCGTGTCAGCGCCTCCCCGCCATACGTTTGTTCGCGCTGCGAAGACGCGGATCGCCCTTGCATCCGCCAGGCTTACGGTGCGTGTCTCTTCCGTTGTGCCTTTTTGTTTTTATGGACTGGTGCCAGTTCGCCGCCGTCGCAAGGTGCAGTCGTCAGGTACCGCGGCTTCCCGTCTGCGTCGCGTCGCTCCACCCCCGCCCCCATCGGTTCCGGCGTTGGGAGCATCCTCGCTGTTAATGGGGGGCGGCGTGAGCCTTTCTCAAGTCGAGACGGCCGTGTCCGTGATCGTGTGGCGCGGCGAAGTCGCGCGCGCTAAGGCAGCGCGTGAACTTGTGGAGAGACAAGAACAGTTCGCACAGGAACGCTACGCGGAAGCGCTTGGACGGGTAGTCGCGCCCGTCGCTACTACTGTTGACGACCCGCAGTCCAAACGCGCGAGGACGGTGCTCGGTTCGCCGGGGAAGGGGAAGGGGAAGGGAAAGGGAAAGGCGTGCTCGGAAGTGGTCGAAGAATACAACGATGAGGAAGACGAACTCGCCGACGCCGGCGAGAGCGAGGTCGATAAAGTCGAGTCTTGAGGCTACGCTGTTGATTACAGTATATGGTTGTCTTGATTGAAACGTTACGCTCTGCCTTGTGTCGGAACGTCACATGTCGCGTGCCAGTGAGCCGGGAGTTGTAACTTACGCACACACGAATTACAGTAAGTAAGGGAGTCTGGGCGCGCTTGTAAGGTGAGCGACAGCGCCGGGCAGTGAGTACTAATGAGTGCCCGCTTCCTGGCACTACTTCGCTTCTAGTAGATTTTCTCTTCGTGACCCAGGAACAGTCTCAGACGACCAAGAAAAGGAGAAAGCGGGGGTAGATCAACTGAGCATCAGGTAGCAGAACTACAGCAAAGCTACTATGAGGACATAAGTTTCACAGAGTGTGAACACCACAGAGTTTGCCGCGATACCGCGGCGGCAGTGGCAAAAACTTGACAGAATCAAAGCCCCATTTACAATGTGGCGACCCAATTTACAGAACCTAACACCACGTCCGTGCCCCCGCGGATGGAAGACGCTCGTCACCCTTGACCGGCTTGAAGGCGTGGGCGTTATGGTCCACATCGACCCCTCCCACTCCTACCCCAACCCAAGGTGCAGAACCGGACCCAGGGGAAGCAGTGGCGGCGGAGCGCCGGCACGTATCAACAACATCGTCATTCTCGGTGCGAGGGGGGATGACGTCAATCTCCCATGGACGACAACGCTGTCGAGCCAACCTTGGAGCCAGTGATGGTGCACGAGCTCGCCTGCGCCAGCGCGTTTCTCCAGCCTGAGGCGGAGCATCGGGGGAAGGATGCGATCGTCTGTGCCGTCTCGCGTATCAATTCGTACTTGTCGTCCCAAAAGGCTCAGGTCAGTTTACTATACCTTCAAGTTTCACTGTCATTCTACATGCCGGTGTGTATCCTGCATTCTTAACAGGTCAGCTATACAAAATACACGGTCTTTTCTCCCAAAAGACTGAGCACGCTTTTCCCGCACTCTTATCAAAATGCTCGTTGCAGTACCCAAAGGCCCGCCCTGATTCTCATTTCCTTGTCCCAGTGTCTTCTCCTTCCACAACTGGCATCTCTATTATCATTTGTGCATCCTCTCCGAAGCGCGCACGCCATGCTTTCATTCCGCCTTCGAGAATGAAAACCTTGCACTCCGAGCCAGGCGGGAGCGTATCTTGAAGCCATCCTGCACAGCGTGTGGCTCGTCCTAGTGACGAAGAACAATGAAAAATGACGATTGGAAACTTCCCGAGGACGGAAGTCAGCGTCGGAAGCAGTGGGTAAAACGTCTGTGCTGGGAGGTTAATGGCACCAGTGATCACAGCCTGGCGCGATGCATCGTCACAACACATATGAGACGCTCTGTAGACTTGGCGGATCACGAGAACGGACGCACGTCTACGTCTGTGCGTCGCACATCGACGACGATGAAGTCGACGGCGGCGGACTTCGTGGTGAGCAACTCGTGAAGTGCGTCTGGCGACATGCTGAGCGGATGTGAGCGCGGTTCCGGAAATGACAGGGCCCAAGCAGGCGTCGACTTTGGCAAATTTGGAGCGTTCATCATGACGAATGGTAAGAGAAACGCAGCACTTAGCCGTCGTGCAGTGGTACCCGGATCGACTAATAGCCGAACAAAACATTCATCAAATTCATCAACCAAATTCGTCGAAATCGTCAAATTCATCAAATTCATCAAATTCACGGAACATGTGTAGTATTTGTTTGACGCTGACGCACACTTCGACCCACATTTCACCTCACCTATGCGCAGACCTTTCTGGTTTCCGAGATGGCTCTTCCGTCAAGTTGATGGACGTCCCGAAGTTAGCAGAAATGGAGGATTACCCATGAATTACAAGGACGAACGGCTAAGATCCCCGTTTGATTTGACCTGCCCAAATCAAGCGGCGACGTCTCACACTCGATATCCAAACCGGTGGGCAAAAATACGGTCAGCATGCATCTCCACAACATCATAGCCTTTTTGCCGCTAACGCACGGCGCCTCAGAGAGAATATTAGGGAGCCCGCTGCGGAACTGCTCGGCACAATGATCCTCATCCTCGTTGGAACTGGTGTCAACTGCCAGTTCGCGCTCAGTGCGGATGTAAATGTCTCCCCCTCGCCACAGGGAAGTTATCTCGGATTCAATACTGCCTGGGGCTGCGGTATGTAGTGCACTCGAGTGCCCCGATGGCATATCTCTCGCCGTCATGCCAAAGCTGTAAACATGGCTAACTCTTCCAAAGGTGCTGCTCTGGGTGTATGGGTCTCTGGGGGTGTCTCGGGTGGGCACATAAATCCCGCGGTACGTTCTCATGCACTTCACCGTGCGGACACTCTCAGATCGGTGCGCATGTTCTATTTGCAGGTGACCTTCTGTATGGCTATCTTCAGAGGGCTCCCATGGTTCAAGGCGTTCACCTACATCCTCGGCCAGATCATTGGCGCATGGATTGGCGCACTCATCGTCTTCGCCAACTACTCTGGAGGAATCGATATCTTTGAGGGCGGTGGCGGCCAGCGGACGCTCAAGACTGCTCGCCTCTTTTCGACCTACCCAGTTTGTACCCTATTTTTTTTTTCCCATTTGTCTCTTCTCACAAAGTGTCCTTGAGCAGCTCACCTACGTATCATCATCCAACTGCTTTTTCGACGAAGTAAGCCCCGTCTACTAGGAGTATATCTACTCGTTGATCATCATCCCCGTCTCATGTCCTCTTTAAAGTTTATCGGCACATTTATCCTCGTCTTCGTTGTATTTGCCATTTCCGATAGGCACAACACAGCCCTCCATCCTAGTCTCGCCCCCCTGGCTATCTTCCTCGTCATATTGGGCATCGGCGCATCCTTTGGCATGCAAACTGGTACGTTCTATAGCCGTGGCCAAGACAGGTTGTCTTCCCACAGCAACAACACTGGGCTGACGTAGCTTGTCACCTGCACGCGCAGGCTATGCAATCAACCCAGCACGCGACCTCGGACCGCGAATCATGACCGCGATGGTGGGGTACGGTTCGCAAGGTTCGTACAGATCCCCTGAGACACCGCCTCGGCATTTGATGAGCTCACAGTTCTGACTTTTTGGCTGGTCGAACTGTGACTGGCTATTAGTGTTCACGTTTCGTCACCACTACTGGATCTGGGGACCCGTCATCGCATCGTGCTGCGGCGGGCTCGTCGCGGGCTTGCTGTACGACCTCTTCATCTATCGCGGTCCGGACAGTTTCATCAACCGCCCGTGAGTGTTCTCCGAGTCGCCCTTTGCCCGCTCACGGCGGGGTTTTATAATGACACTCATTCAAAAAAAATGTTAGAAACGCAGGTGCCAGAGCGTCCTTTGGTACGCTCCAGGTCCAGGAGATGAACGGATCTCCGGTTCGAGAAGAGCCGCCGACGCCTGTGGAAAATGTGCCACATGAAGAGAGTTACGCGTTCCGAGTCGAGGTCTGACTCCGAGTCGGACCTAATTCCGAGCGGTGTGCCAGCACTAGCTCTTCTTGGTGGCTTTGACAATGATCTATCTTACTAAATTTTGGGTTCATGCTTTGTTGACCGGCGTACTGTGCAAACTGTACTAGTACTATCACCAATTGACCAAAAATATCAGGGTTGTTAACGGAGGGGGAAAAAGTGGCAGTGGAATGAAACCGCACGTAGCCAGAAGAAAACGGATTGCCGAACCAGTGAACTGCCCATGCATAACTCCACTTACCTCTTGTGATACTCTCACAAAGCGCTCGTGCGTAAGTCTATAGAAGATGTACATGAGGAGACATCATCAATCTGGTGGTTGCAAGCATTGAGGCAATATACAATACGAGTGACATAATCCAAAGCGACCACCATGACTCCACGGCGAACAATATGGAATATGCGTAATCGTACTGGCAATAGAAGGGCAAAAAATTATAATGATATATGTACATGGTGGGTGGGGCGGAATGGGAACGAGTGGGCGATCTACATTCATCACGGTAGTTACTTGCGACGCAGAGCAGTCTCACGTGCCTTCCCCTTCCCCTTCTCCATCATCGACGCTGCGCGGGTACCTGGAGGCGGGACATACGGTGCGACCTTGGCAGCCCCTTGCGTACGGCGACTCTTCTCAGCTTGCGCGCGCGTGCCCGGCGACGGGAATATCTCCTCGTCGGATAGCTCATCTGACTCCTCGTCCCTGTCCAAGTTCTGGCGGGCGCTGGCTTTGGGCGGAGTCGGGGGTGGAGGGCGAGTGTCCAGCTTCTTAGCAAGAAGTTCAAGAAGTTCAGCGTCAGAAGAGTCCTCGTCCTCGTCCTCCTCATCTTGGTCTTCGTCAAGACCGGCGGCACCAGAGCGTGCACCTCCCGCTCTCCGCAGACGCATGGACGTCTGCAGGTCATCAGCGCTGAGGCCGCGAGCCCGAGAATCCGCGGGTGGATCGCCTAACACAGTCGCATCCTGTCCTCAGCACAAGCTTCCGGGTTTGTCTTTGAGAAGTGATGACGCACCGCTTCGGAGACCTGCATCGGTGTGCAAGTTCACCTCGACCTCCTGCATGTCACTCTCGTCCTCCGAGTGCGCGACGAACTCGTCGTGGGCGGCACGGGAGTCAGATTCGGGGACTGCCGCTAGTGTCGCGGCGCTGGATTTTGCCATAGCCATGATGGTACGTGCCGCAACTTCGAGTGGGTCGACGAAGACTGAGCGCGCACGCACGCGCGTGCGGCGTGGCGAGGGTGTTGCCGCTGTCGCCTTTGCCCCTGAAGCGGTGCGTCGACGCGTCGACGGTGGAGTAAGTTCCGGGAGATTTGCCGAGCGCAAGCGTGAACGCACGCGGGTTCGGCGCGGTGACAGAGGGACCGGGGGCGTGACTAGCCGAGCTCGAGACCTCGTCACTCTCATCCGGGTTTCAGGCTCTGCCGGTTCGGGTCCGGATGATGCTGCTTGAAGACTGGGCTGTTCGATCGTGGCGGGAGCATCCGCATCGACTGGCGGAGCACCGGATTCTTGGGCGACTTGATCATCACCGTCCGGGCCTACTAACGTCGGATCAAGGTCATTGGGACTAGGGACCTCTCGCCTCCGTGATGGAGCCTTGGCTCCGTTCAGTGGGGGGGACATACAAAAACACAGGAAGATGGCTAACTGACCGCTTTGCGTCGCTTTGACACAGGAGTTTTGCTGTGCGAAACCCAACGTTTTCCTCTAGTCGCTTTACTGCGCGGGGTTGGACCTGCTCTTGGTTGGCGTCCAGCGGTCTGCGCTTCTTGGCCTTCATCCTCCTCTTCGGGGTAAGAGTCCTGACTGCGTGGGCTAAGTTCAGCCTCTGGCTGGCGTCCTGCTGACCGCTGTTCTTCCTCTCCATCCTCCTCGTCCTCCTCCTCTTCTTCTTGAGGTTGAGTATTCGCTCTCTTGGCCAAAACCGGGCCATCCTCGTTGTCTGTCGCCGATTCTGCATCCTCCTCAGCATCCAACATGAATTCCTCAGCATCCACTTCATCCCGATCAAGCTTGCCAAATCTCCTGGACTTGTACCGACCCTTCCCATCAGGCGCCGGGGGATTCTCCTCGACGATTTCAGCGATCCTTCGATCTAAGCGATCCTGATTTTTGCGATACCGCTCACGCCAAGCATCTTTGGTATGGCGTTGCGCCCAAGTGTATTGCCCAAATTGGCCTGCCTGAAAGGGGGAAAGTAACGGAAATGAGAGCGATATAGATCAGAAATGTAACGGTACTCACACGACGCATCAAATCGGTGTATATGAAGTGACCCGTGCGTCCACCTTCGCTCTTCTCAGGCAAAATTTCGGCTATATATTGACACAGCTGTTCGTCATCGTCTTCGATGAACTCGGTCCGGCTACATTGGTCGTTGGTTCATAAAAGCAGGGATTGATGGATATGTATAATGGAATGCGTACCGTGCTCCGGGTATGCGTCCAGGCACCCCTTTCCCGGGGACGGGTACAAGCACGAACCGACGTGCGTAGATACACCTATCTACGAAACCCGACACGCGGACGTGCGTCTTCCTTGATACTGCGTATCTATCTTTCAAAGATTTGTATTCATCTCGGCTTCTCGTCAGTATTACGTCGGCGGTTGCCTCGTCATCCGTAACTTGTCCACCGTGCTCCTGGCGGAAGATAATGACACAGGACATTGACAGAGGTAGGCATTGCGGAAACTTACAACAATACGCTCCGCCAAATTTGGGTTGTCGAAGTCATAAAGAAGAAACAGTGCAGGTTTGCCGTCTGGAAGTGAAAAGAGCTTGGTCAGTCGATCCTAACCAACGGTGTCACAGTTGACCATAGAGTACGAAGTTTTGATCAGTAGCGATCAAAGACTGAAGACCCTTCTTACCTGTGAAACGTTGCCTTCCTCACCGCGTTCTGTTGGGCTACTACTCGTGGCACGAGCATGGACCATAGTATTGACCATGACCGTTTCAAGTTGTCTGAGCGACAGCGCGCGAGCGCCGAATGAATTGATGTCACAATCCACGTGTTTATGTGACACCCGTGTATCACGTTTTCTTTCCAAGTACCTTCCCTCTCCTGCACAAAACAAGAGAACCTCTTTCTTGCCCCTGCTCCGATCGAAAATTCTTCTCTTTCTCTTCTTTTTATTTAGATAGGAAGGTGTTCTTCTCTGCTAATTTTTTTTTCTGGTGGTCTCACGCAAGTCCTGGACCCTGGGTCTGTATGCTTCTGCTCTGACTACCTGAAGTGATAGCGTTGCTGGCATCTGCAGTTTTCATCTGGCCTAGAGCACAACTTGGTCCTCGGAACTGATCTTATGTTTTGTAGCTGCGTCTCAACGAGCGTATACCCGCATATATCCACTCTCGAGCACAATGCCCAAGTCTTCCCTCAGCGGGAAGCCTGGGGGCAGGTCTCTGCAAGTCGGGAACAGTAATAACCCCTCTGACTCTGGCCCTCCCTGTACCGGTAGCTTAGGTGTTTGTAGGGTCTGCACTGGTTGGTGCGGTCCCAGTCGTGCTCCGAACATGCCTCACCGAACAAGATCTGCGCGACTTGCATGTCATCTGGAGCCGAGACCAGCGCATTCCAACCCCCGCCTCGCGCCAGAAGTGGGCCCAGCACCGCGGACTCGCGCCTGCCACAGTCGGCGGGTGGTTCAGCCGTCGCCGGGCCCGCCACATCCGACTCGCAGGTGATGAAGCAGCGCTGACGGGCTCATACGAGCTGAACCCTAGCTCACCTTCGAACGTCGCTCCACACGAATTGCCCGTGAAAGTGCAGGTCCGTGGCTCTCGTGCTCGCACGGTGCGAGGTGCCAATTTCGGGTCCGGGTCCGAGCGGACGGACCCGGACCTGAGCTCTGACGATACAACGTTCTACCATCCTGGCCGACTGGACCAGGAGGCTAATTTGGCCGCTACAACAGAGACCGTAACAGTCATGGACTCTAGCGGCGGGGAAGCGCTGCCATCCCGTAGACTTCCATGTGAATGTGTGCTCTGTGTATCTGGTGCACTTAGGGATATCCCCTCTGGCTTGGACGCGAGACGCTGATGTTTGACATAATGCAGCGCCGCCGTCGCCATCAACCCTGTGGTTTCCCTGGAGTGTGCAGGCGGAGACGGTGGGACAGCCCCACCCTAGCCTGAACGGGACTGGCGCGTTGGAGTTGTTCCCCAACTCCGAGTTTACGCAAGGCGTTGGACACTCCTTCGGGCATGGTCTATAGAACCACTGTTTAGTTCGGTACATGTAAAAAAAAAGGGATCATGCCGCACAATTAGTCCCGGCCTAGATAGAGTGCGTTGGCCTTGCGAGCTGATTCGGGGCGTGCCACTGGCGGTGGAATCGTGTCTGGAAGGCAGCGGATTCTCTGTGGAACTTTGGTTTATTTGCACCTTTGCGAGTAAAAGTAACGACGACCTAGAATTCAACGTTGCGTGCCTCCATTGTAATTGTAGGCTTGGGGGCAACCTGGGACCGAGCGGCTTACGACTCGGAAAACGGGACAGATAGGCGCACAACTGGGTTCCGGCATCGGGCTCGGCCGGCAACCGGAATTATGATGATGCTTCCATGGGTGTCAGTCTTGGTGTTACAAATGAAACGGTTCTCTGCTGCGGAGTACGCAAGCCTGAACACAGTCGATTGCCCCGAATCGACTGCAACCCTCAAAACAAGAAAAGAAAGGGATGCGCGGTATCTTTGTTCTGTCAAATCAATAAGGAATAAAAGGGCCATGCCACTGTGGTGTCTGAAATGAAAGGATGGGCTGAGTCTAGACCGGATCATAGATAATAACATAAGCGAAACCTAGCTGGAAACCTTGTATGAAGCCTGTCTTAGCAAGACGTGTTACAGTAAGTATGTACTGCCACCCAAGTATGCGTTTCACAGACACCGACGATTGAGACAGCCCATGGCCAGGTGAGTGCGAATGTTTCGTGTTGCAGGGCCTTTCTTTCACAATACTGTATATGGTTTATAAACGCCTGAGATCTGAGACCCCAAATTGGATCGGCGTAGTGATCGGAGGCGAAGATGATGACGCCAACTCAGCAACCGGAAGCTCGCCGAGGCCAGGCCAGGAAGGTCAGGTCATCCTCGTCCATATTATTAAGAGGTTATGCAGCAATGTCGTGTCACAGCCCCTCTTCTCTCCTTTTAACCCTCCACTCACCTGATTTCCCTTCTTGTTTCATCCACCATCTTCCGCAGCAGCCGGATCCCCTCTTCAGACACCTCGTCCCTGCAAACATCTCCCACAGCTTTCTCTTTTTTTAAGCCTCACCTATTCTTAATCCGCAGCACCCAACCCCAACCCCAGCCCACACCCAAGACAGGACAGCATGGTCTTCAAGGGTGCCCTACGGGCTGTCAAGAACGTGACCAACGGTTACTCGGACGCAGAAGCGAAGGTCCGCTCGGCCACAAACAGTGAGAATGTGATCCCCAGCGGCGCACAGATGCACGAGCTCGCACAGATGTCATACAATCAGTACGCGCCTCCCCCCCCCTCACTTTCCCCCTGTCCCCATCGCGGCTAACACGATGCCACAGTGAAGACTTTGTCGACATCGTCACCATGCTAGACAAACGTCTGAATGACAAAGGCAAATACTGGCGGCATGTATACAAGGTATGCGCATACCTTATAATACATAATCCAATCCCACAGACTTCTCCGATCGCTAATCAATATACGCAGTCGCTCGTGGTGGTCGAGTACCTCCTCCACAGCGGTTCGCCAAAAGTCGCGCAGTACTTCCGGGACAACATTTACATCATCAAAACGCTCACAGAGTTCCAGCACACCGATGACTCTGGCCGCGATGTTGGCCAGGATGTGCGCGTGCGCGCTCGCGAGCTCTCCCGCCTCCTCGCCGATGACAAGAGTCTCGCCGAGACCCGCCGCCGCCGCAAGCAGATGCACGATCGCATGTCCGGCAGACAGGTTAACGAGAGTGCCAATGAGGAGCAGGGGACGGAAAAGAAGCGATCGGTGCCACCGCGGAAGCAGCCTTCCCAGGAAGAGCAGGACGTTCAACGTGCGCTAAAGCTTAGCGAGCAAGAAGAGGCCGAGCGCCGGCGCCGGCTCAAGGAGCAGGGCAAGGATGGCCCGTTGTTCGACGATCCGAAAGCCGCACCGAGGTAAGTTAGTTCGTGCCTGATAATCCTCACTCGCTCGCCCTCCGCACTGCCGTGCCTGACCTGTTATACTCTATTATAATTAGCAACCTCATCGATCTCACGGTCGACGAGTCTCAGCCCTGGCAGCTCCAGCCACAGTTCACCTCTATCCTGCCGCAGATGACGACGGTGTCGTCGGTTTACGACCCCTCCGCGGTTCAGGCGCAGTTCACAGCATTCGATCCGTACGCACAGCAAGCCCAATACGAGGCCATGCTGCAGGCGGAGTATGCGCGCCAGCAGGCCGAGGCAGCCCAACAACAGCAACAGTATTATGCACTCCAAATGCAGGCCACGCAGTTCCAAGCCACGCAGTTCCAGCCGCTCGTCCCACAAAAGACAGCAGTATACGGGTGCGTCCTTCCCCTATTCCCCTCTGCCCTGCACACAGGGGCACTGACGTGGCACGCCGCCAGCTCAAACAACCCCTTTGCCCAACCGCCCCCTTCGCATTCCCCAGTACCCACACCAGGACCCACGTACGCCTACTCCTCGCCGCCGCCGAGCGCATCTGCAACGCCCGCCCTCGTGCATGGCCACCCACGCCCGCCCTCGAGTGCCTCCGTCTCGTCGCACGCGTCCTCGCTACCCCCGCGCACCCCCATCTCCGCACGTGCTGACGCGCTGGCCGCCGTGCTTGGCACGGGCACCGGGCCGGGCGGCATCGACACATTCGGGAACGTTGGGTCGCTCCGCTACGGGAGCTCTGCGCAGCAGCGCGCCGGTGCCGCTTTTGCTGTCTTTTGATCGCGCCTCCAATTTCGATCTCGTTTCAATGCTCATAAAATATCTTATACTTGTATGCACGACCACTTACGACCACGCTTCAGCTCCCTCTTACTACGGGTCTCTTTGTATTACTGTATGTCTAACACTCACTCACCTCTCTTCATGACCTTCTTTTACATACTTGGATGCAGACAGTCGCTAGACGGTCTCGTGCCGGGTTGTACAGTATTCATAGTTATCTGAGTCTCCACAGTAATAGACGTTGACGTATGCGGCACTGCCGCCGCCCTTAAGGTCCCGGGCTCCAACCTGTCGGAGCGGCATCGTACCTCACGTAGAATCTGATCAGGTCCCTCTTGCGTTGTGGCGTGTCATGCCCTGACCCCCTTGTCCTATTTTGTCAACAGGCAAGGCCACATCCACTGCACTTTTTCGCTTCTGTGATGCAGCGTCTAGTCGGCAAGCCTATAAAGATTAGCCCGCGGCCGGGCACGGGTCTCGGATATGTCGGGTCCGCGGTGCTTTGTGCCCGGCCCCGCATCGGGCATCACACGAGTCCCGTTCCTAACGTCCTGTAAGGCCCGTAAGGCCGGGCCGGGCGGTAGTCAGCGCTATCTCGCTGCAGTAAGCCCCGAGTCGGTCCCGCGCGCCCGGCAGCGTGGTTGTAATAGCCGGCCCGAATCGCAGGTTGGTGCGGAGCCGAGCGCCTCGCTGAGGCGCCCACGATGAGCCTTAGCGTGATGCGTGAGACCAGAGTGCGAGTGCTCGCGCGGCCGCGCTCGGACCCGCAGGACCTGCCTATAAAGCGGTCCGCCGGAATCGCTACCGTGTATTCCCGAGTCGCGTATCGCCCATATCTCCACGCTCTTGTTTGCTGCCCACGACCCATCACGTCTGTCTCCTGACACCGGCCTCTAGTAACCAAAGCTCGGGGATCGACATTACCGATCGTGCATGTCGATCGCGGGTGAAACTGGAGACCTTCTGGATGTAGAATACCATAGGGTATCGTGGGGCTAAATGCGCATTGGAGTGTGCAGTCAGCGCTTTCCCTCTCTCCCTCTTGAGAGCTTCTTGATTGGTAGTTCGATAATTGCCAGCAACGAGTACCAGTGTTGTGGTCTCACCTAGCCTTTAATGATAAAAGCTGGTCAGACGTCTGAAGCATTGCGCGCTGGCATGTTGTGACTATGTTGCGTCATTCGTCTTCGTGCGTAGTAGTGACCTCAAAGACGACGTAACTTACTAGGAAAGTGCGCTCAGCGCCCATGCTGGCAGCGCTCCGCTTGCACCCCGAACTTGCGGGAGATGTTACAGCGCGATCCACTCCGATACGCCCTTGGTGTCCCGGTTAGATCAAGAGGCTGAGATTGAATGTACATTCCGGCGGCACATGCCGAATTTTTTTCACACAAATTATTTGTCGTAAGGGATAACTATTTTATAACCCCACATTATGCAATATAACTAATATCTTGAGAATTTCACGCTCTACTTAACTATGAACTCCGACCTCGAATCTTGGAAGTCCGCCACATGTGTTCGCCAAGGGCCTATCGGAGTGGATCGCGCTGTATCATCATCTTGGCGATGACTGCCACTGTGCCACTCCTGTGCACAGCGCTGTCAAGATGGATAGATTATCATCGCGATCGCGGTCATTGGCGTTTGGTGGTGATACTGATACCATTTCCGTACCACGATGACTGCGCCTATCAGTGCAGACCTCCGGCTTCAGGTGCTAGTGCCAGTGCTCAGCGCTGAGCACTCAGTTTCTAATGTGCGACAAACTCGGACGAATCCAGATGGACGAGAATCTGGAACCTGAAATAGACGTGATAAATAATACTGCCGGGTGCGGAGTGCGCCGAGTTGTCACCACGCCACGCAAGTGGTACCAGTTGGCCTCAAATTTATCGGAGCGGCGTCATGACGTCTCGGACCCGGATGTCGTGAGACGCATGGCGCGCTCATGAGCACAGTACGTGGCAAACCAATCAGAGCTCTTACGCCCTTGCACTCAATTATCATGATAAGTTCTGTCAGTGCCATCTGTTCGGGTTCTCGCTTCGCGCTCGCCTCCTCGGAACATGTCCCGCGCCGTGCCGCTGGCAGCGTCACGAGCTTTATACTGCATCCGCGTTCCATTTTCCTCCAACTGGAACAGGCATGTCCAGTTGCCAAACCCAAAAATCATGATACGGCAACGATACGCCGCCCTGCCTCCTTCAGGGTAGTAGCTAGCCCTTTCCGACCTTGTCTGCCAGTGAGCGTGGAGTCTCTAGAGAATCTCCACGGTACTTGGGTCCAGTTCCCCCCTCCTCTGAATCCCCCCCATTGTCACCTTCTCAGGACTCTGATGTGTTCCGTCCCCTTGTGCCTCGACCATTCCTATTCACAGCGGCTCTGTCCGCGAGGCCGAAAAACCAAATAAGAAGGCAGACCCTGGATAAGACACGAGAGACGATCATTTAGGCTCTTCCTGCGTTCCTGTATCCTGGGTGCGATGACAGTTGCACGTCCGAGTCGAGAACGGGGCACACATGGGCCACTCGGGAATAATGGGGTCCAATCATCGTCCCCAATGCGGCTACTATATCACCGTTGTTGCACGGCGCAGGTCTAAGAACGGGTGTTCTCATCAGCGTCGGTCGATAGAAGGATCCCCCCGCCCCTGCCCCTTGTGCCCTAAGATACTGTAGGACTTCCCCGAAGGAAGAAGGGTACTGGCAAAAGAGCGACTTAGTTGAACTAGCCCAGTACCTGTTCCGATGGCGAACAGCTCGCCCTCCAGGAATAGAACCCTGAGCCTGAAGAGGGGACATTCCTTTGGTCCCGCGTGGTGCAAACCCTTGTGAAGCTCATCTATATCTGGGTCTACACACCGACCCCATCGGGAGACACAGATAACGCCCTCCTACTCCCGGTTTGCTTCGCTTCACCGGGCTTCACATCTTCCGAAGGAAGGCCGAGAACATCATGGCATACTGTGGGAGACTTGACGGTGTAATTCGTGTGCAGGCGTACGCCTGATATGATCCCACGTGCCAAATGAGCCATTTGACCACAACTAGCTCCGTCCCTCTGGCGGCCCCCAGCGCTGGCTGCGTAGTGGCACTCTGGAAGGAAGCACGATTATCGGGTTGTCAGCACTATCAGTCACTGTGCCACTGATATGTGCCACTGATACTTGCGCCCACGTGTCTCTCCCGCTTCGAGTCGCACCTGCCCGCCTACCTATAACCTTGGCTCACGGCTCTGTTCCGTAGCGTGTGCACCTGAGCATGACGCAAGAACGAGACTATTTCGGGCGCTGTTAGTAACAAGGTCAGTGGAGCCGAGACCCGAGCTAGCATCAGAATTATAGTGGCTGGGCGTGGGATTGATTCAACTAGTTAGTTAAATGCGACGGGAACAGCATGGGGGACATCACTCGGGAAGGAAGCCTGCTCTCACCTCTTTTTCCGGGCTAGGATTGACTCTGATACCGGTGTTAGTGCGAGGCTCGGGTATTCCGTACGCTTCTCGTCCAAAGCTACGAGGACCTGAGGTCCGACATACCGCTTCGTCGTGTGATGAGGACTTCGAAGAAGGGTCAGACAGACGTCGTCCTGAGTTTAACTTAATACGATAGTTGGACTCGTCAGAACCCACTGCAGAGTAGTACGAGCGCGGTACTACCATACGGCACCACCCCTACCGTATGCATGAGTCGGGAGATCCATCGAGAAGCCACTGATCACAATGTGGGGCTACCGGGCCACTGCATAAAGTTTTTTTTTCTTGCTGCGCAATTCGAACAAGAAGCACTCTTTACCATGACGCACGGCGTCGGGCAAAAATAGCCACTTCTGCACCTCGGGTACATGTTTCAGCCGCAATCTGGCAGTCTTACCGTCGGTCAGAGCTAGGCAGTAGTAGGCACTCTGTGCTCAGACGGCCAGGGAGCTTGAAAGCTTGAAATATGAGCACAAATGCAAAACCAGCAAAATAAGTCGTTCCAACAACATCCGAGCCCATAACTGTCACATCCCCACAGTCCAACACTGCCAGCGCTAGAAAAAAAAAGAAAAGTCGAAGGTGGCTCTATTTTTCGAGTCCGAGTCGGCACACAAGCACACACAAGTAGTGCTGTATTAGTGCTGTATTACGACAACCAGCAACCGCTGCTGCTGGTGACACTTGGCAACTGTCATGCCACAACCAAATAATGAAGGTGCCGCTGGAGAAGGGGAAGAAAATTCCAGGAGACGGCCATGCTAGTGATAGTTGCAGCACTGGCACCGTGGGACTCGGACCAATTTTGAAGCGCTAGCGCGTCAAGGACAACAAGTGCCACGCGCGTTTTCAAATTTGACAGGCACCCCTTCGTTCCTGACTACAGATAGGCGCTTTATCATTCACACCATACCATCCTATCGATTAAGCTCCATTCCCAATCGTACCTTCGCCCGCTCTTACCAATAAACCAAATGCTTCCAATTTAGTTCATGGGGAATGGGAATCGAAAATAAAAAATAAAAGACGCGTTTTGGCTTGATTTTTTTTCGGAGTAGTACAAAATACTACGGAGGGGGGAGAAGGGCGGGATAGGGTGACACATGTTACACGGTCAACAATAAGAATATAAAACGCGCAGGCAGATCCAAGAGGAGTGAATGGGTAAACGAGCATCAGACAAAGGGGAGGATATGTAAATATAATCGGGGAATATTTGCCAATGAAGGGGACAGCGCATCAAAAATAATGAGGCTGGACGAAAGAGAGGGAAAAAGTAAGTATCGTATGAAGAAGCAAGACAAGCAAAAGGATCTTAATAACCCAGAAGGACAAGGAGGAGACTGAACACGCGCGAACCCAGTAAGCATTGCACAGCAGTCGATCAGAAAGAATGGAGGTATTATCATAGGCCACACACAAAAAAAGGCTTGTTGATGGGTATGAAAGAGCAGCAACAACGCTATTAGACCCTCATTCCAAGAGCAGAGGCGGCGTGGGGAGAAGAGACCGCGAGTCGAACTTGGTCGGCGCGTTCACGACGAGACTCGGCCGCGCCGTAACCGCGTGGAGCGCTGGCATTTGACCCTGGGCTTGACCCTGGGGAGGCGTACGCGCTTGCCCCTGGCCCGCCTGAGCCTGCCCGTAGGGGAGGTGATGCTGAGGCGGCTCCACCCCGAAGTACGGCAGATGGGGGTACGACGTTGCCGAATACGGGTGCGCGCTGTTGGTGGTGTTGGAGCTGATGGGAGTGCTGGGACTGAACTCGTCCTGTTGTTGCTGCTGCTGCGCCTGCGCGTGGGCTTGTGCTTGCGATTGAGCTTCCGCGCGGGCTTGTTGTTGTGCTTGTGCCTGAGCTTGGGCTTGATAAGCCCGTAGCTGTGCCTCCTCCTGCCTGAAATCCTGCACGTATTGGTGACTGTTGCCGGTACTGCTGTTCGAACGGGGTGGGGGCATCGGCGATTGCGAGTGCTGCGAGGCTCGTCGATGCTGTATTGGGACGCGAACCTGTGCCTGCGACGCCGCCCTGGACTGCTGAAAGGGGTAAAAATGGTCGAGTTGTGGGATCGGCATCGATGTCATTGCAGAGTTCCATGACGGAGAGTCGCCTAGATTGGGGTCGAGACTCCGACCCACCTGCGGAGGAGCCGAGCCGTTCGCGGTCATCATCGTCGATTCCAGAGAATGGTCGCTTCCTCGAGACGATAGACTCGTTGGTGAGTGACGGTGGGTGGAAAGAAAATGGCGAGTCGTATCCACCGCCGATTGGGGAGTCAGAGGCATCGGTGGAGCCATATCCTGATGATGAGCGGACCAATTCTGAGAATCCGTAGGGGTTTGCTGTGGCCGTTGATGATGATAATACCAATCCAGATCCTCCACCGAAACCGCCGAATGGTGGGGAGGCGTAGTACGAGGCGGGAGCTGTGCCTGGACGTGTAGCGGTTGAAGGTCGCGCCGGGACAATGCCTGGGCCTGATGGAATGGGAAAAACGGATTGTGAGGGGACGGAACCCCATTGGGATGGGGGGAGTGATGAGGAGACGACAGCTGAGAGGGGTGGGAGTGATCGAGGATGTGAGTCGGTAGATTCGCGAGATGCAGTGGGCGGACGGCTGCTACTAGAGCTGGGTCGGATATCTGAGTTTGCTGAACGGGTTGTTGACCAGGAAGAGGATGGGAGATCGGTGACCCCGAGTTCGACGAATGACTCTCCTGGGGCGAGAAAGGACTGGCCGGGGTGCGGTTGGTGTGTTGACGGGGATGAGGTTGGTGAGGTTGATGATGCAGGTGAGGTGGGGGATGCGGCGGAAGGGGCACGAAAGGACTGGACGGAGTCACGAAAGGAATGACTACTGACTTGACGGGGATGAGAGCGATCTGCGTCTTGTACGTACCAGGAACGAGAAGCGGCGGAGGGGTGGTGGTGATGAAAAAGATCGGTGTCACCTTCGTACCCTGTACTCGTACCGGGACGTTGAGAAACCAAAGAAAGGGTTGGTTGCGTGTCCTCTTGTTTGACGCCCTCGCCTACACCTCCGCCACCATTATTACCGCCGCCGACGCCGGTACCACCACCAGAAGCGACACTGTGTTGGTGCTGCTGGTGCACACGATGAGTAGCGGCAGCATCTCCAGAAGCGTCCGAGATGTTATCAGCGGATAAGGAGACAGAGACGGGCGGTGCTTGTTGGGCACCGCGTTTTCCACGCTGTTGGGTGGCCTTGTTGGCGGCAGCCATGGTGGCGTGAAGAGAGGAAAGCTCTCGCATCATGCGCTCATTGGCATCCTGTTTATCGGCGTGAACGGTTTGAGCATGTTGACGAAGATTGTCGAGGCGAGAGAATTGTTTGCTACAATGGCAAGTGAAAGGACGCTCGCCAGTGTGTTTCCTGAGGAAGGAGAGAGTGAGCCAGGGACGGAGGGACGGGGCGGAGGAAGGGCAAGGAACACGAACCTAATGTGCCTGGCCAAGTGTTCGCTCCTGCTAAAAACCATGCGACAATCGCCATAACCGCGACACTGGAACGTTTTAGCAGGCGCGGGACGATAGCGCCTGTTGACACCGCCATTCTGCTGCTGCTGAAGGGGCTGTTGGGTGTTTTGAGGGAGAACGAGAGGTGTAGCCATGTCGCTGTGAGGGGAGTCGGAGTCCATTAGGAAAAGGAAGAGGAGGAAGAGACAAGGGAAAGTGGGAAGGGGTAAACTCTCTCCAGTCTATAAGGAAATTCCGTGCCTGACTTTTTTATTTTCGATTATTTTCTTTATCTTAACCATATCATATTATAGCCACCCTCTCGGTCCCACTTCTCTGATCCGATTTTTCCTTGCCCTTATCCTCATTTAGACTAATGCTCCTCTGCCACCTGCCATCTGTCACAAGCACTACACATACGTAACTCTTTTTTCTACTTCAAACCTTACTCTATCATTCAACCACCATCTTCTTCCCGCCACTCTCTCCCCACTCAAACCAATCTTGCAAACTATCTCTCGTTCATAACATCTCCTCCCCCTCCCGCCGCACCCCATTCCTTCCCTTCTTTCCCCGTACCTGATGTCCCTTAGCGCCGCTGTAGTCCTTCCACTTACGCTCACATCTTCTACACCACCTACTGCCCTGTACTCACTCTGTACTCCCACTCTCGGTGATCAGTGTGGAGCTGAAAAGTGAAATGAAAAAAATACAAATCGACAAATGTGTGTGCCCACCTTCCAGCCCAGCGAAATGCAGCCCCCACCGCCAGTAGAAAGTTAGAAAGAAAAAAAAAACTTTTTGTGAGATCTGGGTTTGCAGATACGTACGAAGTCCTATTTTGTCCATGTTCATTGACATGGCCAAAAGTACTCCGTTTCTCACGGAGAATTGAACTCTCTCAGCTCCCAACATATACCTATATATATAAGGTTACCAAGCGCGTCGTCTTCTGATTCCCGCAAATTCACGGGACCTTGAAATTCCACGCGGTCGGGTCGGACCAGAGAGAGGGAGGGGACGACCGAATTTTTAACTCCGTCGAGGTGCAACAGACGCTTCTATTCTTCAATTACACTATGGTGCAAATCCGGGGTCAGGTCCTGATTTCGAGAACGGTTGTCGAAAGGTTACTCCCACTCCATCATGTGCAACTCGGATGACCCCTCACCAGAAGCCGTGGCTACTCTGGTATGTAACAGGGGCGCGACAACAAACCCGAGTCCCGAGGCTCGACTCACTTCACTGACACTATTTACGGCAACTCGTCCCAGCAGCAAGGTACGATATAGTACGAGGACTAGAACCGTTACGTATCAAGTTGGGCTTCCAGCCCTCAAGAGCGAGGTTAGCGCCCTGATGCGGTATGCCCACGGTCTCGACCCATCGCTTCTGAATCCCGTGCGATGAACGCTCGAAGTACGCTACCATCGACCAACCAACAGATCCTCAGAGAGTATAAGTAGTCTGATAGCGCAACCGTTCTTTACTTCTTCCCCTCTCTGACTGACCGGTAGCCCACAAAGCGTTTACAAGTGTCAAATCTGTCCCTCCGCACCAAACATTGAGAGCGTGAGCGTGTGAGAGTGAGGCTATGGAAAAATTTCACCATGGTATCTCTTTTTTTGCAGAATACAGTACGGTACAGTTGCTCGAATGACAAGCCAAGGCATGCCCGTAATGCACGTACTTGTACAGTGCACCCACTGGCTCGTCGCACGAGCCGTGCTATAAATTTGATAAATATCTTATCCGTCGGATCAGGAAGAGTCTGGAAGACACACTAAAAAAACGAAACAACGAAGCAAGTTCATGATCGAGCGGAGATGGCAGTGCGCTTACAATACTGTACGCGAACCGGCCCGGACATCTCGTATCAAGGACGAAAATTAACGAGTCCGTTGGTCGGCCTGTCCTGTTGTTGGTGATTCTTGCTTGGTAGCTAGCAGGCGCACTTTGTTGGTATGTGCCTAACGAGAGTTAGTGGGTAGTTATGACCACCGTACGGGGCAAACTGAACCCAACCCGGACGGCCATGCACACCGAATACAACACAAACTATACTCACGCGTCCTGATCCCAATTTTCTCACTCACGCGTATGTCGCCCATTTTGTATCCTTCCTGCATGCCGTCCAACAACCCGTGCATATCGAGCACAAGGAGCGGATCCGGTATGGCGGCGAGCCAATCGGGGATTCTCAACGCCCCACCGGACCGGACTAGAAATGGGATCGCGCGCGTCGCGTCGCATCTGCACCGCACTGGCATTTGTTGCTTCCTCAGGCTCTCGATGTGCCCGTCAGTTCCTCGCACCGAAGTGTGCATAGTACAATGAAGCACTTTTAGAGTCGCATGCTTTGCATCGGGGTTGTCGCCATTATCAGAATCTACATCACTTGCTACATCCCATGAGACAGGCAAAGGCTTAGACAAGGGCGGTGCGTGGGGGTTGTGAACTGGACACAAGTACGAGCATAAACGAAGGGGCGGTGCCGGGGTGGAGGTGCGAACGCGTCAAGTGTACCGCACAGCATCCCACGACTACAGTAGAGACTCGCATGATGACGTCGCATAGAGATTGTCAGGCCCCAGGGACAAACCAATGTTCCACTGCACCGCAATGCACCACACACCACGAACGAGCTACCCGAGCGCAATTGCTGTGCGAGTCGTTGGCGGCAAAAAGTAAGTAAGGAGTAAGGTTATAAGCAGTTTAAGGATGGCAGAGTGTTGGCCCTGGGGCGGTGCAGAGCTGTGGCCATGATGTGCCTTGTTTTTACGCACTACTGTACGATGCAGCAATCTTGGGCACATCTGTGGCTCCCTCAGGCTCTCACCTCGAAAACGAGAATATAGAACGAGACGCGTCAAATAGATTTATTTGTGTGCACGCACTGACAAGTCTCACGCTGGGTCTTCCCCTAGCCCTCGGATGACCATTCTTCCAACATGACAATTCACATCCCAAGGGTCCGGCGGTTGTTTGATCAAAAATACCGAATCAGGAACCTTCAACTGGCTGCTGGGGGTGCGGCAGAACTTGCAAGGCCTCGTGAGTGGGCTCGCAACTGTTGATTGGTGCAAAGGTGCAAAAACTTGTGCAGACTCTCCGATTGCGATCTAAGACCGACCCCGAGCAGGCCAGTCAGGAGGTGTATGTAATCATTACATACTCATCAACCATTTTGCCTATTCTAATATTCCGTGTGGTTCCCGTCCGTCCCCCGAATCAGCGCTAGGAGGTAAGTTCAGAATTTGGACTGCGAAGGTACCTCTCACTCAGAATTTCTCTCTATCCCAGCTAGTTGCATGGCTGCGATCGAGCGCTTAATGGGGGAGGCAGGAGTAAGAAAAACTAGGAAACACAAAAGGAAACAATGACGGTATGTTACCGTATAATAACTATAATTTTATTATTATTATTATTTGGATCTGTCAAGGGGTCCGGTACGGCATGCGCTGATCGACGTGAATCGTACGATCGGCAACAACGCGCATAAATTAAAGGGTTTATGTGATTATGTGGTGACACAACTTATTTTACTTACTTATTAATACTATTTGGCTCGCGTACCTTACGATGCCTTGTTTAGCCCTTCTTGCGTTCATTTTATGCTCCTTGCCTCATTAGAAGTCCTGGTTCAGGATTTTCCTAAGTGTTGGTTTTCGGAAGCCCGACATCTTTGCAAGGCCGACGTTTCAGGTGCTTCATATGGGCCACCTCTCCCACCTTGTCCTCCACTCCGTTCCACTTCACTTGCCATCGACTGGGGTATACTTGTAACTTAGACGGTTGTAATGTGCGGGGCCTGAGCGGACGCCAAGAGGGACGCGTACGTTATCGCAGGCACGTAATAATAAACCGCCGCGAGAGAAGACAAAAAAAGAAAAGCGACCCTGCCACGCGCGTGTGATTTTTAGTGCATATTTCAAGTTCTGTTGGCATAACATACATAACATACGAAGTAGGCGCCTTACAGTAACGGTAGTGAAACAAACAACTGGTCAAAAGTCGGAAAGATGCCCGCCATCTCGCTCGGTATCGCACGTTGCGGAACAGGCAATGCCACACAGATGGGCTGTGGCGGCAGCCAGTCGGCTGCCGACCGAGCTCACTGAATACCCGATGGCGACAATCAAAGTCGCTACGAGCTCGCTGACGGATTGACTGATTGATGCGGAGTAACACCGCTCAAATAGTCCCCTAGAAATTCCTTTTGGACAAAGTAAGTACTGTAAAGAGGACAGGTAAATACAGAGAACGAATGATACGACGAATGATGCGGCGGCATTAAGGAAGTAAGCGAGGTAGTGAACCGTGAACGACTCAGACGACAGGTATGCAGCTTTATCTTTACAGTATCAGGGGATGAGGTTGACTGTGTTGGCGAGCAGATCCCGGGAATTGATCTGAAACGTCACGCTGGCGCAATGCGTGAACCTAGTCCCAATCGCGCACAGCGTTTGCGTCAGACAAAGCAACTAGTTTGCTTTTGTGTAGGAGGTAAAGCCGGAAGGTGTGCATGGGTTGCATAAGAGCACGATTGCAAGGGACTCCTCGCCTGACGATTCTTCGTCCCGTGCGAGGATGTAGAAACCTGCAGGAGAGAGAAAAAACCCTTGTAAGTTCAGGTGCATAACTAGCAAAGGAGATAAAGGCCTGCCTCGAGGACGGGGAGGGAGACACCTGTTGGCGCGAGGAACTTCGTCTCGCATGATGCTAGTAGTGGAGGAGCAACGGTCTCTATTTTGTCTTCGAGCACAACCACGTCTGGATCTTACGGCGCTGTGGTATTTCTGGGGTGTCAAGGTCATCATCCTTATCGCCGGTCTGGATCTCATCGGAATTACTAGCTGCAGCTACAGGAGGATCAAAAGGATCGTGCCGCACACGAGCCTCGAAGTGCGTGTGTAGGCGCGGTGAACTGCCAAGAAAGCTTGAGTTTCATAGCGGGTTCATCAGCAGTGGCAAACAGAGGTGCTTCGACCGGATACTACCACGAAGGGACGGTTTGCGTCAGCACGGGTAGTCAAGGGTCCCCGTGCTGTTCCACATCATAGTGAGACGAGAGTTGGACATGTTGGTCGCTAAGAGACACTCTGTGTCATGTCGGGTGCTCACCAATGTAAGTGCGGGGAACGTTCTATTCTCGGACGTGATCGATGCCTCTCGTTGTCGAGTTGTCATACAGTATGGCTGTCTTTCAAAGTGGCCTGCAGGAAAAATAATAGGTCTCAGGGTTATTCAGGTAATTCACTCGAATCCTCACCGCGATAATGCAGTGGTGGTTTTGCTGTTTGAAAAACCCCGATTCGCTGGCGATTCGGATCGCATTCAGCTGAATGGAACCAGCCAAGAAAGTAAATATTGGGAGCAAGCCAGCCCCCATGATAATAGCTGCGGGAACATTACTCAATAACAGAAGAGTTCGCATGCAGGGATGTGACGCCGAAGGGCCTACAGTTCCCACAAGCGGTTCGAAGCCTCGTGATTCCCACCGATGACTACCCTCAAAACAGCTGATATCGGAGAAATGAAAACTCATGGCGCCACACTGGCACGTATAGCTGTCCATGTTCCCAAAGACGGGCGGTCGTTTGTTACTCATTTGTGGAAGTGACGTTTGTGCTTGTAACTTGTGCGGTCCTGTCGCGATATTCTCGAACTCTCCACAGGTCAAGAGCAGACCAATTTTGCACTTCTGCGTAAATCGCGTCCATATTTCCATGACAGCATCCTTCCTTCTGTCGAGCAACATTCCAAAGTACTGACTATTTGGGGCAAACCTTCATCCTTGCTTTTTGCACATTGTTTGTACAGTATTCTGTAGAGACTGTCTGATGGTGCAGAGAGAAGAATTGAATAATTCGCGGCGCTTCATCAGCATTTGCGCTAGTGACTAAGAAGATGTTGAGAAACTCACACGGCATCTCACGTCACTGCATCTTGGATGGGAACAATACCGGACTGTCCCGTCGCCGGTCCCCCTGAACTTTGATAAAAGCAAGTCCCATCGCTTGCGGGGGCGGCGGCTTTCCTCGTTTCCATCTCACGCAGGCTATTTCTTTCTCGGCGCCTTCTCTGTAAAGGAAATTGCTGTCTGTGGCTGATCCTGAACTAGCAACGATATTCTCTGGGACTTCATCACAGCCTCGCTGTGGCGCCGGACCCGCTGTTTTTCCCGTGCAATTCATTTGATGTAATCAATTGATTGGTGCATCCCCCCACGTCACGCTGATTGTGTTTGTTATCCCGAATCTCTGTGCCTCGCGGTTCAGGCTTTACGTTACCGGAACCGTGTCGTTGCCGCCCGAATGCATCTAATTGGGCTACTAATCCCACTGCACTCACCGACAGCGACTACAGCACTAGCGCTTTCTGTTGCGTTATGTGGCGTTCGGGTCTTAGCTCAGGTGGTGCATTACTGTGTCCACTGGCCGAAAGTGGCGTATCTGATTACGTCTTACTACTACTCTGTCCTCCTCGCTTGGTGTTCTCTCAGCTCCGATGCCAGCTCTCAACCTCCGTCATCCGACGCAGGTGGCGCGAGTTTAATTTCACTCTCTTGGGACAATTGTATGGGCTTCGCTTGGAGCACACCCGAAGTGGCGCATCTCTCTCTCACGGTTTGGTTCTGTCTGTCGATTAGTCGACAGCGCTCAAGGCTCAAGACGTGTACTGTACGTTACGGGATGTGACCACGTTTGGAAAAGAGATCGTGTTGCAGCGTGCTGAGTTCAATTCTGGGGGTCGAGCTAAAACATACGGAGATTTCGCGAGACCGACATTTTTCTCTGCGACGATTTTTTTTTGGTTTCAAATCCTGTCTTCCCTCGCCCAATGGATTTACCTGGTGTGACAGTCCTGCTCTGAGGCGGGGCCAACATGTTCAGTGTAAGTTACACTATGTCATGCATGGCCTGCTTGCACCCTAGCGACCCCCGTCAGCAGTTGCGCTCCCATCTCTTCTAATTGGCACTCTGATTTGATCACCGTTGCTCTTATCCCCTCCCCGACTGTAGACAGCGCACGCCACGCTTGGCTCCCACCTGCCCAGACCGCGACAACATATTATCAACAAGAGTCCCAATTTGGCGCTCGGCTAGCGATCTATGGGGGGTGCTTATCTTGTGTCTTACGCGCGCTGGGCGCAGAGTGTCCGCAAGACCCACGCTTATCACCGTGACCCTGATTTTCTGTTAGATACGTGCTTGGCATCGGATTCTTGCGATGCGACGTACTCGTGGTGAGATTTGGCACCTTGCGCGATCAGGGTCTGTCTGCGTCTGAACGGATGCACCTGTGGGGCCGCCACCGCTACCCTTTCAGATCTAGGCGCTGTACAAGTACAGTATTTACTGCACGGCCGCCACACAGATGCTTCAAACGTACGAGTACTGTAGCGTTTCTGTACGTCACAGGCAGTGACGCATAAGGACTAGCATTACGGCCGCCACTGCCAAACACCGAAGACAAAATCGAGGTCAACCCACCGCCACGCTTGCAAAGACAAAACCCGCTGCGGGGCCAGAGCTGGGCGACAATTTGGGTCTTGGCCCGTGCCTCGCTACCGTACGGCCTCGAATGGCGTCACCTGCCTGCTCCCGATCTGTCCTCTCCCACTCGAGCTGGGCATTGACACACACATGGCCGTGTTCTCGTAAACGAAGTTACAGTACTTTCTTTTTCTTGTCGCTGCGCTTGTCCGTTCCACGTTCCTTTGGCTCCCACGAGGGAACTGCGCCGGTTCTGCAATTTAATTGCAAGCCCGAGTCCCTGTAGTACGTACTGGATTTACACATGCATGATATGGGTGGATAACCCATGAAAGTCCGCTTTCTTCCTCTTAGGCCAGTCCGAGTCCAAGCCCAGTCTGAGATACGTCACAGTGTGTTGTGTCCCTTTTCTATTTACATACGTTCCCTCTGCTGTCGAGATATCATTTTGACGTCGTCGCCACCTCGGCCTGTCCAATACCCAGGGCCAGCCTAGTGACGGACGCGGACCTGAGCGAAAACGAGGGGTGTGTGCCTGGAGATCATGCACCTCGACAATGGGCGACCCTTCATCAAATACCTTACAAGTACCAGTACATATTGTACAACCTTTACAATTTACACGGCAACGCCTGAACCGGAACATCAACGACAACAATCAACAACCCAAAAAGATAAGAAACAAAATGCCGCATCAGGGTCCAATTAGAAGAAAAAGCGGTCGCGACAGAAAAGGAATGGAGTAATTGGATAATGAGGGTTTTTGACGCGAGTCGAGTCGACGCCGTAGTCTCGACCAGATCCGCGGCAAAGACCCAGCAATGCGCGATCGGGAGACAGGCGACCTCGACGTCGGTCATGAATATCGAAGATGTCCATATATGTGTCCGTTTATATGTGGATGAGTGAGGTGAGTGAATGTGAGTGGATACGGTAGGAATTCGTGCGTCAAGTCCAGCGTGGTCAGTAAAGCAATGCACCCTGCCTCATCAAGGGGGGTAAAGTCCAGCACGCGCACAGGAGCCGTGGTATGCACCAAGAAAAAAAAAAAGAATGCAAAATCATGTCTGCGAGAAAGGAGAAAGAAGAAATAATGAAAGACAGACTGAAATCGAGCATCACTTGGCAGTATTCCGTCTCCACGGCATTCCCAACCGCCCTTTCAAGCCCAATAGCCCAGACGCGACGGCGAGCGGTGACAGTGGTGCCTCGCCGCCCTCCTTCGCCTTCGTCGGGACGGTGCCTCTACGGCGAGGCGGAGCGCCACCAGGACGCGTGCCGGGCTGACCAACGAGGGGCGAGGCGGGGTATTCGATGCCCTCAGGTACTGGCGCAGCTTCGTACTCGTATCGCATCATGCCGCCGCCGCCGCCACCGCTGCGCGTATGCCTGTACGCGCGAGAGTGGGGAGCAGAGCGGTGCAGGTCGGTAGCACTAGCGCCGGGGCTCGACGAGGGGTTCGTCGTCATCATGCCGGGCGGGACAAGCCCGGCGAGCTCAAGTTCGGGGAGGGGCGTAAGCGGGCGCTCTTGTTCTTCCCTCGCGTGCCGGTGGGGCCGCTGCCGCGGGGGCGGGGGGTGCGGTTTGTTGCGCGACGCTGAAAAGATGTCGATGTGTGGGATGTGTACGGGCATAGCGAGCGGGAGGAGACGCTCTGCATGCTCAGGACTCAGCAGATCCGGGCGGCGCTGGAGCGCGGTGTTGTTCCCGGACGAGGGTGGCGAGCCCCCGGGTGACTGGCAGGGGTTGTCATTCATCGGACGTTAGTGGGTAAGAGGGGAGGGGAAACTGCGCACGGGAGGCTCGACCGATATGCCGATCACGCCGCTTGATTGGGTGCGCGAGCGATGTGGACGGTTGCGCTCAGAAGGCGGCAGCGCAAGTAGCGGTGCGTCCTCGTCGTTCTCATCGTCGTTTTCGAATCCTAGGTCATCATCAGTGTCTTGAACTTGTTGCGATTGCTGCAGTGGGGGAATGTACACGTTAGGCTGCGGCACGAGGGGAGGTGGAGGTGGGGGCGCGACGGGCTGGGCTTGACTGAGCGGCGCGGGGAGGATAATTTGACGCGGGGGAGGCGGACCACGGGACGGCCGTCTATCATAAGTCGCGCGGCGGCGCTGCAAAGGCGGATTCGGGGCGATGGGCTGGCGCGGTATCGGCTCCGTCGGCGCGTCAACGTACTCCAACTCCCCTTCCGGATCACCTACCTCCTGTTGCGCCTCATCGGTTTCAATGGGTGGCGGGCCGATAAAGCGCGGCTGATCTACTGGCGCGAGGAGATCAAACTCGGAGAGATGGGTTGACGCGCGCGAGTGGTTTGATGCGACTTTGGCGATGTGCTTGGGCGCACTCGCTGAGCGAGGATCTGGTGGAGGGGGTGGTGCGCTCGCATAGTCACGGGGATGAGGCAGATGGGGTGGGTTCGATGCGGTGGGTCCCAAGTCTGGCGGCGGCGGAGGTCCATAGGTATACTCGCGTTCCCGGGGGCGTCGCGCGCGTCCGCGTCTTGGCGTCTGATTGGCCGATGGCGCAATGTCTGGCGGGGGAGGAGTTGGGGCATAGAAATGGGTAGAAGGGGAGAGGTCCGGGGGTGGGGGCGGGGGTACGACTGCGGGGCTGCCCTCCTCCGGAGTAGCGGCGATGGCGTATGGGCCGTCCGGGGCGTGGAGGGGCTCGACGAGCTCGTGCGGCGGGGGGAGGAAGATGGAAAGCCGGCCGTCACCGGAGGCATCCTGGGCGCGGGGAATCCAGTTGTCCGGCGGGATCTGCACGGGCGCGTGGTGTACGTGCGAGGGGCTCGGACTCGGACTCGGGGAGGCGCGGAAGGGCAGCGGGTGCGAAGAGGACGAGGCGGAAGCTGGCACGGGTATCGGGTGGATGAGCGACGGCGTCGAGTCTTCATGCGGTGTGTATGGTCGTGAGCGGGCCGGTTCAGGGATAGCAGGGGGTGGTGTGGGGGTTTCGAGGGCTGGGCGTGATCGTGAGCGTTGGCGAGGAGTGTCTTCGTTGTTCTGCCGTCGTCGAATCGACGGAGCTAGCTCCGGATGGCTGCCGCGGTGGCCGAATGGCGGAACCCGGTTGGGTCCCGGCGGCGCCGGTGTATGCGGGGAAATGTCGGGGGAGCGCCTTCCATTCCTCGCTCTGTGGATAGTTATCAAGTGAATACAATTGAGACGGGGAAATGAGGTGGAGAAGAATTCACCGAGAGGGAGGAGGGTGAGGGGTTACGCGTTCGGGAGACGACTCTTCAGATGCCATCAATTGGTGATCCGGTGCAACTCGGCTGAAAAGAGGGTCGTCGACTCTGCGGCGTCTCGATCGCGAACGCAGGTCCTCCTCGCGGCGGCGGGAGCGGGTGAGCTCTTCCTCCGCCTCTTGGCGACCGAGAAGCATGCCGCGGCGGAGGCCCTCGTGCCAGCCTTGTTCCTTACCTTCCTCCCTGGCGGCCTCAATCGCGCGCTCCTCCTGTAGCTTGCGGGCCACGCTGCGGGCGCGTGCAGCGTCCTCCTCTGCATCGTGGCGACGTGCCTCGAGCCCTGTAAGCATCTCCTGTGCGCGGAATATCTCGCGCTGGGCTTGGTCAAGCTGGAGCCTGTACATGGCGAGTTCTGTGCGGGCAGAGGCTGCGTCTGAGTCGGCTTGGGCACGGGCATCGATGGCGGCGCGAGCACGGACGAGACACTCGGCGGCGCGACGCTCGGCATCAGTAGCACGCTGGGACTCTTCATCGAGCTTGGCAAAGGTAAGCTTGAGGAGCTGGTGCATCTGTTTCGAGTCTCGCTCCTTACGAGCAAGGACGTGTGCAAGGACACGGCGACTAGAGCTTGTGGATGTGAGACGTTGTACGTTTAGCGCTAATTGATCGGTAGGAGAGTACAATACACGAGGCACGGACCTGTAATGGGACTGGGTGCCCCTATCCGAACTATCGGAAGAGGAGGCAGAGGAGGGTGCATAGGCAACATCGTCCATGGGGTATCTGGACGGACGGTGACTAGGTAGGGGATGAGCGAGAAGTGGTGCGGGGAGGAGAGTGAAAGGAGATACCGGGTGCGGGGATGATCGGATGACATGTTGGTTGAGAGTACGGGAAAAGGAGTGGGTTGTGGTCTGGACGCGCTAAAGAGGGGGAGAAAAGGCCATTGTGGAGTTGTCTAAGGGTGTGTCGATTAAGTACGATTAGTGATTTTCTAGGATGGGATGAACGACTCGGGCGTGTTCTACACGTGGTTCGCAGCTGGTGAATATCGCCTCGTGTGCCATACCCATTCCATATTCGGAAATCGACCCTTATCGCTCACCACGCCCCGTCTCTTTGCAATGTCGCACGGTTCCTATTCCTCTTACTCCCAGTCGGTCATGACAGAAGACGAAGAGGATTGGGAGGACTACTGCAAGGGTGGCTACCACCCCGTCCACATAGGCGACACCTTTTCAGATGGCAGGTACATCGTCGTCCGCAAACTCGGTTGGGGCCATTTCTCCACCGTCTGGCTTGCCAAGGACACAAAGTACGTTTTTCGTTTTCTGTCCTTTCTCTCCCGAGTCTCCCTCTCTCACCCCCCGCCCCGTCCTGCTAAGGCTACTCCGACACGTCGCTCTCAAGATCGTGAAATCAGCTCCCCGCTATACCGAGACCGCCCTCGACGAGATCAAGCTGCTCCAGCGTCTCATCACCTCCGCAACACCCCCGATAGTCCCTTCTCCTTCAAACCCAAACCCCGCTCCCTCCCCTTCCCAGACTCATCCCGGCCGATCGCATGTCATCTCCTTCCTCGACCACTTTCGACACAGAGGTCCCAATGGAACACACGTCTGCATGGTCTTTGAGGTCCTCGGCGAGAACCTCCTTGGTCTCATCAAGCGTCACCAGCGCAAGGGCGTCCCACAACACCTAGTACGCCAAATCGCTAAGCAGGTCCTCCTCGGCTTGGACTACATGCACCGCTGTTGTGGCGTCATTCACACCGGTGCGCACCACCACCCACTTCCTTGCTCTCCCTTTTCCCATTCCAACAGATCTCAAACCGGAGAACGTCCTTATATGTATCGAGGACGTCGAGTCCATCATCCAGAACGAGCTTTCCTCCGCCTCCGCCAATGGCACCCCCCCGCCCACAAAGCTCGTCGGCGTGCCCCCCTCCCGCGGCCGTGGCGGCAACCAGACACCGCGTCCCGAGTCTGTCTTTATCACGGGCTCCCAGCCGTTGCCATCCCCCTCCTCCTCACACGGTGCTTCGCCCATGCTCGACCGCTGGGCCTTTGGCATGAGCAAGATCGATGGAACCGGCGGCGGCGGCAGTATCAGTGCGAGTGCCGCCGCCAGCGGACCGGGCTCCCTCACGAGTCCCCCGAGTGGTGCTGCACGTGAGAGTAGCGTTGATGGAAAGACCCAACTCCATGCTGTCGAGATGGACCGGGCCTCAGAGCGCATCGCACAGCTCTTGAGAGAGCCGGGCTTTAGCGAGAAGAAGGCCCTTCACAACGCGCACAAGGCCCCAGGACCCTCCCTCCTCTCCCAACAAGCTCCACACGACCCTGGCGCACCGCGGATACCGCAGGAGGGGGCCGATGAGGTCTCCGTGGAGGGCGGCAGTGCCGTTGATGCGACCAATACAGTTGCGGGGTCTATGGCGCTCGATCCGCAGTCTGCTGGGGGCCTTGAGGCTATAGAACGGATCACGGTGAAAATTGCGGATCTTGGCAATGGTGAGCGTCTTTTTTTGCGCGTCTTCAGTGCCCGCATGATCTAACTTGGGTGGAGCCACTTGGGTGGAGCACCACTTCACTGACGACATCCAAACGCGGCAGTACCGTTGCCCAGAGGTGCTACTCGGCGCGCGGTGGGGCCCAAGCGCGGATATCTGGAGCGTGGCATGCGTGGTGCGTGGCGTTCTTTTTACAAAATCATTGTGGTGCTGACTTTTTACAGTTATTCGAGCTCCTCGCGGGCGGAGATTACCTTTTTGACCCTCAGGCGGGGTCGCGGTACAGCAAGGATGAAGACCATATCGCCCAGATCATCGAGCTTGTTGGCGAATTCCCGCAATCGCTCGCCTTTTCTGGAAAATACAGCTCCCGGTTTTTCAACCGCAAAGGTGCGCCTTTCGCTCCTCCCCTCCCTTCAGAACTGATACGGCCGTGGCTTGCAGGCGAGTTGCGCCATATCAACAAACTCCGCTTTTGGCCGCTCGAAGACGTGCTGCACGACAAGTACGAGTTCACGCGCGAAACGGCACAGACGATCGCGTCCTTCCTCGGGCCGATGCTCCGCCTCAGCCCAGAGAAGCGCGCCGGCGCCGGCGAGCTCGTGCACCATCGTTGGCTCGACGGCGTTGTCGTCCAGGGTGAGGTCGACGTTATCCGCCGCGCCGAGGACGACGAGGCCCGCCGGCGCTCCACTGCCTCCGCTTCACCCGGGCCGGGTTCTCTCCCTGGTGTTGGTTTAGGAATCGATGTGGACGCCCTCAAGCCGGTCGAAGACGACTCGCCTGTAACGGACGACGAACGGCCCCCAGCCACAGGCGGCCCGAGTGCGAACGTGCCTCCAACATTGCAGATGCCACGTCCTGCGTCTGCTACGGCCAAGGAAAATCTCAGGCAGTACCAACAACAGCAACAGGTCCACCACGGGAAGCAAGACTCGGCTAGCGCGGGCGGTTCTCACAGCCGGAAACGCAGTTAGGTGACCTTAGATTGTGCGTCGAGTGGGTTTACAGTGTAGGGCAGTCATTTGCCTGACCTTTGGATCGTGCGTTTTCATTTTCGTTTTCATAGTAATTTCCCCCCCTTTTTTCTATTTGTGTTGTTTTGTTGTTGTCGTCGTTGTAGAAAAGTTTTTCTTTCGCGCAGTCAGTTTTCATCAGATCTCCAACCTATAATGTAAGTAAAGCAGCGCAGAACATGAGTGCGAGCCTGATTGTGGCAGCTTCGCAGGATCACTTATGTAAGCTCCGACTGTCGTTCAAGTTCGAGTCCGCCGCCATTGCCAGCCACATAACCACCCCACTTTGTACATCAGCAAAAAACCAGGGGAATTGTCAGCAATTATAATTTCTTATAATTGCTGTGAGCAATGCAATTGGATCCCAGATTGGCAATCAACAAAATTGATTACCATGGTACGTTAAATTTTGAAATCCCTGGCAATTGATGACAGTTCTTGTGGGCACTTATAATTAATTATATGGATTTCAAGTACTTCTAACTATTATAATAATAGAATTTGATTTAATCAATTATAACTGTATGCAATTTCTGATGATCTGATCAGAAAAATTACATTGCATTGACTGCATTGATTATATATTTGTTTCGAATCTTATCACTCCCTATTAATCATTGAGATATTTTGTTTTGACCTTACAAGTCTTACTAAGAGGTACATTATTTATAAACTATTTATGAACTGCACTACTTATCCCT
>WNGR01000274.1_pt2 | contig 54395 bp, 47 predicted proteins | sample 5407581 | NCBI WGS metagenome assembly WNGR01 (sample SAMN13153383, study PRJNA577476) | soil metagenome | isolation source: 80 cm soil or saprolite under Garry oak tree replicate 2 | place: USA:California | collected 2016-06-15 | reverse complement strand
GCTTCCGGCCGACAAGTACGTCGAGATCACCAAAGAGTTCTTCCTTGCCTGATAAAACTTGCTCGGCAGTGAACCTTGGGAAGCCCTCACGGTTCACGAGCAACTCGCCCCGGAGGAAGGCAATCCTCCGGGGCTTTTTATTGGCCCGGATATTCATGCGCGGTCACATCAAATCTCGAACGTTGTATAACTGATCGCATGAATCGAATGTTGCTCCTCTGCGTCGTCGTTCTCTTCTGCGGAACCCTCTTTGCGCAATCTGCCCCGACACAACACAAGTGGGCGCTCGTCCTCCACGGCGGCGCTGGAGTTATCGAACGCACGTCGATGACGCCCGAGGCTGAAGCAAACTACCGTGCTGGAATCAAGGAAGCCGTCAACGCTGCCGCCAAGGTGCTCGACAAGGGCGGCTCCGCGCTCGATGCGGTCGAAGCGGCGATCAAGCTCCTGGAAGACAATCCGCTCTTTAATGCCGGACGTGGCGCGGTCTTCGCCGCCGATGGCAGCAACCAGCTCGACGCCGCCATGATGGATGGAAAAACAATGAGCGCAGGCTCGGTGGCCGATGTGCAGCGCACGCGTCATCCCATCTCGCTCGCACGGGCGGTGATGGAGCAATCGCCCCACGTTATGCTGATCGGCTCCGGAGCCGACGCGTTTGCTGGCAGCGTTCACCTCGAACAGGTGCCGCCAGCCTTCTTCTTCACCGAACACCGCTGGCAACAGCTAGTCAAAGAACTCACGAAGCAAGGTCTGCCCATCCCTTTGCGCCCTGAAGGAGCACCCGCGCCGCCCGCCAAGCCTCTCGCCTGGGTCGAGTCCCCGGACGCGCACAAGTTCGGCACCGTCGGCGTGGTCGCGCTCGACCGTCAGGGTAACGTCGCCGCCGGAACCTCCACCGGAGGCACGACGGCCAAGCGCTGGAATCGTGTCGGCGACTCTCCGATCATCGGCGCCGGAACCTATGCGTCGAATCAATCCTGCGCCGTCTCGGCGACCGGAGTGGGCGAGTATTTCATCCGGCTCACCGTGGCGCGCACCATCTGCGCGCTGGTGCAATACAAGGGAATGTCATTGCAGGCTGCCGCCGACGAGGTCATCCAGAAGCAGCTCGCGGCAGTCCATGGAGATGGAGGCATCATCGCGATTACTCCCGACGGGCAGCTAGCATGGAGTTTCAACAGCCCGGGCATGTTCCGCGCGAAGCTGAAAGAAGGCGGTGTGCCGCAGGTCAGCATCTACCGCGACGAGCCCTAGGATCGAGGTCTCTCGAAGATGAAAATCGAGGAACGATTAGAAGCACTCGGACTCACCTTGCCTCCTCCTCCGAGGCTGCCGCAAGGTGTTCTCCTACCTTTTGAGTTTGTCCGGATCGTGGGCAGCAGCGCATTCATCTCCGGTCATGGACCGCAGGCTCCGGACGGCTCATTTGCCCAGCCACTCGGAAAGCTGGGTCGATATGTCAGCGTGGAGCAGGGATACACGGCCGCCCGCCTCACGGCATGGCAGAGCTTCCGTTCGACATTCCTGTCGAGATCGAAGGAGAGGTCGCGCTTAGGGACTGAATTACACTGTTCCCATGCACGTGAATCAAAACCGTTTCCGCGAGTTTCTTCTGCTCACCGGACTCTGCGGATTTTTCTTCTTCTTCCGTCTCTCCGGCTTCGGACTGGTCGGCCCCGACGAGCCCCGCTACGCCCAGATCGCCCGCGAAATGCTGACCCGCCACGATTGGGTCACTCCGATCCTTTACGGGCACACGTGGCTTGAGAAGCCCATACTGCTCTACTGGGGAGAGATGCTCTCCTACAGCATCTTCGGAGTCTCCGACTGGGCCGCACGCGTTCCGTCTGCCATTGCCGCCACCCTGCTCGTCTTCGGAACCTTCCTCACCGTGCGCCGTATCCGCCACGAAGCCCGTCTTGACGCCGCTCTGGCCATCGCGTCCTCGGTGCTCGTCCTCGGATTTGCCCACGCCGCCGCCACCGACATGTTGCTGGCCGCGCCCTTCTGCCTCTCGCTGCTCGCCTGGTTTTGCTGGTATCAATCCCTCACGGAGCAGAGCACGCTCGACGCCGCGTCCTCGAAGCCCGCGAAGTTGTGGCTCGTGCTGTTCTATGCGCTCAACGCGCTGGCGATGCTTGCCAAAGGCCCCGTTGCACCGGCTCTCGCTGCTTTCGTGATCATCGCGTTTTGTGCAAGCCAGCGAAATTTCAAAGCGCTACTCCGCACCCTCGATCCGATGGGTATTATCGTTTTCCTGGCCGTGGCCGCTCCTTGGTATATCCTTGTCCAACTTCGTACCCCGGAGTTCTTCAGCGTCTTCTTTTTGAAGAACAACCTGGCCCGCTTCGGCTCCAATCTCTACCGCCACAAGCAGCCTTTCTGGTACTACATTCCGGTCGCTCTTATCGCCGCTCTTCCCTGGATCGTCTGGGTGCTGTACGGACTTGCCGATGGGTTCCGCGCGCTGCGCTTGCAACTTCGCAAAGCCGCGCAGCCCATGGCAACCGACGCAGAGGACGAGCCCGCGTACACCTTCGAAATATTTCTCTTTCTCTGGGCGCTGATACCCATCGCCTTTTTTTCCCTTTCGGGCTCTAAACTTCCCGGATACATTCTCCCGGCGATTCCTCCGCTGCTCATTCTTGCCGCGCTCGCGATCCATCGCCGTGCCGGGCGCGACGAGCGTCCCCGACGACTCGCCATTTTCGTTCACGCCGCACTGCTGGCAGCAATCGCTGCGGCTCTCGTCATGGCTCCACGGCTGGCATTCAAGTTGCCCGCAACTGCCACCAGCATCATGGTCGCGGCCTTTGCCGGAACCGCCGTTTTCCTCATCGTCGCGATTCCGTTGCTCACCTCGGGATGGCGCATGTTGCGCTTTGTTACTCTGCTACCGCTGATCCTGGCTGTCGGTTTTCTCCTGCGCGGCCTAGCCCCGGCGGTGGATGCTACGCAGTCCTCGCGTCCAATTGCCGATCTACTCCAAATCGTTGTTCCGCATACTGATCAGCCCGACGCGTTACCAGTTTCGACGTTTTACCTCAATCGCAACACCGCTTTCGGACTGGCTTTTTATCTGGACCGCCGCGTCGTTCCCTACGAAGGATTGGAAGTCTCACCCGCCGTTTATGAGATCCAGGCTTCGATTCCCTCTTCGGCGCATATTCTTGTCACCCGCGAAGGATCGCTGAGTGCGCTCAGCCTTTTGCTTCCCAATCGCGGCCTTCGCTTCCTCGGCTCCTACCGCGCCCAACGCATTGAGATTTACGAGGTCTCGGCTGCTCCTGTCCGGGCGGATGTCGAGTGATGGGGCGTTCCCCACGTTACCCCTCGGGACATCATTCGTAGTACCAGCCGCCCAATTCCCTTCCCACATCCGTTACACTAAGCCCGGCGGTCTTACCGCCGTGGGGCCATACTCAGCGTGGAGATTCTCGACCTACGTCACTTCGCTTCCGCAGACCTTCGTTTCCTCATGGACGAGGAAGTCGCAGTCTGGCGGAACACGCTCCATTGGGATTACCGCTCCTCGGCTGACATGATTTTGCGCTACGCCGACTCGCGAATCCTCCCCGGCTTCACGGCCATTGAGCGCGGACGCGTTCATGGCTACTGCTTTTTCGTCTACGAGGGAGCCAAGGGAGTGATCGGCGATCTGTACGTCGAATCCAGCGACTCCACAAACCAACGCCGTCAGAGCATTGAACTCGAACTGCTCCGGCACTCCATCAGCACCCTGCAGCAATCGCCCGGTTTGCATCGCGTTGAGGCGCAGCTCCTCATCCATCCCTCCGGTCAGCTTGCCGCACCTTTTCTGGAAGAGGGATTCCGGCGCTATCGCCGTCTGTTTCTCTCACGACCTATCGATGCCGTTTACACTGAGCCCGAACGGCCGCTCCCGCACGATATTGAGATTCATCGCTGGTCTGAGGCCGACTATCAACCTGCGGCGCACATCATCACCGCCGCATACCATAACCACATCGACAGCGACGTCAACGACCAATACCGGACCACTGCCGGCTCGCTCCGCTTTCTCAACAACATCGTTCGCTTTCCCGGCTGCGGAGCCTTCGACCCAACCTCGTCGTTTGTAGCCTTCCACCGCCCTACAAACACCCGCATCGGGCTCCTGCTCTGCTCGCGCGTGCGCCACGACGTCGGCCACATTACCCAGGTCTGCACCTTGCCGGAATATCGCGGCCACGGCATTGGCGAGCAGCTTCTCCGCTACTGCTACGCCGACCTCACTGCACGCCGATTCTCGGAACTCTCCCTGACCGTCACTGAAGAAAACCATCGAGCTCTCGCTCTCTACCGACGCCTGAACTTCCACCATGTCCACACCTTCGACGGCTTCGTGTGGGAAGGCTGATCCGCGAAGGGAATCGCCAGCACAACTGCGTGATTTCCGCTCGCCCCGTTGCTGATTTTGGAATCTACTAGGTTGTGATGACCGTTCTGCACTTCACCATCCTCATCGCTCTCGGCTCTTTCGCCGCCGGATTTCTTGGCGCGCTCACCGGGCTGGGCGGAGGAGTTGTTATCGTCCCTCTGCTCGCGCTCGTCTTCCACGTCGACATGCGATATGCCATCGGAGCCTCCCTGGTCTCGGTCATCGCAACTTCCTCCGGTGCCGCAGCCGCCTACGTCCGTGAAGGATTCAGCAACCTGCGCATCGGAATGTTTCTGGAGATTGCGACCACCGTGGGAGCCATAGCCGGAGCGTTCATTGCAACCCGCGTTTCCACCTCAACCATTGCCATCGTCTTCGGATTTGTCCTGCTCTACTCTGCCTACCTCTCGGTTCGCACCCAGCCGCCCCATTCGGTGAACGAAAAGCGCGACCCGCTTTCCATAGCGCTGCGGCTCGATGGCGATTACCCAACGCCTCAAGGCCAGGAGCACTACACGGTTCATCGCATCCAGCTGGGCTTCGGACTGATGTTCGGAGCGGGAACGCTCTCGGGCCTGCTCGGAATCGGCTCCGGAGCGGTCAAGGTGCTCGCCATGGATCAGGCGATGCGTATCCCGTTCAAGGTCTCAACCACGACCAGCAACTTCATGATTGGCGTAACCGCCGCAGCCAGCGCAGGAGTCTATCTTGCCCGCGGATATATCGATCCCGGTATCGCAATGCCGGTGGTCCTCGGCGCTCTGGCCGGTTCCATGCTGGGCGCGAAAGTACTGGTTAAGGCACGCACGAAATCTCTGCGCATCGTCTTCAGCCTAGTGATTGTGGGATTGGGAATTGAGATGATCTTCAATGGTTTTACGGGGCGCCTATGAAATCTCCCGAGTGGAACGATTTGCGCATGAACGATTTGCGCATGAACGATTTGCGCATGAACGACCAGCGCATGGAAGTCATCATCGGCCAGTTGCTTCGCGGAGGGGTTCTGCTCTCGGCGGGCGTCGTCATACTGGGCGGGGTCATCTATCTGGTCCACCACGGCCACGCTGTCGCCGACTACCGCACATTCCAGGGAGAGCTCTCGCCACTGCGCACCATCACCGGAATCTTCCACAACACTCTACAACTCAGCGGGCGCGCCGTCATTCAGTTCGGACTGCTGCTGCTGATCGCTACACCGATCGCCAGGGTCATTTTTTCCGCCGTGGCCTTCGCGCGCGAGCGCGATTTTCTATACGTAGGCTTCACCCTCGCGGTGCTCGCCGTACTCGCCTACAGCCTGTTCGGAGCAAGCCCACACTAGCAGCACGTTTACCCGAGCAGCCCGAACACGCCCTTTCCCACCTGGCCCCTGATTGCAGCCAGGTGGCCTGCGATTTCTGTCAGAAGTTCCAGCAGTTGTCCGAATGCAATTGCCCCAAAGCCGCAAAACAGCAGAGCCAAACCGGACCCTCCAAGGGTGACCGCCACGCTGACGATGCCTAGCAGCGCTGAAATCATTCCTCCGATGTAGAGCGCCGGGACAATAATCTCCACCCGTCCGTAGCTTCGTCGAGTTGCATGAGCCATTGCGCGCACCTCCCGATGATTGCTTCCGTGAATGCTTCGAAGGATACGCGCACTCTCGCCAGAATGAAAAAGAGAATGTCTTGCGGCTGGGCTAACCGGCCGCGCGGCTATCGGTGCTGTCCAGTGTCTGGCGGATCTTTTGCAGCAGTGCGGCAGGCCGGATTGGTTTTTCGATCGTGACGTAATTGTTCATCGGTTCTCCCCAGGCGGAATCGTCCGCATAACCGGTGACGAAGACGACTTTCAAGGTTGGCTTGATCTCCGTCAGTCTCGTGGCCAGCTCGCGCCCTCCCATCTCCGGCATCACCAGGTCGGTCATGACGAGATCGATTTCCGGCAGCCGTTTCTCGCAAATCGCGAGGGCCTCAATTCCATTCATTGCTTCAATGATCTGGTATCCATGCTGCGTCAGGATGTACTTTGTAACCATTCGCAATTCATTCTCATCCTCGACCAGCAAAATGGTTTCATTGCCGCGGCGCGGCACGTTCACACGCTCTGGAGGGATGGGTGCTTGCTGCGCGGCTTCGGCAAATGGAAAGTAAATGGCGAAAGTGGTTCCCCGCTGCAGTTGCGATTCCACTGATATATAACCGTGGCTCTGCTTCACAATTCCGTACACCATGGAGAGCCCAAGTCCCGTCCCCTTTCCCACTTCCTTCGTCGTAAAAAAGGGTTCGAATATGCGCGACCTGGTTCCTTCGTCCATACCTATGCCGGAGTCCGTCACGCGCAAGCAGCAATACTTGCCGGGAACCATGTCTTCTATGTCGAAGATGGAGCTGCTTTGCACGGTCCCGCTCTCAATCAAGAGCTCTCCGCCGTGCGGCATGGCATCGCGAGCGTTTGACGCCAGGTTCATCAGCACCTGCTCGATTTGCACCGGATCGGCTCGAACCGTAGCCGGTTCGGCGCCGGTTCGAACGGTGACAGTTATATCCTCTCCAATAAAGCGCGGCACCAACTTCCCGGAACCTTCTACTGCGGAGTTCAGATCGATCACACTCAACACCAGTGGCTGGTTGCGGCTGAACGCCAATAGCTGCCTGACCAAAGACGCTGCGCGCTCGCATGAATGGAGAACGACATCGGCGTATTCCCGCCCTGTTTTGTCGTCAGCGATCCGGGCTTTCAAAAGCGTGGCATAGCTGATGATGATGCCTAGAACATTGTTGAAATCGTGCGCGATGCCACCGGCAAATCGCCCCACCGCTTCCAGCTTTTGCGCATTCTGCATCTGTTCCTGGATACGCTGGCGTTCGGTCACATCCATCAGCATAAGGATGCAGCCAGAATATCTGTTCTCCTGGTCAAAGATGGGCGTCCCCGAGACGAAGGTTCTGATTTCTACTCCATCCGCTGCACAAAAGGAAAAGTCGTGCTGCTCCGTCGCGCCCGAGCGCCATCGCTGCAATTGCTCGTCATAGGCAGACTGCTCGCGGCAGTCTAGAAAATCGGAGAGCAGCACTCCCTGCAACTCCTGCTGTTTCCGCTGAAGCATATCTGCCATGCGCGGATTCACAAACGCAATCCTGTCGTTCCGATCCAATCGGCAAACGCCTTCGTTCGCTGCCTGAACCACGCCGCGATATTCGGCTTCACTGGTTGCCAGTGATTGTTGCGCCTGTCGCATCTGCAACACAAGTTTTCTGACCAGCATATACAGCAGCAGACCGGTAACAACTACGAAACCAAGCCCTTTTGAGGTAGTAAGAATCAATCGCAGCCGCCGATCTTCCACGGCGTTTACGATCACGTCAGTGCCCCAGATCCAAACGGCCGAAAACGCCGCATAGAGCAGGGCGATTGTGCCTGGAGTTAATCCAAGCCTGCGGGTTTTAACGCGTTTCTCTTTGAAGGCCATGCAATTCAGGCGAAAAGTTGTTTGAGAATACGCGAATATTCCTGCGAATGCCAGTTCGAAAGTACCTGAGAAAATACCGAGAGGTGAGAATACAACTGGAAATTTGCTTTGCGAGAAAACACATCCCCGGGGCGGTTTCGCTTGAGCCTCTGGGGAATGAAGCGCATCTAGAACTTCACTGCCAGCCCTGTCGAAATCCGGGCGTCATCCTGCCGTGCGCCATGGAAACGGGTCTGCAAAGCATCGCCCTGCACGCGCCAACTCACCCGTGGAATCAGGTGGTAATCGATACCTCCACCGATGGCATCGGCAAAGTCGGTTTCGCTATTCGACGAGAAGGACGTCGATTCATGCAGGTGCGAAGCGCCAATCAGGATGTGCGCAAACGGCCGGATCTTCCCTACCGAGAACGACACTCGCGGCCCAAACAGATAGCTCTGTACCCTTGTCTTCGTATCAAAGCTTCCACCCTGAAAACCACCAAACCCCACTCCGGACGGCGCCCTCAGCGTCCCATACTGCGCGCTCACATCGGCGACCATTCCGACAAACGGCAGGAACTTACCTTCGAGTGAGCCTTCCCAGCCGTTCAGGTTTCCCCGGTTGTCCAATCCGGTGTCAGCGCGATTGTACGAGTATCCGACGAATATATTTCCGAAGCTTGGAATTTGTGCAAATCCGGCAGTCGTCACCAGCATCAGCGCGAATACGATTGCAATAGTTTTTTGCAAGGCAGCCTCCTTTCTGAGTTCGAACCCGGATTTGCTCCAGAGGTTGTGAGCCACGACCGTCGCAGCCGCCGCCGTTCCCAGAAAATGCCAATCGCGCGATGCGGTTCCCGGTTGGCGGTGCGAAATGCACTTTGCGGCACAGATGATAAAATCAGAAAATAACTTCAGCGTAGCCTCGCAATTCGTGCGGGCGTTTGAACTTCGAAAGCAAAGCATGGACCGCACATTAATTCGGAATTTCGCGATCATCGCGCACATAGACCACGGCAAGACCACGCTTTCCGACCGTATGCTGGAAATTACCGGCTCCCTTAGCGCTCGTGAAATGGCCGGCCAGGAACAGGTGCTCGATGCCATGGAGCTCGAACGCGAGCGCGGCATCACCATCAAAGCCCACGCCGTCCGCATGATGTACCTTGCCAAGGATGGCAAGACCTATCAGCTGAACCTGATCGACACCCCCGGCCATGTTGACTTCTCCTACGAAGTCTCCCGCTCGCTCGCCTCGTGTGAAGGCGCCTTGCTGGTCGTTGATGCAACCCAGGGCGTGGAAGCGCAGACGCTCGCGAACAGCTACATTGCTATCAATCACGGCCTCGAAATCATCCCGGTCATCAATAAGATTGACCTCCCAAGTTCCGATGTCGCGCGCACCAAGGAAATGATTGAGAGCGCCGTCGGACTCGATGCTTCCACCTCACTATCCATCAGCGCCAAGACCGGCGAAGGCGTGATCGAGGTGCTCGAAGCGATCGTGCACCGCGTTCCTCCGCCCAAGGGAAACATTGATGCGCCGTTGCAGGCGCTGATCTTCGACTCCTGGTTTGACAGCTATCGCGGCGTCGGCGTGCTCGCCCGCATCGTTAACGGCCGGCTTTATAAGGGACAGAAAATCAAGCTGATGGCCAAGGGAACGACCTTCCTCGTCGATTCCATGGGTGTGTTAACACCGAAGGCGCAGGAAATCGGCGAACTGACAGCAGGCGAGGTGGGATTCTTCTTTGCCACTATGAAGACCGTGGGCGACGTTAAAATCGGCGACACCATCACCGACGCCGACAAGCCCGCAATCGAATCCATGCCGGGCTTCGAAGACATCAAACCGATGGTCTTCGCCGGACTCTACACGGTTGATTCGCACGAGCACGGACTGTTGCGCGATGCTTTGGAAAAACTTCGACTCAACGATGCTTCGTTCTTCTTCGAACCGGAAAGCTCGACCGCACTTGGCTTCGGATTCCGCTGCGGCTTTCTCGGCTTGCTTCACATGGAGATTATCCAGGAGCGGCTGGAGCGGGAATACAATCTCGACCTCATCATCACCGCGCCGAGCGTGCGCTACTTCGTAACGCTGACCAATGGCGAGACCATCGAAGTCGACAACCCGTCACGCTGGCCTGATCCCACGCTGATCGAAAAAATCAAAGAGCCAATCATCACCGCCATGATTTTGACCTCCGAAGAGTACGTTGGCGGAATTTTGAAGCTGGTGGAAGAAAAGCGCGGCAAGCAGAAAAATTTCGAATACGTCGGCTCCAGCCGCGTCATGTTGACCTACGAGCTTCCATTGAACGAAATCGTGCTTGATTTCTACGATCGCCTCAAGACCGTTTCGCGCGGCTACGCTTCGCTCGATTATCACCTCTCCGGATGGTGGGAGTCGCCGATGGTGAAGCTGGATATTCTCGTTGCGGGCGATCCGGTCGATGCGCTTTCCATTATCATTCATCGCGACTACGCCTACGAGCGCGGCAAGGCCCTCGTTTCGAAGATGCGCGAACTGATCCCGCGTCAACAGTTTGAAGTTGCCATACAGGCGGCAATCGGCGCCAAGATCGTGGCCCGCGAATCGGTCGCAGCTCTGCGCAAGAACGTGATCGCTAAATGCTATGGCGGAGACATCTCACGTAAACGTAAGTTGCTGGAGAAGCAAAAGGAAGGTAAGCGGCGCATGAAACGAATCGGGAAAGTGGACATCCCGCAAGAGGCGTTTCTTGCCGTTCTGCGTGTTACCAGCAATGAAAGCTGAGCCGCAAACAACGCCACAAACCACACAGCAATGCATGTTGCTGAAAGATTGACAAGTATAGATGTGTGCAAAACGTCCCGATGCGAACTTTGTTTAGCGACTGCCGGTCTTCGTCAAGAACTTTTTGAGAATTCAAGCAAGACTAATAGGATCAAAGGCTTAGAGAGACCAGGAAAACACTTTCCCCTTCCCGTATCCCTGTAATCTGCCCGTAACATTTGGTTTCGCCGCAATTTTGCACAAGTTTTCCACGCTTTTACTTTTTCCACCCACAAAGAAATGGCAAAGCGCCTGCCACGGAAAACCAGCCCTCCGCTCGAACCCTGAGGGCGATCCTTCCCATATGTTTGTTCATGAAATTGGGAGCGGAACGGAGTTTTGCTTATTGCGAAAAGGCCGCCCGTAAGAAACGGGCGGCCTTTTCGTAGTCTTACAGATGACTACTACTTCTTAGGAGCTGTCGGAGTAATTGCGGGCTTAGCAGCAGGAGTGGAGGGCTTCGTAGCTGCAGGCTTCGCCGGAGCAGGAACGCCGGACTGGGCGTTGTAGGCTTCCACGATCGACTTGGTGATGTCGACAGAGCTGGCAGCCCACAGAACCGGGCTGGACTGGCCGGAGACATCCAGGATCAACGTGTAGGCGTTGTCCTTGGCGTACTTGTCCAGAACTTCTACCAGCTTCTGTCCGATGCGGTTGGCAATCTCGTTCTGCTGTGCCTGAATATCGGTGTTCGCATCTTCGTAATTGCGCTGGAGCGTCTTCTTCTTGGCATCAATCTGCTTGAGCAGATCGCCACGGGCGTCGTCGTTCAGCTTGTCGCCCTGGGTATTGAACTTCTTCTGAAGTTCGTCAACTTCCTTATTCAGGTTCTCAAGCTCGGTGCGCTTCGGGTCAAACTTCTTCTGCAGCGACTCGAAATCACGCTGACCCTCGTTGGAGTTAACAATAGCAGCCTGGATATTGACGATGCCCACCTTGGCAACCGCAGGAGCTGCGGGAGCCGCGGGAGCAGCAGACTGGGCAAAGGCGGGAACGCTGAGAATGACTGCCAGCGCCATGGCCGGGATCAAACGTGCAAAGTTGCGATTCATGGAAATTAGCCTCAACTCCTCTAGGAGCTTACGGAGATTCCGCAGAAACCTTTCAGCAGGCGGGCGAGCCGCAAAGGATCCAGCTCCAGCCCTGATAGAAAACCTCTGACGGATGTTCCCGATTATAGGTTGTGAGAAAAAGAGCGTCAAACAGCATTCGTCTGCCTAGTCTCTTTCCCAAAGAATTCACAATATTCATCAAAACGTAGTAGCCACAGTAAAGCGGAACGTCTTCCTCGGTTCTCGGATCCTGTACGACGGATTATAGGTTGCAATGGTATTCAGGTACGTGAAGTCTCCCGCTGCGCCGGTCGGGAACATGTCACGAGTGAGACGATCCGGAGCCGGTGCCGGCGTATCCACACGCAATGGATTGTATGCGTAGAAGACCCGGAACGGTGCATTTACAACCGGTAGAATCACCTGCAATTCCACACCTGTCGACATACGAACGATGTAGTTTGTATGGTCCACTGGCTTCAAATCTTTATCAAACTTGAGGAACTGCGTACCCAGGCAAGTCTGGAAGCTCGCATCGTAACTCGTGCAGCCGAACGGCGTGGACTGCAGCTGGTCGACCTGCTGATTGCTCAGGCGCAACTGCGATTGCCGGATCGCCATGTTCATGCCCGTATCCGCAAAGAGCGCGAGGGTTACCGGGCCAACGACCGGAATTCGATATTCGATGTTACTCACAAGGCTGGTGTCGCCGCCTGGATAAACAAGTCGCGTGATCGGCACCGTCACCGTGGCAGCACCGACGCGAGGATTGTTCGGATCCTTGGGAACCGGGTTGCCGTCGGGGTCCGTCAAGGGTACCGCTATTTTGTCGGAGATCAGAGCGATGGGCGAAGCCGCGCGGACATCAAAGCCGCGGAGATCGGTGTCGCCGCCCTGGAAGTAGCGTTCGAAGGGAGGAGCCGTCTTGCCGCCGTATCCGGTGATGAACGAACCCTGGAGACGAATACCCAGTGTCTGCAGGCCTTCCTTCCTCGGATGAATGCCCTTCATCGGAATGAACTGCTTGAATTCTGAGATTGGCCGAATGTCAGCCACATTGCCGCCAATACCGGCGATGTCCATGCCGATAAAGTAGCTGCGGCCGCTGTGGGGACGCATCGGATTGTCGATGGTGCTGCTGCTGAAGCTGGGAACAAGTTTGCTGGTTTGAATTCCCTGCAGCGCGTTGGGTCCGCCCACATTTCGGAATGCCAGAAATTCGAAGTATTGCGAGGATGCGTCCGTAAATGTGGTGATCGTTGACGTATCCCATGAGTAGGTAAGACCGAGGCGCTTGAACGAGCGGTGAAGCGGATAGCTCGCCGACACCGTGAAACCGGTGCTCGACTGCGAATAGTTCTGCAGCGAGTTCAGGTAGGCGGCAGGCAGATTCAGCTTCTGGCCAGAGGCGATACTCGCCTGACGGGCCTGGTCATATTTGAAGTTGCGGGTAAACACCGTGAATCCCAACTGGATCGGCTTATCGAACAGATAAGGCTCGGTGAATCCAAACATCACATCGCGCTGATATGTACCGAGCGAAGCCGAGACCGAGAGCGTCTCTCCGAGTCCGAGGAAGTTGTTGGTCTCGTAGTTAAGTCCAACGAACGACCCCGACAGTCCGCTGACGCCGCCATTCAGGCCGATGGAGTTCTTTCCCTTTTCCTTCACCTTCAGATTGATATCCACCGTGTTTTCGGCAACGTCCTGGTGAACTTCCGAATCCTGTTCCGGCTTCAGAGTCTCAAAGTAGTTCAACTGGTTCAGGCGCAGGAGGCTGACTTCCCACAGGCGGGAGTTGTAAACCTGTCCTTCTTCCAGTGCGAGTTCGCGGCGAATGACCTTATCGCGGGTCGTGGTGTTTCCGGTGAACTCAATGCGCCGCACGAAGAACTGCTTGCCTTCATCGACGTCAATCTTCAGGGTGATTGCCTTGTGCTCTTCGTCAATTTCTGTGTTCGGCACGTTGGTTTCGTTGATGTAGCCGAGCGAACCGTAGGCCTTGCGCAACTCATCGAGGCCCTTGCTGATTTGCGTGCGGTTGAACCACTCGCCATCCTTGATCTTGAACAGATGGCGCAGCGCGGGAGTATTGGTGATCGCCTTATTGCCGCTGAACGTGATTTCCTTCAGCTTATAGCGGTCGCCCTCTTCTACTGGAATCGTAATGTCCACCGACTTGCCGTGGCGCGCCTTGAACGGGAAGTACCAGGCGATGCCACTCACATCGCGAATCTTCGTCTTCGGGTCTTCGACGATAGCCTTGAAGTAGCCCTTATCCTGATAAGCGAAGCGCACGCGTTCGGCGTCTTCGCTAAGCTTGGTAGCGTCGAAGGTGCGGGCGAACAGGTTTTCCAGGAAGATGGAGTGAGGGATGCCGATCGGCTTCGAGTTATGCATGGCGGCGCGCAGATAACGCGTCGGCACCTTCTTGTTGCCTTCAAACTTAATGATGCCGACCTTTACCTTTGGGCCTTCCTTGATGTTGAAGGTGATGCCGACGGCCGCGGGTGGAATCTGGCGGACTTCCGTTGTGATCGTAGCGAACTGACGGCCGTGAGCGGCAAGCAGTTCCTTCAATACGACTTCCGCCTTCTTCACGCGAGTAGGATCAAACTGGCTTTCCTGACTCAGGCCAACCTTGCGTTCCTTAAACTTGTCGAGCACATCGCTCTGGGATACGGCATTGAGTCCGATGTATTTGATTTCACGAATTGTGGGCTTTTCCTTCACGTAAACGTGAATGATCCATCCCTTGGGGCTCTCTTCCCGCTCAATACGAAGGTCGTCGAAATAGCCCGCATTCCACAGCGAATTAAAATCGCGCTCCATGCCAGCGGGATCGTAAACATCTCCTGGCCTGGTAAACATGCGGGAACGGATGGTATCCGCCGGGATGCGGCGATTGCCGTGAATTCGAATGTCCTCGATGATGCCCTGCTGTGCGAATGCCATGCCGCCAAGCAGCATGAGCACCAGGCAGAAGCGAACCAACTGGAACAGCCCGCATGCGAATGTGCGGTTTAGGCGAGGCGTGGCGCAGACGTAATCAGTGCGAAGAATGGCGAGACCCTCATGCGTAAATCTTGGGCGCGGAAGGACCAATTATACAGGGTCGGGAGCTCACAACGCTATTGTGAGAACGCATACTCTTGCTGGTTCGCTATCCTGCCTTGGTAAATCGCAGTGGGCGCGTCAGACCTTTTCAACCTCTACCAGCGCCGAGTAAAACGTGGCAGCCCGCCCGATATCGGTCAGGCGGTCGCTGGTCAACACATTGATATTCTTTCCGCCGGGGGCCGTACGAGCCCAATCCAGATAGCTGGCGACCACCCCGGGGGGCACGCTATCATCCACCCGCGCGCGCAAATGCAGTTCGCCACGGTCATTATGTATGCGCAGGGTGTCGCCATCCGCGATGCCTCGGGCAGATGCGTCCACCACGTTCATCTGCAATTCGAATCGCCGCTCCATCTTCTGATGTCCCGGCAGATTGCAGAATGTAGTGTTCAGGAAGTTATCATGCTTCCGCGAGAGCAACTCCAAGGGATACCGCTGCGCCTGCGAGCTATGGCGCGATTCCGTGGGGGCGGTAAATGCCACGACGGGATCCAATCCGGAGGCGGCCAGTTCCTCGCTCCACAGCGCCGCCTTGCCGCTGGGCGTGGCGAATCCATTTGCAAAAGGCAGATACGCCCCATTGGTCCTCGGAACATTCAACGGGATCGAGTGCTCGCGCTCCAATGCCTCGCGTGTAATACCTTCCACAAACTCGTGGCCGGGCGACGATGCCTGCACGTTCAAAGCATCGTCGATCATCTCTTCGTCAGAGGCCTGCAGGCACTTGTCCTCGAATCCCATCCGGGCAGCCAATCGCCGGAACACTTCGGCATTGCTGCAAGCTTCGCCGAGCGGCGCAATCGCTTGGTCGGAAACCTGCAGATTGAGATGTCCGTAGGAGGTGACGAGGTCCTTGTGTTCCAGAAAGGTCGTCGCTGGCAAAACGATATCGGCGTAGTCCGTCGTGTCGGTGAAAAATTGCTCGTGCACCACGGTGAATAAATCGGTACGCTTCAAGCCTTCGACCACAAGGTTGTGGTTCGGGCAGACCGCAGCGGGATTGCAGGCGTACACGAACAGTGCCTTCACCGGCGGAGCCAACGTCGAGTCGGTCAGCACCTTGCCCAACTCATTCATGTTCAGGATGCGAGCCGGGTGGCCAAGGGTCGCGGTCATCAGATCTTCTCGGCGCACCGCCTGTTTGTTGATGGCAAAAGCGCCGGAGGTCGAAAGGGTCAGCCCACCGCCCTGCTTTTTCCACGCGCCGGTGATGGTCGGCAACATCGCTATGGCGCGCACGGCCATGCCGCCATTTTCGCTGCGCTGCACGCCGTAGTTCAGACGAATGATCGACGGGCTGGTCGTAGCGTATTCGCGCGCCAGCTTCACAACGTCTTCGACGGCTAGCCCTGTAATCTCCGCAACGCGCTGAGGAGTGTAGTCGGCCGCTCGCTTTTTCAGTTCCGCGAAGCCGGTAGTGTGGGCCTCAATGTACGGCACATCGTGCAAATTGTTTTCGATTATGTAGTTCATCAGACCCAGCGCCAGTGCCACGTCGGTGCCGGGACGAATTGCCAGATGCCAATCCGACAGTTTCGCTGTACGCGTACGGAACGGATCAATCACCACGAGTTTCGCGCCATTTCGGCGTGCTTCCTCGATGAATGGCCACAGATGAATGTTGGCGCCGTGAATATTTGCGCCCCAGGCGATGATGTATCGCGAATGCCGAAAGTCTTCGAGCGGAGGACCGTACTTTGCTCCGGTCAAGCCGGCGAGCGCCACGCCTCCAGCTTCGGAGCAGATCGTGCGCTCCAGTTGCGAAGCTCCCAGCCGGTGGAAGAAACGCCGGTCCATACCGTTACCGTGAACCACTCCCAGCGTTCCTCCGTAGGAAAACGGAAGAATCGACTCAGGGCCGAACTCTGTCGCCGCCGTTTTTAGCTTTGTCGCAATCTCGTCGAGCGCCTCATCCCAGGAGATCCGCGCAAACGCCTCTGCCCCTGCGGTGCCCTTCGGCGCAACTCTCTTCATCGGATACAGCAGCCGATCGGGCGAGTACACGCGATCCAGGTATTTGGCTACTTTGCCGCACAGAAATCCACGAGTGACCGGATGATCAGGATTGCCTTCTATGCGGGTGGCGCGACCATCTTCAATGGTGACCAGGATGGAACAGGCATCCGGACAATCGTGCGGGCAGGCGGTGTGTACGACACGAGACATGCCAAATTATAGACATACTCCCAGCCGCCTTCCAACAACGCCCGTTCCGCGCGAGTCGCAATCTACTTAGTCCGGAATCTAGTAGTCACGCTACGCGGCAGGTTTCCCTTTCTCGCCCGGAACATTCATCTCGAAGCGTGCCCGCTCTACATACTGGCCATGCTGTGGCATGGCGATTCGCTCAAACTCGCGCGCGAGCCAGTCGAGTTGCTCGGAAATTTCCGCTCCCGCCATCGGACGACCGTGTCCAGGAGCGAGAGTGTAAGGATGCAGCGCAGCGAGTGCTTCGACCGAGGCTTTTGCCGCAACCCAATCGGGCGTGTAGTAAGCGGGAGGACCAGTCAACTCAGGCTTTTGCCGTGCTACGCCGATCATCGAAGTCTGATTTGCCGTGCAGAATGCATCTCCTACCAGCAGCACGCGGTCTTCGTCGCGAAACATCGACACATGGCCGACCGTATGCCCCGGTGTGTGAAGCCATCGCCATCCCGGAAGCAGGGGCACGGAGTTGTCTTCCGGCAAGGGACGGAGATGTTTGGAAATGTCCACCGGGCCGCGCGGATACATCGGAGAAAGCCGCGACATCAGCCCTCCGCCGACACTCGGATCAGGGGGAGGATATTTTTCGCGGCCAGTCAGGAACGGATGCTCAAGTTTGTGCGCATAGACCGGAACATGCCACTCGGCAGCAAGATCGGCACAGGCGCCGACGTGATCGAAGTGACCATGCGTGAGCACGATTGCCCGGGGTGGCTGCGCGGAGAAGTTGTGCTCCACCCAGCGCCGAATAAACGGGGCGGTATGTGGCAATCCACAATCGATCAGCACCCACCCGCCATCCGATGCAGCAATTCCGTAGATATTTACGAATAAGATCTGCAGCCCAACTACTCCGCCAGCCACTCCGTCCAAGGGAAGGACTTCGTTTTCCTGAATCGGAAGACTCTCCATAGTGTCTCCTCATTTTCGTTGAAACCTTCGATGCCAAGCGCACGGAGCGTGTTGCGAAGTGGCCACGCCCGAGTCTCTCCCTCGCGCGAATCGCGATCCCCCTGCAAAGCATCAGATCAATTAAACCATGCTGCAACGCAGCAACAAACGCGGCAGCCAGCGAGAGCCGACAATCCAACATGTCTCGAGATAGGAGTGCAAAAGATGTTTCGCAGCAATGCTTTAAGTAGAGCGAAGAAGAACGCCACCCGCGCCGGCAGCTTCCTGTTATCCACGGCAGCCTTGCTGGGCGGAGTTGCTGCCTTCGTGCGCAGGAAGACCACGGAAGCCGTGCGCCTGAATCCTCCGTCCGGAAGATTTATCAGCGTCGATGGCGTGCGTCTGCATTACATCGAGCGCGGCACCGGTCCCGCCCTGGTGCTTTTGCATGGAAACGTTGTGATGTCCCAGGATTTCACGTTGAGCGCGCTGGTCGATCTCGCCGCCAAGCGCTATCGCGTCATCATTTTTGATCGCCCGGGCTTCGGCTACAGCACGCGCCCGCGAGACCGAGTGTGGACTCCGGCTCAACAAGCAGGGCTTCTGCATAACGCATTGCTGCAAATGGGAGTCGAACGGCCTTACGTACTGGGACACTCCTGGGGAGCGTTTGTGGCATTGGAACTAGCGCTTCGATATCCGGAATCTATCGCGGGCGTGGCCCTCGCATCGGGATACTACTACCCAACAGTTCGCCTCGATACGATACCCCCTACAATCCTGTCGATTCCCGGAGTTGGAGACCTGATGGGGCACACCTTCTCGCCCGCGATGATGCGAGCAATGTGGCCATCAATGTTGCGACGGCTTTTTGAGCCCGCTGAAATCTCATCGCGGTATGACGGGTTCCCAATTTGGCTGGCATTGCGGCCCGCGCAATTGCGAGCTGTGGCGGAAGAAGGATCGCTGATGGTGCCGAGCGCATTCGCCTTCCGCAATCGCTTACAAAGCCTTTCGGTACCGACGATGATCATCGCAGGAGCTGGCGACACAATAGTGGACACCGAAAAGGAATCGGTCCGGCTTCATCACGAGGTATCCGGAAGTCAGTTGCGGATTATCAAAGGTGCCGGCCACATGGTCCACCACTCAGCGCCACAGGAAGTAATGGATGCAATCGATGAACTTGCGACCATGCCTGCGCACGCATTGCAAGAAGGTTGAGCTTGTAAGAGCAGGGACTCTGGCGACAAGAGCACAATCAAAAAGCCCTCCGGTCCAACAGCCGGAGGGCTTGATTCGCAAAGTTCGAGAACGAACGAATCTCAGACCTGCATGACTTCTTTTTCCTTGGCCTTGAACATCTCTTCCATTTTCTTGATCTCGTCGTCGGTGATCTTCTGCATCTGATCGAGCGATCCGCGCTCTTCATCCTCGGAGATCTTCTTGTCCTTCATCGCCTTTTTGATCGCTTCATTGCCGTCGCGACGAATGTTACGAATCGCGGTGCGATGCTCTTCGAGAACTTTGTTCAGATGCTTCACCATCTCCTTGCGGCGCTCCTCGGTGAGGGCGGGCACAGGAATGCGAATCACCTTGCCATCGTTCTGCGGATTGAGACCGAGATCAGAGCTGCGGATGGCTTTTTCGATCGCTCCAACCAGTGACATATCCCAGGGCTGAATTGTGATGAGCTGAGCCTCAGGGGCGCTGATGTTTCCGACTTGCGTGAGCGGCATCGGCGTGCCGTAGGCATCGACGTGAATGCTGTCGAGCAAATGCACGCTGGCGCGCCCAGTGCGTTGCGAAGCCAGTTCCTTGCGGAAGGCTTCCACAGCCTTTTCCATGCGCGTTTTTAGCTGCGTGAAGGTATCTTTGAGGGCGGGCAGTGCCGCCATGCTGATCTGAGCCATAGGTGTACTCCGTACAAGCGTGCCGATTATAAACCGGTAAGTCGATGCTGTGTAGCTCTGCAAATTTCGTACGGCAGAAAAAACAAAATCCGCAGATCCCACAGTTTGCAAGACTAATTGCGTCTAATGCAGATTGCGAGCCACCGCGGCGGCCCGCAACTTGTCAAAATACCAGATCAGGCGGTTACGATCGAGCCAATCTTCTCACCCAGGCATACCCGGCGGATGTTGCCGTGCGTGTTCAGGTTGAAGATGAGAATGGGCAAATTGTTCTCACGGCAGAGGCTGATGGCTGTCGCATCCATCACGCGAAGCCCTTTCCCCAACACGTCAGTGAATGTGATCGCGTCATACATCTTCGCATCTTTGTTCTTGACCGGATCAGAGTCGTAGATGCCTTCAACCTTGGTGGCCTTCATGATCACTTCGGCCTTAATCTCCATGGCGCGCAGTGAGGCAGCGGTGTCAGTGGAAAAATACGGATTGCCTGTGCCAGCGCCGAAGATCACAACGCGATCCTTTTCGAGATGGCGAATGGCGCGGCGCCGGATGAACGGCTCGGCCACCTGATTCATCTCAATCGCGCTCATCACGCGGGTGTGGACACCCTGCTTTTCGAGCGCATCCTGCAAGGCCAGCGAGTTAATCATGGTGGCGAGCATGCCCATATGATCGGCCGCCACGCGATCCATTTCCTTCGCCTGCTCGGCTACGCCGCGGAAGAAGTTTCCGCCGCCAACAACAAGACCAATCTGCACTCCAAGCCGATGCACATCGGCAACTTCGGCTGCGATTTCGTGCACGCGGGTGTTGTCGACACCAAAGCCCTGGCCCGCTGCCAGTGCCTCTCCGGAGAGTTTGAGAAGAATGCGCTTATAAATGGGATCGTCCATGATTGCTTACAAGTGTAAATGATAGCCCGTCAGTGATGGCAATTCGGCGCAAAGAAGTGCGGGGTGAAAGACGCAAAGTTTCAAGGTTGCAAGGTTTCGCGAGGTTGGAAGGTTTCGCAAGGTTCGAGGCAACAGCAAAACCCCACACTTGCAAAAAACGGGACGGATTGCTCCGCCCCGCTGGTTTTCCAAGTGAATTGAGAAGTGAGTCTCGAACTACTCAGCCTTTTCTTCTGCGACTGCCTGTGTCTTGGCAACCGCAACGGTCTCGGACGATTCGCCAACCTTGAAGCGGGCGAAGCGACGAACCGAAATATTCTCGCCAAGCTTACCGATAACCGTCGCAATCAGCTGCGTGATCGTGATGCTCTGTTCCTTGATGAAGGGCTGCTCGAGCAAGCAGACTTCCTCGTAGAACTTGCCCATCTTTCCGGCAACCATCTTTTCGGCGATATTCGCCGGCTTGCCGCTGGCCATGGCCTGCGCCAGATAGATGTCCTTTTCCCGTTCCATGTCAGCAGCAGTCACATCCTCTTTGCGAACGTAACGCGGATCGACTGCGGCGATGTGCATGGCGATGTCGTGCACAAGGGTCTGGAACTCCGCAGTGCGGGCGACGAAGTCGCTCTCGCAGTTCACTTCCAGCAGAACGCCAATCTTTCCACCCGCGTGAATATAGCTCGTGACCACACCTTCACTGGTGGCGCGAGTCGCTTTCTTCGCTGCGGTGGCCATGCCGCGCTTGCGCAGTACGATGAGCGCCTGCTCCTGGTCGCCATTGGCCTCGGTGAGTGCCTTCTTGCAGTCCATCATCGGAGCGCCGGACTTCTCGCGGAGCTCTTTAACCATTGCTGCATTAATTTCTGCCATTGCAAAAACCTTTCTTGAATGAGTGCGGCCGGGCGGGGCCAGGCTCCTGTGTATTGCTTCGTCCAACTACGATTCTGATTCTCGCAAAACGACCCGCGCCGAAGAACGCAGCGCGGGTCGTTTTTCACGAAAAATTCGCGAACGCCCGGTCAGGGCTGGGTGACGACTTTCTGGCCAGCTGGCACCGGGTACGCGGCGAAGCCGCTCCGGCCGCGGGCGCTGGCGCTTACCGCGATTCCACCTCTACATCGGGCTCGGCAACAGCTGCTTCGACCTTGCGTACACCCTTTCCGAGAACGTCTTCCATGTTGACGTCATCGGTGGATGCAGCGTCGGCGGATGCCGCCTCGGCTTCGACCGGCTGAGCTTCTTCGCTCGCCGTGACGCCAGCCGACAGTTCAGCGCTCTGCTTGTCGGTAGCAGCCTGCGAGCCTTCCACGACCGAATCGGCAACCTTGGAGGCGAACAGGCGAATCGCACGCAGCGCGTCGTCGTTGCCCGGAATGATGTAATCGACTTCGGTCGGGTCGCAGTTGGTGTCAACTACGGCGACAACCGGAATTCCAAGCTTGCGCGCTTCCTTCACCGCGATCTGCTCCTTGTTGGAGTCGATCACGAAGATCGCATCGGGAAGCCGATTCAAATTCTTGATGCCGGCGAGGTTGGCCTGGAGGTGCTTACGTTCGCGCTCCAGTTTCACAACTTCTTTCTTCGGCAATAACTCATAGCGGCCATCGGTCGCCATTTCGTCCAGTTCCTTCAAGCGCTTTACGGATTTCTGTACGGTCACCCAGTTGGTGAGCAGACCGCCCAACCAGCGCTGGTTGATGTAGAACATTCCGCAGCGCGTTGCTTCTTCAGCAATCGCTTCCTGTGCCTGACGCTTGGTGCCCACGAACATGATCGTGCGGCCTTCGGCGGCGTTCTCCTGCACGAATCGCGACGCTTCCTTGAACATCTTGAGCGTCTTCTGCAGGTCGATGATGTAAATGCCGTTGCGCTCGCCAAAGATGTATTCCTTCATCTTCGGATTCCAGCGCTTGGTTTGATGCCCGAAGTGCACACCAGCTTCGAGCAATTCCTTCATGGTGATATTGGCCACTGAACCTCCTTGGATGGATTTGCATTGCCTGCTTGCGCCATGAGGACGCCAGACAATTCAATTCCCGTTGCCCGCCCCGGAATTAGCGGGAGCGGGAAGATTTTTGGTTCCGTACACAACAAAGAACCTCACGTCGCCGGAACCTGCGGCGCAGGGCGAAAACTTCGGCTACCACATCTCACATCCGTAACAGCAAAGCCGATACCCACATTCGCCATCGCTGGCGAATGTGGGACCGTAACTCGTTTAACGCTTGCTGAACTGGAAGCGCTTGCGGGCGCCCTTCTGGCCGTACTTCTTGCGCTCTTTCTGGCGCGCATCGCGCGTCATAAAGCCTTCGGCCTTCATCTTCGCACGCAGTTCAGGATTGAACTCCTGAAGAGCGCGGGCAATGCCCATGCGAACCGCACCAGCCTGGGCCGTGATTCCACCGCCGGAGCAGTTGGCGATCACGTCAAAGTTAGCGGCAGTCTCGGTAAGAATGAGTGACTGGCGGGCAATAATGCGCTGCACGTCCGTCACAAAGTACTCCTCGAAGCCTTTGCCGTTCACCTTGATAATGCCGGTGCCGGGGCGGAGGAAGATGCGGGCTACGCTCGATTTGCGGCGGCCCGTTCCATAGTATTGAACCAGTTCAGCCATTCGATGTTGATCCTTGCTTCTTATGAGCGCCGGTTACGCGACTGGAGCAATCGCCACAGGCTGCTGTGCCTGGTGCGGATGCTTTTCGTCGCGGTAAACCTTCAGTTTAGTGGCCATGGCGCGACCCAGCTTTGACTTAGGCAGCATGCCTTCAATGGCTTCCTGCACAATCAACTCGGGTTTACGGGCCAGACGCTTGGTAAATTCTTCTTCCCGCAGTCCGCCGGGGAATCCGGTGTAGTGGCGATAGACCTTGGCGTTAGCCTTCAGCCCGGTCAGTTTCACCTTGCTGGCGTTGATGACTACGACATGGTCGCCGGTATCGAGAAACGGCGTATAGCGGGGGTTATCTTTGCCGCTGAGGATGCGAGCGACGCGCGTAGACAGACGTCCGAGGGTCTGCCCATCGGCATCGACGACGTACCACTTGCGCGCAATCTCCCCCTTGGGGAAATAGGTTGACATTCCAAACTCTCCCAGATGTAAAAACCGACTAATGAGAAGACCGTCCCGGCCTCACTCTGCCTGAACACGACAGGCACCGCTACGCTCCTCTAACGATTTCTCGAAGAGGAGTCGAAGACCCAAGACTTTAGTCTGGGAACTTCTGCACAATCGTGCGGGGCAAAACCGTCAGCAGAACCGCTTTGCAGATCCCGGCCGGTGAGACCGAAGTGATCTGCGGCGACAGAATACCGTCAGGCGGGCAACCGCAGGACGACCGAAAAACTATACGGTAGCGCATGCCAGAGTTGACTGTCAACGCTGACAGGCACGCGAGTAGCCGAAGGCGTTGTACGCGCCCTCAGACCCGTTCCCGATCTTTCGCAGTATAGCACAACAGAACAGGGCAGCCGCTTGCAACGCAATTTACAGATGTTCACCGAAGCCCACAAAGACACTGATCAGCTTGGTCAGACGCAGCAGTTCCTGCACGCGGGCGCTCAGGTTGATGAGCTTCAACTGCTTGCCAGAGCGCTTGGCGGAGACGTAGAGGCCGACCAGTGCGCCGAGTCCGGTGCTGTCCATGTAGCTGACATCGGTCAGGTCGAGCACGATTGTCCTGAGCTGGGAGACACCAATTACGTCACGCACTTTGTCCTGCAAGGTTGGCGCAGAGTCGCTGGCGGAGCGGCCATTTATCAGCTCGCGGACGCGCTCCTGCAGGATTGGCGCGGTGTCGGAGACAACTCTGCCGTGGCAGCGCACGGTGGCGGTATCTCCCGATCTTTCGGTTTCAAGGCTCAACGCTGGAAACGGAACAACAGGGTCAGCGGCCATGCAAAATCCTCCCGTGTGCTGAATGCAATCGCAAGCGGAGAGTTTAGCCCGGAAGCAGAGCCGCGCCTGAAATTTTCGCGCATCTCTGGAGAGGATTGGCGAGGAAGTTAATCGTTGGAAGGGCGGGTGGTAACTGGGTTGTGAATGGTTGTGCAGGGGCAGTGAAGATTGACCGGGTGGTTACGGTTGAAACACCGAAGGTGACCAGATGGACAATCGTAGCCGGTTAAAAGCTGCTTTTCGAGGGTCCGGATCGGGAAATCCACAGAATAATTTGAATTGGAGTGAGGGGATTTCGAGCGGTGCAGGGTGCGATTAGAACGGTTTCAAGGAAGGTATATCCCGCGAGAAAAGAAGAATCGATGGCGGGCTGAAAAGCTTGAGGCCGCGCGGGAGACTTGGGCATTGATGGGGTCCTTCGCTTGCGCTCAGGATGACCCTCTCAGCACATCGCAGACACATCTACTAGCCTATGAGCTTGGAGGTTCCCACATCCAGCCCCAAAGGGGGCGGATGTGGGCCACCGGGTTTTCTTTATCGCGCGAATTTGCAGTACGGCTATTCGTAGGCGAGTGCTTCGATGGGATCTTTCTGCGCTGCCTTGAGAGCCGGATAGAGGCCGCCCAACAATGCGCCGGCGATTGCGATGAGAGCAGAGCGCACGACCCAATGGTTATCCCACATGACGCGGTTCAAGGGGAACTTGTAATTGATAGCGGTGCTGCCGAGGTAGGTAAATACCAAGCCAAGCAGCACTCCGAAGATTGCGAGGATCAAAGATTCGCGCAGCACTACATTGACGATGTAGAGGCGCGTGGCGCCAAGCGATTTGAGAATTCCAATTTCGCGCGTGCGCTCCATAACCGCTGTGTACATGGACTGGAAGATGACGATGAATCCGATGATCACCGAGATGCCGATGACAATGTCGATGAACGGTCCGAGGCCGGGCATATTGGAGACGGTCATTAGCGAAGCGTACTCGGCGAGCGAGCGGGCAACGTACTGGTCCATTCCGGGGATTTGCTTGATGGCAGCGACAACAGTGTCGGCGTTCTCGGGCTGGTCGGTCTTGATGTAGAACATGCTGGCCTTGCCTTCGGAGCCAAGCAGGTCCTGCAGGGTCGCGATCGGCACGTAGCGGCGGGCGCCTTTGCCGTGCTCGACGATGCCGCTGATGCGGAAGCTCTGGTTGAGCATCTCGTAGTGATCGCCGACCTTGGTGTGATTCTGCTGGGCGAAAAGATCATCGACGATCATGTCGTAGGGGCCCTGGAATCCGCCTCCGGCGAGATACTGAAAGGGGCGTCCCATTTTGTCGAAGTTGTTTGGAGACTTGGGGGCGAGATCGATTCCGGCAATGATTTCAAGACGCTTGGTGGTCACGAAGTGAGTGACGATGGGAGCGACGGCGGTGACGTGCGGAACCGTGCGAAGCTTATCGGCGACCTTGATGGATACAGGAGCTCCGGTGATTCCGGCAAGGAAACTGGAGCCTGGAGGGGAGACCATGACGTCGAAGCCGATTCCCTTTTGGCGGTCGGCATTGTCGTTGAGCATGCTCATGCACAGGCCTACGATGAGCAGAATCAATGTGACCTCCACGGAAATCGCGAAGACACTGATCATGGTGCGCAGAGGCCGGTGCACCAGGTTGGAGAAAACCATCTTATTCACTCTTTGAGGATAACAAATTAGAGGGAAGGTTTCGCGAGGTTTCGCAAGGTAGGCAAGGTAGAGGCAGAAGCAAGAGCAAGGGCAGGAGCGCGTCAGATGCGGGCGTCGTGCTCTCCCCATCGGACATCAGAGATTCGAAAGGAGTAGTTATGTTTGGACGATGCGGAAGGAATAGATCAAAGGCAGGTATCGGTAGGGCTGCATTGGGTGCGGGGGCCGTGGGAGCGATCGCCGCTGGGGCGTTTGCGGTGGGGGCACTGGCCGTAGGTGCGTTGGCGATTGGGAGTTTGGCGGTGGGGAAGGCGAAGGTCAAGCGCTTGGAGATTGATGAGTTGGTGGTGGGGAAGTTGACAGTGAGGGAGCGGTAGCAAAGGCAAGAGCAAAGGCAAAGGCAACCCCGGGGTCCTTCGCTGCGCTCAGGATGACACTTTAAACAACAGAAGCGAGCACAAAGAGCGAGAGCAAAGGCAAGAGCAACAGCAAAGGCAAAGGCAACCCGAGGTCCTTCGCTTCGCTCAGGATGACACTTTAAACAACAGAAGCAAGCACAAAGAACGAGAGCAAAGGCAAGAGCAACAGCAAAGGCAAAGGCAAAGGCAAAGGCAACCCCGAGGTTCTTCGCTGCGCTCAGGATGACACTTTACACAACAGAAGCAAGCACAAAGAGCAAGAGCAACAGCAAAGGCAAGAGCAACTATCCCACGTCAGTCCGATGAAGCAGGGCGGGACGTGGGGCAACAGCTCTCAGGCGTTGGTGGCACGCTCGTGGACGAAGGCCAGGGTGGCTTCGAGGATTTCGTCTACGAGGGGTTGCGACGAGGCTTCGCAATAGACGCGGAGCAGGGGTTCGGTGCCGGAGCCGCGGATAAGGACCCAGGCTTCGGCGTCGTCAACTTGCGATGACGAATGCTTCGCGATGGGCACATCAAGGAAGAACTTGAAGCCGTCCAGGTCTTCCATGTGATGGACTTTGTACTTGCCGATGGTAGCGGGACGGGCGGCGGCGCGGCGCAGAGCGCTTTGCTTTACTTCTTCGGTAAGGCGTAGGTCGCGGCGTCCGTAGTAATGGCGTCCGTATTTCTGCTGCAAGTCCTCGACGAGCTGGCCCATGGATTTACCTTCTTCGGCCATGACATTGGCTAGAAGAAGGGCGTTCAATGTGCCGTCGCGCTCGGGGAGGAAGCTGGGGAGGCCGATGCCTCCGGATTCTTCGCCGCCGATGAGGACCTGCTTGCCGCTTAGGACAATGTCGGCTACATACTTGAAGCCGATGCCGTGCTCGATGAGTTCGCGGTTGTAGGCCTTGGCGATGCGGTCGAGCATCTTCGTGGTGTTGAAGGCGCGGGTGATGGCTCCGGGCCACTGCTTGCGTTTGAGGAGCCATTCGAGAAGGACGGCGTAGCACTTGTGGGCATCGACCAGCGAGCCGTCTTCGGCAACGGCCCCAATGCGGTCGGCGTCGCCGTCGGTGGCGAGTCCGGCGTCGCAATGGTTTGCTACTACGGCTTCCTGAAGGCCGCGCAGGTGCGGCAGGATGGGTTCGGGATTCATGCCGGGAAAGAGCGGATTGACGTCGCCGTGGATCTCGACGTGGTCGATGCCGAGTTCCTTGAAAATATCGGAGATGATGCCGCGCCCCGCACCGTACATGACGTCAACGGCAAACTTCTGCTTCGCCTTGGCGATGAGCTCTAGATCGACGAATGCTTTGATGGCGGCGATGTAGTCGGTTTTGAAGTCGGCCTCGACTACGCTGCCGCCTTCGCGCTCGATGTGCGGTGAGTCGATGAACGACTCGATTTTCTTGATGATGGCCGGAGAAGCGGAACCGCCATAGCTGGCCTTGAACTTCACTCCGTTCCAGTCCCATGGATTGTGACTGGAGGTGATCATGACTCCACCGGCGGAGCCGAGCTTTTTGACCATGTAGCTGAGGGCGGGAGTGGGCGTGATCTCACGCGCGAGTTGCACGCGGATGCCGCTTGCGGCGATGGCTTCCGAGGTGATCTCGGCAAAGCGGCGCGAGCCGAAGCGCGTGTCGTAGGCGACAAGGATTCCCTTGGACGGGTCCTCATACTGATGAACGTAGTTTGCGATGGCATGGGCGACACGGCGGACGTTTTCAAACGTGTAGTCGTCGGCGATTACGCCGCGCCATCCGTCCGTGCCGAACTTAATCTGTTGAGTCATGACGTAAAAGTCCTTGCGGCGCGGCTCGGAAGATGCTGCCGCTACCGACACAATACGAGCGAAAAACAAAATCAAAAGCGAAAAATAAAAGTCAATTGCGAAGAACAGAAGTCAAAAGCCCCACTCAACGAAAAGAGCGTTGAGTGGGCCACCCGAGAGCTGCACTATATGAGCTTCGACCCTTTTTGCTGGTCGAGGTATTTTACGATTTTGCCGACATCTTGCGAGCGCTTCACTGTGGTGATTAACAGTGCGTCGCCGGAATCGACGACTACGAGACCTTCGACACCGACGGCGGCGATGAACTTGCCGGGAGCGTAAAAGTAGTTGTCATGGGCGTCAAGCGTGAAGTGCGTGGCTCCGGTGATGACGTTGTCCTTGTGTTTCCCCTGAGCAAGGCGATGTTCGAAGTGCGCAGCCCAGGAGCCAAGGTCGTTCCATCCCCAATCGGCGGGGATGCAGAAGATGTTGGACTGCTCTTCTCCGGCGGCGGAACGGGGTTCGAGTATCGCGTAATCGACGCTCTTGTCTTCGCACTTGGGGTAGAGCTTGCGGAGGGTTTCGTCGAACTTGCGCGTGCCCCAGGTGTCCGCGATTTTTTCGAGTAGCACGGCGGTGGCAGGCAGGTATTCGCGCAGAGCGTTGACCAGCGTTTTGGCCGACCAGAGAAACATGCCGCTGTTCCAATAAAAATTTCCGGCGGCAAGAAATTGCTCGGCGACGGCTTTCTCCGGCTTTTCGCGGAAGCGGCTGACGCGCACGACTTCACCCTGATAGGCGGCTCCGGCCTCAATGTAACCGTATCCGGTTTCGGGCCGCGTGGGCTTGACGCCCATGACGACGATGTTTTCACCGGCGGCGGCGAGGGCGATTCCGGTTTGGAGATCGCGGCGGAACTGCTTTTCCTTTTCGATGACCTGATCGGAGGGGAAAAGACCCAGCACCGCATCAGGATTCTGGCGATGGAGGATGAAGGCAGCGAGTCCGATGGCGGGAGCGGTGTTGCGTCCGATTGGCTCGGCGACGATCTGTTTCTTGGGAAGCGTCTTGAGCTGGCGCGCAATGTTGTTGCGCAGGTCGCCGTTGGTGATGATCCAGAAATTTTCTGAGGGGGCGATGGGCAACAGGCGCGCCACAGTTTCCTGAATCATGGACTGCGCGGAGTTGAGCGGCAGCAGTTGTTTTGCGAATGCCTTGCGGCTCAACGGCCAGAAACGGGTACCGCGACCTCCGGCCAGAATGATTGGATAAAACTCGGGCTTGCGAGTCCTCGCCAAAATTGCTCCTTGCCACTAGATATGCGTGATTGCGTTTCCAGTATGCAGATTTGTGAGCGGCTCCGCCACCTTTTCCGCAGGCAGGCGCATGCGAAGGATTTCCGCGCTCCACTGGGGACGCACGGTGAACTCGCGCGTTGAAGCGGGAATGACAACGGCTTCGCCGCGCATGAACGGCAAGGGCTGCGAGCCTTCGCACTCGACTACGGCTCCGCCATCGACGGAGACCAGGACCTGAACCGAGCTCTTTCCGGGCTCGGAGCGAAGGGTGACAGGCTTATCAACCTTGTGCTTCTCGACGACGAAGCAGGGGGATGAGACCAATACGTCGTGGCCTTCCCTGGCCGCAAATTCCGCAATGGGCTGCGATGGGACGAGGCCGGCGTGCGTTTTTTCCTCGATGGCCTCCAGGCCTTCCTCCAAATGCAGTTGGCGGGGGCGTCCGTAATCGTAGAGGCGATAAGTGACGTCGCAGTTTTGCTGCGTTTCGATGAAGATGGCGTTGGGGCCGATGGCGTGGACGGTGCCGGCATCGACGTAGATCATGTCGCCGGCGTGAACATCGAGCCAGTTGAGCATGTGTTCGGCCTGGTTGGCTTCGATGGAGCGGCGGAACATTTCGCGATTGATGCCGGGGCGCAGGCCGAGTCCTACGCGCGCCCCGTCGATAGCTCGGGCAACGTACCAGCATTCGGTTTTGCCGCAGGGCTGGCCGACGAGGCGGGCGCGCGCGTCATCTGGATGCACCTGGACGCTGAGCTTTTCACGGGGAAAAAGAAACTTGATGAGCAGAGGGAATCGAGTGGCATGCGGCGATGCTTCGCCGGTGAGTTCGGCTCCGTATTGCGTGGCGAGATCGCGAAGAGTTTGCCCGGAGAGCGGGCCGTTGGCGACACGGCACTCTTCTCCGGTGAGCCATACTTCGCCGATGGGATCTGCTTCAACGGGACGGGCGAAGTATGGGCGCAGATCGCGCGTGCCCCAGACCCGCTCGTGAAACTCCGGAAGAATCAGAAATGGATAGAGTTCAGGCATCAATTCTTATCTTAGGCGACCCCACGGACTGCGACAGAGTAGCGCAACCTATCGTTGGATGGAAATAGCAGAGGAATGAGATGCCGGGTGAACACCTCATTCCTCCAACTTTCGGCAATGCCGAAACGGCGGGGCAACCTTGGAGTAACGAGTAACGAGCCCTCGTATTACAACGATGCGAAGAAGGTGCGCACGCGCTCGAGGCCGCGATCGATTTCTCCGGCGGAAGTGGCGTAGGAGAAACGGATGTGGCCGGGTTGGCCGAATGCCTCGCCGGGAACGCCGACCACGTGGCCTTCACGCAATAGGCGCGAGGTCAGTTCAGCGGTGGAGATGCCGGCGCGGGTGGCGATTTCCGAGACGTCGGGGAAGGCATAGAACGCGCCCTGAGGGACGTTGCACTTTACGCCGGGAATGCTGCGGAGTCCGGCGACGATGCGGTCGCGCAGGTGGATGTATTCGGCGCGCATGTCGGCAACGCATTGCTGCGAAGAGACCAACGCGGCGAGACCCGCCTTCTGCACGATGGACGTGGGATTGGAGGTGGACTGGCTCTGCAGCTTCTGAAGCTGGCTGATGACGGGCTTCGGGGCAAGAGCGTAGCCGAGACGCCATCCGGTCATGGAATAGGTTTTGGAGAGCGACCCCATGAGCAGGAGCGAATCCTTGTACTCCTTAAGCGAGCCAAGTGAGAACGGATGGCCAGTGTAGTCGAGGTACACATAGCATTCGTCGCTCATGACGTAGATGCCGCGGGAGGCGGCCAACTTGACGATGGCCGTGAGGTCTTCGGGGGCGACGACGGCGCCGGAAGGGTTGTTCGGCGAATTGAGCAGGATGACGCGGGTGCGCGGGGTGATGGCCTTCTCGATCATCGCTGCGGTGAGGCGGAAGCCCTCGGCAGCATTGGTGGCAACGAAGGCGCACTTGCCGCCGCAGTACTCCACCATATCCTTGAAGGAGACCCAGTAGGGCACGGGGATGATGACTTCGTCGCCGTGATCGATGAGCACCTGGAAGGTGTTGAACAGCGCATTCTTGCCGCCGGTAGTGACGATGCTCTCGTCCCACGAGTAGTTGGAACCGAAATCGTCGTGGTGACGGGTGGCGATGGCCTGGCGGAGGTCCTTGATTCCGGCTACCGCGGTGTACTTGGTGAAGTTGTTCTGGATGGCTTCGATGCCAGCCTGCTTGATGTGCTCAGGGGTGGCGAAGTGGGGCTCGCCTGCTCCGAAATCGACCAGATCCACACCTTGCGAACGGAGGGTGGTCGCGTCGTTGTTGATGGCCATGGTGGCCGAGATTTCGATGCGGCCAATGCGCGCCGTAAATGCGGTAGCTCCTGCGGTAGATGACACTGATATTCCTTTCGGGTTGCTGATTAGGATTGCGCCCCGGCATGTTCTGCGAAGGGCAGCGGAATCTATTTGGAAGCCTGCGGGGCGGCGACTCGGAGCCGCTCGCGAAGGCGCTCATCCACGGAGGCTGGGATAAGACCTTCGAGGGAACCACCGAGCGCGGCTATCTCGCGTACCAGCCGCGAACTCAGGTAGGAATAAGCTCCGGCGGGCATCATGAAAACTATCTCCAGGCTGGGATCGAGCTTGCGATTCATCCAGGCCATCTGGAGTTCGTACTCGTAGTCGCTGACGGCGCGGATGCCGCGGAGAACCGCCTGGGCGCCGCGCTCGCGGGCGTAGTCCACGAGCAAACCTTCAAAGGATTCAATGTGAACGTTCTCCCATTGGCTGGTGCACTCGCGCAACATTTCGAGGCGCTCGTCCACGCTGAACAGGGGAATTTTCTCTGAATTCCGCAATATGGCTACTACAAGTTCATCAAAAATCTTCGCTCCCCGCTGGATCAAATCGAGGTGACCGTTGGTCGGCGGGTCGAAAGTTCCGGGGTAGATGGCAATGACTCGCTTCAATGTCCCTCGGGGGAGCGGCAGAATGGTTTAATTTTATGCCCCGATGGAGAGCCGAATCAACTGGATCAATGTTTTTTTGGGTTAACTGCCCGGCGTTTACTACAGGGGGAGTGCTGCCTTGTCCCCACATATGCCAAATGCGGGCATATGTGGCCCACCCGCCTTTTGTCTAGGCCGCATCAGAATGTGTACTAGGTCTTCGGATGCGATCCGAGGCAGACTCGATGCAGAGTTTGGCCCATAGCTCTACAATTGGGCGACTTCAGGGCCACCCTTTATGAGCCTTCTCGAAAAAAATACTCTGCGCATTCTGTTCACAATCCTGGCGATGGTCGCGCTGCTGGGATTCATGTGGCTGGCGCGCAAACCGCTGCTGGTTTTCCTGTTTGCGATGCTGTTTGCCTACCTGCTGGAGCCGCTGATTACGTTGCTGCAGCGGTGGACGCGGTGTGGCCGGGGAGTTGCCATTGCGATTACCTACGTTGCGATTTTTGCGGGGCTGCTGATTGTGGGACTGGTGGTGGGTCCGCGAGTGGTCGATGAAGGTCGCGTTCTGTCCGACTCGGCTCCCGAGCTCTACAACAAGGTCGCAAACGGCACGATTGCGTTTCAAGTGGGCAAGGCAAGAGGGTGGAGCGAGGAGAGACAGGCTCGCGCACAGCAGTTCATTGTTGAGCATCGCGAAGACGTATTGGCCACGATCAGCGCACAAAGCAAGAAAGCCACGGCCATTGCAGGCAACGTGCTGTGGCTGGTGCTGGTGCCGATTCTGGCAATCTTCTTTCTGATGGACAAAAGCCAATTTGCGCGCAATCTCGAGAACCTGCTGGATAACGAACACAGCCGCGAGTTGTTGCGGGACGTGCTGAGTAATCTCGACGAGATGCTTTCGCACTTCGTGCGTGCCCAGTTGTACCTGGCAGCCATCTCGGGATTGGTGTACATCACGACGCTGACGCTGCTGCGCGTGCCTTATTCGTGGGCGTTGGGAACCTTGGGCGGATTGTTGGAGTTCATCCCGTTTGTGGGGCCGCTGGTGGCGGGAGCGCTGATTCTGGCCGTCAGCTTTGGGTTTAACTACGGACATCTGTTTGTAGTGCTGTTGTTTCTGCTGGTATGGCGCGGGTTACAGGATTACCTGATCTCTCCACGCGTGATGGGAGGGCGGGTGGAGGTGCATCCGCTGGTCGCCATCTTTGGAGTGCTGGCGGGAGGCGAGATCGCGGGGGTGGCGGGGATCTATTTCGCGGTGCCAGTGATGGCAGCGGTGCGGATTCTGTGGATGAACTGGCGGAGGCACAACGGAAGCGTCAGGCTGGAATCCGAGCCGGATAGAGAACGGGCGGGACAGCGGATCAGCTCGTAGGCGCCTTCGGGAAAGCCAAGGGCAAGGGCAAAACCTATCCTGGGCTGGAATACTTCCCTGCTTTCCCACATTCGCCCAACAGAAGGGCGGATGTGGGCCACCTGTGATGTTTCTGCAAACCCCGCGGGGCGTTATTCCAATTTCCGGAACGGTTCCGCTTAGGTATTCTTTACGTGCCATTCACTCGTCTGTAACTAGCATTCTCTAGGCTGGGAGCCGTTAATGGAGAAAGCGAATTCAGACGAAGGAATGATTATGGATCTGATTCTGGAAGCTCGAACAGGCCGCGAGCGCGTGACGATGGCCTGCTACGGAAAGCTGGTGGGAGGCAAGGAAGCCGATGTATTCCGCGGCAGCGCAATGTTGCTGATGGGCGGCTTCGACAATCTGGTCATCGACCTGGCTGGGGTGCGCACCATGGACTGCGGGGGGTTGGGCAGTTTGGCCTCGGTGCTGGGGTTGGCGGTGGACAAGGGGAAGCAGGTGCGAATCGCCAATGCCAACCCGCTGGTGCTTGAGATGATTCAGATCATGAAACTGGATCGGTATTTGGAGCGGGAGAACCGGCTTGTGCCGAGATCGATGGCGAAAGGCGACGAGGCCGCGGCGTAAGGCGGTTCCGAGTTGCTATCTGTCAAATGAAAACATTGTAGGAGCGAAGGTAACTGCTGGGGAGCAAGAGCAACCCCGAGGTCCTTCGCGTTGCTCAGGATGACACAGAGATAAGAGCAACGGCAAAGGCAAATTCAAAAAACCCCACATCTGCTGAAAACGGCAGATGTGGGGCACCTGTGGAACTTGGGACCTTTGGATTTTGAACTATCTCCAATGAAAACTACTTCTTGGGAACGGCAGCTTTGGCGGCGGCTACTTCCCTGGGTGAAACCGGTTGCGGGTCAGCCGGGGCTTCGGCAGCGGCCTTGTCCAAGCCTAGTGACTTGCGGACCGCAAGCTCGATGCGGGCTGCTACGTCCTTGTTTTCCTTGAGGAAGTTCTTGGTGTTTTCGCGACCTTGGCCAATGCGTTCGCCATCGAAGCTGTACCATGCGCCGGACTTCTCAACGATGTTGCGCTCGACCGCCTGATCGAGCATGTCGCCTTCGCGCGAGATGCCTTCGCCGTACATGATGTCGAACTCGGCTTCACGGAAGGGAGCGGCGGTCTTGTTCTTGACGATCTTGACTTTGGTGCGCGATCCCACAACCTGATCGCCATCCTTGATGGCGGCAATGCGGCGAATATCGATGCGCACGGAGGAGTAGAACTTGAGGGCGCGTCCGCCGGTGGTGGTTTCGGGATTGCCGAACATGACACCGATCTTTTCGCGGATCTGGTTGATGAAGATGAGGCAGGTGCGCGACTTGCTGACCGTTCCGGTGAGCTTGCGGAGAGCCTGCGACATGAGACGGGCTTGCAATCCCATGTGGCTATCGCCCATTTCGCCATCGAGTTCGGCTTTTGGGACGAGCGCGGCTACGGAGTCCACAACCAGGACGTCAATGGCTCCCGAGCGGACGAGGGCTTCGGTGATTTCCAGGGCCTGTTCGCCGTAGTCGGGCTGCGAAACCAGGAGGTTATCGACATCCACGCCGAGGCGCTTGGCATAGGCGGGATCGAGGGCGTGTTCGGCATCGACGAAGGCAGCCATGCCGCCAGCCTTTTGGGCTTCAGCGATGATCTGCAGGGTGATGGTGGTTTTGCCGGAAGACTCAGGGCCAAAGACCTCAACGACACGGCCACGGGGAACTCCGCCGACACCGAGGGCAGCGTCAAAGGAGATGCTGCCGGTGGAGATCACCGAGATGGGAACGATGGGCCCTTTGCTTCCCAGGCGCATGATGGAGCCCTTGCCAAACTGCTTTTCAATCTGAGAGAGCGCAAGATCAATTGCGCGGGACCGATCGTCGGCCATGAAACACTCCTTGCCAGCCGCCTTCGAAGGGCGCGTGGCTGAAAATAATTATAGGTGCGGAAGCTACCGCCCGGAAGGGCCTTGGCTGCGTAAAGATGCGGCCTGCAGAGGATTTCCCATCGATGAGGGCGGCTGAACGTGAGGATAGCACGACAGAAGGCGGAGGGGAATGAAAGGTGAAGCGGTGGAGGAATTCAATCTGAATTCGTGGATTCATCTTCTAATAATGTATTGGGAAGATCACCTTGCGTAATTGCTTCTCTCAACTCTGCAACAGCGTTGAGAACCTCTTGTTCTGTGACATCTGATTGATCGCCCTTAAAATAGGCAAGCGTCAGGTAAAGCGTCCGAACTTTACCATCTTCATCAGGCTCCAAGAAGATTCCAACTACTCGAAAGGAATTGCGTGGACTCCTCTGAAGGTCGGTACTGCCAAAATCATATTTCCAATACTCAATGCCAAGTTTTCGTTTAGGCGGGCGGACTGCATTGCAGTTGTAAGTATAGTCCTCGGAAATCTCCGGAATAACGAGAGCGAGATCAGACTCGATGTGTCGATACTTCTTCCGGAGTTTCCGAAGGAGCCTGGCAAGGACCGGAGAGGTCTTGAAGTCTACCTTGCACCTTGCCAATCTGTATTCCCCTTACCTAGAGGCGCTGATCTCTTGAGATGATTTCGCAACCAAATCTTGAAATGAGTCGCTCAGGGACAATACGATTCCTTCGATCTGGCTTTGTAGTCTTTCGTGATGCGCTTCAAATTTCGCCAACAATTGCGGGAATGGTTCTATTGCTGCTAAACCGATTCGTAGCGATGCGTCATAGATCGTTGACATTTTGGAATCGCGGTCTTGCAGGGCAAGAAGTAATTCGCGCAGTTCTGCGTCATTCCACGTATCCAACACGCCACTATTCAGGAGGCGATTGCTCTCTTCAAGCGATGGCAGAAGAGCCTCGAACTCACGCCGCACGTCAACGATTGCGTCATCAGACGGGACACCACACACCAGCGCTTTCGCCATCTCAATTTGTCGGACACGGCGCTTCGTTGTCTGAATACGACGCTTTGTAAGCGTTACTTTTTCAAAACCATGAATCGTTACAGATTGGCAGGCCATCGACGGTTACCTCCTTTACACAATCGGACAATTCGGCCAATTCCTTGACTAGGCTTAACTTCACGAGGTTCCCAATATACAGACGCAATCCAATGGCGAAGGGTTACCCGTGGCCTAAGTATTAGCTCCTAAGCGTAGGTAAGATGCCATACAAATGGTAGGTTCTATCGTGGGCTCTTCTAAAGCCCACGATAGAACCTACCATTTTCCTCGCCCGTCGGTCAAGACCGTTTGAGTCGGTGAACGGGACAGAAGAAGATAAGCTGGTTGCTATAGCCTCAAGTTATAACTGGTTGCTATAGCCTCAAGTTATAAAAAGTATCCCTCTCACCTCTGCAACAAATCTACTGGTTGGTGGATGTTTGTGACGCGGAAGTACTTGGCGAGGAATGGGTAGCGTTCGGCGACGCGTTCGTACATCTCGTAGGCGACTTTGCGGTAGCTCCAGTGGCCGCCGACGCCGGTGCGGAGTTCGCTGATATAGACGACTTCGGCAAAATCCATTTTGAACAGGGTGCGCTTGCGATAGGCCAATGGGATGAGGTAGTGCGCGGGTTGGGTGGCTTCGTTGCGGGCGGCGAGGGCGGCGGCGAGTTTTTGGCCGGCATCGGCGGCGCGCTGCATGGCCGCGGCGTAGAGGTCGGCGTGACCGGCATCCTGGATCTCGCGCGGGGTCTCAAAGCCGTGGGCGAAGCCGTATTCCTGATGGACTTGAACGCAGCGGCGATGGCGGTGTAGATCGCGGTAGGCTCCGATGTCCATGAGGATGTCGAAGCGGAATTTCTGTCCGGAGCAGAAGGGGCGAAGGAGTTCGTCGTGAGGACCGCGATGGCGCATGCCGAGGTCGATGATTTCTTCGCGGCGGGCGGCGCTGAGGGCGGCGACGGCTTCGCGTAGCTGACGATAAGGGTGTTGCGATTGTTCGTAGAGCAGGGTGGTGGCTAGCTCAATTTCGAGGAGGTCTTCGTCGAGCAGATCGACCTCTGGGGCGGGAGCGATGGGTTGGCCTTGCATCAACTCGGCGGCGGCCTGGGCGAGTTCCTTGCGGGAGGCGAGCTCGTAGGCGCAGGGCTCGGCGTACTTGACCAAGGTAGGGGAGACCTTGGTTTCGCGGAGGAGTTCAAGGCGGGCCTGTTCGCCTAGGGCGGCGTCTTTGGCGGCGATTTGCTCTACCAGCAAGCGGCGCTTTTCGGCGTTGACGTCCCAGGCGGCTCCGCGGGCGGCTTGCTTCATGCGATCACCGAGGGCGCGAACCTCTTCGTAGGAGCTGCCGAGGAGACGCGAGACTTGCGTTTCGAGGGTGCGGGCGTTCGTGATCTGCCCGAGCGAGGTGTTGGTGGCCAGGGGCAAGAGGTAGCGCGAAATGTCAAAGGCGCGGGCGCGAAGGGTGCGCTCGTAGGCTTCCTGCGTCATCTCGGCGGGCTTGGGGGTCTTCGATACGAGGTACTCGAAGTTGAGCTCGCTGAACTTGCGGTACTCGGAGAAAAGGAAGGCGATGGTTTCGTCGAAGAGCTGGGCGTTGGCGGCGTCGGCGAACTGCGGGCGGAAGTGGCCGCTCTTTTTGAAATCCTGATAGCGGGTGGAGCGCTCCTGGCCGTCCCAGCGGGTTTCATCGACAACCAAGGTGGCGGCGAGCAGGGAGAGACGCTCGATGGCCATGGCGACGTGAGCGAGGTCGGCAATGGAGCGGTGGCCGTACTGGAAATAAAAGGTGCCGAGGAACTTCTCCGCCTTCTCATCATTCAGTTCGGTGAGCGACTGCTTGATGGAGAGCGACGAGCGGGAATACTTGGCCATGGCATAGGCCTGAACCTCTGGGGCGGCGCCGTGGATGCAATAGACCTGCGTTTCGGCAGAGCTGGTCGTTTCGGCAGAGCTTGGGGTGGAGGAGGTTCCAGTAGCCTTTTCAGTCATGCGTTCGATTTTGCAGGAAAGCGCGGCGTATTTCCAGCTTAGTTCTCGATGGCGAAATGAAATCCGCAGGGCCAAGTGAGGCTATGATGATTTCATGTGCGGCGCGGCGGTGAGTTGGGGCTACGCTTTGATTGAGGCAGAGACGTTGGAAGCTGAGGTTCAGACACAATTCATCACGGCAGGAAGCCTGCTGTACTCGGTCGAGCACCGTCCGTGGATGCCTCCGGATGGGCCATGGCTGCTGTCGCAGAACTGGAACGACCTGCTGTTTGCGCACTTTGAGGTGGACGCGCAGACCTTACGACGGATGGTGCCGGAGGGTCTGACGCTTGATCTTTATGACGGAGTGGCGTGGGTGACGATTGCGGCATTCTGTACGAGCCATCTGCGTCCGAGCGGAATTCCGCCGCTGCCGGGGATCTCGTTTTTTCCGCAACTGACGCTGCGAACCTATGTGACGCTGCAGGGAAAGCCAGGACTGTTTTACTTGAGCGTGGATGCGGCGAACCTGTCAGCCGTGTGGTTTGCACGCGTGTTCTTTCGCATGCAGTACTGGCACTCGTCCATGCAGGTGAGCGGAGCTACGATTCAGGCGCGCAAGGCGGAGGAGAAAGCGATTCACTTCCGTTCCTCTCGTCTGCATGGGCCGAGGGGAGAAGACGGGCCAGCGAAGTTTGATGTGCAGTACTGCCCTGAGGGCGAAGCGAAGCGGGCAGGCCGGGGCAGCCTGGATGAGTTTCTCACAGAGCGTTACTGCGTGTATTCGTGGAATCGGCGGAAGATCTATCGCACCGAGGTACATCATCAGCCGTGGTCGTTGCAGGCGGCGACGGTTGAGATTCGCGATAACACGGTTGGAGTGCCGCTGGGTCTGAGCTTGCCGGAAAGACCGGAGTACTGCCGCTTCTCGCGATCACTGAAGGCGTTGATCTGGGCTCCGGAAATCATTCGGCTGTAGCCATCATTCATTAACAAGCCACAAATTCAGGCCATAAATACAGCCCTGGTTACAGGTGACGATGGTCCGTGTGCGATGGAAACAGCAGGTAGGATGCGGAGACGGAAAGCAGGATCATCCAAGCCAGGGTGGCACGCTCGGCTTCGTTATCGACGCGCACGGAATGCAGTGGAGAAAACAATATCTGCGAAAAGATAAGGGCGGCGAGCAAGGATCCAACTACGCTGACCATGGCTCCAAAGCGGCTCGACAGCAACACCAGTACCGCAGTGAACACGAAGGGCGCCATTAGCTTCCATTGAGTTCTGGAGAAAACTAAGGCGACGGCTAGCGCACAGAGAGCACTGACAGCGATTCCTACAGTTGATTGCAAGGTATATAGCAATTTTGTCTTCATGATCTTTTCTTGCTAGGCAGGATTCTTTTGCCGGACTTGGTAAAGATCGCATGAATACAGAGCTGAGTGTTAAGGAATTCGAGAGTAGAAGCGCGGTGTCTTTGGCAGCTCAGTTGGCAGCTTAGATAATTGAGTGCACGTCCATTTTGATTGCCATTTGGCCCAATAACGTGGAGCAGCCTTCGATTTTGCTCGCTGGAATCGCTCCGCTTACTGCAGAATAATCATAGCTTTCCGCGCCGGAAGCGCTTGCGAAGTACCCGGGACAAAACGCCAGATGCCTCATGGGACCGACTCACTTCTGCTGCAGATGTTCACCATCTTTGTATGGGCGAAGGTGTTTGGTGAGCTGTTCGAGAGATTAAGATTGCCCGCAGTTCTGGGTGAAATCCTGGCGGGAGTAGTTCTTGGTCCCTATGCAACACGCTTCGTACTGCCGGGAGATACGATCAACTCGATTGCGGAAATCGGGGCCGTGTTCCTCCTGTTTACGGTTGGACTGGAAACCGCTCCGAGCGACCTGATCCGCGTGGGACGGCTGAGTTTGAGGGTGGCCATCGCGGGAATCATCCTGCCATTTGCGATGGGATATCTCTTCCTGCGGATGAATAGAGAACCAAATCATGAAGCCATTTTCGTTGCGGCAGCGATGGTTGCTACCAGCGTCGGCATAACGGCGCGCGTGCTGCGCGACATGAACGTACACAAATCGCGTACGGCTCAGATCATCCTGGGAGCGGCGGTTTTCGATGACATCCTCGGCATGTTATTGCTCGGCGTTCTGGTGAGCACGGTGAGCACGGGGGGAATTCAGTACGTTCACCTGGGGCTGGTGACGGTGGAAGCCGTGGGCTTTGCGCTGTTCATGATTTACGTGGCTCCTCGAGTGGTGGATCGACTTGAACCGGGAATTCAGCAGATGCAGACGCAGGATGCTCCGCTGGTGCTGGCCTTGGCGCTTTGCCTTGGACTCTCGGTGGCGGCGACTCGCATTGGTATGGCGGCGATTATCGGCGCGTTCTTCGCAGGGCTGGCGTTTGCGGATTATTCTCCGCGATGGAACCTGGAACCGCGGGCACAGGCGATCAATCAGTTCCTGGCACCGTTCTTCTTCTTCACCATGGGATCGCGGCTGGATTTGTCGGTGTTCTCGCGCTCGGTGGTGATGCTGGCACTCGCGCTGTCGGCGCTGGCAGTGATTTCGAAGATTGTGGGATGCGGGCTGCCGCTGTATCGCGAGGGCTGGCGCAGCATGTTGCAGGTGGGAGTGGGAATGACACCTCGCGGTGAAGTCGCACTGATCGTCGCGCTCATCGGGCTGCAGATGAATATGATATCGCAGCGCGCCTATGCACTGGTGATCGTGATGACGGCGGTAACGACCATACTGCCGGCTCCATTCTTGCGGATGCTGTTCATATCCGGCGACAAGGGTCCGGGAATTCCGGGAGGAAAAGAAGAGGCGGCCGAAGTACAGATCTCAGGGCAACTCGGGTAGGCTGGTCAGCTATAATCCGCTAAGTTCCATTTGCACATTTGAGGTGATTTATGGAGTCCTTGCAGGGACACGTGGCGCTCGTCACCGGAGCGTCGCAGGGAATTGGACGCGCCTGCGCCGTGACGCTGGCCAAAGCCGGAGCAACCATCGCACTGGCGGCGCGCAATGAAGAAAAGCTGAAGGATGTGGCGGCGCAGATTGAAGGCGAAGGCGGCAAGGCCGTTGCATTTCGTCTTGATGTGTCTTCGGGCGATGCGATTAAAGCCACGGTAAAAGAGATCACCGCGCAGCTTGGCAAGATCGACATTCTGGTGAACAACGCCGGGATTACAAAGGACAATCTTCTGCTGCGAATGAAACGCGCGGACTGGGATGAGGTGTTGACGACGAACCTGAGCGCGCCGTTTCTGCTGACGCAGGCAGTGATCGGCGGCATGCTGAAACAGCACTGGGGCCGCATCATCAACATCACCTCCATCGTGGGCGAGATGGGCGCAGCGGGACAGGCGAACTACGCTTCATCGAAGGCGGGGTTGATTGGACTGACGCTATCGGTGGCGCGCGAAGTGGCTTCGCGCAACATCACGGTGAATGCGGTGGCTCCGGGATACATTGCCACGGCGATGACCGACGCGCTGAACGAAGAGCAGAAGGCGGCGATTACGGCGCAGATTCCGCTGGGACGGCAGGGCACGGATGGGGACATTGCGAACGCTGTGCTGTTCTTAGCGAGCAATGAGGCGAGCTATATTACCGGTCACGTACTGGATGTGAACGGCGGAATGCTGATGCGGTAATGGAAGACACGGGCGAGTACTGGACATCTTGGCGCTATGAACTGGGACTCTGCGCGATGTTTGTCGCAGCGCTCGTGGTTTCGTCGATTCATACATACGATTTGTTCACGTGGTTTCTGGAAGTGCTACCGGCGCTGATTGGAGTGGCTGTGCTGACGGCCACTCGGTCGCGCTTCCGTTTTACGCCGCTGGTGTACACGCTGATTCTCATTCACTCGATCATCCTCATGGTTGGCGGGCACTATACGTATGCTCGCGTTCCGGCGGGAGAGTGGGTGAGCCAGGCTTTCCATTTTGGGCGCAATCACTACGACCGGCTGGGACATTTTGCGCAGGGCTTTGTGCCGGCAATGATTGCGCGAGAGGTCTTTCTGCGGCAGCGCATAGTGAAGCGCGGTGGCTGGGTCGTGTTCCTGTCGATTGCGGTTTGCATGTGCATCAGCGCGTGCTACGAGCTTTTTGAATATGGAGTGGCCATCGTGAGCGGAACGGGGGCGGATGCTTTTCTGGGTGGACAGGGCGATCCGTGGGATACGCAGAATGACATGCTGATGTGTTTGATTGGAAGTTCTACAGCGATGTTAGTGATGCGGGGATGGCAGGATCGCGGGATCGCCAAGTTGGAAGCGAGGGGCGAAGTGATTTTGGGAGGGGCTTCGCGGTAAAGCGGTGAGACGAAGCTTTCGGCTCTCTCCTGCCGGTTCAACAGTAACGGCAAAGATGATGACAAAACAGCAAAAGCAACGGCAAAGCCGTTCACATGGGGTTGGATGCGGAGAATGCGCGCAGTGCCCCTACCCTGCCCAGTATCGATACGCCATTAGAAACAGGCACGCCAGCAAGGCCAACAACAGCACCGAAGGAATGAAAGAAGATTCTGGCTGAATCGTGGGTGGCTGTTCGAGTTGCTCGCCGAGTCGAAAGTCTTGAGTGACTTGAGGTTGATCGATTTGCATTGGGAACTCATCGACCGTGGGCCCAGGCTTCCGCCGAAACTGATCCAATGGCTGTCCGCTCTGTCGCGCCTGGGTCTGCTGTTTGGCCTGTTGCATGGCCTCGCGCATTAACTCCAGCGGCGACTGCTTCCCTGACGGAGTTGGCGGAGCAGGCTTGGTGGTTTTGGCTGGTGTCCTCATGCGCAGAAATTGCGAGAGGACAAGAAAGCCCACGATGATCAGAACGCGAATCAACGCCGGATTGAAAGCTGTGTCGTTCATAGGCACCCTGTGTCCCGTAGTGTACGAGGAATCGGCTGATTCATCCAGTTGAAGGTTTACGGCGGTTTCAAGGAAGGTATATCCCGCGAGTGCGAGGAAAAGAAGAATCGACGGCGGGCTGAAAGGCTTGAGGACGCACGGGAGACTTGGGCATTGCTGGGGTCCTTCGCTTGCGCTCAGGATGACCCTCTCAGCACATGGCACACACATCTACTAGCCCAATACGGCACCGGAGCCGCCTTTTCGAGAGGAATGGCGGCGGGTAGCAAAGCTGTCTCTGAAAACCTCCCGATAACATTTACAATGAGCACCTTTGGGGAGGAACCATGTTTCGTGCCATCAAATATGTGATTGCAATTGCCGCACTGACCGTAATCGCCACAGCGCCTGCGATAGCCCAGGCGGCACCGAAGGCGCAGGAGTCAACGATGAATAAGACACAGCAGCCCACCGTGGCCGACGCCGAAAAATTCATGGCAGAGACGGAAGCGAAGCTGAGCGAGCTGAATATTAAGCTGGCACGCGCGCAATGGGTACAGGCCACCTTTATCACCGATGATACGGAGTCGATTTCGGCGGACTACAACGAGCGACTGATCTCGGAGCTGACAAAACTGGCGACCGATGTGAAACGTTTCGATGGGCTGGAGTTGCCGCCGGTGCTGGCAAGGAAATTCCTGCTACTGAAGCTGCAGTTATTCTCGCTGGAGAACCCGAAGGAGCGCGAGGAGTACACGCAGCTCGCGAGTTCGCTGGAAGGCGACTATGGCAAGGGCAAGTACTGTCCCAAGGCCGGGAAATATGCGGGAAAATGCCTGCCCATCGGCGAGATTGAAAAGATTCTTGCGACCTCACGCGATCCGGAAGAGATGAAGGATGTGTGGGTGGGGTGGCACGCGATTGGGGCTCCGATGCGCACCAAGTACGCTCGTTATGTCGAGTTGCAGAATCAAGGGGCGCGCGAGTTGGGTTTCAAGGACATGGGCGCGCAGTGGCGCAGCAATTACGACATGACGCCTGACCAGTTTTCGGCGGAAACCGAGCGGCTGTGGAACCAGGTGCGTCCGCTGTATGAGTCGCTGCACACCTATGTTCGCAATCAGCTGGTGAAGAAATATGGACCGCAGGCGGCGGACGCGAATGGGATGATTCGCGCCGATCTGCTGGGGAATCCTTGGGCGCAGGAGTGGGGAAACATTTATCCCCTAGTGGCTCCGGCGAACAGCAAGGGCTCAGGGTATGACCTGACGGAGTTGCTGAAGGAAAAGAAGGTCGATGAACTAGGGATGGTGCGGTATGGCGAAGGCTTCTTCAAGTCGCTGGGCTTTGCGCCGCTGCCGGAAACGTTCTGGGAGCGCTCGCAATTCATCAAACCGCGCGACCGCGATGTCGTGTGCCATGCGAGCGCGTGGGACATCGACAATCAGGACGATCTTCGGTTGAAGATGTGCATCCAGATTCGCGATGAAGATTTCGTCACGGTGCATCATGAGCTGGGTCACAACTTTTATCAGCGGGCATACAAGCATCAGCCGTTTATGTTTATGGGCGGCGCTAACGACGGTTTCCACGAGGCGATTGGCGATACGATTGCGCTGTCGATTACGCCGGAGTATTTGAAGCAGGTTGGGCTGATCGAGAACGTTCCGCAGAGCGATGACACGGCGCTGCTGCTGCGTCAGGCGATGGACAAAGTTGCGTTCCTGCCGTTCGGTCTGCTGATCGATCAGTGGCGCTGGAAGGTTTTCGATGGCGAGATTAAGCCTGCGGACTACAACACGGCGTGGTGGAATCTGAGGGCGAAGTACCAGGGCGTGGTGCCTCCGGTGGCTCGCACGGAAGCGGATTTTGATGCGGGGGCGAAGTATCACGTGCCTGCCAATGTGCCTTATACGCGCTACTTCCTGGCGCGGATTTTGCAGTTCCAGTTCTATCGTGCGATGTGCCGCGAGGCCGGACAGACAGGGCCGCTGCACCGTTGCACGTTCTATGGAAACAAGGCGGCGGGAGCAAAGCTCGACGCGATGTTGCAGATGGGGCTGAGCAAGCCTTGGCCGGATGCGCTGAAGACGCTGACGGGCGAGGATCGCATGGACGCTGGAGCAATGGTCGAATACTTTGCTCCGCTGAAAAAGTGGCTGGATGAACAGAACGCCGCGGCAGGAGTGAAGGCGGGGTGGACGGTTCCGGCGAAGTAGTTTTGGTCACATGCATCAAGAGGCTACCCTTGCGGGTAGCCTTTTTCGTGGCTTAGGACCGAATTCCCGATTTAGGATAGTGAGTGGAAAGCCCTGTTATCAGCAGGTAGTTTCTTGTTGAGAAAGTCGCCATCCCGCTCACAAAATGGGATATGCATTATTCTTGCCAATTACACTGCCCTTTCCCCCCGGCAGCGCCATCGGAATTCGAGCGGTCACGCCAGGAAGGAGGCTGTGCATGCAAGACAAATTGCCGGTCCTCACACACAGTGCGCTGAGGGCTTTTGGATTTGCGATCGGCACCTGCTTTATGGTTTTCTTTGGTGCTCTTTGGACCGTATTGTCGTTGGCGGTGCTTCACAGACTCAACAGCCTGCCTGTTGCTCTTCTGCTATTCGCAATTGTTGCGCTAGCTCTACCGGCAGTTGCTGTTATGCGAAAAACCGCAGCTCAGGCGCGGGCTACAGAGAACTCTGGGGCTCGGCGTAATGCGAAACGCGGCTTCCTAATCGTTAGCGCAACTGAATGGCTGGCAATAATGGCGGTATTTTTCGTCCTCAGGGCGTTTCATCGTCAGGACGCCATCGCCCCTGCCATTATGGTCGTGGTTGGATTGCATTTTTTCCAAATGGGCCGTTTATTCAAAAACCAATGGCACTATGCCACTGGCAGTGTTTTGTTGCTGTGGGTGGTTTCCTACTGCTGGAAACTGGGTCCCCAAAATCCCGTGGGAGCTTTGGGCACGGGACTGATCCTGTGGTTGAGTGGCGCTGTGAGCCTTAGGTTCTCGCTGCAGTATGCGAAGAGAAGCCCAGCCCCAGATGCCAATGCTGCTGCTGGATACCATTAGGCAATCCAGCCTGCTGTGCTCGACATTTCACGGGAAACAACTCAATCTGCTTCACTTTGAACCGTGGCCCAAATCCAACGATGAGAGCTAAAGCTTTCTGTTGTCGCAGTCGCTTGGCGATATATCGCCTTATCACTCACAATCCCGAAACGGAACTATTGATCCATTGAATTCAGCATTTGCCATTGCGCATGCATTCGCTCGCGCTACTTCCCTCTGGCGGGTGGCTGCGATAGAGTTCCTGTTGTGCTGATCTACTACATCACGGATCAAATGCAGTTTGCGGGGTCGGAAGCGGAGCGGCGGGCGGCGCTGCTGCGGACGATTCGCGGGGCGACTGTGGCGGGGGTGGATTACATTCAGCTGCGAGAAAAAGATCTGTGTGTGCGCGAGTTGGAAGGGCTGGCGAAAGAGGCGCTGCGGGTGGTTCGCTCGGAAGGCAGGGCGCGGTTGCTGATCAATCATCGTACGGATGTGGCGCTGGCGGTGGGGGCCGATGGTGTTCACTTGACGGGTAACGACGTGGCGGCTTCGGAGGCGCGGGCGGTGGCGGCAACGGCTGGGCGGAGTACTCCGTTTGTGATTGCGGTTTCGTGCCATTCGGCGCAGGAGGTGCGGTTGGCGGAATCGCATGGGGCGGATTTTGCGGTGCTGGCTCCGGTGTTTGAGAAGGTGAATGTGAGTGGCGGAATTGGGTTGGAGGAGTTGCGAAGGGCGGCGCAGAAGGATCGGACGCCTGATTTGCGGGTGGAGGCAGGAGATACGCGAAGGAGCTTTCCGGTGTTTGCGCTGGGGGGAGTGGATATGGAGCGGGCCCGGCTGTGCGCGGAAGCAGGAGCGGCGGGGGTGGCGGGGATTCGGATGTTTCAGCAATGCCCGGATATGAAGGCACTGGTGCTGGCGATAAGGGCGGTCTAGGGACTCTAGAATGCCGTGGATGAGGTCCTTCGCTGCGCTCAGGATGACACCAGATCAAGATCAAGATCAAGATCAGGATCAGGATCAAGATCAAGATCAGGATCAGGACCAGGATCAGGATCAAGGTCAAGATCAAGATCGCAGTCAGCTCAAGGATGACACAAGATCAAGATCACAGTCAGCTCAGGATGACACTCAGGGCAAGGATCGCTCTAGTTGCCGGAGGGGGCGATCCAGCGGGTAATCATGCCGAGGATCGAGAGCAGCAGGGCTCCCCAGAAGGCGGGGGCAAAGCCGTGAACGACAAAGCCTCGCACAAAGCTTGAGGCGAACATGAGCATGAGGGCGTTGATGACCAACAGGAACACGCCAAGGCTGATGAGCGAGAGCGGGAAGGTCACGATCTTCAGGAAGACTCCTAGAGTGGCGTTGACCAGGCCGATGACGAGTGCGGCGATGAGGGCGGAGCGCAGTCCGTCAACTTCAAAGCCGGGGACGAGGCGGGAGACTACGAGAAGCAATACGGCACTGATAATCCAGCGAACGAGTAATTGGATCATAGCGTTTTAGAACCTTTCCGGTCCGGACGTCGTGAGCCCGGGATGTAGCGATAGAAACGCGGGTGGTTGTAGTTTGCCGTTTCCCACATTCGCCCAAGAGCGGGGCGGATCCGAAGTTTTTCTTTCAGTGCACAACTCCAAGTAGACGCAGTGAACAGCTCTAATACCCGCAGCGAACAATGCTAATACACGGGGCCGCGTGAGGCTTTCTCGATATCGAGGGCCAGCAAATATTCTTTGAATGCAGGGCCGAGGTCCTCACGCTGGAGTGCATATTCTACCGTTGCTTTGAGGAAGCCGAGTTTGTCTCCGGCATCGTGGCGCTTGCCTTCGAAGACGTATCCGTAAATTTTTTCGTGCTGCAGGAGTTTCTTCATGGCATCGGTTAGCTGCAGCTCTCCGCCGGCGCCGGGAGTGATGGTTTCGATCATTTCGAAGATGCGAGGGGTGAGGATGTAGCGTCCGATGATGGCGAGGTTCGAGGGAGCCGATTCGAATTTCGGCTTCTCGACCATGTCGGAAATCTCGTACAGTTGGCCATTGAAGCCGGGAACAGGTTTGGCGTCCAGAACACCGTAGGCGGAGATGGCTTTGCCTTCGACGATCTGGATGGCGATGACGGAGGCATGCTTTTCGTCGAAGACATCGATCAACTGCTTGAGGCATGGATTGTCGGGGGAATCGACGAGGTCGTCGGGGAGGATTACTCCGAAGGGTTCGTCGCCTACCATTCGCTTGGCCATCAGGACGGCGTGGCCGAGCCCGAGCGGCTCCTTCTGGCGGACGGTGCTGACGTGAGCCATGCGGGCCACCTTCTGCGCTGTCTGCAGGAGAGAGGATTTTTGGCGCTCGGCGAGCGAATGCTCGAGTTCAAAGCTGATGTCGAAATGATCTTCCATCACGACTTTGCCGCGGCCGGTGATGATGATGATTTCGTCGCAGCCGGAGGCAATCGCCTCTTCGACGCCGTATTGGATGATTGGCTTGTCGACGACAGGCAACATTTCCTTCGGCATTACCTTGGTCGCCGGAAGGAATCGCGTGCCCATGCCTGCGGCCGGAAATACTGCTTTGCGAACTTTCATACGATCATTCTCTGTGCAGTTAGATTCGAAAACTTGGATTCGAAATCTTTGATTCAAGAAACAGATGCAAAACCAAGATTGCCAAAACAAAGTATTGTAAGCTCACCTGCCCTACGACTGCACGTACTGACCTTCACAGCGTGGGCGAGTCATCTTCCAGCAAGGCACGACGGATGACCTTGACCGGCGCTACGCCTTGACGCATGAACAAGTCGTGGAATGCGCTGGGCTTGGGTGTTCCCTTTTGTCGGCGGGTCCAGTCGGCGCGCAGTTTCTGAATTTGCAGCTTGCCGAGGGTGTACATGAGATAAGTGGGGTCGCCGGTACCGCGTTTCATTTCGCGAATGGCGTTGGACTTGGTCTGGTAGCCCTCTTTTTCAAAGAAGGCGGCGGCCTCGTCCATGGTCATGGTGCCGGTGTGCATGCGGATGGCGACGACGTAGCGCGCGTTACGAAGGAGCGCGTCCTGGAGTTGTCCGAGGCGCAGTTTGAGGTAGGGGATGTCCTTGTCATCGGGCTGGCTGGGAGTGCGGCCGTAGCCTTCATCAATCATCATCTGCTCGGTGTAGTGCGCCCAGCCTTCGACGTTGGTTCCGGAGAAATGCTCGCCTACATTGCTGAGATCGAGCGAGAGGAACTGGCGGATGCGCGAGGGGACGTGCTCGTTCCAGAGGTACTGCTCGTAGTGTCCGGGGATGACCTCGTGGATGGCGGTGCTGGTTATGACTCCCCAGTTGTAGGCAGCCATGTACTCCTCGATCTGGGGAGCGGTCCAATCTTTCTCCGGAAGGGTCACGTTGAAGTAGGCTTCGGTGGCCTTGGTCTCGAAGGGGCCGGGAGCGTCCATGGAGGCGAAGGTGGTGGCGCGCATGAAGGGCGGCGTCTCCTGCAGGATGGGCAGGTTGCGCGAAGGCGTGGTGATGATGGAGTGGGTGTCAGTGAAATCGCGGATGCCGGTCAGTTTGCCACGGAAAGCCTGCAAGAGTTCGGCGGCGGGGGGATGCTCGGTTTCGACTTGCGCGAGCAACTGCGTGGGAGTTTTCGCGGGATCGATCAGCTTGGCGACGCGCTGGAACTCGGCCTGATTGCGATGCAGGTTCTCCATGCCGACCTGCAGGAGGCGGTCGAGCGGGACATCGATCATCTCTTCGTAGGCTAGCTTCTGGCGCAGCTTTTCGGCGCCGAGGCGGAAATCGCCGTTGGAGCGCGGGAGCAAATCACTCTTGATCCACGCCTCGTATTCGGTGAGGGCAGCGATGACGGCGGCGTTGGATTGCGCGAAGTCAGACTGCAGCTTCGCGTCTTTTACATCTCTGAAGGCCGAGGGAACATCCTTGCGGAAGAAGTCGATGATGCCGGGGAGTTGTTCGAGCGCGATTTCGGTGAAGATGCGCGGAGGATTTTGCAGATTTGTGCGGGCCTGTTTCAGAAGGGCGGGCATCTGGCGTTCACGAGCGATTAGCGAGGCCAGGCGTGCGGCGGGCGAGGCGAAGTTGCGGCCCATGAGCAGGAAGGTGGAGTCGCTCAAAACCGACGAGTAGTAGTCGGGATTCTGACGCCATACCTGCTGTGTTTGGAGTTCGAAGATGCGCGAGCGGACGAAGCACAGGAGCATTTCGCGATCGTCCTGAGCCCAGCGCGACCAGCCTTTGGCGTCGAGCGCCTGAATGCGCTTTTCGTAGGTGCCGTAAAGCGCAACTTGCTTGGCGACGCGCGCGGCGTCGTAGCTCTCCATCTGCGTGTCGTATTGATGGAAGCCCGCGCGGGTTCCGGCGCTCGGCTGGAAGGCAAAGAAGCTCGCCATGAACTCGTCGTTCAGTTTGTTGAGGTTTTCGGGATAGCTCGAGGAATGTTTCGGCTCTGCCATGGCGGCTCCCATGATGACGAGCGCAGTTATCAGAATTGCAATTGATCGTTTCATCTCAATCCCAGTTTTACAGGGTGGGCGAATCGTCGCCGAGCAGTGCTTTGCGCACGATCTTTACGGGCGGTGCGCCCTGCTGCAGGAAGCGGTCGTGGAACTCCTGCATGGTGAAGTTAGTGCCCAGCTTACGCTTGTAGTCTTCGCGCAGCTTCATGATTTCGAGTTTGCCAACGGTGTAGACGAGATAGGTGGGATCGCTGGTGCCGCGTTTGGTTTCACGATAGGCGACTTCGTGAGTCTGGCGGCCTTCATTCTCGAAGAACTTGATGCCCTCATCGAAGGTCATCTTTCCGGTGTGCATTTCTACGCCAACGACAAAGCGTGCGTCGCGCAGGAGGGCATCCTGCAACTGTCCGAGGCGAAGCTTGAGGAACGCGGCGTCGTGGGCCTCGTCGACTCCGGGAGCGCGTCCGTAACCTTCATCGAGCATCATCTGCTCGGTGTAGTGCGCCCATCCTTCGGCGTTGCTGCCGCAGCCGAGAATCTTGCGCGTCTTGGTGACCGGCGCAACCTGCAGGACGAGGAATTGTACGTAGTGTCCGGGATAGGCTTCGTGGATCGACGTGGCGGCGATGGTTCCGCGATTGAAGCCCTCAAGCCAGCTCTTGGTGCGCTCCGGAGACCAATCTTTCTCAGGCAGCGTGACGTTGAAGTAAGCCTCTTTGGCAACCTTCTCCCATGGGCCGGGCGTGTCCATCGAGGCCGAGGTGAGGGCGCGCATGAAGGGCGGCGTCTCCTCGATAATGGGAAGCACGGGCGAGGGGATGGTCAGCAACTTCTGCTCAGTGATGAAGCGGCGCTCGCCTTCGAGGGTGTCGCGGAAAGTCTGCAGCAGACGGTCGCCGGAGGGATGGTCCTTTTCGGCATCTTCGAGAATTTGCTCGGGCGTTTTGGCGGGATCGATCAACTTTGCGACGCGAATGAATTCCTGCTGGTTGCGAGCGAGATCCTGCTTGCCGATTTCGAGCAGGCGAGAGAGGGGAATGTCCACCATCTCTTCGTATTGCAATTTGCGCGCGTAGTTCGCGGCTCCGATGCGGAAATCTCCGTTGGACTTGGGCAACAGGTCGCGCTGAAGAAATTCGCCGTAGCTTTTCAGTTCGGATAGAACCTTGGAGTTGGACTCGTGGAAGGCGGCGAGCAACTTCTGGTCAGTTACGTCTTTGAATGCCGAGGGGACGTCGTGTTCGAAGAAGCTTTCTATGCCGGGCAACTGCTGAATGGCGACTTCGGTATAGATGCGTGGCGGGTTCTTGAGATTGGCACGGGCGGCGGCAAAGACCGCGGGCATCTGGCGCTCGCGTGCGATGAGCGATTGCAAGCGTGCATCTTGCGATGCGTAATTGCGGCTCATGATGACGAAGGCCGAACCGCTGATGCCGCTGGAATAATTATCGGGATTGCGTTGCCACATGCGGATTTCTTCGAGTTCCAGTAAATTCGCACGAAGCCAGTTCTCGATCATGCTGGCGTCGATTTGCTGATCGGCCGTGAGTTTCGAGCGATCAAATTTTGCAAGCTGCGCGAGCGTGTCGTGGCACCACTTCGTCCGCTGCGTGACTGCCTTCTGCGAATAGTCTTCAAGCTGCGCGTCGTACTGATGGAATCCGAGTTGAGTGCCCTGGGTCGGATAGGCCTTGAGATGCTGATCGAAGACGGCATCGGCAAAGGCATTGAAATTCGCGGCATGGGGAGCGGCGAAGGACATGGTGCAAAGGCTCAGCACGAGAAGTACTGCGGAAAATCGAATCATTCCTACCCTCATCAGTGAAGCGTTGGATGGTTATGGGTTGTGGCGCTGCCGTAGCGCGCTATGCGATCCACACGGAGAGCTCGAACTTGGGCCGAGAAGCCGGGTGGGAAGCACTTGAGATTTGAGCGGCGCGGGGGTCCTTCGCTGCGCTCAGGATGACAGCCAAAATCAAAAGCAAAGAAGAGCAAAGGCAAAACAAGAGCAGGAGCAAAAGCAATGGCAGAGACTTCGGAGGGAAGTTCCTGATATCCCACATTCGCCAAAAGAAGGCGGATGTGGGCCACCCGGCGTTCAGGATGACAACAAAGGCGAAAGCAGCTATGCCCGTTAAAAGCGTGAATGCCGGAGGTGATCGTCATTGCACGGGGGCGGGCTCGGCTTCAAATCCTTCGAGCAGTTTGCGCAATCCGTTCAATACTTCGTCGGGGCGCACGGCTTTGAGCGAGAACTTCAGAATCCCTTGCGGGGTGAACACCACGCCCTTGTGTTTGGCTACGAGTTGCATGATCTTCGCCGGATCGGCCTCAGCGGTCTGAGTGAATTTGACGCTCACCTGGTCGCGCTTGCGCTCAATGCTGGCGACGCCCAGGCGCTGGCACTCCAACCTGAGATGTGCGTATTGCAACAGGTGTTGGACGGCGGCGGGCGGCTCTCCGTAACGATCGCGCAATTCACTGGCGACGTCACTTAACTGCTTCTCGTCTTCGACGGCTGCGACGCGCTTGTAGATGCGCAGTCGCTGGTTCTCTTCGCGAATGTAGTCGTTGGGGATGCGAATGTTGAGTCCGAGGTTGAGCGCGGTGTCGAGTGCTTCCTGCACTGGTTCGCCTTTCAGTTCGCGAATCATGTGCTCGAGCATGGTGGTGTACATTTCGAAACCGACGGCTTCGATGTGTCCACTTTGCTGGCCGCCGAGAAGATTTCCGGCACCGCGTAACTCGAGGTCAAGTGCGGCGATTTTGAAGCCCGCTCCGAGGTCGCTGAATTCCTTCAGGGCAGCAAGACGGCGGCGCGCGATTTCGTTTAGTTCGCGATCTGGAGGCACGAGCAGGTAGGCGTAGGAGCGGCGGTTGGAGCGGCCTACGCGTCCGCGCAACTGGTAGAGCTCGCTGAGGCCGTGGCGGTCCGCACGATTGATGATGATCGTGTTGCAGAGCGGAATGTCGAGTCCGTTCTCGATGATGGTGGTGGCGACAAGAA
>WNGR01001490.1_pt1 | contig 54414 bp, 51 predicted proteins | sample 5407581 | NCBI WGS metagenome assembly WNGR01 (sample SAMN13153383, study PRJNA577476) | soil metagenome | isolation source: 80 cm soil or saprolite under Garry oak tree replicate 2 | place: USA:California | collected 2016-06-15 | reverse complement strand
GTAAATCACACAACTGACGGATCCGTCGCGAAGACCCGGTTGTAATCCTGATCGACAAGCTCAAGCCGGAGATTGAAGCCAAAAAGTGTGCGGATGTTCCGCCGCAACTAACGCATGAAGAAGCGATGGGCATGCTCAGGGAGTTGTTCCAAGGCGAAAAAAATATAAATATGGGGACGGCCACGGCCGAAGACTCCGAAGCGTTGGCTCAAGACTTCTTGGGACCGGACTACCGCCCAATGAGCAATGGGAAGGGCTGGGTCAGTGCTGACGGGTTGCGCACCTACCGGTTTCCGGCATCCAAGGATTCGTCCTTTGCTTCGACCGGCATACAATCTAATTTCGAAGTCAAGGTTTCGCCGACTGCGAAGCCCTATGTGAACGGCCACCTGAATATATTGCCATGAAAATTGCGGTTAAATCGATTGACTCCATCGAAATTGAAGACTCTCTGGACCGCTACTGCCCTGTTGACGCAAGCAATTTCGGAACATGGATTCGCGTCGCGATTGGTCCAGCGGACAGACCAGGTGCCGATGATTTTCAGATACTTGTCTGTACGCCGACATGGCTCTCGTCATTTGTTGAAGGCGAGGCGTACCGCGCGGCTTGGGGACGGCACATGCTAATCGTGTCTGAGTACGACATCGCCACGATAAAGGCGTGTGTAGAGCGGCGAGTTGACCAGTGCAGCGGCGACGACTGGCAGGCTATCGCGCTGAAGATTAGCCGCTTCGCTGCGTGGGAGTTTGAAGACTATCAAATGTAAGCGATCGGAACACGGGTCCGACTTACTCAAAAAAGGCGCGAGCAATCGCGCCTTTCTTTGCAGCGGCGTTTGGCCGCTAGCGGTTGTCAGTGTGCAACGACGGCGGCTCTCGCGCCTGCTATCGTTCGCGACGCTATGGTCAGCCCACCACTCTCGCCTGAGCTACGACGCGAAATGTAAATCACACAACTGACGGATCCGTCGCGAAGACCCGGTTGTAATCCTGATCGACAAGCTCAAGCCGGAGATTGAAGCCAAAAAGTGCGCGGATGTTCCCCAGCAACTGGCATTTGAGGAGATGAGCGTTATTCTTAGGGATGCACAGCGCGGAGAAAAGAATTTTGGTCTGGGCTCGGCGACCCGCGCCGATGCCGAACTTTTAGGTGAGGCTTGGGTGGGTGCCGAGGCTAGGCAGTCTGAATCCGACGCAAATATACTTATAAGTAAAGACGGACTAAGACAGTACAGGTCGCCTTCGGAAAAGCCAAACAGCTCTCAGGCTACAACCGGCGTTCAAGCAAACTTCGAGTCACGAGACGTTCCAGGTGGAAAGTGGATTCGTAACGGTCATTTAGACATTCTTCCGTAGGGCAAAAGATGCGAGCAGAATTGAAGTCGATCACCTCAGCAGATGTTAATTTCGACACATACAATCCAGAGGATGAGGATTGCTTTTCCTTTCCGATCGAAATGGTGATTGGATATGAAGGCGGCCAGGGGGGGAATCTCTTCCAAATGATCGTCTGCACACCCGCTTGGATCAGTAGGGAAAATCAGGGGAAAGCGGCCGTAATAGGGACGGAGTTGCTAATCGTTTTTAGGTATGACTGGCCGGCGATCTTATCCGCGATCCAAGATCTCGTCAGTGGGTGTACCGCCGATGATTGGCCGACGCTCGCACAAAAACTGAGCCGCTTCGCGGATTGGGAATATTCAGACTACCGCCCGCACAACGGTTGAACGAAAAGCAAAAAAAGGCGCGAGCATGAACTGCACCCCAAAAACATGGGTTCGTGTCCAACTGTTGACGTGTAGTTCGGTATTCGCGCCACTTTTTATTGCTGCGGCGACCTGACGATAGTCCATTTCAGTGTGATTCGACATGGTCACCTGAACATACGCCCATAGGACGAACGATGCGTGCTGAACTGAAGTCGGTCGACTCCCCCGATGTCGACTTTGAAACGTACTGGCCGGAAGACGAAAACTGCTTTTCTTTCCCGATAACTCTACGAATCGGGACGGAAGGGGGCAACGCATCTGATCTTTTCCAGATGACGGTTTGTACGCCTGGCTGGCTAAGCAGGCAGAATGCCGGAAAGACGGCAGTGTTAGGCCAAAACCTGCTGATAGTCTTTGGCTACAACTGGGCAATGATCCACTCGTATCTTGAGAATCGAATTAATCGTCTCATGGCAGACGATTGGCCCGCACTTGCTCTTAAACTGAGCCGCTTCGCCAGTTGGGAATTTGAGAGTTAACAGAACTAAGTTTTCCTCTAGATGAAAGGAGGGCGCGATTGCTCGCGCCTTTTTTCTTTGGTGCGAGGGCGATGGTCGCGAATGGTTGTTGGTGTTTGGAACGGCCCCGACGAAAACCGGACACGAGGTAACGCTTAAAATTAAGGTAGTCTTCCGCCTATGTTTAAGCCCAGCTCTAACGTGGAACCCATTGAGGTTCTGACCCAGCCGGAACAGCGCCGGCGCCGCTCTGCCGAGGAGAAGCTCGCGATAGTGCGTGAGACCTTCGAGCCCGGAGCGAGCGTTTCCGGGGTAGCCCGTCGCCATCAGGTGAATGCGAACCAGGTGTTTGCCTGGCGTAAGCTGTATCGGGATGGAAGCCTGTCAGCCGTGAGTGCCGGCGAACAGGTTGCCAAATGACCGTTTACACAAAACTTTTTACACCCTCCGCAGTACGTTCGCACTGGCGCATCGAGAACAGCTGCACTGGGTGCTCGACATGGCCTTTGGCGAGGATCAGTGCCGTATCCGGGTCCAGAATGCGGCCCAGAACTTCGCGATCCTGCGCCGTATCGCCATGAATCTACTCACACGCGATACAAACACAAAGGTGGGGCTGAAAACACGCCGCCTCAAGGCCGGCGCCGGTGACGAATATCGCGCCAGCCTGCTGGGATTCTGAGCTTCATGCAGTCGCCCTGGAGGCGCTTCGCCATCCGGGTAGCCGTCGATGGAACTTGCTGAAGGAAAGGCGGCTGGGGTCCGGCAATGCCTGGACAGCCGCGCCGCTATAATCCGACACCATGTCCATCCGTTTCGATGCCGCCGACGCCCACTGGCGCGTCGCTCCCTTAGCCGGCTTTAGCGCCGCCCAGAAAGACTGGCTGACCCGTGGCGGTTCACTGACCGCGCATCTGCGGGCGCTCGGCGCGGTCGCGGTGCGCGTCACGCGCGAAGGCGTTGCCTTGCCATGGGCCGACGAGTACGCCGCGCTCGGCCTCGCGCCGCGCGCGCCGGTGTGGGTGCGGGAGGTGGTGTTGTCGGTCGACGGCGTGCCGTTCGTCGCGGCGCATAGCATTGCGCCGCTCGCCGCGAGCGTCGGCGTGTGGCAGGCCACGCGGCGCTTGCGCACCCGGCCGCTCGCGGAGTTGCTCTATAGCGATAGCAGCGTCGCGCGTTCGTCGCTGGTGAGCCGCAGGTTGACCGCGCGTCATCCGTTGTACCGGTTGGCGGCGCGTGAAGTCGCTGCCCGGCCGCCGCATGCGCTGGTCGCGCGCCGCTCGGTGTTCGAGCGCCACGGCGCGCCGCTGATGGTGACCGAATGCATGCTGCCCGCGCTGTGGGCGTATCTGGCCGCATTGTCCGGGTCCGCCGATGCGGGCGGGCGGTCCGCACCTGCGCCGCACGCGGCGCATCCGCGCGTGCGCGAACATGGCCGTCCGCTCGAGCACACCGCTTCGCGCGCGCATCCCGCAGCGCGTGTGTCCGACGAACGGAGCCGCTGATGCTGCAAGGCTTTCCTCCCGTCGTCGCAGCGGATACGCATACGCTGATTCTCGGCAGCTTTCCCGGCGAAGCGTCGCTAGCGGCGACGCAGTATTACGCGCATCCGCGCAACCAGTTCTGGCGGCTGCTCGGCATCGTACTCGAAGAACCGCTCGCCGGACTCGCGTATGAAGAGCGGCTGCGACGCGTGCTCGCGCACGGCATCGGCGTATGGGACGTGCTTGCCGCGTGCCATCGCGAGGGGAGTCTGGATGCGGCGATTCGCAACGCGCGACCGAACGATTTCGCCTCGCTGCGCGAGCACGCGCCGTTGTTGCGCAAGGTCTGTTTCAACGGCAAGACGGCGGGCCGCTTCGCGCCGGTGATCGGCGCAGCCGGCTACGCCACCCTCGTATTGCCTTCGTCGAGTCCGGCGAATGCTATGCTCTCGTTCGACCAAAAATTGCGTCTCTGGCGCGACATCCTTACATGACGAAATTGATCAAGCGCGCTTCCGCTGAAGCGCGTGCCTTCCGCAATCGGGACGCGGACGCCGCCGGCGGCAAACACCAGGCAGTGCGCAACAACAAAAAACGCGCGTTGCGCGACGACGATCTGAGCGACGCGCCGCAAATCGAAGCGCCGCGCAAGCCGCGTTTCGCGCCGGTCACATTCTCGGAAGAGGGCGGCGTGCGCTTCCTGCATTTCGGCACGGAATGGGTGCAAGGCGCGATGCGTCTGCGCAAGCCGGATCACATCGAACTCGAATACGCGCAGCAGATGATGGCTTGGCTGCTGTTCATCGAAACGCCCAGGCGCATCGTCCAACTGGGTCTCGGCGCCGCGGCGCTGACCAAATTCGCGTACCGCTTTCTGAAGCGCGCGAAGGTCGACGCGGTCGAGTTGAATCCCGCTGTCGTGGTGGCCGCGCGCACGATGTTCGAGCTGCCGCACGACGATGCGCGCCTGACCGTGCACGAAGCGGACGCATGGGACTTCGTCAATGACGGCGCCAATCACGGCACGATCGGCGCGCTGCAAATCGACGTCTACGATGCGACCGCGCGCGGTCCGGTGCTCGACAGCGCGGGCTTCTATCGTGCGGTGCGCGCGTGTCTGACCGACGCCGGCGTGGTGACGGTGAACCTGTTCGGCGACCATCCGAGCTTCGTGCGCAACATGAAGCGTCTGAACGAGGCCTTCGACGGCCGCGTGGTCGCGCTGCCGGAAGTGCATGACGGCAATCGCATCGCGATCGCGTTCTCGGGCCCGGCGCTCGAGGTGCCGTTCACGGCCCTGCAGGCGCGCGCCAGGCTGATCGAAGCGGAGCTTGGCTTGCCGGCGCGCAAGTGGATCAAGGGTCTGCAGGAATCGACCGGGCAGACGGGCGCCTCGTTCTCGATCTGATCGGCAGCGGCGGATCGTAGGATCGTAGTCCGCGCGTTGCGCCCACGCGACGGTCTTCGCCGCCATCATCCATCGCGCATTCAGCAACCGGCGCGCCGCCACTTGCCTCGCTCGCGGCGCGCCGGGCACCCGTCGCCCGAGCCCGCCGCCGCCGGCGCATCACAGCTTTCCATCCTCGCTGAAACTCCCGTCCCGCCGACCTTGAGGCCCCGTCCCGCCTCGGGTCGTCCCTGCTTGACCGCACCTTTGCGACTCCTATACTCTTTCGAGGCTTTCCGGGCGCCCGTGGCCATCCGCTATGGGTACCACCACCCGTCAAACACGGGCCAACATTTCAATAATAGGGAAGAGGAGACGTCATGGCTCACGACGCCGACGCGAACAAGGCCAGAAAGCATTGGCTCTGGTTGCTGCTGTTGCCCTGGATCGCGATGATCTGGGTGCCGTCATATAACAAGATCGAACCGCAGCTATTCGATTTTCCGTTCTTCTACTGGTATCAGCTCCTGTGGGTGCTGATCAGCGCGGTCATCACGGCGCTCGTGTACTTCAAGACCAGGACCCGTTCGACGGGCGGCTCGCAAGGGGGCGCACGATAATGAACGCCATTGCAACTTTCGTCTTCGTGCTGTTTTTCATCGGCGTCACGATTCTCGGCTTTGTCGCGGCTCACTGGCGGCGCGGCGACCTCGCCCATCTGGAAGAGTGGGGCCTCGGCGGACGGCGCTTCGGCACCATCGTCACGTGGTTCCTGCTGGGTGGCGATCTGTACACGGCCTACACCTTCATCGCGGTGCCCGCGCTGGTGTTCGGTGCGGGTGCAACCGGTTTCTTCGCGTTGCCGTACACGATCCTGATCTATCCGTTCGCGTTCGTCGTGTTCCCGAAACTGTGGAGTATCGCCAAACGTCAGGGCTACGTGACGTCGGCGGACTTCGTCTCGGCGCGCTACGGCAGCCGCATGCTCGCGCTGGCGGTCGCCGTCACCGGCATCGTCGCGACGATGCCGTACATCGCGCTGCAACTGGTCGGTATCGAAGTGGTGATCGGCGGGCTCGGCTTCGACACGCAGGGTTTCGTCGGCGATCTGCCGCTCATCATCGCGTTCGCGATCCTCGCGGCGTACACGTACACGTCGGGTCTGCGCGCGCCGGCCATGATCGCGGTGGTCAAGGACATCCTGATCTACGTCACGATCTTTGCCGCGATCATCGTGATTCCGCCGCAACTGGGCGGTTTCGGCCATATCTTCAGCGTGGTGCCGCCGGCCAAGCTGCTGCTCAAGGCGCCGGACGTGTCGAGCCTGAACGGCTACAGCGCGTACGCGACGCTCGCGGTAGGTTCGGCGCTCGCGTTGTTCCTGTATCCGCACTCCATCACCGCAGTGCTGTCGTCGAATTCGGGCAACACGATCCGCCGCAACATGGCGATGCTGCCGGCTTACTCGCTGGTGCTCGGCCTGCTCGCGCTGCTCGGCTTCATGGCGCTCGCCTCGGGCGTGAAGGACATGCCGGAATTCGCGCCGTACTTCAAGGCGTTCGGCCCGAACTTCGCGGTGCCGGCGCTGTTCCTGCACTTCTTCCCGTCGTGGTTCGTCGGCGTGGCGTTCGCGGCGATCGGCATCGGCGCGCTGGTGCCGGCGGCGATCATGTCGATCGCGGCAGCGAACCTGTACACGCGCAACATCCACAGGGAGTTCGTCAACCGCAACATGACGCACGACCAGGAGACCAATGTCGCGAAGCTGGTCTCGTTGATCGTCAAGGTCGGCGCGGTGGCGTTCATTCTCGGCCTGCCGCTCACGTACGCGATCCAGCTGCAACTGCTGGGCGGCATCTGGATCATCCAGACGCTGCCGGCGATCGTGCTGGGTCTGTACACGCGCGTGCTCGACTATCGCGGCCTGCTGGCCGGCTGGGCGGTCGGTATCGCAACCGGCACGTGGATGGCGATTTCGTTGAAGCTGGCAAGCTCGATCTTCACGATCCACCTGTTCGGCATGGCGATTCCGGGCTATGCGGCGGTGTGGTCGCTGGTCGTGAACCTGGTGGTGTCGGTGGTGGTGAGCCTGCTGGTGCGCGCGCTGGGCATGCAGCGCGCCGAAGACCGCACGCGTCCCGAAGATTATCTGGACGTGGTGGAAAGCTAAGCCCGCCGCTTTATCTCGTTCGGCAAGTTGTTCCGACGAGTTGAGCGCAACGCCCGCGGACGAAAGTTTGCGGGCGTTTGTCTTTTCGGGGCACTCCAGGGCACGATAGCGGAACCGTCCTTCAAAGCATTCGCCGGCCCCATGGCTTCTGCCGATTCCCATACCGCGATTCGCCGCCGCTCGGCCATTAGCCGAGCGCTGCGCACGATCACGTCCCCGTATTACCGCTATCGCCACGCAAAAGTGCTGCACAGTCTGCGCGTCGGCCTGGCGATGGTGGTGTCGATTCTCGCCACTACGGGAATCGATATTCCGCATGGCATCTGGTCGTCGGTGACGCTGCTGGTGGTGATCGGCGGATTGCAGCATCACGGCAATATCCGCAAGAAGGCGGCCGAGCGGGCGGCGGGGACGTTGCTCGGAGCGTCGATCGGGCTCTTGCTGATCGTGCAGCAGAATCTGCTCGGCTCGCTGCCGCTCACGTACCTGTTGATGTCGATTTTCGCGGCGATCTGCGCATGGTTCGCGATCGGTTCGTCCGGCTATATCGGACTGTTGACGGCGATCACGATGTGCATCGTGGCGGGCCATGGCGACAACCTGATCGACGTCGGCCTGTGGCGCACGCTGAACGTGCTGATCGGCATTGTGATCGCATTGGCGTTTTCGTTCGCGCTGCCGCTGCATGCGACATATTCGTGGCGCTACGGGCTCGCCACCAATCTGCGCGAGTGCGCGCACATCTACACGCGCTTGCTTGAAGGCGCCACGATCAGCGAGGAAGAGCAGGTCAAGCGCTTTCTGCAAATCAACCGGCGGCTGGTGCAGTTGCGTTCGTTGATGCCTTCGGTGGCGAAGGAGGTCGACGTGCCGCAGGCGAGGCTCGAAGAGATCCAGCGGCTGCATCGCTCGGTGCTCAGTTCGCTGGAATTGCTCGCGACCGGTCCGCTGATGCACGCCGATGCCGTGGCGCGTGCCGCGTATGCCGAGCAATGCGGCGCCGAGGTGCGCGCCGTGCGGACGATTCTGCTGGCGATGGCGCGCGGCTTGCGCTTTGGCCGCGCGACGCGCCCCGGCATTCCGGCCGCGTCGCCGCTCGCACAGACGCACGGCGACGCGGCGCTCGGGCTGCCGCCCGATTTGCAGGGGCCGTACTGGCTCGGGCAGCGGCTCGCTGAGCAGGTGGACCGGCTGCGCGCGTTATTGCTGGAAACCGAGCCGAACTGGAATATCGAGCGGCATCCGCGGACGTTGTTGAAAGCTTAAGTTGCCGGCGTAGGATGCCGAGCGCTCAAACCTGCGGCGGCAGCGTCACCATCCACATCAAACCGAAGCGGTCCACCGCCATCCCGAAACCCGTGCTCCAAAACGTTGCGCCCCACGGCATCAGCACCTGACCGCCGTCGGCGAGCGCATTGAAATACTTCTGGGCGGATGCCGCGTCCTCGACGGTCAGCGACAGGCTGAAGCCGCTCATGGGTTTCGCATCGGGATCGCAATGGCCGTCCGACGCCATCCACTGGGTCGAGCCCAGCTTGATGTTGGCGTGCATGATCTTGTCTTCCAGACCGGGGCGCGGCTGGTTCTGCGGGTCGGGCGGCGCGTCCTTGAAGCGCATCATGAACGTCACTTCCGCGCCGAGATGCTTGCCGTAATAGGTGAGCGCTTCTTCGCAGCGGCCGTTGAAAAATACATAGGGCTGGACTTGCATGATCGTCTCCGGTGAATGTGAATCAGCGGCGCCGCGCTTCTCGCCGGACGGCGAGCGAGCGGGCATGCAGACGATTGTAGTCGCCCGTTGCGGGGGCAATTGTGACTTTATGTCGTAGGAAGCGGAGTTCCGTGGCGTGTGCCGAAAGTCATTCTGTAAACGGCATGCGGCCCTGAACCGCAAGGCTCAGGGCCGCATGTTTCGAGCGCCTGAAGCGAGTCTTAACGTAGCGCTTCGATCAGCTTTTCCAGCTTCACGGCGTCAGCCGCGAACGCGCGGATGCCTTCCGCGAGCTTTTCGGTCGCCATGGCTTCGTCGTTGACGAGGAAACGGAACGACGATTCGTCGACCGGCACGCGTTCGATGTCCGCGCCCTTGGCGAGGTCCGCCGACAGCTTGCGCTCCACCTTCTCGGTGCTCTCGTGCAGCTTTTGCAGCAGGTCGGGGCTGATGGTCAGCAGATCGCAGCCGGCCAGTTCCAGAATCTGGCTCGGGGTGCGGAAGCTCGCGCCCATCACCTCGGTCTTGTAGCCGAACTTCTTGTAGTACGCGTAAATGCGGCGCACCGATTTCACGCCCGGATCGTTGGCGCCGCCGTCTTTCGCTTCGTCCCATGCGCTGCCGGCGTTCTTCTTGTACCAGTCGTAGATACGGCCGACGAACGGCGAGATCAGTTGCGCGCCGGCTTCGGCACAGGCGGCGGCTTGCGCGAGCGAGAACAGCAGCGTCATGTTGCAGCGGATGCCTTCCTTCTGCAGCACTTCGGCCGCGCGGATGCCTTCCCACGTGGAAGCCAGTTTGATCAGCACGCGTTCGCGCTCGATGCCGTGGTCCTTGTACAGCGCGATCAGTTCACGGCCCTTGGCGATCGAGCCCTCGACGTCGAACGACAGGCGCGCGTCCACTTCGGTCGACACGCGGCCCGGAATGATCTTGAGGATTTCGGTGCCGAACGCGATCAGCAACTGGTCGATGATCGCGCCGACCGGCTTCGACGCGTGGTCTTTCACGGTCTTTTCGAGCAGCGGCCGGTAGTCGTCTTTCTGCACCGCCTTCAGAATCAGCGACGGATTGGTGGTCGCGTCCCGCGGCTTGTATTGCGCAAGCTGCTGGAAGTCGCCGGTATCGGCGACGACGGTGGTGTATTGCTTGAGTTGGTCGAGTGCGGTTGTCATGTTCGAGCCTTCAGGGCGCCTGTGCGCCGTGGTTCAGGAGAAATGAGGTCGCCACCGGACAAAAAACAAACCGGTTCCGGTGGCCGCGGGTCACGCTGCGGCGTTCGCCCGCCATGTTGCCGGGAAACGCCGCCGGATGCTTCTATTCTATGGCGGATCGCCTGATGCGGTGTTGACACTTGCCGCGGGCGATCTCTTCACCTCGATTTTAAGCGCTGATTTTTTCCGCCGACGGGTTGGTCCGGATTCGTCTGGCGAACGGGCGTTGACGGGTCGTCGGTTCCTCGTCGATTCAGCCGCCCGCATTGGCCGTCGAGCCGTCTGGAAAGCCGTCAGCCGCGCCGCGCGTTCAGCACGAGCTGCGTCAGCACGCCCGCCACCAGCCCCCAGAACGCCGAGCCGATCGACAGCAGCGTGAGGCCGGACGCGGTCACCATGAACGTGACCAGCGCCGCTTCGCGCCGCTTCGCGCTGCTTCACTTCCTGCATTGCGTTGGTGAGGCCGCTCATGATCGAGCCGAACAGGGCCAGCGCGGCGACGGAGACCACCAGCGCCTTCGGAAAGGCCGCGAACAGGGCGGCGATAGCCGCGCCGAAAATCCCCGCGATCAGATAGAAGACGCCGCACCAGACCGCGGCCATATAACGCTTGTCGCGGTTTTCGTGCGCTTCGGGGCCGGTGCAGATCGCCGCGGTGATCGCCGCAAGATTGATGCCGTGCGAACCGAACGGCGCGAGCAGCAGCGAGACGATGCCGGTGGTCGAAATCAGCGGCGCGGAGGGCGTGGTGTAGCCATCCGCGCGCAGCACGGCGATGCCGGGCACATTTTGCGACGCCATCGCCACGACGAAGAGCGGAATCCCGATGCTGATGCCGGCCGCCATCGAGAACGCCGGCATCGTGAATACCGGGTGCGCCAGCGCGACGTGAAAGCGGCTGAAATCGAGCAGCCCGAGAACGCCGGCGGCAACCGTGCCGACAATCAGCGTCGACATGATCGCGTAGCGCGGCACGAGGCGTTTGACGATCAGGTACGTGAAGAACATGGTCAGCACGAGCGCGGTCTGGAATTGCGCGGCGCGGAAAATCTCGATGCCGATCTCGAACAGAATGCCCGCCAGCAGCGCGGAGGCGATGCCCGCCGGGATCTTCTTCATCAGCGTATCGAACCAGCCGGTCAAGCCGGCAAGGGTCAGCAAAATCGCGCAGACGATGAACGCGCCGATCGCCTGGGCATACGCCACATGCGGCAGCGACGACACCAGCAGCGCCGCGCCCGGCGTCGACCACGCGATGACGATCGGCGTTCGAAAGCGCAACGAGAGGCCGATCGTGCCAACGGCCATGCCGATCGACAATGCCCAGATCCACGAGGAAATCTGCGCGTCGGTGAGATGCGCGGCCTGTCCCGCCTGGAAAATCAGCACGAGCGAACTCGTGTAGCCCGTCATCATCGCGACGAAGCCTGCGACGAGGGCGGACAGCGAGGTGTCGGCGAACGGGTTGAAGCGCCCGGGCGGCGTCGCGGCAGGGGACAAATTGGGCGATGAAGACGGACTCATGCAGATGCTTTCTTATCGGCGAGGGATAGCGTGACCTGATTATTTGCTCAGCATGCGCATCGCGGTTTCGAGGCCGGCGAGCGTGAGCGGATACATGCGGTGACCGAGGACTTCGCGGATCGCGCTGACGGACTGCCGGTACGTCCACAAGCCTTCCGGCTCCGGGTTGAGCCACGCGTGATGCGGGAAATGATCCGCGAGGCGGCGCAGCCACACCGCGCCGGCTTCGGCGTTGTTGTACTCCACCGAGCCGCCCGGCTGCAGCACTTCGTAGGGGCTCATGGTCGCGTCGCCGACGAAGATCAGCTTGTAGTCGGGCGTGAACTTGTGCAGCACGTCCCACGTCGGCATGCGCTCGGCGTGGCGGCGGCGGTTGTTCTTCCACAGGAAGTCGTACACGCAGTTGTGGAAGTAGTAGAACTCGAGGTGCTTGAACTCGGCCTTCGCGGCGGAGAAAAGCTCTTCGGTGCGCTTGATGTGATCGTCCATCGAGCCGCCCACGTCGAGCAGCATCAGCACCTTCACCTTGTTGTGCCGCTCGGGCACCATCTTCAGATCGAGCCAGCCGGCGTTCGCGGCCGTGCTGCGGATCGTGTCGGGCAGGTCGAGTTCCTCGGCGGCGCCTTCGCGGGCGAAACGGCGCAAGCGGCGCAGCGCGATCTTGATGTTGCGCGTGCCGATTTCGACCTGATCGTCGTAATCGCGATACGCGCGCGCTTCCCACACCTTGACGGCTGTGCGATTGCCCGCCGCGTCGCCGCCGATGCGCACGCCTTCGGGGTTGTACCCGCCGTTGCCGAACGGCGACGTGCCGCCCGTGCCGATCCATTTGCTGCCGCCTTCGTGGCGCTCTTTCTGCTCGTCGAACAGTTGCTTGAGACGCTCCATCAGCTTGTCGAGGCCGCCCATCGCCTCGATCTGCGCTTTTTCTTCGGGCGACAGATCGCGTTGCAGCTTCTTTTTCAGCCAGTCGAGCGGGACGTCGAAGGCGAGTTCCGAGGCCTGCGCGACGCCGTTGAAATACGCGCCGAACGCCTGGTCGAACTTGTCGAAATACTGCTCGTCCTTGACGAGGGTGATGCGCGCGAGATAGTAGAACTCGTCGAGCGACGGCGCGATCACGTTGGCTTTGAGCGCCTCGAGCAGCGTCAGATATTCCTTCACCGACACCGGCAGTTTGGCGGCGCGCAGCGAGTAGAAAAAGTCGATCAGCATGCTGGGTCCTCTGCGGCGGCTGCTGCGTATGAGTGCTATGGCGCGATGCGCTCTTCAACGCGGCGTTGGCGCTCAATCAACGGTGGTTCAACGATTGTTGCGGTTCATGAAGATCAGCCGCTCGAACAGGCTCACGTCCTGCTCGTTCTTCAGCAGCGCGCCGTGCAGCGGCGGGATGATCTGCTTCTGGTCGGACGAGCGCAGCGCTTCGGGCGGAATGTCCTCGGCGAGCAGCAGCTTGAGCCAGTCGAGCAGTTCCGAGGTGGACGGCTTCTTCTTCAGCCCCGAGACGTTGCGCAACTCGAAAAAGCTCTGCATGGCGGCGGCAAGCAGTTCCTTCTTGATGCCGGGGTAGTGCACCTCGACGATCTGCTGCATCGTCGCGGGATCGGGGAACTTGATGTAGTGGAAAAAGCAGCGGCGCAGGAACGCATCGGGCAGTTCCTTCTCGTTGTTCGACGTGATGATCACGAGCGGGCGCTGTTTCGCGCGGATCAGCTCGCGGGTCTCGTACACGTAGAACTCCATGCGGTCGAGTTCGCGCAGCAGGTCGTTCGGGAATTCGATGTCGGCCTTGTCCACCTCGTCGATCAGCAGCACCGTTTGCTGCTCCGACTCGAACGCCTGCCACAGCACGCCCTTGACGATGTAGTTGGCGATGTCCTTGACACGCTCGTCGCCGAGTTGCGAATCGCGCAGGCGCGACACCGCATCGTACTCGTACAGGCCTTGCTGGGCCTTGGTGGTGGACTTGATATGCCATTGCAGGAGCGGCATGCCGAGCGCGGCGGCGACCTCCTCGGCGAGCATGGTTTTGCCCGTGCCGGGTTCGCCCTTGATCAGCAACGGGCGTTTGAGCGTCATCGCGGCGTTGACCGCGAGCTTGAGGTCGTCGGTTGCGACGTACTGCGATGAGCCTTCGAAACGCATGGCGAGATGCTCTTTTCGGGGAAAAAACCCAGTATAAGTCAGAAGGCCTGTTGGCCTGAAACCGGCTCGCGTATGGTGGCAGCCGCGGTGCCGCACGGCGATGCGGGCGTGTAGGCGGCGCTCGCGAGCGGCCGGACGTGAGCCCGGAGCGCCCCGTGGGCGGGTGGTCCGGGCATCGCGGGCAAGGCCGGCGGCAGCCGATGGTTGGCGCGAAGCCATGCAAAGCCGATGGGCGCCGGGCTCGAACCAGGCACGAGTCCCGCGCGGCGAGCAAAACGGCGCTAGGCGGGGCTTTGCGGCGGCCGGACCCGCCGCGGCCCCGCGCGGTGGACGTTCGGCGCGGCGTCGCGGTACAATTAGCCCGATTTTTTTGGCCTGCGTGGCTACCCTATAAGAAGAACGGCGCGGGCCGTTGCCTTTTTGGGCGCCCGTTTCCCCTCAAGCCAGGTTACATGCTATGAATAAATTCGTCGGCAAACACGTCGTGATCGCAGCGCTGTCGGTGCTCGCGGGCTATGCGGCCAGTGCGCAGGCAGCGGATGTCGTGGGCAACGCGAAGGCGGGCCAAGGCAAGGTCGCGATGTGTATTGGCTGCCACGGCATCCCTGAATACCGCACGGCTTACCCCGAGGTCTACCGCGTGCCCATGCTCGGCGGCCAGAATCAGGCGTACCTCGAAAACGCGCTGCACGGCTACAAGAAGGGCGACCGCCACTTCGAAACGATGCGCGCGATCACCGCGTCGCTGTCGGATCAGGACATTGCCGATATCGCGGCCTACTACGCGGCGCAAAATTCCTCTTCGAAGAGCAATCCCGACAAGTGATCGGCGTCGGTCATCCGTCCAGTCACTCGGTTATTTATATTCGCGGGATAGGAGAATTCATGAATAAGCCCCAACAGGCACTCCACACGGTGTTCAAGGCTGCATGCGCGTCGGCGGCATTGATCGGTCTGGTTGCAGCGAACGTCGCGCACGCCGCTGACGCAGGCAACGGCAAGGTGCTGTCCGAAAGCCACAACTGCGCGGCTTGCCACGGCGTCAACCTGAACAAGCCGGTGAGCCCGGAATATCCGAAGCTCGCCGGTCAGCACGCCGACTACGTCTACTGGGCACTGCGTCAATACCAGATGGGCAACGGCAACCCGCACCTCGGCCGCAACAACGCGATCATGCAGGCGCAGGTGCAAAGTCTTTCGCTGGGCGACCTGAAGGACATCGCGGCCTACGTCGAATCGCTGAACGGCGATCTGGTGCAGAAGAAGTAACGGCGCCGCGCTGCTTGCGCGTTGTTTTCGCGTTGCTTCCGGATTGAACGACACCCCGCTTTTGCGGGGTGTCGTGCTTTGGGGCTTGTGATTTGCGGGCTGGCTTCAGTCGCGTGTGGCGCGCTGCTCGATGCGCTGCAGATACGCGTCGGTGTCCGGCGGCGTGCCGGTGCGCTGCGCTTCCCAGATGGTTTCGCCGAGGCAATCCATGATCGCGTGCTGCGCGTCGTGCGTCGAACCGAGGCGTGCGGCAAGCCGCTCGTGCGCCGCGCGGATGCCCGGCGGCTGGTCGATCGACAACTGCTCGGTGATCGCCAGATGCATCGACAGATGCAGGAACGGATTGGTCTGGCCGCGTTCGGGCGAGTAGTCCTGAGCTTGTGCGGCTTCGCTGTCGGTCAGTTCGGTGTGATATTCGGGATGTTCGACGATCCAGTCGGCGGCGATCGCTTCAAGCGGCGTCAGAATCTCGCCTTGACGCTGCTTGCGCCAGGTGTCGGTGAAAAAGAGGCGGACTTCGTCGCGGCTGGGATTGAACATCGTGGGACCGGTGCGGTTGGTTTGACGCGAGCGAGGCGCGTGAGGCTCGCGACGCGTATAAAGCGGGCGTGCAGGGCGTCATTTTACGCCGCGACTGGGCGGCCTGCTGGCGACGCCCGGCGCCTAAGCATTCCCGCGCTCAGAGATCCGGCGGTGGCGTCTTCGGCCGGAATTCGCAAAGCGGCTCGATCACGCAATGCCAGCACTCGGGCCGGCGCGCCTTGCATACGTAGCGGCCGTGCAGGATCAGCCAGTGGTGCGCATCCTGCTTGAACTCGGCGGGCGTGAACTTCTCCAGCGCCGCTTCCACCGCGCGCACGTCCTTGCCGGGCGCGAGCCCGGTTCGATTGGCAACCCGAAAGATGTGCGTATCGACGGCCATGGTCGGATGACCGAACGCCGTGTTCAGTATCACGTTGGCCGTCTTGCGGCCGACCCCCGGCAGGCTTTCGAGCGCTTCACGATCTTCCGGCACCGCGCCGCCGTACTTATCGAGCAGGATGCGGCAGGTCGCCATGACGTTCTTTGCCTTGGTCCGATAAAGACCGATGGTCTTGATATAGTCGGCCACGCCTTCCTCGCCGAGATCGAGAATCTTCTGTGGCGTGTTCGCGACCGGGAACATCTTGCGCATCGCCTTGTTGACCGACACGTCGGTGGCCTGCGCCGACAGCAGCACGGCGATCAGCAATTCGAACGGTGTGGTGTACTCGAGTTCAGTTGTGGGATGGGGATTGAGACTCTGAAACGTCTCGTAGATGGCGCGGCGTTTGTTCGCGTTCATGCGGAGCGGGGCAGGTGCGTGCGGTTGAGGTTAGCGCTTCGTGGAAGGCGTGTCGCTGTCGCCCGCGGCAAGTCCGAGACGGCGGCGGCGTGCTTCGGCGGCGTCGATCTGCGCCTGCACGTCGGCGCTGACGCGTTCGATGTTCTGCGGGCCCTGGCCTTTGGCGGCCAGCTCTTCCTTCTTCTTGCGCGCGCGTTCAAGCGCGGCCTGGACGATCGCGCGTTTTTTCGCTTCGGCGTCGTCCACGGCGGGCGCGGTGGGTGTTTCGGCGGCGCCGGCTTCCGTCGCTTGAGCGATGGCGCCGCTGCCGGCTCGCCGCGCCGCAGCACGTGCTTCGGCCGCTTCGCGTTCGCGGGCAAGGCGGGCTTCGCGACGGTTGTGGCGCTCGCGCGCGGCGTCGGCCTGCGCCTGGCTCCACGCGTCCCAGCCGGTTGCCTCACCGCTGACCGGCGGCATCGAAATGCAGTCGACGGGGCAAGGCGGCACACACAGGTCGCAACCGGTGCAGAGTTCGGCGATCACCGTATGCATCTGTTTCGGTGCGCCAACTATCGCATCCACCGGACAGGCCTGCATGCACAGCGTGCAGCCGATGCAAACCTGTTCGTCGATAACCGCCAACGGGCGCGGCCGCTCGACGCCGTTGGCGGAATTGAGCGGAATCACCGGCTTGCCGAGCAGCGCGGCCAGGCGCGCGATGCCCTCGGCGCCGCCAGGAGGACACTGGTTGTAATTGGCCTCGCCGCTCGCGACGGCTTCGGCATAAGGGCGGCACGCGGGGTAGCCGCACTTCGTGCATTGCGTCTGGGGTAGCAGATCTTCGATGCGATCTGCGAGTGTTTTGATCTCTGTCACGGTCACGACGTTGGGGCTTGCCTTGCGGCCGCACAGCTTGAACTAAATAGCACATTATCGCCGATTTCCCCAATTGCCATCCGCAATCGATGTGCCATAATCGAGGCGCTTTTTCGAAAGACCGCACGAGGGTGTCCCCCAACCATGGCGCGCCCGTTCAACGCTGTCGGTGCAAGGCCCGAGGAGAGGCCGGCGGCGCGATCCGGATAACGCGGCTCACGAAGACGATGCCACCATGAATCAGCCGAAAATCAAAAGAGATCCTGAAGGCACGCGGCGCCGCATTCTGCTTGCGGCGGCCGAAGAGTTTGCAAATGGTGGGTTGTTCGGCGCACGCGTCGATCAGATCGCCCGCCGCGCGGAAACGAATGAACGCATGCTCTACTACTACTTCGGTAGCAAGGAGCAGCTATTCACTGCCGTACTCGAGCACGCGTTCAGCGCGCTCAATGAAGCGGAGCGAACGCTCGAACTGAACGGCGTGGCGCCCGTCGAGGCCGTCACACGTCTCGCGCATTTCGTTTGGGATTACTACCGGGATCATCCCGAGTTGCTGCGTCTCGTGAACAACGAGAATCTGCACGAGGCGCGCTATATGCAGAAGTCGACGCGCATCCGCGAAATGATCTCGCCGATCGTCGCCACGCTTGGCGGCATTCTCGAGCGAGGCCAACGCGCGGGGCTGTTTCGCACGAACGTCGATCCGCTGCGTTTTTACGTGACGCTGTCAGGCATGGGCTACTACATCGTGTCGAACCGCTTCACGCTCGAGGCAACGCTCGGCCGCGATTTCAGCAGCGCGAGCGAACGCAGCGAAGTCGTGCAGATGAACACTGAGTTGCTGCTCGCGTATCTGTTGAGAAAATAGGCCGCGGCGCGATTGCGTCCAGGCGCGCTAAAAGCATCGGAAAGCAAGCTTCAGAAACGACAACGGCCTCCGCGGAAGAGGCCGTTGTTTTCGCCTATGCCCGCGAGGCTCAGGCTTCGACTTTTTCCTTCGCTACCTTGGGCGCCTTGTTGTGCTCGAGGATGAAGTCGCGCAACTGCGGATAGACGATGGTGCGCCAGCGGCGGCCCGAGAAAATGCCGTAGTGTCCGCATTTTTCCGCGGTGAAGTGCTGCTTGTTCTTCTCCGGAATACCGGTGCACAGGTGGTGCGCGGCATAGGTCTGACCGTCGCCGGAAATGTCGTCCAGCTCGCCTTCGATCGTGAAGAGCGCGGTCTTCGTGATGTCTTGCGGACGCACCCGTTCGCCCGCCACATCCCACGTGCCCTCGGCAAGACGGAATTCCTGGAACACCACGCGGATCGTGTCGAGGTAATAGTCCGCGTCCATGTCGAGCACGGCGTTGTATTCGTCGTAGAAGCGGCGATGCGCTTCCGCGTCGTCCTCGTCGCCACGCAAGAGGCTCTGGTAGAAGTCCCAATGCGAAGCCGCATGACGTTCCGGATTCATCGCGACGAAACCGGTGTGCTGCAGGAAGCCCGGGTAAACCTTGCGTCCCACGCCAGGATAGTTCGGCGGCACCGTGAAGATCACGTTGTTCTCGAACCATTCGTACGAGTGCTGCGTGGCGAGCGAATTGACCGAGGTCGGGCTCTTGCGCGCGTCGATCGGGCCGCCCATCATCGTCATGGTGCGCGGCGTGTCCTCACCGCGGCTCGCGAGCAGTGAAATGGCGGCGAGCACCGGCACGGTAGGCTGGCACACCGAGATCACGTGCAGATTCTTCGCGCCGATGTGACGGATGAATTCCTCGATATAGGCGACGTAGTCGTCCAGATGAAACTCGCCGGCTTCGAGCGGCACCATGCGGGCGTCGATCCAGTCGGTCAGGTAGACCTTGTGGTCTTGCAGCAATGTGCACACGGTATCGCGCAGCAGCGTGGCGTGGTGCCCGGACAACGGCGCGCACACCAGCACGACCGGCTCGTCCTTCAACTGGGTGACCGCGTCGCTGTCGTCCGCGAAACGCTTGAAGCGCATCAGGCGGCAAAACGGCTTCTCGATGATTGTCTGTTCGATGATCGGGATGTTATGCCCGTCTTTGACGATCTGATGGAGGTTGAACTCCGGCTTTTCATAGTCTTTGCCGAGCCGGTAGAGCAGCTCGTAACCGGCCGAGAGGCGCGTGGCGCCAGGCACGTAGGCCAACGGGCTGGCCGGATTCGCGAACGATTTCGACGCAGCCTGAGCCCAGGCGGTAAGGGGGCTCAACATCGCCCGCTGGAATTCGTGCAATTGATAGAGCATGGGTGCTCCGGTTTCTAAGCGGTTCGCATGGGGCTTCGCAAACACGCGTGTGGCGTTGCGGCAGGCCATATTGGTTGTAGGCACTTTGTTTTTCGGCCGACAGTCTGTTTGATCATATCGAACAAAGCGTACTTGTGCAATGCAGCAATTTTCGTGCGGGTCACCCGCAAGCTGTCATTAAATCATGCTACTGGCGATGCTGCTGCGCCGCTATCGGGGCTTGCCGCAGCCTCAAGTTTCGTCCGGCCCGCGCCGTCATGGGACGGCTGCCCGATAGCTCGCGCCATCTCCTGTTCGTGCTTCATCAGGTTCAGGCCGGTGTGCACCAGCGCCACGTGCGAAAACGCCTGCGGGAAGTTGCCCACCAGCCGCCCGGCGATCGGATCGTACTCTTCCGCCAGCAAGCCGACGTCGTTACACAACGCGAGCAGCCGTTCGTACATGGCGACGGCCTCACCCACGCGGCCTTGTAACGCGAGGTTGTCCACCATCCAGAACGAGCACGCGAGAAACGTGCCTTCTCCGGGGGGCAGGCCGTCGTCGTATTCGGTGGTACGGTAGCGCATCACGAAGCCGTCGCGCATCAGATCGCGTTCGATCGCCGCCACCGTGCCTTTGATGCGCGGATCGTGCGGCGGCAGGAAACCCAGCAGCGGCATCAGCAGCACGCTCGCATCGAGCTGGTCGCTGTCGTAGTACTGTGAGAACGCATTGAGCGCGGGATTCCATGCCTTTTCGCAGACTTGCGCGTGGATTTTCGCGCGGATGGCGCGCCATTCGTCGAGCGGGCCGTCGAGCTTGAACATGTCGGCCGACTGGATCGCGCGGTCGAAGGCGACCCACGCCATCACCTTCGAGAAGGTGAAATGCTGACGGCCGCCGCGCGTTTCCCAGATGCCCTCGTCCGGCTCTTCCCAGATCGTCTCCAGGTGGCGCAGCAGCGCGCGCTGCACGTTCCACGCGGTGTCGTCCGCCTGCAGGCCGCCGACGCGCGCGAGATGCAGCGCGTTCATCACTTCGCCGTAGACGTCGAGCTGGCGCTGGCCGACCGCGTTGTTGCCGACCCGCACCGGCTTCGCGCCCTGATAGCCGGGCAGCCAGTCGATTTCGAACTCGGGCAGGCGCCGTTCGCCGGCGAGCCCGTACATGATCTGCAACTGGTCCGGCGCGCCGGCCATCACGCGGCCGAGCCAGCTGCGCCATGCGCGTGCCTCGTCGTAGTAGCCGCCGCGCATCATCGCGAGCAGCGTGATGGTGGCGTCGCGCAGCCAGCAGTAGCGGTAATCCCAGTTGCGCATGCCGCCGAGCTGTTCCGGCAGCGAGGTGGTGGGCGCCGCGACGATGCCGCCGGTCGGCTCGTACGCCAGCGCCTTCAGCGTGATCAGCGAACGGCGGATCGGCCCGGCCCATCTGCCTTCGATGGTGCAGCGCGCCGACCACTCGAGCCAGTGATTCTCGGTGCGCGCCAGCGACGAATGCGGATCGCGGGCCGGCGGAATGCGCAGATGCGAGGCCGCATACGCCAGCGAAAACGGCACGCGCTCGCCTTCGCCGACCGTGAATTCGGCGAGGGTTTTCATGTTCTCGCCGCGCAAGTCCACCGGCGTGCGCAGCACGGCGGTGTCCGGACCGGCGATCGCCTTGATGCCGCTGTCGTGCTTCAGACGGTCGACCCACGGAATCGAAAACCCGTAGTCGAAACGCAGCACCAGTTCCATCTTCATACGGACCGTGCCGCGTTTGCCGACGACGATGCGCACCATTTCCGACCAGCCGTTGCCCGGCGGCATGAAGTCGATCAGCGTGACCGCGCCCTCGGGCGTTTCGAAATCGGTCTCGAGGACCAGGGTTTCTCCGCGATAGCGGCGCGTGACCGTGGGCGGTGTGTCCGAAACGGGGCAGATCTGCCAGCGGCCGTTGTCGGGCGTGCCGAGCAGGGCGGCGAAGCAGGCGCCGGAATCGAAGCGCGGCCAGCAGAGCCAGTCGACGGAACCTTCGCGGGAGACGAGCGCGGCGGTATGGCCGTCGCCGATGAGCGCATAGTCTTCAATAGGTGCGGGCATGGAGGGCGTGTCCGTAATGCGCGCGCGATGGACGCGCGCTCGAGGTCGTTGTCAGGTCATTGTGGTGTCGGACCCGCGTCATGCGTGTTGGGTTCAGTACGCAATGCGGCAAAACGCGGGTTGGTAAACTGTCAAATCCGTGCCTACAATCTGATTTCAAACCGGGTGCGCGGGAGCTTGCAAAGCGCTCATCGTCCTGGCTCATGGCGCGTGCAACACCGTTTCCGAGGACCAAAGCTATGCTGAATCCGTCGAAATCCGATTGCATCACAATTCTCTCGGCCGCCAGCGAGCTTGCCGACGATTCCATGTTGCCGCTCGATCCCAGCCGCCTAGGCCTGAGCCGCAACGGCATGCTGACCGCCGCCGCCTTTCTGACCGAGCGGGCCTGCTTCCGGCGCTATCAGGAAGGTGACGGCCATTATGCCGTCGGCGCGCTGTCGTTGCAGGGGCGTTTGCGGCTCGAACAGTTGTCGAACGGCTGAACACCGGCTGAACACCGGTTGAGCCCCGGCTGGCTCGTCGGTCGAGCGGGCGGCGCACAGTGCGGGTTCGCCGCGCGGAAAGTTGCGCTGGTATCGCGCGCTGATGGCGCTACACACGCCGCTTCGCCGTCGCGTCTTGTTGCCTGGTTTTACCTTAAGCTTTGCCGCCCTCAGTCGCCATCACCCACCCACGCCATTACCGCCGCGCGTGCGCTTGCGCATGTCATTCATGACCGTCATACGAGACGGTGCCGGGCGGGCACCGCCGCCCGGTTTAGCGTCCATCGCCGCCTTGCCTTGAACCGCTGAGCGTGGTGACCGGCCGCCGCCGCTCAGAAGTGCGACGACCCCACGCCGAAAATCCCAATGATCCCGATGATGATCAGGTAAAGCGCGACGATGTAGTTCAACAGCCGCGGCATGACGAGAATCAGAATACCGGCGATCAACGAAACGAGCGGGCCCAGGCTGAGTGTGACGTTCATGAAGACTCCCTTGTGTGAGACGCGTGAGATGCGTGAGACGCGTGAAACGCGGTTGAAAAAACACCCCGCCAGGCGGGACAATTGCTGCACATGCAACGGAGTGCCGCGCAGCCGAATGCCGGTGGCCGGATTCGCAGCATGATCCGGCGCAACGCTTTTATACTTGCCTCGATAAAAACAACGCTCGACTGTACGCGCGGCAGGCCAGAGACACCATTACAACCGAATCAACCGAATAACCGATGTCCAGGAGGTCGTATGCTTCGTCGTCACCGGGCCGCTGCGCGTGCCGTTGCCAGTTCTCATCCGCCTCGTGCTGCCGAGTCCGCTTCATGGCGTTCGGGGCGGCCCGCTCCTCGCTTGTCCGTCCGCTCGATCATAAAAGGTTTCGTGCTCATGGTCTCGATTGTTGCATCGCATGCGTTTGCGCAAGATTCCGGCCCGTCTCCCGCAGACGGCGTCTACGACATGCTGGTCGGCACGTATACCGGCGGCAAGAGCGAGGGCCTATATGTCTATCGCTTCGACACGAAGACGGGCGAGGCGACTCGCGTCTCGGTCGCGCAGACGGTCAACCCGTCTTACCTGGTGGTGAGCCGCGATCGCCGCTTCGTCTACGCGGTTAACGAATTGCCCGGCGATAACGGCCCGGCCACGCAGCGCGGCGGCATCAGCGCGTTTCGCTTCGACGCCGCGAGCGGCCAGCTGACGTTCCTCAACAAGGTCTCGGCGGACGGCAACGACCCGTGTTACCTGAGCCTGTCGCCGGACGGCAAGTATTTGCTGAGCGCGAACTACTCGGTGGCGGCCGACCCCGGCGGCAGCTTCGCGGTGTTCCCGTTGCAGGCCGACGGCCAGGTCGGCGCGTCCGTGCTCACGGTGCACCACGAGGGCGGCGGTCCGGTGAAGGGACGCCAGGACAACTCGCATGTTCACTCCACCGTATTCTCGCCGGACGGCCGCTATCTGTTCGCGCAAGACCTGGGCGCGGACAAGCTGTACTCCTACCGCTACACGCCGGACGGCAGCCGCGGCCTGCTCGGCCCGACCGACCGGCGCTACACGCAGGAGAAGGCGGGCACGGGTCCGCGTCACCTGGTGTTCGGCGCCAACGGCAAGCATGCGTATCTGACGAGCGAGCTGGCTGCCACGGTCAGCGTCTTCAACTATGACGACGGCAAGCTCACGCAAGTGCAGACCGTCACGCTGACCGAGCCGGGCTTCAAGGGCGCGGTGGGCGCCGCGGCGATCCACCTCTCGCCGGATGGGCGCTTCCTGTACGCCACGAATCGCGGCGATGCCAATGAGATCGTGATCTTCTCGGTCGATCCCGCCAACGGTCATCTGAAGAAGGTCGGGCATCAGTCGAGTCTCGGCAAGTCGCCGCGCGAATTCGCGATCGATCCGACCGGGCAGTGGCTGATCGTCGGCAATCAGAACAGCGACACCGTGTATGTGTTCAAGCGCAATCAGCAGAGCGGTTTGCTCGAAGCGAATCCGAAGCGCTTCGACATCGGCTCGCCGGTGGACTTCAAGCTGGTCTCGCCGTCATAAGTGTTGATGATGCGTGTGGTTTGGAAACACGCGTCAAATGGAAAACGGGCCGCTTCGTCATGAAAAACACCCCAAAGGTTGGATCGGTGTCCAACTTTTGGGGTGCAGTTCACCAGAGCGGCCCGTTTTTCTTGCGGCTGGGTGACTGCTAACCGTTGCCGACCACTATTGCCCGCTTCGCAGGGTCATTCCGCCGGCCCCGGCGCGAGCACTTCGCGGCTGCCGTTGATGCCCATCGCCGACACCAGTCCCGCTGTTTCCATCTGCTCGACGAGCCGCGCCGCGCGGTTATAGCCGATGCGCAACTGCCGCTGCACCGACGAGATCGACGCGCGCCGCGTGCGCACCACGAAGGCGACGGCTTCGTCGTAGAGCGGATCGGCTTCGGCGTCCGGCGAATCGCCGAACAGGTCTTGTGCGGCGCCGCCTTCGGTGGCCGGGCCGTCGAGAATGCCTTCCTCGTATTGCGGCTCGCCGAACTGCTTCAGATACTCGACGATCCGATGCACTTCCTCGTCGGCGACGAACGCGCCGTGCACGCGCTGTGGGTAACCCGTGCCCGGCGGCAGGAACAGCATGTCCCCCTGGCCGAGCAGCGATTCCGCGCCCATCTGATCGAGAATCGTGCGCGAGTCGATCTTCGACGACACCTGGAACGCCACGCGCGTCGGGATGTTCGCCTTGATGAGGCCGGTGATCACGTCCACCGAGGGCCGCTGCGTCGCCAGAATCAGATGGATGCCGGCGGCGCGCGCCTTCTGCGCGAGCCGCGCGATCAGCTCCTCGATCTTCTTGCCGGCGACCATCATCAGGTCGGCCAGCTCGTCGATCACGACCACGATCAACGGCAGCGGCGCGAGCGGCTCGGGTGCTTCGGGCGTCAGCGAGAACGGGTTGCCGAGTTTCTTGCCCTTGGCTTCGGTATCGCGGATCTTCTGGTTGAAACCGGGCAGATTGCGCACGCCGACCGCCGACATCAAACGGTAGCGCTTTTCCATTTCGCCGACACACCAGTTCAGCGCGTTGGCCGCGAGCTTCATATCGGTGACGACCGGCGCGAGCAGATGCGGAATGCCTTCATACACCGATAGTTCCAGCATCTTCGGATCGATCATGATGAGGCGCACTTCCTCGGGCGTCGCCTTGTAGAGCAGCGAGCAGATCATCGCGTTGATCGCCACCGACTTGCCCGACCCCGTCGTGCCGGCGACCAGCATATGCGGCGCCTTCGCCAGATCGGCGACCACCGGATGGCCGGTGATGTCCTTGCCCATCGCCAGCGTCAACTGCGAATGCGAGTTCTGATAGACGCTTGCCTCGAGGATTTCGGACAGACGGATCGTCTGACGCTTGGCGTTCGGCAACTCGAGGCCCATGCAGGTCTTGCCGGGAATTGTCTCGACCACGCGGATCGACGTGAGACCGAGGCCGCGCGAGAGGTCCTTCATCAGGCCGACGATCTGGCTGCCGCGCACGCCGAGCGCCGGTTCCACTTCGAAGCGCGTGATGACCGGGCCGGCCGAATGGCCGACCACGGTGACCGGGACCTTGAATTCCTGCAGACGCTGCTCGATCAGGAGGCCAGTTTCGATAAGCTTTTCTTCGGAGACGGGTTCGACGTCGGTGTCCGCGCGCGCGAGCAGGTCGAGCGTCGGCAGTTCGACCATCGACGCGGCCGGCGCGCGGAATTCGAAGCCGTTGGTCGGAGTGTGGCCGCGGAGCGGAACGTGTGGGGTTAGTGCGGGTTCCGTGGGTAGCTCGGCTGCGAGGTGAGCCGGTGATGGTGTGGTCGGAGCGGGCTGTGCGCTCGGGGCTTCCGCTGCTTCATGCTGGACCGCTGCTTCATGCACGCTGGATGCGCTTGATGTGTCCAGAAGCGACAACCGGCTCGCCGACTGGTTCGTCAACGATCGCCGCGGACGCCAACGGTTCGGCGCGAACAGCGAAGCCGGGGAAGCGAACCACGTTCGACGCGTGCGATGCGATGCTTTGAGGCAGGCTCGCGGCGGCAAGGTTCACTGCGTTCGAGGCGGCTGACGGACTCAATGCATTCGATAGGGCAGGGGAGCCCACCGGCTCCGCCCCGACCGTAACGGTTTCTGCTACGTGCGCGGTTTCTGCTGGATCGTCAGCGGTGAAACCGTGCTGCGCCGAAGTCTGCGAAAGGGCCGTAGACGGACTGAACGGTCGCGCCGCGTCAGCATGCGAATTGCCGGCGGGCGTTGTGATTGCTGCATCAACTGCGACTTGCGGTGCCACGGTGTCTGAAGGCGGAACTGGCGCATTGAACGGCTGTGCGCCTTCCGTATGCAATTCGCTGACGTGCCCGGCATCTGCTGTAGTAGTGGCGGCAGCAACCTTCGGCACTGTGACCTGCGAATGGTTTGCTGGCTGACCGACAGGCTGTGCCGGTTCCGCGTGCGGGCCTGAATGGCTGCCGGCCGTAGCGGCAAATGGCGTCGAGTCGTCTTCGAGCGATGACGCATCGGTTTGCGCGTCGCTCGCTTGCAACTGGACTGCAAAGACCTGGAACGGCGTTGGGGTGGTGGTCCGCGCCGAGTGTTGCGATGTTTGCGACGGTGCCTGTGCGAGTGCCGCCGACGATGGCGGCACGTCCGTGTGCGCGGGTGCGGATGCCGGTGGCGATGGTGGCACGTGCGCCTGTGCGGTGACCGGTGCGCTCGTCAGCGGCGGCCGAATCACCGGCGGTTCGATCGGCCATCGCACGACGGGCTCGTTGCTTGCCCCGGACGGCGCATCGGCCCCGGCTCCCATGCGCGGCGTGTCGGCCGGCGCTTGCACCGACGGATAGTCCGGCGCAGCCTCGTCGGTCACGTTCTGCGAAGGCGCGTGCGCGCCAGGTGCCGATGCCGAGGTCGTTGCGACCTCAACGACAGGCGGCGAGCCCGCGCTCGATTGCCCAGCTTCTTCAATAGACGGCACGGCGTTCCCCGGAGCCGTCGCGGCCTTCACGCTGTCGGCACCGCTGCTGCGTGCGAGGCTTACGCCGGCAATGTCCGTCCAGCGCGCGGCGTTTTCCGCGATGCTGCGAAGCGTTTCCTGGACGCCGGCGGGCGGCGTGACCTTCTGCGCTGTCGGCATCGGCCGCGTGTAGCTGGGCGCCGTCGATGCAGGGCGATGCGTTGCCGGCATCGACGCGCCGTCGTTTGCGCGCGGGGCAGGTGAGAACGGTTGCCGGGGCATAGTCGAGCGGTCGATCGGAGTCCCCGCGCTTGCGGCGCCCGGTATCGTCGAAGGACGGCCAACGCCGGCGGCGGAATTGGCGATCGAATTTCCCGCTGCGTTCGCAGCCCCGCTCGCAGCCGTGTCCGTTGCCACGCGTGCCGCTTGTGCCGCCGTAGCCTGCGCGGCGGCAGCGCTTGACGAACTCGCCACGCCCGCCACCACGCCCGCCGCAGACGCAGCCGTGCGCGGCGTCGTTTCGCGCAGCCATCCAGCCGGCGCGACGGGCTCCGTCGGCATCCATGCAGCCTTGTCCGCCTTCAGCGGTTGCGCCTGCGTCTGCATCGGCACATGCCGCGGCGGCGTGGCGGTGCCCGTGCGCAAGACCGCCTCGGTCTGCGCAGCCTGTCTACGTGTGCTCGCAGCGGCGCGCCAATTCGCGCCGGCGCCGCGCGTCGCCGCGTCCTTGCCCGCCGCCGAGCCCGGCGATCCCACCGCGCCAGTCCCGTCCGCCGCCACGCGGCCACCCGCGCCACGTCCGCTCACCGGCGGACGCCACACCGTCGGGCGCGCATAACGCCCATTGCTTTTAGGCGCCATCGTGTTGGTGGCCGGCGAAACGTGCGACGGCAAACCATCGTCGACGACGCTGCGATGCCGGCGCGCTTCCTCGTCGCGTTTGGCGAGGCCGCGCGACAGGCCGAGGCCGAATGCGCCGTCGGCCCACAACGCGACGTCGCGCCAGCGGAAATCGATTAGCCAGGGCAGGCTGATCACGAGCAGCGCGAGCGCCGCGAGCGGCGTGCCGATATGCCCGAGCAGATGCCCGACGCCCGCCGCCAGCGCATGGCCGAAGCCATTCACGCCCGTCGCGGCGATCAGCGAGGCCTCCAGCGTGCAGCTCGCCACCATCACGCAGACGAAGCCGAGCCACAGGCGGATCGTGCCGGGGCCGCGCAAACCCGCGCCGCCCGGCAGCGCCGACTTTACGAGACGCCACAAAAGAGGAATGAACCAGACGGCTGACCCGCCGAACCAGCCGAAAACTACCGTGTGCATGCTAGACATCAACGAATGACGGACGCGTGAGAACGCAATCCGTCGAGTTTAAACCGGCGAAGCCCGATGCTTCGAAGGCAGACGCAAGTATGCTTGCGTCCAGTGGGAAAGCAGGCCGGCGAACGGCCCGCCGTCGGTGAAAAACAACGGCTGCCACGGCAGCCTGCACGCCTTTTGCAGACCGCTTCGATCGCAGACGCGCCGGCGCGTTCCGGTCCGCTTAACGGTTTGCCCATCGAGCCACCTGCGGGACCACCTGTGGAGCCGCCTGCCGGATCAGCGCGCGATCCGCGCGCCCGGTCATTTGGCGCCGCGCTCGAACGTCAGCGTGTCGCCGTTGTCGAGCACCAGTTGCATCTGCTGCGGCGCGCGCATCTGCACGCCGGTGCGGTCGATGTGCGTGAGCGCGTTCAGATACGCGCTTTCGATCTGGCCGCCCGGCGTCATGCACGCCATGCGCGTGCCGCCCAGTGTGCCGAAGCTCAGCTTGCCGTCTTTCAGCGCATAGGAGCCCATGTAGCGGTTGCAGCCGGAAAAGCCGCTGGCATGGCGCTGGCCTTTGTCGGTCGAGAGCGAGAGCGTGATCGGCGCACCCTGATCCCCGGACGGCACCGCCCGCGCCGTGCCGTCGGCCTGTTTCCAGCCGGAGAGCACCCAGCTCGTGTCGTCGAGCAACTGCGTGGCGGCGGGGTTGAACGGATCGGGCGCCGCGGCTTCCGAGTCGGGATGTTTCGGGATCGCACAGGCGCTCAAGAGCGCGGCGACGCTCAACGCGGCGATGGCGGTGCGCGCATACGGCACGAAGCGCGCAACACGTCGCGCGGAGGAGCTTTGGAGCATGGCGTCGTTCCTCTTCAAACTGGCGAAGGCGTAAGGGTAACGCACTAAGCTCGCCGCGCGCGAGCGCGGGGTGTGCATCGGGGTGCGCATGTTAACATCGTGTTCTACCCAATCCCACCCTCATCCGACTTTTATCTGGAGACCCCATGCAGATCGGCCAACGGATCGGCACGCCCCTTTCTGGTTCCGCCACGCGCGTGATGCTGCTCGGCGCCGGCGAGCTCGGCAAGGAAGTGATCATCGCGCTGCAACGGCTGGGCGTCGAGGTGATCGCCGTCGACCGTTATCCGAATGCGCCGGGCCACCAGGTCGCGCACCGCTCGCACGTGATCGACATGACCGACCGCGCCGCGTTGCGCGCGCTGATCGAGCAGGAACGCCCGCACCTGATCGTCCCCGAGATCGAGGCGATCGCCACCGACGCGCTCGCCGCGATCGAGACCGACGGTCTCGCCGAAGTGATCCCGACCGCGCGCGCCACGCAGCTCACGATGAACCGCGAAGGCATCCGGCGTCTCGCCGCCGAGGAACTCGGCCTGCCGACCTCGCCGTACGCGTTCGCCGATTCTCTCGACGAACTGCGCGCGGGCATCGCCAAGGTCGGCTATCCGTGCGTGGTGAAGCCGGTGATGTCGTCGTCGGGCAAGGGGCAATCGGTGCTCAGAAGCGACGCCGACGTCGAACCCGCATGGCAATACGCAATGGCGGGCGGCCGCGTGAATCATGGCCGCGTGATCGTTGAAGGCTTTATCGACTTCGAATATGAAATTACTCAACTGACAGTGCGCGCGATCGATCCGTCGAGCGGCGAAGTCAGCACGTATTTCTGCGACCCGATCGGCCACGTGCAGGTCGCGGGCGATTACGTCGAATCGTGGCAGCCGCAGCCGATGAGCCCGCTCGCGCTCGAACGTTCGCGCGAAGTGGCGCACAAGGTGACGGCGGCGTTGGGCGGCCGGGGCCTGTTCGGCGTGGAACTTTTCGTGCGCGGCGATGACGTATGGTTCTCGGAAGTGAGCCCGCGTCCGCACGATACGGGGCTTGTCACGCTGTGCTCGCAGCGCTTCTCGGAATTCGAGCTGCACGCGCGCGCGATTCTCGGTTTGCCGGTGGATACGTCGCTGCGGGCGCCGGGTGCATCGGCCGTGATTTACGGCGGTCTGGACGAAGCGGGCATTGCGTTCGAAGGCGTCGCCGCGGCGTTGGCCGTGCCGAATGCCGATCTGCGCCTCTTCGGCAAGCCGGAGAGCTTCGTCAAGCGCCGCATGGGCGTGGCGCTTGCCACCGGCGAGAACACAGACGAAGCGCGCTCGCGCGCAAAGCAGGCTGCGGCGGCGGTGCGGCCGGTGTCGGTGAAGTAGGCTGCGGCACAGCCTGCATGTTGTAATGGCCGACGCGATGAAGCATACCGATGCGCAACGCGCTGCCGGCTCGCCGCGCGCGCAACCCGAATCATTGGAGCTCAGCGCAGCTCATGGAGTAGAGGTAGGTATGGCCCTGGAATCTCGCAACTCCGGCAACAATATGCAACGCGGCATCGCCGGCCGTCTCGGCGCACTCGGTGTGCTGCTCGCGCTGTCCGTCGGGATGACCGGGTGCGGCCTTGCGGCTGCGCCATGCCGGGTGGCCTCGGCCGGCTTGAAGATCGTGCCGCTCGTCGGGCACGTCGTCGCCGCGCCGACCGACGCGTGCGCCGAAGTGATCGATCCATAAGCGGTTCATCAGTGACTCATCAGGCCGCGCACCAGCAAATCTTTAAGCGCGCACAACGCAGCGGCAACTCGAGGCCCGCACCCGGCGCCGCATCAGACGGCATGCCGCCGTGCGTGACAAGCAAAAACAATCGAGGTACCCAATGAAGAAATGGCTGGTTGCAGTAAGCGCGGCAGCGGTTCTCGCGGCGCTGTGCGGCAATACATGGGCGGCGCCGTTACGTCTTGCCGAGATTCAGACCAAAAACCGTCAGACGCATAAGTACACCTGCGCGACCGGCAAGATTCTGCAGGTCACGTACTGGAACACCGCGAACGGCCAGAGCTTCGCGCTCGTCCCCGTGAAGGGCCAGCAACTGCTTTTCGTCAACACGTTGTCGGCCTCCGGCGCGAAGTATCAGGCCGGCAGCTACACGTGGTGGACCAAAGGCCCGCGCGCCGATCTCTACGACGCAATGGACGGCGAAAACGCGCCGCCCATGATCTCCGACTGCGTCACCATCAATCGCTGACCCTGATGCGGCGGCGCTCTTCAACCGCGCCACCGCCTGTCTCGCCTGACCCCCGCCTTGCGGCGCTGCCACTCCGCGCACATCATTTCCGATCGAGTAGTAAGCTGTCCGGCAGGGCGTTCGCCGTCGCGTCGTGCCATGCCGCGCGCCGCCAGCGTGATCGTCGTCGTGTTCCAGCGTGCTTTTGCGCCCCTTAACGGCCGGGCTCACGGCCCGCGTCCGTTTCATCAAGCGAGACCCTCCATGAAAGCATCGGACCTGTTCGTCAAATCGCTGGAAGCCGAAGGTGTCGAGTACGTGTTCGGCATTCCCGGCGAAGAAAATCTCGATCTGCTCGAATCGCTGCGCCGCTCGAAAATCCGTCTGATCCTCACACGTCACGAGCAGGCGGCCGGCTTCATGGCCGCCACGTACGGGCGTCTCACCGGCCGTACCGGCGTGTGTCTCGCCACGCTCGGCCCCGGCGCGACCAACTTCGTGACCGCCGCCGCGTACGCGCAGTTAGGCGGCATGCCGATGCTGATGGTCACCGGCCAGAAGCCGATCAAGTCGAGCAAGCAGGGGCATTTCCAGATCGTCGACGTGGTGCGGATGATGGAGCCGCTCACCAAATACACGCGGCAGATCGTGTCGATCGGCAACATTCCGGCGGCGGTGCGCGAGGCGGTCCGTCAGGCGGAAGAGGAACGGCCCGGCGCCACGCACCTCGAATTGCCCGAGGACGTCGCGCATGAAGAGGGCGACGGCAAGCCGATCCCGAAGAGCTACAGCCGCCGTCCCGTCGCCGAGGAAAAGGCCGTGGCGCACGCGGTCGAGGCGATCACGAACGCGAAGCATCCGTTGCTGATGATTGGCGCGGGTGGCAACCGCAAGACCACGACCAGGATGCTGCGCGAATTCGTCGACCAGATCGGCATTCCGTTTTTCACGACGCAGATGGGCAAGGGCGTGATCGACGAATCGCACCCGATGTGGCTCGGCAACGCGACGCTCTCCGACGGCGACTTCGTGCACCGCGCGATCGACCACGCCGATTGCATCATCAACGTCGGCCACGACGTGATCGAGAAGCCGCCGTTCTTCATGCGCAGCGGCGAGGCGGGCGAGAAGACGGTGATTCACGTGAATTTCCTCGGCGCGGAAGTCGATACGGTGTACTTCCCGCAAATCGAGGTGGTCGGCGATATCGCCAACGCGGTGTGGCAACTGAAGGAAAGTCTTAAGGAGCGCAAGGAGCATTGGGACTTCACGCGCTTCAAGGAGATCAAGCAGCACTTCGAGGAACATCTCGTGAAAGGCCAGCACGACGACCGCTTTCCGATGTACCCGGTGCGGATCGTCAACGACGTCTACGAAACCACGCCGGTGGACGGCATCGTGTGTCTGGACAACGGCATGTACAAAATCTGGTTCGCGCGCTACTACCGCGCGCACGAGCCGAATTCACTGCTGCTCGATAACGCGCTGGCCTCGATGGGCGCCGGTTTGCCGTCGGCGATCGCGACCAGGATCGTGCATCCGGACCGCAAGGTGATGGCCGTGTGCGGCGACGGCGGTTTCATGATGAATTCGCAGGAACTGGAAACGGCGGTGCGTCTGAAGCTGGATCTGGTGATCCTGATCTTGCGCGACGACGCCTTCGGCATGATCCGCTGGAAGCAGGAGAACATGAATTTCCCCGACTACGGCATGACGCTGCGCAATCCGGATTTCGTCGCGTACGCGGAGAGTTATGGCGCGCAGGGGCATCGGATCGAATCGGCGGCGGAGTTCGCGCCTTTGCTGCGCGAATGTTTCGCGACGCCCGGCGTGCATGTGATCGATCTGCCGATCGACTATTCGGACAACGAGCGCGTGTTGAATCGCGAGATCAAGCGGCTCTCCGCGCAGTTGTGAGCGGTTGGATGAACGGCTGGCTGACTGTGAAATGAGTGTGGACCAAGCGAGTGTGAACCAGGCGTGAATTAAGCGCGGCTGAATGGCGGCGGGGCATGGGCCTTGCTGGTTCCGTTGCTCCTGTCCGCCAGGCGCCGCAAAGGAGAACGCGTCATGTTGCAGAAGACTTACCCCTACTACCTCGCCAACGAAGCGGTGGCCGCGAACACCGACCTCGAAGTCACCGATAAATTCAGCGGCGAAGTGGCGACGCGCGTGGCGATGGCCGACGCTGCCGCGATCGACAAAGCGATCGGCCACGCCGTCGACGCAATGCCCGCGCTGCGCGCCTTTCCGCCGTTCAAGCGCCAGGCGGTGCTCGAACATTGCGTGAAGCGTTTTCGCGAGCGCTACGATGAGCTGGCGCTCGCGCTGTGCATCGAGGCCGGCAAGCCGATCAACGACTCGAAAGGCGAAGTCACGCGGCTGATCGACACGTTCAAGGTGGCGGCGGAAGAAGCGGTGCGCATCGACGGAGAAATCGTCAACTTGGAGATTTCGCCGCGCGCGAAGGGCTATCACGGCTACGTGAAGCGCGTGCCGATCGGCCCGTGCTCGTTCATTTCGCCGTTCAATTTTCCGTTGAATCTGACCGCGCACAAGGTCGCGCCGGCGATTGCCGCAGGCGTGCCGTTCGTGTTGAAGCCGGCGAGCCGCACGCCGGTCGGTGCGCTGATCATGGGCGAAATTCTGGCGGAAACCGATTTGCCGAAAGGTGCATTTTCGATTTTGCCCGCGCATCGCGACGGCGCCGATCTGTTTACGACGGACGAACGCTTCAAGCTGCTGTCGTTCACCGGCTCGCCGGCGGTGGGGTGGGAGTTGAAGAAAAAGGCCGGCAAGAAGAAGGTGATTCTGGAGCTCGGCGGCAACGCGGCCGCGATCGTCGACGGCGATCAGGGCGAGAAGCTCGACTACGTGGTCGAGCGGCTCGCGTTCGGTGCGTTCTATCAGTCGGGGCAGAGTTGCATCGGCGTGCAGCGGATTCTGGTGCACGCGAAAGTTTACAACGCGCTGCGCGAGAAGCTGATCGCCAAAACGAAGTCGCTGGTGATGGGCGATCCGAAAGACGAAAAGACCTTTGTCGGGCCGATGATCTCCGAATCGGAGTCCAAACGCCTCGCCGGCTGGATGGAGAGCGCGGTGCAGGCGGGCGCGAAAATCGTCGCGGGCGGCAAGGTCGCGGGCGCGATGTTCGAAGCCACGCTGCTCGAAGGCGTCAAGCGCGACACCGATCTGTATCGCAAGGAAGCGTTCGGCCCCGTTGCGATCCTGGAACGGTTCGATGATTTCGACTCGGCGCTCGCGACCGTCAACGACAGCGACTTCGGCCTGCAAGCCGGCGTGTTCACCGATTCGCTGGCGCACGCGCATCGCGCGTGGGACGTACTCGAAGTGGGCGGCGTGGTGATCAACGACGTGCCGTCGTTCCGCGTCGACAACATGCCGTATGGCGGCGTCAAGGATTCGGGGCTCGGGCGCGAAGGCGTGCGCTACGCAATCGAGGATATGACCGAAATGCGCTTGATGGTGATGCGTGAGACGTGGTGAGGCGTGATGCGGAGACGCGTGGAGAAATCCGCTGTCACGCAACTGTCGCCTGCGCGAATTACGCTCGCCAGCGAGGGGGCGCCGCCATTTGGCAAGGAGCGGCGCAAGCACGTACGGCAAGACCGGCGGCCGGCTCCCCGCCGGCTTTCACCCCGTAAGCAGAAAGCCGCCATATGCGCCATGAGTGTTTTCGCTGAAGTGCTACAATACCGGCCTTTCCGGCGGGTGTTTCCGCCGGCCGGAGCCGGCCGCTCTTTTCCCGCAATACTGACGGGTCCCGTGCGGAACGCCGTGGCTCCGCCTTCATCCTGATGCCCTCTGCGGTTCCGACCGCTGCCGCGCGCACGCGCCAAGCGCATTTTTAGCGAAAGCCACCATGTCCGACACAGCCGTCACGCCCAGCACTGCGACTTTTGATCAATTCGGCCTCGCGCCCGACATCCTGAAAGCCGTCAAGGACTCGGGCTACACCATCCCCACGCCGATTCAGGCGCAGGCGATTCCGGTCGTGCTGGCCGGCCGCGACGTCATGGGTGCCGCGCAAACCGGCACCGGCAAGACCGCGAGCTTCTCGCTGCCGATCATCCAGCGTCTGCTGCCGCAGGCCAGCACGAGCGCATCGCCCGCCCGCCATCCGGTGCGCGCGCTGATCCTCACGCCGACTCGCGAACTGGCCGACCAGGTTGCCGCGAACGTGCAGTCCTACGCGAAGCGAAAACCGCCAATCTCGGCCAGGTGCAGATCCTCGTGCTCGACGAAGCCGACCGGATGCTCGACATGGGCTTCCTGCCGGATTTGCAGCGCATCCTGAACCTGCTGCCGAAAGAACGTCAGACGCTGCTGTTTTCGGCCACGTTCTCGGGCGAAATCAAGAAGCTTGCGGCAACCTATCTGCGCGATCCGCAGACGATCGAAGTCGCGCGCAGCAATTCGACCGCGACCAACGTGACGCAGATCGTGTTTGAAGTCGCCGAGGGCGACAAGACCGGCGCGGTCGTTCAATTGATCCGCGAGCGCAGCCTGAAGCAGGTGATCGTGTTCTGCAACAGCAAGATCGGCGCGAGCCGTCTTGCGCGCAGTCTCGAACGCGACGGCGTGGTTGCGACCGCGATTCACGGCGACCGCTCGCAAAACGAGCGGATGCAGGCGCTGGACGCGTTCAAACGCGGCGAGATCGAGGCGTTGGTGGCAACCGACGTGGCGGCGCGCGGTCTCGATATCGTCGAGCTGCCCGCGGTGATCAATTTCGATCTGCCGTTCAATGCGGAAGATTATGTTCATCGGATCGGCCGTACCGGCCGCGCCGGCGCATCCGGCGACGCGTTGTCGCTGTGCAGCCCGAACGAGCGCAAGCAGCTTGCCGATATCGAGAAGCTCATCAAGCGGCCGCTGGAAGTGCAACGCCTGACGGTGGATGCGCCGGTGCGGCATCACCACGAAGAGCGCGCACCGCGGCGTGAGCGCAGCGACGGTCGTGACGAGCGCGGCGGTCGCCGGCGTTCGGGCGCTTCGTCGTCGGGCTCGTTCGATCGGCCGCATCATCATCGCGCGCAGCCTGTGGACGATTTCTTCCTCAAGCCTTATGAGCCGTCGCCTGCGTCGGTTCGCAAGATCGAGGAGGCCGATGCTGCTTCCGCCGCTCCGCAGAAGTCGTCTCCGAAGCAGCCGTTGGCCGCGTTACTGGGTGGGTTCGGGATGCCCAGGAAGTCGTCTTCCTGATTCGGGTAGGGCCTCAAACCCGGATCGCGTTCACTTTCGTATGCCCATCCGCTTTGCCCATGCCGCCGTTGCCGCGGCATAGAAGCCGTCTAGCGTAGTAGGGGCTTTGCCGCTCAGGTCGAGTCCCAGATGGCGAGCCGCCGCGCGCAGCGCTTCGAGCGGTTTGCCGGCGTCCAGCGCCTTCGCTCCGTTTTGCTTGCTGAGTTTTTCGCCCTCGTCGTTCGTCACGACCGGCACGTGCAGGTACTCGGGCGTCGGCGCGCCAAGACAGCGCTGCAGGCAAACCTGCCGCGCGGTTGAATCAATCAGGTCCGCGCCTCGCACAATGTGTGTGATGTCCGCGTCCGCATCGTCTACCACCACCGCCAGCTGATATGCCCATTGGTCGTCCGCGCGTTTCAGGACGAAATCGCCGACCTCGGTGGCGAGGTTTTGCGTCTGCGTGCCCTGCCAGCGGTCTTCGAACGTGATCACGGCGGCGTCGCCGTCGGGTATGCGCAGGCGCCATGCGCGCGCCGGTTTGCCGTGCAGGCCGTCGCGGCAGGTGCCGGGGTAGGCGAGCGTCGTGTTGCGCGCGTGCGCGTGCAGCAGCGAGTCGGCAATTTCCTTGCGCGTGCAGCCGCAGGGATAAGCCAGGCCTACGGCTTTTAATTGCTCCAGCGCTTGCCCGTAGCGCGCGATGCGTCTGCTTTGCCAGACCGGCGGCTCGTCTGCCTGCATGCCGAAGCGTTCGAGGGTCGCGAGGATGTCCTCCGCGGCGCCTGGAACCGTGCGCGGGCGATCGATGTCTTCGACGCGAACGAGCCATGCGCCGCCGTGCGCGCGGGCGTCCAGCCAGCTGGCGAGCGCGCTGACCAGCGAGCCGAAATGCAGCGGCCCGGTGGGCGACGGTGCGAAGCGTCCGCGATAGGTCATGGGTCGGATGAGTTGTTGCGGGGAAAATGCGGGAAAAACGTGTTGCGTTGCCAGTGTGCACCGGAAATGGCGACAAGCTCGCATGGCGCGGCCGGGTTTGAGTCCCGCCGGCCCGCTGAACGCGCAGCCGCGGCCTCGGCACACTCAGCCACGGCCTCCATGTTCCTTACGGCTGCCGCGTGAAGTGTCGGCCTACGGCCAGCGCGCCTCGCCACGATGGCGCGAGATGCGTCGCAGCCGTCAAGCGGCGTGCGCCGCCTTGCTGTCAGGATGACACGCCGGGCACGTCTTGCCCGCGACGTACATGGGCGATTGCTGCGCCTCGGGCGTCACCACGGCGCGGCAGCCGAAGCATTGCACGGTCGCGGTGGGTTCGAGCTGCGGATTCAGCGCGGTGCGGTAGTCGAACACGAAGCAGTCGCCGTGATAATGCGCGCCGCCCACTTCCTCGAAATACTTCAGGATGCCGCCTTCCAGCTGATACACGTTCTCGATGCCGACTTCCTTCATGTGGATCGCCGCTTTCTCGCAGCGAATCCCGCCCGTGCAGAACGAGACGACCGTCTTGCCTTCGAGATCGGCGCGGTTCTGCTCGATCACTTCAGGAAACTCGCTGAATTTCGTAATGCGGTAATCGAGCGTGTTGTCGAAGGTGCCGACGTCGACTTCGAACGCGTTGCGCGTGTCGAGCATCACGACGGGGCGGCCCTGGTCGTCGTGGCCGCGGTCCAGCCAGCTTTTCAGCGTGGAGGCGTCGACGAACGGCGCGCGGCCGAGTTCCGGACGAATCGCCGGCTTTTTCATCGTGATGATTTCGCGCTTGAGCTTGACCAGCATGCGGCGAAACGGCTGCTTTTCCGACAGGCTTTCCTTGAATTGCAGATTCGCGAACTTGCCTTCGAACAGCGCGTCGTGACGGATGTAGTCGATGAATGCGTCCGCGGCTTCGCGCGTGCCCGCGACGAACAGGTTGATGCCTTCCGGCGCCAGCAGAACGGTGCCGCGCAGGCCGAGCGCGTTGCAGCGCCCGGTGACGAACGGCCGCCATGCGGCGGTGTCTTCGATGGTCGCGAAATGATACGCGGCGAGATTGACGATGCTCATGTGTGTCCAGCGGTAATCAGTGGCCGGCGCCGTGGCAAACGGGGCGCAGGGAGGCGCCCGCATTGGGACGCCATGCGGCGTGGCCACGTCGAATAGGGCGAAACCCGTATTATCCCTCAAGCCGGGGCTTACCTCGACTCGGCCGAATGGCCAGCGGATTGCGATAGCGCAAATCGCGCGCGAACTTGCAGCGGATGTGCCTTCGCGTAGGCGCCGAAACCGACAGCGGCCCGGAGAACCCCCGTGCAGGCCGCTCCCGAATTCGCGTCCTAAGCCGAACGGCTAACGCGCGGTTTTGGCCTGAAAACTCCGGAACGGTGGAGTTACAATGTCGCCCATGTCAGATCCCCGCTTCGTTCATCTCCGCGTTCACTCCGAATTCTCGATTGCCGATGGCATCGTGCGTCTTGACGACATTGTCAAGGCGGCCGCCAAAGACGGTCAGGGTGCGCTCGCCCTCACCGATCTCGGCAACGCGTTCGGCCTCGTCCGTTTCTACAAGGAAGCCCGCGGCAAAGGGGTCAAACCCATTGCCGGCTGCGACGTCTGGATCACCAATCCGGACGACCGCGACAAGCCTTCCCGTTTGCTGCTGCTGGTGAAAGACCGGCGCGGCTACCTGAATCTGTGCGAGTTGCTCAGCAAGGCGTCGCTCACGAATCAGTATCGCGGCCGCGCGGAAGTGGAGGCCGGCTGGCTCGAATCCGGCCTCGGCGAAGGGTTGCTCGCATTGTCCGGCGCGCAGCAGGGCGATGTCGGTCTCGCGCTCGCCGCCGGTAACGAGGAAGCGGCGAGGCGCAACGCGTTGCATTGGGCGAAGGTGTTTCCGGGCGGCTTCTACATTGAGTTGCAGCGTTGCGGTCAGCCGGGCGGCGAGCAGTATGTGCAGCAGGCGGTCGCGCTCGCGGCGTCGCTGAAATTGCCGGTGGTCGCCACGCATCCCATGCAGTTCATGACGCCGGACGACTTCACCGCGCACGAAGCGCGCGTGTGTATTTCCGAAGGCGACATCCTGGCGAATCCGCGTCGTCAGAAGCGTTTTACGCCGGAACAGTATTTCCGCACCCAGGAAGAAATGGCCGTGCTGTTCGCGGACATTCCGTCGGCGCTCGTCAACACGGTTGAGATCGCCAGGCGCTGCAACCTCACGCTCGAACTCGGCAAGCCGAAACTGCCGCTGTTCCCCACGCCCGACGGCATGTCGCTCGACGACTACCTCGTGCATCTGTCGAAAGAGGGCCTCGAAAAGCGCCTCGAGCAGTTGTACCCGGATGCGGCCGAGCGCGAAGCGCAGCGCGAAACGTATTATCAGCGCCTCGAATTCGAGTGCGGCACGATCATCAAGATGGGCTTTCCGGGCTACTTCCTGATCGTGGCGGACTTCATCAACTGGGCGAAGAACAACGGCGTGCCGGTTGGGCCGGGCCGGGGTTCGGGCGCGGGTTCGCTGGTCGCGTACGCGCTCGGCGTGACCGACCTCGATCCGCTGCGCTACAACCTGCTGTTCGAACGTTTCCTGAATCCGGAACGGGTATCGATGCCCGACTTCGACATCGACTTCTGCCAGCACGGCCGCGACCGCGTGATCCAGTACGTGAAGGACAAATACGGCGCGGACGCGGTGTCGCAGATCGCCACCTTCGGCACGATGGCGGCGAAGGCGGCGGTGCGCGACATCGGCCGGGTGCTCGACCTCGGCTACATGTTCACCGACGGCATTGCCAAGCTGATCCCGTTCAAGCCGGGCAAGCACGTCACCATCGCGGACGCGATGAAGGAAGAGCCGCTGTTGCAGGAGCGCTTCGACAACGAAGACGAAGTGCACCAGCTGCTCGAACTCGCGCAGCGCGTGGAAGGCTTGACGCGTAACGTCGGCATGCACGCGGGCGGCGTGCTGATCGCGCCCGGCAAGCTGACCGATTTCTGCCCGCTCTATACACAGGGCGACGAAAGCGGCGTCGTCAGCCAGTACGACAAGGACGACGTCGAAGCCGTCGGTCTCGTGAAGTTCGACTTTTTGGGTCTCACCACGCTGACGATTCTCGACTGGGCCGAGCGTTATATTCGCCGTCTCGATCCGTCGAAGAAAGACTGGTCGCTCGCGCAGGTGCCGCTCGACGATCCCGCGTCGTTCTCGATCCTGAAGAAAGCGAATACGGTCGCCGTGTTCCAGCTGGAAAGCCGCGGCATGCAAGGCATGCTGAAAGACGCGCAGCCTGACCGCTTCGAGGACATCATCGCGCTGGTCGCGTTGTACCGTCCGGGCCCGATGGACCTGATCCCGAGCTTCTGCGCGCGTAAGCACGGCCGCGAAGTGGTCGAGTATCCCGACCCGCGCGTCGAACCTGTTCTGAAAGAGACCTACGGCATCATGGTCTACCAGGAGCAGGTGATGCAGATGGCGCAGATCATCGGCGGCTACTCGCTGGGCGGCGCCGATTTGCTGCGCCGCGCGATGGGTAAGAAGAAGGCCGAGGAAATGGCCGAGCACCGCGCGTTGTTCCGCGAAGGTGCCGCAAAAAATGGCCTGACCGCCGAGAAAGCCGACGAAATCTTCGACTTGATGGAGAAGTTCGCGGGTTACGGCTTCAACAAATCGCACGCGGCCGCGTATGCGCTGCTGGCGTACTACACCGCGTGGCTGAAGGCGCACCATCCGGCGGAATTCATGGCGGCCAATATGTCGCTCGCCATGGACGACACGGACAAGGTCAAGATCCTGTTCGAAGACTGCCTCACGAACAAGATGGCCGTGCTGCCGCCGGACGTGAATCTGTCCGCGTATCGCTTCGAGCCGGTCGCGGAACCGGACGGCAAGCGGTCGAAAACCATTCGCTATGGTCTGGGCGCGATCAAGGGCAGTGGCCAGAACGCGATCGAGGAAATCTTGCGCGCGCGCGAGGACGGTCCGTTCATCGACATCTTCGATTTCTGCAACCGCGTCGACCGCCGGATCGTCAATCGCCGCACGGTGGAAGCATTGATTCGCGCCGGCGCCTTCGACACCTTGCATGCGAATCGCGCGCAACTGATCGCATCCGTCTCGCTCGCCATGGAAGCGGCCGAGCAGGCGAGCGCCAACGCCATGCAGGCGGGTCTGTTCGACATGGGCGACGCGCCGTCGCAAGGTCACGAACTGGTCGACGAACCGGAATGGCCGGAAAAGAAGAAGCTGCAGGAAGAGAAGGCCGCGCTCGGCTTCTACCTGTCGGGCCATCTGTTCGACGCGTACAAGGACGAAGTGCGCCGCTTCGTGCGCCAGAAGATCGGCGAGTTGAAAGAAGGGCGCGACAAGCTGGTCGCGGGCGTGATCGCGTCGCTGCGCACGCAGATGACCCAGCGCGGCAAGATGCTGATCGCGCTGCTCGACGACGGCACCGGCCAATGCGAAGTGACCGTCTTTAATGAGACTTTCGAAGCGCACAAGCCGCTGTTCAAGGAAGACGAACTGCTGGTCGTGCAAGGCCAGGCGCGTAACGATGCGTTCACGGGCGGCATCCGTTTCACCGTCGATACGGTGATGGATCTCGGCCGCGCGCGTTGCCGTTACGCGGAGGCCGTGAAGGTGCAGATGAACGGCAATGCGGACGCGCTGGCGCTACGGCGTGTGCTCGAAGCGCATAGCGCGGGCAAGGACGAGCCGCAAGCGGCCGCGGCCCCGGCGGCTTCGTCGCGAGGCGGCAGCGGTGGTGGCCGTAACGGCGGCTATGGTGGCGGTGACAATGGCCGTCAGCGTCAGGCGGTGCAGATTCCGAACGGGCTTGCCGTGCAGGTGGTCTATCGGAGCGAAAACGCGCAAGGTGAAATGCGTCTGGGCGACGCGTGGCGCGTGAAGCCGACCGACGAACTGCTGGCCGCGTTGCGCGGCGAGTTCGCCGGAAGCTCGATCGAGATCGTTTATTGAGGTGGCTTGCCCGCGGGGTAGCGGGCAAAGCCGGCGCTGCAGGTCTCTTACAACTGCTCTTTATTCCCCAGGCGCGCCAGTTTCAAAAACCGGTAGTACACCGTTTCCGCATTGAACACCGCGATCATGAAGCCGGCGCGGCCGTCCAGAAAGCCGCGCCGCAGCACGTAGGTCCGCACGAAGGCCCAGGCACCGCGTCCGAGCGCCTTGCCGAAACTGCCGCGCTTGCCGGCCGCATGGCGTTGTTGCGCACCGGCTGTCGAATAGGCGTCGAGTTTGCGCAATACGCCTTCGAAGTCTTCGTAGGAGTAGTGCATCAGCTTGCCGGTGAGGCGCTGCGCCGGCGTGTCGAACACAAGGCGCTCGTGCACGAGGTCGTCGGAGAAACGCGCGGCGCCCCGTTTGAACAGACGCGGAATCCAGTCCGGGTACCAGCCGCTGTGATGGATCCAGTGCCCGCAAAAACTCGACAGGCGGTCGACCGCGTAGACATCGGCGGTGGGCGCGGCGAGCGCCGCGCGGATCGCTGAGGCCAGTTCCGGCGAGACGATCTCGTCGGCGTCGATCGAAAGAATCCAACCGGTGCCGAGCGCGTCCACGGCGCGGTTCTTTTGCGGGCCGAAGCCCGGCCAGTCGGTTTGCTCGAGCACGCGGGCGCCGTGCGCGCGGGCGATGTCCGCGGTGCCGTCGGTGCTGCCGCCGTCGATCACGACGATCTGATCGGCGAAGGCTACGGCCTGCAGGCATTCGGCCAGTCGCGCCGCCGCGTTTTTGGTGATGATGGCGACGCCGAGGGTGGTTTCTTGCATACCTGATTGCGTGGAGGGCGGAATGGCGGAGCGAGTCGAGCAAGCGAGTGGCGCAAGTATACACAGCGCCACACGGTGCACAGCGCCACACGGTGCGGCGCATGCGGGCAGAGGCCAGCGACTCCGCGCAATCCGGCCGTTCCCTATCGGCGGCCGTCATCCCCAACCGTTTACAATGCTTCTTTTTGATATTCCGCGCGGCAGGCGTTCGGTCCAGCGCGCGGTTGCCGTTCCGCATTCCCAGAGGATTCCTTGAGCGCGAAGCCTACGTTAAGCAAACCCATCGGTTCAGGTGAAGCATCGTCGCCTGCGGTCGTCTTGCGGCGCTTGTGGCCGTATATCAAGCCGCTCATCTGGGTCCTGGTCGGCGCCGTGGTCGCCATGGCCGTCAGCGCGGGCACCGACGCCGCGATTCCGGCGCTGCTCAAGCCGCTGCTGGACAAAGGCTTCGGCGCGCACGCCAATGACAACGCCAAGTGGCTCGTGCCGATCGCGGTGGTCGGCCTTGCGTTGATACGCGGCGTGTCCCAATACGCGTCTGGCTATTTGCTCGCCTACGTGTCGAACAAGATCCTGCTCGAACTGCGCCTGAAGATGTTCGACCGGATGATCCACACCGGCGTCTCGTTTTTCCAGCGTGAAACCGCGAGCACGGTCATCAATGCGATCGTCTTCGAGGTCAATCAGATCCTCAACGTGCTGCTGAGCGTACTCGTTACGCTGGTGCGCGATTCGCTGACAGTGCTGTTCCTGCTCGGCTATCTGTTCTATCTGAACTGGCGTCTGACGCTGATCGTCGCGGTGCTGCTGCCGGGGATCGGCTGGCTGGTGAGCAAGATCAACCGGCGCTTGCGGCGTCTGAACCGCGAGCACCAAATGCTGACCAACGAGCTGTCATACATCGTCGAGGAGACCGTGGGCGGCTACAAGGTCGTCAAGGTGCACAACGGCGAGCAGTACGAGCTCGACCGCTTCACGTCGATGAGCAAGCGCCTGCGCGGCTACGCGATGCGTATGACCGTCTCCGGCGGCCTCGCGCAACCGTTGACGCAGTTCCTCGCGTCGATCGCGCTCGCCGTCGTGATCACGATCGCGGTGGTGCAGTCGTCGTCGGATCAGACCACGGTCGGCGGCTTCGTCGCCTTCGTCACATCAATGCTGCTGATCATTTCGCCGCTCAAGCATCTGATGGACGTGAACCAGCCGCTGCAGCGCGGCATGACGGCGTGCGAGCTGATCTTCGGCCTGATCGACGAGCCTTCGGAACTGGAAGGCGGCGGCAAGTCGCTCGATCGCGCGAAAGGCGAAGTGGAGTTTCGCGATGTCTCGTTCTCGTACGGCAGCAACGCCACGCACAACCGGCACACGCTCGACCAGGTGTCGTTCCAGGTGGCGCCGGGCGAAATGGTCGCGCTGGTCGGCCCTTCGGGCAGCGGCAAGACCACCTTGGTAAACCTGCTGCCGCGCTTCTACGATCCGACCGGCGGCGCGATCCTGGTCGACGGCGTCGCGCTGCCGGAATATGGCCTGCATGCGCTGCGCAGCCAGATCGCGATGGTCAGCCAGGACGTGGTGCTGTTCAACGACACGGTGGCCAACAACGTCGCCTACGGTCAGAAGGCCGATCCGGGCAAGGTCAAGGCGGCGCTGCGCGCGGCCAATCTGTGGGATACCGTGGAGGCGATGCCCAACGGTATCGAGACGCTGGTCGGCGACAACGGTATGATGCTCTCGGGCGGCCAGCGGCAGCGTCTCGCAATCGCGCGGGCCATCTACAAGGACGCGCCGATCCTGATCCTCGACGAAGCTACCTCCGCGCTGGATTCGGAATCCGAGCGCCACGTGCAGGCGGCGTTGGAAACGTTGATGAAGGGGCGCACGACACTGGTCATCGCACACCGTTTGTCGACCATCGAGCGCGCCAACCGCATTCTGGTGATGGAAGCGGGGCGCATCGTCGAGAGCGGCAGTCATCGTGATCTGCTGGCAAAAGACGGGCTCTACGCGCATCTGCACCGCATCCAGTTTCAGCAGAACGCGGCGTGAGCGTTTCAGGCCACGGTCGGCCCGCGCGGCCGAAGTGCGGTGAGATGCGGGATAAAGCCCGTCTCGCTCCGGCCTCGCTGCATTCAATCTATATTTTCCCGGCGCTCCTCGCGCGTTCGTTTGCATGATGAAAATCGGAGTGTCCAGTAATGCGCTGAAACACAGCGGCGGCCTCGAGCGTTACGCGATGGACCTGGTGCGGGGTTTTGCCGCTGCCGGCATTGAACTGGCCTTCTTTGCGCGCCGCTTCGACATGTCGTTGCCGGAAGCCCGCATGGTCGAGCCGCATCGCATCAACGTATCGTTTTTGCCGGGCAAGCTGCGTGACCGCTGGTTTTCGTGGCGGCTGCGCCGGGCGCGCCGCGCGGCCAGGGTCGATGTGCTGATCGGCTGCAACCGTGTCGACTCGTCCGAGATTGCGATTTGCGGCGGCACGCATCTCGGTTTTCTGCGCGCCGCCGGGCGTGCGCAAAAGCGTTCGGACCGTTGGCAGGTTGCGCTCGAGCGGCGCCAGTACGAACAGGCGAGCGTGATCGTCGCGCACTCTCACTTGATGCACGACGAGTTGCGCGAGCTTTATGGCGTGGATGAGGAAAAAATCCGCGTACTGTATCCGCCGGTCGACGGCGCCCGCTTCGCGCCGATCGACCCGGCCCGGCGCATGGCGCTGCGCCGCAAGTTTGGATTCGCCGACAATGAGATCGTGCTGCTCTTTCCGTCCAGCAGTCATGAGCGCAAGGGCTTGCCGCTGATCGAAGCCGCCTTGCGCGACACCGCACTGCCGGTGGTGCTCGCGGTCGCGGGACGGCCGCCCGAGCATACCTCCGCGCGAGTGCGCTACATCGGCTACGTGAAAGATATCGAGGACGGCTACCGCGCCGCCGATTTCACGATCCTGGCGTCGAAATACGAGCCGTTCGGGCTGGTCGGTGTCGAATCGGCAATGTGCGGCACGCCGGTGATCTTGCCGGCAAGCATTGGATGCTGCGATGCGATCGCGGCGCATGCGAAGTTCGTGTTCGCTCCGGGCGATGTCGCCGACTTGCGTGCAACGCTCGAGCGCGCGGTGCAAGGGCGGCTCGCGGGTCAGCCGCAATCCCAATCGGAGTTGGCTCGCGACGCCGTGCTTTATGACGCGAGCGTCGCCGGCCATGTCGATGCCTTGCTTGCTCTGGCAAACCGTATCCGCGGCGCAAATTGACAGCACATGCGCGCGGCGGCGAAGCCGCTGCGCGGTATCGGGCATGGGCGCGCTAACCCGCGCCGGTTCTACGTTCCAGCCATCGTGCATGGTATAGTTTCGGGTTATAAAAGCATTGGTCTCAGCCCGGACCGACTACTCAATTGTCTTCACTCCGCTTCAAATGTCGGGGCAATTCGGCAGGTGCTGCAAGGCGCGCATCGTCTAACTGCTCCGGTTGTTGCCGTGCGCGGTTACATGGCATTGGAGCGGAAGTCAACGACAAGAATACCGTTGGAGATTCTTCATGGGGAACACCACCTTGAGTCGGCCGGCGCATAGCCAGTTCGCGGACGGAGCAAACGTGCCGGTCATGCGATGAGCCGATTATCCGGGCGTATTCGTATCTTCGGGCGTGCGCTTCAGCGCTTCGCGCTGAAGCCGTGGCGTCGCAAACCAGTTTCTGCGCAGCGCATTCTTATCGCGCACCATCTATTGCTTGGCGATACGTTGCTGCTGACGCCTTTGCTCGCCAAGTTGCGTGTCCGTTATCCGAATGCCGAGATCGTTCTCGTCTGTCCGAAGGCGATCGTGCCGCTTTATGCGGGGCGTCCTTTCGGCGTGATCGCTTTGCCGTTCGACCCGCGCGACCTCGCAACGGTCGAGGCGGTGCTCGATTCCGGACCGTACGACCTCGGGTTCGTGCTGGGGGACAATCGGCATAGCTGGCTTGCCCTCGGCGCCGGTTGCCGCTGGATCGTCGCCCACGCCGGCGACGTGCCCGCGTGGAAGAACTGGCCGGTCAATGAGCAAGTCCCGTATCCGGCCGCGCCGGCCGCGTGGGCCGATCTGGCGGCCGAACTGGTCGACGGACCACCGCCCGCGCATTATCGGCCTTCCGATTGGCCCGCGCCCCGGCACGCGGCGTTGCCTGATGCCGATTTGCTGACGCGGCCTTACGTCGTCCTTCATCCGGGGGCGAGCACCGAGGTCAAGCGCTGGCCCGATGCGCGCTGGCGCGATCTCGCTCAGCGCGTCGAGGCGCTTGGCTGCGTTCCAGTCTGGAGCGGCGGTCCTGGCGAGGCCGAATTGATCCGGAAGATCGACCCGGATCCCCGTCATCCCAATCTCGCGGGGCGGCTCGGCCTCGGCGAACTCTGGCATCTGTTCGCTGGGGCGAAAGCGGTTGTCTGTCCCGACACCGGCGTCGCGCATCTCGGCCGTCTGATCGGCGTGCCGACCGTCGCGTTATTCGGTCCCGGCAACGCCCAGATTCACGGCGCAGGCGATTATTGGAGCGAAGTGCCGTTCGAGCCAGTTACGATTGCGCAGATGCCATGCCGCGATCAGCCCTTTATCTTTCGACGCGAAGTTGCATGGGTTCGGCGGTGCGACCGTAATTCGACCACGTGCGTGGCATGGAAGGGCGACCACGCGGACTGCATGGGCCGCATTTCGGTCGAGTCGGTGTCCCGCGCATTACACAACGTCCTGGTGGGAGCCTAATGACTAACACGTTCGCGCGCGTCGAGCGCGTTTTGTGGATTGCGTGTCCGGTCATCCTGTTCGCGGTGATGTTCGGCCACATGACGGCTATCGTGTTCAACGCACTCGCCTTGCTCGCGCTCGGTACGCTAGCGGCGGCGTGTTCGCCCGAGCGCCCGCCCATGTGGCGTTGGCCGCTCGCCGTGCCGATCGCGTGCTGGGCGCTATGGAGTCTTGCATCCGTCGCGTGGTCCGCTTATCCGGCGGTCAGCATCCACGCATGGTGCGATGAAGTGCTCTACCCGCTGGTGTCGTTCTGGGGCTTCTGGCTCCTCGGCACGAAGACGCGGCAACTCAACCGCTTTGTCTTGATCAACTGGATCGCATGCGTGCTGCTCGCTGTGATCAGCGCGATCTACTGGGGGCATCTGCAGCCGCCCACGGCCAATACATTTCCGCTGCATTTCTACAATCGCGTCGGTCACACCAGCACGCTCGCGGTGTTCGCGATGGCGTTGTTCTGCGGTGTCCTGTTGCGTCCGCGTTGGCGGCCTGCGGGTGTGGCCGGTCTCGTGTTGTGCCTGTTCATCGGTCTTGCCACGCTCAACCGCTTCTTCTGGCCGGCTGCGGCGGCGACGCTGCTGGTGGCGCTGTTTCCGCTGTATCGGCGGCATATCGTGCTTGCGCTGCTCGCGTTCGTGGTGGTCGGGGTGGCGGCCGTCGGCACGCTCGAGTACAGCGCTCGGCTGCGTCTGAATGATGCGCAGGGCGCGTCCGCGACACGCGATCTCGCCATCGACGGCCATCAGGTTCCGCTCCCTCAGGCGTTCTCAAGTATCGGCGACACCGTCTCTTCGGATACACGCCCGAAGCTGTGGGCGTTTTACACCGCGGAAGCGAAGCGTCACAAGTGGATCGGCGTCGGCTTCGGCAAACCGTTGCCGGGCATGGTGTATCAGAAAGAGATGCCGCAGAATCTGCTGACGCTGGAGCCGCAGGCCTTGACGCATTCCCATAATCTTTTCCTGAACACCTGGCTGCAGACGGGCGTGGTGGGCGTCGTACTCGAGACGGCGTTGCTGCTGTGTCTCGTGATGTGCTTCTGGCGCGCGCGAGGCGGCGATCCCTGGTTGTGCGCGGCGGGCATCGCGCTGGTCGCCGGCATGATCGCCAAAAATACGACCGACGACTTCATGTGGCAAACCACCATGCTGGCGTTCTGGTCGTTCGCCGGTCTATTGCTGGGCAGTGCGCAGCAGCGCGCCGGTTTGGGCGCCGCGGCGCCGCCCGCGTCGCGCGCGGAGTCCCGATAGGGGCCGGGCGCGCGACGACATCTCCATCACCTGTTGGATCGAGCCGGTCAGGATGCCGCTACAGCATGAAATACGAGAGTGAAGAAGATCGCCCGGATCAGATCGATCCGCCGCGCCGCATCCTGTTTCACATCAATGACTTCGGTAAGGGCGGCACGGAGACATCCTTGCTTGCATGGCTCAAGGTACTCGACCGGCGGCTCTTTGCGCCGAGCCTGTCGGTTACCTATCCGACCGAGGAACTGGCTTTCTGGCGCGCGCAAGCCATTCCCGATGACGTGCCTGTCCACGTGCTGGCGCCGTCGAAGTGGATGTACGCGTTGCACGACGTCCAACGCCGGCGGAAATTGAGTGCGCCGCTCAAGCTGTTGCACAAGGTGCTGACGTACTGTGTGATCCGGCCGCTCGCCGCGAACCGCTTTCGTCAGCTGGCGGCCGGTCAGGAGATGGTCTGCGACTTCGATTTTTCGTTACGGCACCTTGCCGGCAAGTACGGCGTGCCGTGGTTCGGCGTCAGTCATTTCAGTCTGGCCACCCGTCTGAGCGGCAAGAGCAAGCGGTATGTCGCCCGTCGCGTCAGGCACTATGCGCGCTACGACGCCATTGCCGTCCTGACGCCCGACATGTTGCGCGAGGCGCGCGAACTCTTTGTCGGCCAGCCTTCGCATGTGGCGGAACTGCCCAATGTGATCGACGTGGAATCGCTGCGCCTGAGGGCTTGTCCGTCGATCGAGCGTCCGGCTGAGTCGTTTATCGTCTCGGTAGCCCGGCTCGACGAAGGGCAAAAAGACCACAAGACCTTGCTGCGCGCGTTCGCCCAGCATCGTGCCAGGCGGCTCAGGCCGGTCGACCTCGTGCTGATTGGCGAAGGCCGGGACCGGGCCGCGCTCGAAGAACTTGCCGGGGAACTCGGCATTCGCGAGTCCGTGCACTTTCTGGGTTTCTGCGCGAATCCGTTTCCCTACATCCGCGCGGCGGAAATGCTGATCCTGAGCAGTCGCTACGAGGGATTCGGCATGGTGCTGGGTGAGGCGATGGCACTCGGTACGCCGGTGATCTCGACCGATTGCCCGACCGGTCCGCGCGACCTGCTCGAAGGGGGCAAGGCCGGTCTGTTGGTGCCGCCGGGTGACGTGGACGAAATGGCTCGCGCGATCGAGCGCCTGCAAACGGATACCGGGTTGCGTCAGGCGCTGATACGTCATGCGCACAGGAAGGTGGCGACCTTCGCGCCCGAGAGCGCCAACCAGCGCATGCTGACGCTGGCGCGGCAGATTTCCGCCGACCACCGGCCGCCCGTGCCGGCTGCCGCCGACTGAACGCGACCCGGTCCGCGACGGGCGGTGCGCCCACCCGGCTCACACGCCGCCGGTCACCAGCGAGAGCACCGACAGATCCGGATGCGTGCCGTCGACGATGCTGCGCCCCGCATGCACGGCTTCGTAGCACGCGTCCTCCATGCTTGCGAACGACTCTTCGCCGTCGGCATGAAACGGCACCACATGGCCGGGAATCGCCGGGTCCGCGCCAGGATGGCACACATAGCCGATGTAGGTGAAGTGACCGTCATCGGGGTGCTTCGGCCGGGGAGACGCGTGGATCTCGAACCCTTCGTACTCGACCATCTGCCAGGTGGCTGTGTTATCGGACATGGCTTATCTCCGTGCGGGCCGTTCGGATGACGTTTGCGCCGCTAGCGCGCCGCCGATGAACATCATCGTCAGTCCGTCACGGTGCTGGCGATTGATTTCCCGTGGCACGCCTGTCAAAAGTCTAGGTGATTTCAGCGCGACGCGCGCCCCAGGACCCATGCGGCTAAACCACTATGGCTTGTCGTTTAAAAGATTTTTGGGTTTTATCTGAAAATAGGGACGATCCGCTTCACCGCACGGGCGACGTCCGAAAGGCCGCCGTCATATAGAATGACGCGCTTTGCCCGTAGACAACCCCGCCCATGTGGTTCAAAAACCTTCAGTTGCACCGTCTTCCCGCTCCGTGGTCCATCACCCCCGAACAAATGGAGAAGTGGCTCGCGCCGCACGCGTTCGCGCCCGGCAACAGCGTCGAGATGCAAAGCCACGGCTGGGCGTCGGCGCGCGATAACGATTCGCTGGTGTACTCGCTCAATGGCCAGATGCTGCTGGTGTTTCGAACCGAAAAGAAACTGCTGCCTGCTTCGGTCGTCACGCAAGTAACCAAGGCGCGCGCCGCCGATCTCGAGGAGCAGCAGGGCTTCAAACCCGGCCGCAAGCAGATGCGCGAACTCAAGGAGCAGGTCACCGACGAACTGCTGCCGCGCGCCTTCAGCATTCGCCGCGATACGCGCGTATGGATCGACACGAGAAACGGCTGGCTCGTGATCGACGCGGCCTCGCAAGCGGTCGCCGACGAAGTGCGCGGCCTGCTGGTGAAATCGATCGATCAGCTGCCGCTCGGCACGGTGCGCGTCACGCAATCGCCGGTCGCGGCGATGACCGGATGGCTGCTGGCGGGTGAAGGTCCGGCGGGCTTCACGCTCGACCAGGACACCGAGTTGCGCTCGCCCGCTGAGGGCAACGCGACCGTGCGTTACGTGGGCCATACTTTGGACGCCGAGGACATGCGCCGTCATATCGAAGCCGGCAAGCAATGCATGCGGCTCGCGATGACGTGGAACGACCGCGTGTCGTTCGTGCTGACGCCATCGCTCACGATCAAGCGCATCGCGCCGCTCGACGTGTTGAAGGAAGCGAGCGACCCGACCGCGCAGAACGACGACGAGCGCTTCGACTCCGACGTCACGCTGATGACCGCCGAACTCGACCGCATGCTGAACGATCTGCTCGACGCGTTGGGCGGCGAGCAGGGCGAGGCGATGCCGCAAGCCGCGGCGGCCTGAGCCGCGTTTGTCCGCTGTTGCCGGGGCTTGAGCGCCGTCATCGTGATGTGTATAAGATTGCGGTCAGAAGAACGCGACAGTCACGGAGGGCTTGCGATGGTTCGTCTGGTCATGATACTGCTCGGTGTCGATTATCTGCGCACGCGCTGGCGCTCGTTGCAGCTCATCGGCTGCGTGAGTCTGCTGCTCGGCGTGGTGGTGTTCATCGACGCGCTCGATAACGCGCTCTATTTCCCGATCACGCCATTTGCATTTTTACTGCTGCTCGAAGGGCTCGCCACGCTGGCGGTCGCGTGGACGGGCATGGGCGGGCAGCGCACGCTGCGCTATGTGAAGGGTCTCGCGTTCTGCTTCTCGGCCGCGCTGATACTCGCCGGCCATCATCACGGCCACTTCATTCTGTCGATGATCTTCGGCACGCTGTTCCTGGCCGATGGACTGCTGCAGATCGTCTCCGCGAGGGTGGTGCGTTACCGCACGTGGAGGCTCGCGATGATCGGCGGAGCCGTCGAAATCGCGCTGGCGATTTTCTTCTATCAGCCGTATCCGACTCACTATGCCGGCACCGTGCCGTACTGCCTCGGCCTCGGCCTGATGTTCGGCGGCTGGAACATGATCTTGCTCAGCACACGTGTGCGGCGTCTCGCGTCGAACCCTGCGGTGGCTTCCGACGACGTTGAAGCCGATGCGGCCAGTTCCGAGGCGAGCGCGGTGCCCGCCGCCCGGCCGGCCGCGCTCGAATGGGACGGTCCGCCCGCCGCCGACGAAGCCGCGTTGACCGTGCACGTGTGGACGCCGGTGGGTTCGGCCAAAAACGAGGCGCGGCGGCAGCCGATCGTCGATCGCTATATCGCGGCGGTGGACCGCAACGGCGTGATTTCGACCGGACATGCCGCGCTCGAATCGCCCGAGGGCATCTATATCAGCCTGTATCCGGGCGTCGAAATCGATCGTTCGCCCGACGACTTCGCGCGGCTTTTGCGCGCCACGCGCGAGAACGATGTGCCCGGCGTATTCCAGCCCGATTACCAGACCGAATCGAAGGCGTGGTGTCCGTCGACGGTTCAGGTGCGCATCCGCAATTACGATCCCGCGCGCCTGCGCCACTTCTGGGACACTTACCGGCAGGACGCGACCTACAACCTCACGTATCGCAATTGCTCGAGCAGTGTGTCGCGCGCGCTGGAAGCGGCGATCGAGGGCGCGTCGGCGCGCGTGTGGGGGAGCTTGGGCGGCTGGCGGCCGTTTTTGCGCGTGATCACGACGCCGGAGTTGTGGGTGGCCGCGCAACTGCGCAAACGCGCCGCGACCATGGCGTGGACGCCCGGCCTCACGCTCGACTACGCCCGCGCGCTCAGCATGCTCGCGGATCCGCGGCCGTCGGGCTGGGCAAAGATGGCGCGCCTCGCGGTGCGCAAAATGGTTCGCTCGCGGCAGCAATGGCGCGAGGAGGCCCGCCATGCACCGGCCGGCGAGCAAGGCGCGCGCGGCGACGCGGAAGGCGCGCTGCGGGAGTGACGCGGGCCTGGCGCATTCCGGCGCCCATCACACGTTACGTGCCCAACTTCGGCGTTGCGGTAAAAACAGCAATCGCATCAACAGCTTGCGGATTTTGTCGGACAGTTATGCACAGATTTTTCAACATAATCAGTGGATAAGTTGTGGGGGAAAGGCTGGCGACCTGGACGTATGAGGCTGAGCGGTCAGTTGGGGAGTGCCGGGCGGGCTGACGATGCCCCCATCATTCCCCGAGCCCCATGGTCCTCGCAGCAACCCACCTGGACGGATTCCTCTTGATCTGGATGCCCCGGTCGCGGCTCCCGGCTTCGACTTGCTGCATGGCGTAGGACGAATCGAACGCGCAGTTCATATCGTTCAACCGGCCTTCAATCAATTTTTCTGAATATCACTCGTTCGACTGGGTGGTGGCCTCCTGCACTCTGCAACTCCTGTCGTTGTCGTCGTGATCCGGTGACGCCCGACACGCGCATACGTAGTTTCCTATGCATCACGTCGGCGCTTGCGGACCATTGCATTGTGTTAATGCAGGCAAACCGTGATTTTAGGATTTGTCGGATATCCAGAAATTCCGATCTCCTTAAGAGTGGTCAAACC
>WNGR01000971.1_pt1 | contig 54414 bp, 37 predicted proteins | sample 5407581 | NCBI WGS metagenome assembly WNGR01 (sample SAMN13153383, study PRJNA577476) | soil metagenome | isolation source: 80 cm soil or saprolite under Garry oak tree replicate 2 | place: USA:California | collected 2016-06-15 | reverse complement strand
TTGATTCTGTGATTACGCTCAAACATCCAAGCGACTACACGCCTTCAGACGGTCTTAGGTGCGAAGTCCATTATGAAAAAACCCGCGGTTTCTTCGGGGAGGAGGCAAAACCGTTCGAGGTCAGGATGCAATTAGGCGAGCGCAAAGAAGCGAATTGGATAGTTTCGGACTTCGAGACGACCACTGAGGCGCGGGTGGCCAAACTGTTGGCTCTGGGTATGTCGGTACGGGACATTGAGGACGAGACCGGAATATCCAAGTCAAAGGTCCAAAGAATGAAACATGAAATGACGACTGGATCGCTGTCCCAGCGGCAAGATCGAGAGGACTTTTGAGAATGGGACAAGCTGCACATATCGACCTTAAGTCATTGGCTTTTAAGGTCTTGGAACGGACCCGCAATGTCCCAAGTTCGGTCTCAAGCGGGACCACGAACGGGACACCCGAAAGTTCAGAAATTCGAGTTCACCGTTCTCATTGGACGAGCGAGCAATGCTTGGAGGATCAGAGAACCCCCGCCCAGAGATTCGGCCACTCACACGCGATTCTATTCCCGCTCATCGGGAAACGAGTCTCGACGCCGCGAGGTCCCGGCCGCTTGGAAACCGTCTACGCTAACAGATGTGAAGTAATCCTCGATTGCGAACCGCGAAAGATGGTTGTCTTTGCACCTGCTCAGATCGGAGCACTGATCTGATGAAGTTAACGCTTGCTGTGCATTCAGGACGAAACGCGCTTCCACTGTTTTCTTCTCCGTCAGCATGCACACCGCGAACGTCGCCCGACCCGCTCTCAACTGCTCCTGGCAGATTCGCCGAAGTGGTCAGCATAGAGAAATATGTAGTCCCAAGGGGCAATACCAAGGTGTCAGCCACTCGCAATGGAAAGCGGAAGGGAAAAAACCATTGTGGCTTGATCGTAAGGCCGTGCAATGAAGATTGAAACGGCAATTTCACTGATTGGAGTCGTGATGGCGGCTCTCGCGCACCGAAAAAACTGCCTTGGAGGAACTAAGCAAGGTCTGCCCATGGAGTTGCTGACAGCCGCGTTTGCAAAATTAGAGGAGGCCGGAAGAGAAACGTCCGGAAATCGCGAATTCCTCTCCAATCATGGATTTCACGTGCCAAGCGTCGAGCCAGCGCCGTACCACCGGCGGGCCAACAACCAAAAGTCCGAAGAAGCGGAAGCAATGATAAGAGATCTTCTGAGGAACGAATGGAGTAAGAGCGCGATCGCGCGACATCTTCACGTGAACCGTAGGGTCGTCATTCGGGTTGCGCTCGAAGCATCGCAGAATGCACAGGACTGATGGCTGAAATAAGCTGAAAGAATGCTGACATCGGATGACAACGGATGACGCACTAGAGTTGGGGAGTATTCAGAGGAGAAATGGCGCATCGCATTGAACAGTCAATGGTTAAAGGTCTGCACTGCTGCATCAGGTCCCAAAGTGACGATTTCGAGGCGAGCAGTACATCTCTTCTTCAGAGTGCACAGCTGTGATCGCGCAGAAATATTTACAGATCACTTACCGCCGTGGAATTTTTCAAGGCTCAAGAACTCAAAAAGCAGGTCAGACCTTCATCGAAAAAATATGAAGTTCTCGATTGTGAACCCGAAAAGATGGTTGCGCTTCCGCTGGCTCAGATCGGAGTACCTATCTTTAGGCTGGAGGCAGTGCTGGATTTAGATGATTTGACGAATTATGCTAATGCCCGTCTCATATCCGACGCCGGTTCGACGCACAAGGAGAAAATCCGTGTTACGTCGAATCGTGCAAGATGTGGAAACGGGCAAACCCAAGCTCCGGCAGCGCGGGTACGTCTATCAGAAGGGGAAAAAGAAAGGGGATGAGTGGAACCCTACGGAAAGGACGTACGGTCGGTACCGAATTGACATTCCTGGGGTTCACAGACAGAAGGAGGTCCGAATAGCTCTCGGATACTGCCATGACGAATTGGACGCCATGCTAAAACTGCAACAGGAAATGACCGACGCCGGGGTGCGAGCTCTGGAAAAAGTCCGGGAATGCATCTCTTCTACGGCTTCATTCCGCGAGCAGGCAGCATGGTGGGTTGCCGAGATGTCAGCGGGTCGAATCGTAAACGCAAAGAAGCGCGAACTGATTGATCCGAATACCATCAACGCTTACCAGAACGCCGTGGCATACCTAAACGATCAGGTCGGAAATCTGCCGCTAGCTTCCATCGATAATCCGCAAGCCAAGACCCTTATCTCCAAGATGAAGTCCGAGTGCAGGGCCGATGGCCAGCGACGCTTCTCCGACAAAACCATATTTGAGTACTTCCGAGTGCTCCGCAGGGTCATAGCTTCAGTCTTGGACGAGAATTTCAATTCTGTCCATCATCGGAGCTGGAATCTCGCAGCCATCGGCTTGCCACGCGTAAACCCAAAAAAACAGCGTCGTCCTACCCTCACAGCAAAGGAAGTGACGACGCTGCTGTCGAAAGCAGAAGGCCAGTATCAAATGTTTTATTTCTTCTGCCTTGTCACAGGGATGCGCGTGTCGGAGGCCGTCGCCGTCGAAATAGACAAACACGTCGAATCCGATTGCTCGATCATTTACGTTCGACAGCAAAGGGAAAAGAGAGAAGACTGCGTCAAATCGCATCTCAAAACAGAATCGGGATGCCGCGACGTGGATATTCATCCTGACGCTGCAGCAATCTTGCGTAACTTCATCAGCAGTCGAAAGAGTGGCTTTCTCTTTCAATCGGCGAACGGAACCATGTTCGATCCACGGAATATCGCGCGGGATAGTCTTGAGGACATTCTCCAAGAGATGGGCCGTGGCGAAGCGGGGACGCTCTTCAATGTTTTCCGGCGCTTCCGTGAAGTCGTGCTGCAACGAAGCGATGCACGGCAAATCCTGATCGATTACTGGATGGGGCACTCGAACGCAAGCATGGGAGATCGTTATGGCAGGCAACTCGTGGAGGATATTGAATACCGGCAAGAACAAGTCAAGAAGGTCGGGCTGGGCTTCGAACTTCCGCCACGTTTGTTTGGGCTACGTGGGCTACAAATTGTGGAAAACATAGCAGCCGCATAAATGTGTAACCCGATGAAAATAAAGGGAGGAAGTGGTCGGGGCGAAAGGATTTGAACCTTCGACCTCCTGGTCCCGAACCAGGCGCGCTAGCCAGGCTGCGCTACGCCCCGACGATGTGCAGCGATTCCAGTCCGGCCTCGCTGCACGGATTTTAGATTATCACAGCCATGCCGCGTCGGCCACAATCTCTTCGATTGATTGCGTCGTAGGCGAACACCATAGTGTCCAAAAGTTTCCAGAACGCAAACACCACCGAGTGAATGTCAATTCAGCGGCGCTTCATTTTGCTTAGACCTTTCTTTTAAAATTCGTAGCGCAGCGCGAACTGCATTACACGAGGATTCGTCAACAATCCCGTGTACAACCCAAAAGCTTGACCGGCATCGATGTTCAGGTTCGCGCTCTGCACGTCGAATCGATGCAGGTTAGGAACGTTGAAGACCTCCCAGCGGAGTTGCAAGCTGTGTGATTCCTTCCACGGCATCATCCAGCGCTTCGACAATCCGAGATCCAGCCCCGCAAAACCTTGGCCTCGGATCTGGTTTCTGCCGCCGCTTTCACCTGGAAACGCGTGCCGGAAGGCCCCGATGCCGGTGCTGCCTTGAGGATCTTTGAAAAGGCTAATGGTTCCGTCCGCCGGATTCACAGTTGTTCCCGTGGCGAAGGGGCTGATTTGCACGGCACCCCCGCCCAATTGCCAGTTCGTCGGCCAAGTTCCGCCATTAAGCACACTCGCGGGAAAGCCACTGGTCCAACGGGCTAGGCCCGCAAGTTGCCAGCCCCCAATCAACGCGTCCAGACCTTTGTTCGTGTCGCGTCCTAAGGCGCGGCCACGGCCAAACGGCAGTTCAATCACCCAGTTCGCATTGATTTGGTGTGGTAGGTCGAAATCGGAAACCGCGCGGCGTGCGTTCGGATCCCAGGAATTGATGACCTGACCATTCAAACCGCCCCACTCCGTGACGCGCTCTGCGTCGGACATGATGTCAATTGATTTTGAATACGTGTAGTTGAGGTCAAATTGCAATCCATGAGCCATGCGCTTGTGCAAGGTCACCTGCAACGCGTTGTAATTGGCCCTCCCCCTGGACCGCCACGCGTATAGCGATTTGAATTGCTTGTTGAAGAACGCATCGGGACCCAGTTTGGTCGGATAATAGTTAAGGACATTCCCCGAACCGTCCGTGGCCACGCCCGCTATGCCTGGGATTCCGGAAAAGTCGGAACCGACTTGGTCGAGCTGCCAGAGTGGCGTGGTCTCATTAAAAACATTGCAGCTATAGAGGTTGTAAACGGCCTGGAGGGGGCTGAGTGATGAAGTTGGAGCACCCGTGGGAACCGGGCAGCCGAAAGAATACGCATCACCCGGTGCGAGTGGCGCGATTAGGTTTTGCCAGTAGGCCGCAGTCGGACCGACAAGTGCCGGTGTAATATCTGAAGTTAGCGTACCGGCGGCGCCCAACTCCGACAGGCGTCGTGCAGCTTGAAAATAATTGACGCCCGAAGTCTTGTCGGTAAGGTTGAGAGGCATCGCCAGGTCTTCCTGCACCAAAAGCCGGTGCGAGTAGCGACCCACGTAGGAAACTTCTAGGCTGAAGCCTTTGCCAAATTCGCGGCCCACCGAAAAGTCGACCGTGTACGAGTAGGGAGTCTTGATGGAGTTGTCCAAGCCCCAATTGATTGCCAGCCCGCCTTCCTGGTTCGGTGGCGTGAACGGGAAACCTCCTGGAGGGGCGGTGGGGAACAGGGGGTTCGATGTCGGAAGATCGTTTAAGCCGGTCACCCGGGGCGCCGTCGCCACTGAAGGCGCCGTCGTGTTTGTCAATTGCGTGGATAATCCGAACGAGCCAAATTGGTCGAATGTGCTCAACAGACCCGCTCCCACGCGGTCGTACACCATGCCAAAACCTCCTCGAATGGAAGTTTTGCTGCCATTTCCGAAGAGTGCACCTGGCAGGCCTGAAGAAGCGTTCGGAGAATACGCAAACGCGACTCGCGGACCAAAGTTTTTGTAGTCCCATTTGTAAAAGCCATCTCGGCCATTTGCCGGCCCTGCCAGATCCATGGTGATGACCGGATCCTGATTCGACCCGATCTCATTCGCCATATTGTTCGCTCGCTGCAAAAACCAGTCTCCCAATCCTACATTCGGAGACACCTGCGTTCCCGTCGTCTCCCAAGGCGGCGAGAAGAGCGAATACCGCAGGCCCAAGGTCAACGTTAAATTTGGCTTTGCTTTGAAGACATCCTGAACGTAGAACTCATATTCATTTGCCGCCCAGTGACGCTTGACTGCTGAATTCAGCGGCAGCGCATTTCCCTGCTTGTCATAGTTATAAGTAGCATCGAGTTCACTGAGGATGCCCATCAGCGCCATCGTGGGATAGTCATAAGAATTGGTGAAGCCATCAGCTACAGCCGGAAAGCCGTTAGAGCCGGGATCCAAAGGGCTCGCCTTGTTGGCCAAGCCCGCAGTGTCTAGTCCCGAAGAATTTGTGACAGCAGAGCTGAAAGAGCTCAGGAAATTCTCTCTCGGATTGCGGATGAAACGCAGATTGGTTCCGAACTGAAGCGTGTGGCGACCCCGAATCCATGATAAGTCGTCCACGAGATTGTGCACTGGCGTCTGGTAATTAAAACTCCGTGTTACGGCCAGCGAGGAGTTTGCCGGCGTACTATTATCGTTTAGCCCGCGGAAATAGATGAATGGCTGGATATCGTTATTTCCTAAAACGCCGATGCTCTGGCGCGTGTATCCCCAACGGAAATTATTCAACAGATTTTGACGAATGGTGGCAGTGTAGCCGACCGTGAATCCCTTGCTGTAATCAACATTTGATTTGAGCGGACTCTGGCCGAGAAAGTACGGCGAGGTGGCATGTACATCATTGCGAAGCGCGCCCCGCCAGAACAGTGTGTGGTTGCCATTGGTAGTCAATTTGTAATCGAGTCTTGCGATATACCAGTTGTTCGTGGTCGGAATCGGACCGCGGAAGCGATACCCGACAAAATTGTGTTGGTCGCCGAGAGTCAGGTCTGTAGGTTCCGGAAAACCATTGAAGTAGCTCAGCATTACCTGATTCGGACCGATGTGCAGCGGGTCCATTGCAGTCAGATTGGCGGGGGTGAGCGCCGTGTATCCCGCGGGCGTGGAAAAACTCGTACCGGGGATTGCTCCCCCAGGGCATTGCGTCGAGTCCGCGCACTGATAAATCACGATCCCCTGCCGTAGCGTGTCGCTCGGAACGATTCTCTGTTCGGAAGCCTCTTCCGCCTGCCGGTAACCTTCATAATTCGCGAAGAAAAATAGACGGTCCTTCCAAATCGGCCCGCCGACCGACGCCCCGAATATGTTTCGAATCAGTTTTGGAGCAACGTTGGGCTCGCCACTTTGAAGTTCGCTGCTTTTCACGAAATAGTCATTAGCACTGGTTAGGGTGTTGCGATGGTATTCATACAGCGAACCGTGGAAATTGTTGGTGCCACTCTTCGTGACGAGCGAAACCTGCGCGCCCGACGAACGGCCCTGGTCCGCATTGTAGCTGGAGGTCGTCACTCTGAATTCCTGCACGGAATCCACGGAAACTGGCAGTACCGAAGTGAATGCGTTGCCGTTCACCTGATCGTTCACGTCCACGCCGTCCAGCGTCAAGTTGCTCTGGTCGCTGCGCGCGCCGTTCACCGCTCCGCTGCGGGTGTCCACATCTCTGTTGATATCGCTTCGATTGCCGGTGTAGACAACTCCGGCCTGCAACGTCAGAAGCTCGGGTACGCTTCTTCCTTCGAGAGGTAATTGCCTGATCTGGTTCTCATTGAATGCCGTTCCAAGTGATGCATCCGTGGTATTCAGGGCCTCCGCCGAAGCGGAGACTTCCACGGTTTGCGTCGATAGCCCTAACTGGAGGGTTACCGTTTGCGTAGCGGGCGTATTGACCAGCAATTGAACGTTGCTCAACTCATATTTCTGAAAATCTTCCTTCTCCACTCTCAGCGAGTACGCTCCAGGAGCCAGTCCAGGGAATTCGTATGCACCCGACTCCCCGCTGAGCACGGTACGTTCAAAACCCTGTTGCGAATTCGAGAGCGTGACTTTCGCGCCGACGATCGCTGCGCCGCTTTTGTCCAAAATCGTGCCGCGAAGCGATGTGGTGCCGGTCTGCGCCAGAACTACACTGCCAATAAACAAGCACACCACCGACAATGCGATAGAAAGGCCAAAGAGGCCTTTAGTATGCCGCTGCATGAACTACTCCTTTTCCGCACCCGACTTCGTTGTGATTTGTGGCTTACTTTTCTGCGAATTGGACGCACACGCTGTGGCTAAATCCGGCTGTTGGCGGGAGTTCTCGCGCACTCCGCTCGTAGCCACAGGAGCCAATTATTCTCTTGGGTTTTTTTAGGACGGGCCGATGCCAAGTGTCAACATAAGTTCGTCGAATTTATAGTTTATAAATATCAATTTTCGGTCTCGCGGGAGAACCTTCGAAATCCTTATTTCCTCGCCCTATGGCTCCCGTAAAAAACGAACGGGGCGCAATGTTTCCGGAACGAAAAACGCTACCGAGCTCACACGCAGCTCGGTAGCGTTTTCCATTTTGCGTAGATTTTTTTAGAATTCGTATCGCAACGCGAATTCCATTACGCGCGGTTTGGTTGAGAGCCTCGTATAGTCTCCAAACGTCGAACCATAAACATCCAAGTATGAGTTGAGACTCAGAGGATCAAACCTCTTAGAATTGGTTACGTTGAATACCTGCCAGCGAAGTTGCACGGAATGTCCATCCTTCCATGGCATCGTCCAGCGTTTCGCAAGGCTCGCGTCAACGCTAAAAAAGCCCGGTCCACGCAGATTGTTCCTCTGGCCAGCTTCGCCGGGGAAGGGCTCACGGAATGCGCTCGCGTCATTTGCCAGGTTCGAGAAAGCATTCACAGCACCAATATTGTTCGGGTCGTAAAATGTGCCCGCCTTGACCGGCGCCACCTGGATTCCGTTGCCCGAAAGGTCCCAATCCGTAGGCCACTGGTAGCCGTTACCAACGCTGAACGGAAATCCGCTGGTCCAGCGGCCCAAACCAGACAACGTCCACCCGCCAACGACAGCGTCCAGTCCTTTACCGATGTTCCGGCCGATCAAGCGATTTCGGCCAAAGGGAAGGTCAGCGATCCAGTTCGCAGTGATCTGGTGAGTCGTATCGAAATCGGACACACCACGGAACTGGAAGGGACTCCACGCGTTCTGCACTTGCCCGCCGGTTCCGCCGATCGTGCCAACGCGCTCGGCGTCGGATGAAAGATCAATAGATTTGGAGAACGTATAGTTCACGTCGAACTGGACGCCATGGGTCATCTTATGTTTCAGGTCCAATTGCAGTGCGTTGTAGTTCGCCGTCCCCATCGACCTCCAGGTATACAGAGTCGCGTACTGCTGATTGTAGAATGTGTATTGACCGCCGACGGGTAGATAGGAATTACCAGAAGCTCCCGAAAGTCCGTAATAATCGAGGATGAGCAGACCGGTAGTCTCATTCAAGCTGTTGCCACACATCAAATCGTAAACCGCCACCACTGGCACTGTAGTCGAATTAGAACCGCACGAACCCGTTAAAAAGGCGTCGCCAGCCTGCAAAGGTGAAATAACGTCCGCCCAATACTGCGCAACGTTTGCAGGAACCATAGAAGCGTTAAAATTGTCTGTCGAAACGCCTGAACGATAAACCTTCGCCAGAGCCGTAGCCGCTGTAAAGTAGTCCACTCCGCTCTTGGGATCCTTGAAGTTCAGAGGTGTCGCGACATCCAACTGTGTAAGCAAACGATGGGAGAGCCTGCCCACATAGGACGCCTCTAACGAGAATCCCCCGGGCAATTCGCGTCCAACCGAGAAATCGAGCGTATACGCATAGGGAGTCTTGAGCCCAGCATCAATGCTATGCGCAATCGCAAAGTTTCCGGGTGGGTAGGTTTGCGGGAAAACCGCCGGCGGCGCGGATAAGAAGATCTCGTTGCCATCCAAATCCGTCGTAGGAATCGTGTGGATGTCGGTCAGGCGCGGCGCGTTATACGGCGACAGAAATCCGGCTGGATTAGCGAGCTGCGTCGAAAGTCCGAACGAACCGTTCCTGCTGAAATCATCGGCGATCCCTTGACCGAAGCGGTCGTAGACCATCCCGAAACCGGCGCGGATGGAAGTCTTTCCCTCTCCGAATAGGCTGCCCAAGAATCCGCTGCTCCGTCGAGGAGCCCAGGCAAACGCAACGCGCGGCCCGAAATCCTTCTTATCCCAATTGTAGTAGCCGGACTTTCCATTCGCGGGTCCGGACCAGTCGAACGCGATCGGCGGATCGTTATTCGAGGCCACTCCATTGGCACCCTCGTTCGCGCGAAGATGGTAGAAGTCGTCAAGACTGGTCGTCGGCGACACTTGGAGCTTGTTTGTTTCCCACGGCGGCGAGAACAGCGACCACCGGAGCCCGAGAGTAACCGTGAAGGTTGGTTTCACCTTCCATGTATCTTGTGCGTAAAATTCGTAGCCATTGATTGCATAACGCCGCTTCAACGCCGCGCCGTCGGGAAGCGCACTGCCATCGCGGTTGAAGTTATACTGCGCATCGACCTCGGTCACCATGCCGAGTAAGGCTTGCAACGGAAAATCGTAAGAATTCGCAAAATTCGGATCAACAAGCGGGTTCCCATTCAAAGAGCAAGAATTCGGACTGGAATTGGCACATGTGTACCCGGGGTTCAAAGGTGATTTTTTTTGCGCGTAGCCCGATAGTGTTGTCCAGGAAGCATTGGCGCTGCCATCGCTGAAGGACGCTAGGTAACTCGTGCTCGGCGTCCGGATGAACGCGATCTGTGCTCCGAATTGCCACGTGTGCTTCCCGCGAATCCACGATAGATCGTCGGCGATGCTGTGCACAGGTCGCTGAAAACTATTTGTTCGTGTCACTGCGCCGGTCTGGTCGTTCAGACCACGGAAGTAGATCCAGTCCTGTTTTGAATTTCCAATCACACCAACGCTTTCGCGAACAAACCCATATCGAAAATTATTCACGAGGGTGTTCGAGAGCACACCATTGTAATTGACGATCAATCCCTTGTTGTAATTCACGATCGATTGGGAAGGCGATTGACCAGGCAGAAAGGGTGTTCCGGCATTATTCTCGTTCCGCAAGGCCGCGGTCACCGAGATCCTGTGCCGCGCGTCCCGAGTAACGTTGTAGTCCATTTTGGAGATATAAACATTTTCCGTGTCAGAGATCGGTGCACTGAAATTAAAGCAGGTGTAGTTAACGCCGTCCCCGGCATTGTTACAGTTCGAAGCAGGAAACGTGTTGAGATATTGCAGGACAGCCTGGCTCGGACCGAGGTGAAGCGGATCCATGTTTGTAATTTGCGTCGGAGAAACTGCGGAGTAGCCGGCTTGCAGGCTGTAAGTTTGTCCGCTAATACCCGTAACCGTACCTCCAGAACAGGCTGCAGGATCGGCACAGGCGTACTGAATGATTCCGTCCTTCATCGCGGCGGAGGGAACGGCGACGGTTTGACTCTGGGCTTCGGCGCGGCGCGTTCCTTCGTAGTTTGCGAATAGGAAGAGGCGGTCCTTCTTGATCGGACCGCCAAGCGAGCCTCCAAAAATATTACGAATCAATTTCGGCGCCTTGTTGCAGGAAGAATCGCTCAGCGGCGTCCCGCTGTTGATACAATTTTGAATTTCGCCATTTTTTACGAAAAAATCGTTGGCGCTCGTGTAAGTATTTCGATGATATTCATAGGCAGAACCATGCAGATTGTTGCTACCGCTCTTGGTCACCAGGGCAACCTGGCCACCAGACGTGCTTCCTTGGTCAGCGTTGTAGTTTGTCGTGGTAACACGGAACTCTTGAACGGAATCAAGCGTTACCGGAAGCACCGAAGTGAAAGCGTTACCGCCCGAGTCGTTGACTTGAACTCCGTCTACAGTCACGTTGCTCTGATCACTCCGTGCGCCGTTTACCGCTCCTTTTCTTGTATCCCAGGTGGGGATGTCGTCTCTGTTATTCGGATAGGCCACGCCTGGCTGCAGACTTAGCAGTTCGGGCACGTTCCGCCCTTCCAGTGGCAGTTGCTTTACTTGGTTCTCATTAAAGGCATTCCCGATAGACGCGTCGGTGGTGTTTAGTGTTTGGGTGGTAGCCGAGACTTCGACCACCTGCGCTGCCGTGCCAATTTCCAAAGCGACGTTTGCTGTCGCCGGGAGGTTCACCAACAACTGAAGCTTCGTTTGCTCGTACCTGCGAAAACCGTCCCTTTCGACAGTAAGTGTGTAGGTGCCAGGCGAAAGAGCCAAGAATTCGTATTCGCCCGAACTTCCCGTGTCCGCGCCGCGCTCCAAGGCTTGCGCCGTGTTCACCAGGTGAACCTTTGCACCCGCTATGGTTGCTCCGGATTTATCGGTCACGGTACCCCGCAACGAAGCTGTTCCAGTCTGTCCGAACGCAATGCTGCCAGCAAACAAGCACACCACCGCAAAGAACGAAAAAAGGCGCAAGAAGCCTTTACTATTCCGATGCATAAACCACTCCTTTTCCGCACCTAACTTCGTTGTGTTGAATCTAACGTCTCTGCGAATTGGACACACGCTGTGGCATCAAATACGTTAGTCGGCGAGCTAAATGGCGGCGCGAAATACGCGCGAACCCGCATAACCCCACAGAGTCTCTTAATTTGTCCTCTCTTGTAAGTCAAAACAGGCCGACCTGTCAATACTGCTTCTTCGATTTAGGCCTTTAGAAATTTGAATAGACTCAAGCGGACGTAAATTTGAGGGCGAACGCTTTGGAACGCTCCCTGCAAAAAGAAAAGCCCTGCCAGAACTGTTCCCCGGCAGGGCCTTCCATTGCGAGAATTGTTCGCCTTAGAAAGTGAGTTTCAGTGACAGTTGCATTTGCCGCGGGCGTCCCAGAACTTGAGAGTAATCGCCAAACGTTCCCGCATCCTCAATGCTGGCACTGAGTCCAGATGCATCAAAGTAAACGGAGTTGGTCAAGTTGAATACGTCAGCACGCAAAATGAGGTTCAGGCGCTCGCCGAGAAAAAACCTCTTCTGAAGCGCCAGATCTGTACTGAAATATTTGTCTCCGTAGATTACATTCCGTTGTCCGCGATCCCCGGTTGCCGTGAAACGAAAATGAGTCAATGCGGCATCGGGATTCGCAAACAGATTTGGGGTCGCTTGCCCACCGGTGCCGTGGATCGCGCCATGAACGTTCTGCGTTGAGGGACAGGGTCCCACGTCCAGGCCGAATGGGTACGCTCCCACTGGAGCACATGTCGCATTCCCCTGGAGGTCCCAGTTGGTAGGCCAGGTGCGTCCGTTTACGATATTGGCAGGCACACCGCTATTCAGGTGAACGATGCCCGAAAGCTGCCAGCCGCCAATAACTTCATTCAGCCAGGTCGACGAGTTCCTTCCAAGCGCTTTACCCCGGCCGAAGGGCAGTTCAGCGACATAATATCCATTGAATTGGTGCCGGATATCAAAATCGGAATTCGAATATTCCTTTCGGATATCCCATGCGTTGATCGTAGTGCCTGAATAACCGCCTGTCAGACTTTGTCCTCCAAAAATATCTTGGCGTTCGGGGGTAGACGATGTATCGGTTGAGTGCGAATAGGTGTAGTTCAAGGCGAAAGAAAGGCCATGGCTAATGTTCTTCCGTAGCATCACCTGTGCAGCGTGATAGAACGAATAGCCAGTCGTGGTCCACGTGTGCAAGTTCACGAACTGTGATGGGAAGAATGAATTCGGACAATCGGGGAAACCATCTCCGTCCAGGTCTGTCCCGCCCCCATTCAAGCAAGTGGGATAAGACGGGAAGTCAAAATAATCCACATCCTGCCAGAAAGTGCTTGTGCCAAATCCAGAACCTCCCGATCCGGTTCCGTGGTAGCCAATCATGTAGTCATACGCGACTTGGGTCGTCGAGTAACCACAAGGCAATCCGCTCGAGCCGATCGCGGATCCGTCCGCGTTCGCCCCAACTCCAAAAACGTTGAATTGCAGACATCCACCATTGACGCCGGTCGGACCAAAGCCAGGAAACAGATTGTCCCAGTAGGAGGTGACGTTCGCAGCCGAAACCGCCGAGAAGCCCTGTCCGGGTACGTTTGCATTTGTAGCCGCATATTGCTCGAGTATCTTAGCGGCCTGGAATGCCGAAACACCTGACTTGGAATCCTTCAAGTCTGCTGGCATTGCGTAGTCCCTAATCAGTGTGAGCCGATGCGCCAAGCGCCCGACATAAGCGACTTCGAGCGTCAAATTTCCCGGTAATTCACGCGAGACCGAAAGATCCATTGTATGCGCATATGGAGTTTTGATTTTATCGTCCAGTCCCGCATACACGGTCAGATTCCCTTCCGGCAACACTGCGGGGAAACTCCCGCCCGGAGACAATGCCAAGCTTTGTGCTTTCGCCGCTGCTGTATCGTTAAGACCAGTGAACCGTACACACGGACCCACGGAATTTGCGCCTTCATTTCCGATTCCGCAGCCCCCCTGTTGGCTGGTTATGTCGGTAGACAGCCCGAATGAACCGTATTGATCGAAGGTTGTGGCGATTCCATTACCAATCCGATCGTAGACGATGGAGTAGCCACCGCGAATGGAAGTCTTGCCCTCGCCGAACAGGCTATGAAATAAACCTCCGGTCGCCCGTGGCGCCCATGCAAACGCAATCCGCGGGGAAAAATTCTTGTAGTCGTAGTCGTAATATCCCCGTTTGTGATTTGCTGGCCCGCCAAGCTCGGTGCTTATGAGGCCGCAGTCGCTTGTAGGTTGGCCCGAAAGCATTGCTGTCTGGCGGCAGTCGAACCAACTGCTAAAGCCGGGATTGGGATTCACCTGATTGCCGTTCGTTTCCCAAGGCGGCGTGCTGATATAGTAGCGAAGCCCCGCCGTCAGTGTGAACGTGGGTTTGACACGCCATTTGTCCTGCACGTAGAGCTCATACTCATTTACGGCGAATCTTCTGCTGACGGGATTCCCTTCCGGTTGCGTGGCACCTGTTTTGTCGAAATTGTACAGCGCGTCGACCTGACTGATCGGCCCGAGCATTTCCGTTAGGCGATCACGAAAGGCCGTTCCGCTGTTGTTCAGAGGAACAGCAGTACATTCACTCGTGACGCATCTCGCCTGGCCGGGCTCGATTTCGCGCGCACCATTCGGCAGCCATGAAGGATTAATCAGGAACTGATTAAAGGAGTTTGAGTTGCTGAACGCAGCATTGCGAGTCATGCGGAATTCGCCGCCGAAGCTCAGAGTATGTACTCCCTTGGTCCAGCTTATATCGTCGCGAATATGATTCTGCGGCAAGGTCCGTCCATTAGTCTTGTTATACGTCCCTGCCGTCTCGAAACCGTTGAAGTCATCGATGAACCTGAAGTCGACGAATTCGGAATTTCGGATCCCGCTGAACTTCTCACTTATTCTTGTCAAGCCATATCGGAAGCTGTTAACCAGATTGTTAGTTATCACCGCCGTATAGCCAACGGAGAAACCTTTGTTATTGTTTAAGTTGGTTTGCCGCGGCGGTTCTCCCGGAAATTGTGGGTCAATGTTAATCGTGTCGTGCATTAACGAACCCCGCCAGAAGAGTGTGTGCTTGCCGGCACGATCCAAGTGCACGTCAGCGCGTACGAGCGCTGTATTAAACAGATTGTTGACCGGCGCGCCGAGTCGGAATCCAAGAATGTTCAGACCATCGGAGGTGCCGCTCGAGTTCGGATCCGGAAATTGCTGGTTGTACTGCAAAACAGCCGGGTTTGGCCCGATGCCGAGCGGGTCTAGCGCCGTTATCTGCGCGGGGCTCAGAGCGTAGTACCCAGCCTGAATTGGGCCGCAACCAGCGGAACTGGCTCTGCACGGCTGAAAATTCGCGTTCATCCCGTAATTCTCACCACTCACACCTTGCACAAAACCGCCTGCAGGTGGTGTGCACGAAGGATTGTTTTGATACCGAGAAATGTCGCTCGCGGGGTCGAAATTACGACACTGATAGAAGAAAACGCCATCCTTGAACGCTGCTGACGGCACGTTCCTTTCTGCCGAGCTAAACAGCGCCTCTGTCAATCGCTCAAAATTGCCAAACAGGAAAACGCGATCTTTGATGACTGGTCCGCCCAAGGATGCGCCGTATAAATGGTGACGAAACTTCGGTTCCTCAATACCGGACCGGTTAAGAAAGAAGTCATTCGCGTTGAATGCTTCGTTCCGATGAGCATAGTAGGCCGATCCATGAATCTTGTTCGTTCCACTCTTCGTCAGCAATTGCACTTGTGCAGCAGACGATCTCCCGCCGGAGTCTGCGTCGTAGCTGGTTGTCGTCGTACGAAACTCTGCCAATGACTCCGCGGGAACGCGCAAGACGCTCGTGAAAGCATATCCCTTTTGAGGATCGTTCACGTCCACCCCATCCAAGGTCACGTTTGTTTGATCGCTTCTCGCCCCGTTAACGGCGCCGCTGCGCCCGTCTTGCTCGCTCGATCCTCCATAGCCACTGGGGTTGTCCGGCTTACTCGGAATGTAAGGCACACCTGCCTGTAAGCTCAGTAATCCCGCGGGATTCATGTCTAGGATCGGCAGCGAATCAAGCTCGGATCCGGAAATAGGTGTTCCGATGCTCGCGTCTGTCGTATTGAGGGGAGCTAGTCTCGCTTCGACGAGAGTCGTTTCCGAAAGCGCTCCGACCTCCAGTTTGATGTCCAATGTGCTCGTAGTTCCGATCAAAAGCTCTAAGTGCTGCCGAACCGAAGCCTTAAATCCCGGTGCCTTTACTTCGGCCCTGTACTTGCCCGGCGCAAGCTGCGTGAACACATATTTTCCGTCATCACCCGATACCGTCTCCCGCGAAGCTCCGGTCGCTTCATTTGTCAGTGCAATCTGAGCTCCCGCAATGCTCCCGCCACTGGTGTCCAATATCATTCCCGAAAGTCCCGCATTCTGAGACCATGCGCTGCCCGCCAATGACAGCATGACGAACAGAGCTATACTCATAAATCTGAATGAAATTAGAACCCGAATCATAATTCCTCCGTTCGAGCACCAATACACGTATTTCCGATATGAATGGGTGAAAACGAACTGGGTAGGAAGCACGTTCGGCCGACCCGAACACGAAACTAGGAGAGAGGTGCGAAATGGTCCCACCCTCCTGGTGACCTATTCCACCACAGTCGGTATATAAAGTTGCGCTTGTTTTAAGACAGATGACCGTATTATGTCAAGGAAAGTTCTTATAATTTACAACTTGGCGACACTTCTCTGGTGCTGGCGGGCGTTTCAGTCGGCGCCCAGGCGGAAGATTCGGGCTTCGGTGATGGCCTTGATTTGGCGGATTTCGTTGAGGATGGAATCCTGTGCGGGGCCATCGACGCGAACTAGGGAAACAGCTTCGGCGCCGCGCGTGGCCTCTCGCCTGCCCAAAGCGAAAGTCGCGATGTTTACGCCCAGGCGTCCAAGCGTGCTGCCCACCTGGCCGATGACTCCGGGTTCATCGTGATTTCGTAAATAAAGGATGGTTCCTTCCAGCAACGATTCGAGGGAGATTCCATCAATTGCCAGCACGCGGGGCGACCCGTCAAATAAAACTGTTCCTTCCGCGGTAAATCCTGCGTCACCCGCCTTTTTTGAAAGGGCGGACACCTCAAGGGTATTGGGAAAGCCATGTTCACGCTTCCGCGTCTCTTCTTCCACGGTCAGTCCGCGTGCCGCCGCCATTGCAGGAGCGTTCACTACGTTCACCTTTTCGTCGAGCACCGCGTTCAATACGCCGGCGAGCACCGCGCTGCGCAAGAGATGCGTTCCGACCTCCGCCACTTCGCCTGCATAGCGGATGTGAATGCGCTCCGGACGCGTGGTCACCGCTTGCGACACGAGTGAGCCAAGCCGCTCTGCTAATTCCAGGTACGGTCGCACGCGACGATATTGGTCCGCCGAAAGTGCCGGCAGATTCACTGCATTGCGAATGATTCCGTCGGTCAAGTAATCGCGAATCTGCACCGCCACTTGCGTGCCAACTTCTTCTTGCGCCTCCGCGGTTGATCCCGCGATGTGTGGCGTGCAAATTACGTTGGGAAGCCCTATCAGCGGCGAATTCTTTGGCGGCTCTTCCACAAAAACGTCCAGTGCCGCTCCAGCCAGACGCCCACTCTTCAGCGCATCCGCAAGCGCAGCTTCATCGATCAATTCCCCACGCGCGGCATTCACAATGCGCGCCGTCTTCTTCATTTTCTGAATAGACTCAGCGTTGATCATTTTCTGCGTCGCGGGGCTCAACGCCGTATGCATGGAGATGAAATCACTCTCCGCCAGCAGGCGCTCGAGGCTGACCAGTTCTACTTGTAGCTCCTTGGCTGCCGCCTCACTGATATACGGGTCGTAGGCGAGAATTTTCATGTCAAACGCTTCGGCGCGACGCGCCACTTCCCCACCGATCCGTCCAAGTCCAATCAATCCCAGTGTTTTGCCACGAACTTCTGTTCCGCTCGAGGACTTTTCCCAGCGGCCTTCGCGCAACGCCGCATCCACTTTCGGCACCTGCCGTGCCAGCGCCAGCATCAGTGCGAACGTGTGTTCCGCCACGCTCACTGCATTTCCTCCGGGCGTGCTCATCACCAACACGCCGCGCTTGGTAGCCTCCGGCAGATCGATATTGTCGACGCCGACGCCAGCGCGGCCAACGGCGCGCAGCTTTGGCGCCTTGTCCAGAAGATCCGCTGTTACGCGCGTCGCGCTACGAACGATCAGCGCATCGGCGTCTACCAACTCCGCCGCAATCGTCTCCTTCGTCGTCAGCACGGTGTTCAATCCAGATTTTTTCAGCAACTCCACGCCGCGTTCGCTGATCTTGTCCGCTACAATGACTTTCATGAGTCCTCTTCGCCCTTTTCGTCCGGGGATTCCCGGAAAATTGCGGTCGCGCCAAAGAATTATTAAATCTTCCGGGAAAAGGAAACCAGCTCCACGGCGCAGTTTTTTCCTCGCCCGGAAACTATCCAAGTTACCGAGCGGCAGCATCAGTGTCAAACCGGAGGGAAAGCCGGGTTTCGGGGTTTGTACTCGCAAACCCTGAGCGAAAAAGTTCTCCATAGCTTTCTGTTATAGTGGCGCGGGAGAAAAAAATGAGTCTTGCGGAAAAAATTCAGTCGGACATTGTCGTCGCTATGAAAGCCAGGGACGACTTCAAGCTCAGCGTGTTGCGTATGGTCAAGGCTGCGATTCAGCTGAAGGAAGTGGAAAAACTCCGCAAACTCGACGAGAACGAATCGATTCAACTTCTGCAAACAATCCTGAAGCAGCGTAAGGAATCGATCGATCAATTCACGAAGGGGGGCCGCCCGGAATTAGCCGAGAAGGAAACGAAGGAAGCTGCCCTCATCGAACAATATCTTCCTGCTGGTGCGTCCGCCGAAGAGATGGATGCTGCGGTTTCGAAAGCGATTGCCGAAACCGGTGCGAATTCAATGAAGCAGATGGGTGCCGTCGTGAAGGCCGCAAAGGCGGCTCTCGAGGGCAAAACCGTAGATGGGAAAGCACTTAGCGATCTGGTGCGCCAGCGTTTATCGTGATTCAGTTCTTGCGATCATCGCGAGAAGAGGAACTAACGGCTCCGAATATCTGAAGGCAAGAAACCCAAGTTATAATCAGACCATGGCAAAGAATGTGATCCACATCTCCGAAGCAGAAGCCGCCACAACCACCGTGGCGACGCTCTTAGTCCACGTGCGCGCAGGCGCGGAAGTTGTCATCGAGAACGACGTGCGGCCCGTGGCAGTACTGCGCGCTGCGGAGCCACATCCCGGCCGTCTGCTGTCGGAATCTATCGCGCTGGCGGAAGCCCACGGCTCTACCGTGACGCTCGACGGAGACTTCGGGCGCGATCTCGAAGAGATCATTAATAGCCATCGTGAACCGCTGAACCGCCCGCATGGGACTGATCCTCGACTCCAGCGTGGTCATCGCTGCTGAGCGCCGAGGCGACAACGTAAGGTAGATGCTCAAGCAAATCGTTGCCGCAACAGGTGATCAGAGGGCAGTGCTCTCTTCGGTTGGCCTGACCGAGCTTGTGCATGGAATCCGCCGCGCACAGACAGTTGGATGTGACAGCACCTTTACCACAGTGGGTTGAGGCTTCATTCTGCGCTCGATAGGCATCCAAAGGAGCGAGGTGGGTTGCTGCTACTATTGTTGTGGAGTCGATCTTCAATGCTTGCTCGACGGGCACAGGAAAGCCGCGGAGTCATTAGCGTGAGTTTTACAAAAACAGAATCGAACAAGAGATTTTGGGGCGGAAATGCCCGGTGTCGAGTCTTTGGCTCGCAGAGCAGAGTCTGGCTTATCCTCAGCCTTCTGGTTTGTGGCTTTCCGATCGCAGCTCAGCAGCCCGTTGGGGTACCTGCTGCTCCGGGAATGGCAGTGGCCGATCAACAATTGCCAGATCAACAATCGTCGGGTCGGATCAGCGGACGAGTTGTTGATCAAACGGGAGTGGCTGTCGCCGGGACCACAGTGAGACTTCTACGCGAAGATCAAAGCCTGGACCAGGAGATGCTCACGGGCGACGACGGGCAATTCTCCTTTGCCAACGTCGTTCCCGGGCCATTTCATTTGACGATTACGTCGGCAGGATTCGCGACGCAAGCATTCCTTGGAAACCTGCGTTCCGGGGAGAGCAATATTGTTCCACAGATCGTGCTGATGATTGCCACGGCTGTCACAGAGGTGCGCGTCGTACCTCCGCAAATCGAAGTAGCGGAAGAGCAGATCAAGGAACAAGAGAAGCAGCGCGCGCTCGGATTCATTCCGAATTTTTATGTGAGCTACGTCCCCAATGCAGCGCCTCTCGCGCCGAAGCAAAAATTCGAGCTTGCGTGGAAGGAGATGGTGGATCCAGTCACGTTTGGATTGACTGGGGCCATCGCGGGAATACAGCAGGCACAAAATGATTTCAGTGGATACGGCCAAGGCGCACAGGGCTACGCAAAGCGCTATGGGGCATCCTACGCCAACACGGTTACGGGCACGCTGATCGGAAGCGCGATTCTGCCATCGTTGCTGAAACAAGATCCACGTTATTTCTACAAGGGAACCGGCAGTAAACGATCGCGGGTTTTCTATGCAGTGGCGAATTCTGTCATCTGCAAGGGCGACAATGGTCACTGGCAGGCAAATTACTCGGGAATCTTCGGAGGTCTCGCTGCAGGCGGCATCTCGAATCTCTATTATCCGGCGAAAGATCGCAATGGAGCGGGATTGACGTTTGAAAACGCGCTTATCGGGATTGGGGCAACGGCCGCCGCCAACATTCTTCAGGAATTTGTGATCCGGAGATTGACACCGAGCGCTTCTAAGAGCGATCCCGGTAATGGGGCTAAATCGTTCGGCCCGATTGGCAGGATGTTGAGCACGTTTGTCCACGAGGGCGATTAGTAGTATTTGACCTAGCGCTTCACGGCAAAAAATCTCAGATACAATCCGTTCAGGGGTGGCCGATGAATCGCTCATCATTCCTTATGCTGGGCCTTGTGCTGGGCTTTCTGTCTTTTTCAACGACATGTTTTGGGCAGACAACCACGGGTGACTCTCAGACATTGCAAGCTCTGCTATCGGAGATTCGGCTGTTGCGGCAGGATTTACAAACAACAACCATCGCGGCGCAAAGAGCACAAATTCTCATCTATCGGTTGCAGGGACAGGAAGCGGCTGTCGCGCGAGCCTCCCAACGGCTCGATGACGCCCGGGACAAGCTCGCGAGAATTCAAGATGAACGGAAGCATGTGTCGAGCGATGCGAAGCAGACGGAAGATTTCATAAGCAACACCGAGAATCCTGCAACCCAACGGAAAGAGCTCGAGGACAGGGTTCGCCAACTCAAGACACGGCTAGAATTGCTCGAGAGCGAAGAACAACAACGACAAACGCGAGAAATAGAGGCCGAGCAACAACTTCGAGCGGAAGAGGTCAGGCTGGAGCGACCTGCGTGACCAGTTGGAGCGCCTTGATAAAGCTCTGGAGAACGCTAGCCGCCGAACGAGCGGTAGTGCGCGGTGAATGAATCCATCTCTCGAGAGATGTAAGGCTTAAAAACAGAACGGCGCGGTATAGACTGCTACAGCGGCGAGAAAATCGCCGGAAAATTAAAATACTGTGACCTAGTTCACCCAGCGGTCGGGGCGGGACGGTGGTTCGCCTTTGTGTTTGTTGATGTAGACGTCAAATTTTTTGCGATTGCGCTGGTATTTCCAGTCGGAGACTTCGTTGCGGAGGCGGAAGAGGTAGGAATCGCGGCGGAGGTAGAGATAGCCGATAAGCATGCCGCCGAGATGACAGAGGTGGCTGACTTTGTCGTCACCGAGGCCGAACGTGCCGAGAAAGGTCAGCGCGGCCATGATGGCGACAACCGTGCGAAGGCGCAGGGCAATCGGAATGGGAAAGAGAAAAACGCGGCGATCAGGGAACAGAATCGCGCAGGCGATCATGATTCCGAAGATGGCGCCGGAAGCTCCGATGGTGGGAATGTCGTAGGCCGGTTTACCCCAGAGGGTAGGAACGGTGCGAACGATGACGTTGAGAATGCCCGCGCCAACGCCTGTCAGAAAGTAGTAGCGAAGAAAACGGTTCCGCCCCCAGACAAGTTCGAGTTCGCGGCCAAACATCCACAACATGAGCATATTGACGAGGATGTGCCAGACGTTGTCGACGCTATGCAGGAACAGATAAGTGAGCGGCTGCCAGACACGTAGGCCCGGGATTACGCCGCTGGGAACCAGGCCAAACCACATTTCAAACTGGTGTTCGGGAAAAACGCCGCGAAAATAATGGATAAAGAGCTGGAGGAAAAAAACGGCGAAGTTGGCGATGACGAGGAGTTGCACACCCGGAGTGATGTAGAAATCGAAGCTGAAGCGGTAGTTCCGGATGCTGGAGCGTGGAGCCATACTCAGGTCAGTTTACGGTCCGGAAGCGGGTGAAGTAAAGAACGGGGTACAAGAGTGCAAGAGTAGCGCTGAGGCCGGTTTCACTTTTGTACCCTTAACCTCTTAAACCCTTGAACGTCTTTCATGTCAGTCCAGTTTTTTGCGGGCGAAGTAGAACAGAGAGGCTGCGAGCATCAGGAACATGAAGACGCCGAAAAGATTGTTGGTCGCCAACGGTCCGAGAACCTTTGGCCCGAAGGCGAAGAGGTCGGGACGCCACGGCAGCCGCAGCGTTGCGGTGAGTTGGAAATTTCCGGGTCCTGGAAAAGATTGATGATGATGCCGAGAAGTCCGAAGACACCTCCGGCGGCGATGAGTCCGGAGGAATAGAGAGCGCCGGGGCTGGCTTCGCTTTCGTCTTTTTTCTTGGTGGTAGCTTCGACGAGCAGACGAACCAACCCGCCCGCGAACATCGCGCCAGTGGTAGCAATCGAGAGATACGAACCAGTAGCGAACGCGAGCGAACGCACGCCAAGAATTTCGACGGCGATGACCAGAGCAACTCCCATTAAAACCAGCCGCCAGGGCAAACGTTGATTGAGGATGCCGTTGATGACAGTAGCCATCAGGCGAGCTTGCGGGGCGGGAGCTTTGTCACTGCCGATGCCCTGCGCCCATTGTAGTTCGATGCGTTGTGTTCCGGGATCGTAGAGATATTCGCCATCGGGAATTTCGTGCGAGCCGAGCGCGTTGATGAGGATATATTTCTTGCCCTGATGCTCAAAAGAATCCGCCTCGATTTTCGCGCCGCTGGGAAGGGACTGAACAGTGACGGGAATTTGCGTGGGGATATAGCGCTCGAGACCACGGTTCATCAGGTTAAGCGTTGCGCCAATGGCGATGGTGGAGACTGTCACGCCGACGAGCAGGCCAAGTTGCTGAAGACGCGGCGTTGAACCGACGAGGTAACCGGTTTTGAGATCCTGCGAAGTGGCGCCCGCGATGGCAGCAGCGATACAGACGACACCGCCAATCATCAACGCGAGAACGGCATAATTGGGAGCGGTCCAGCCGGCGAGAAAGAAAATCGCGCAGGTAGCCATCAAGGTGGCGATGCTCATGCCGCTGATGGGATTGGAAGAGTTGCCGAGAAGCCCGCTGATGCGTCCCGCGACGGTGACAAAAAGAAATCCGAAAACGACAACGAACACGGCAGCAAAAAGATTTTGATACCAGCGAGTGGCGGCGCCTTCGATGGGATGAAACGTTAGGAGCACCCACATCATGGCGATGATCACGATAGAACCGATGATCACGTTGCGCATGGGAATGTCACGATCGATTCTACTCGCCGCCACTGCGTCGACTGCACCTTGTGCGCGAACGTCCTTCAGACCTGCGCGGAGCGCGGAAATAATTGTGGGTAAAGTGCGGAGCAGCGTGATTAATCCCGCGGCCGCGACGGCGCCTGCTCCCATCGGACGAATATAGCTGCGCCAGATATCGTCGGGCGTCATGAGCGGAATCGGAATTGTGGAAGGGTAGATGGGAGTGTTGCCCGCGAGCTGTCCGTAAAACTTGATCGCGGGCATCATGACGAGCCAGGAGATGATGCCTCCGGCAAAAAGGATTCCGGAGACGCGCGGGCCGATGATGTAGCCGACGCCGAGATATTCCGAAGTGATGGCGGCGCGGAAGGAGGCACCGGGAAACCAGCTCGGGCGCGACTCTGGTTGCGGGGTCCAGGCTTGCACCGTGTTCATAAGGAAGGTGTAAACGCCGCCGAGACCGAGTCCCCAAAAAACCCGGCCGGCAAAAGAACCGCCGCGTTCACCGGCCACGAGAACGTCAGCACAGGCAGTACCTTCGGGGAACGTGAGGTTGCCGTGTTCCTTGACGATGAGCTGGCGGCGGATCGGCACCATGAAAAGCACACCCAGCCATCCACCGAGAAGCGCAAGCGGGAAAATTCGCCAGAAAGTAAATTCCTTGCCAAATCCGAGAAAGATGAGCGCGGGAATGGTGAACATCACACCTGCGGCGAGTGACTCGCCAGCGGAGCCAGTGGTTTGCACGATATTGTTTTCGAGAATGGTGGAACGGCCAAAAGCGCGAAGAATGCTGATCGAGAGAACTGAAATCGGAATGGAGGCAGAAACCGTGAGGCCGGCGCGTAGACCGACGTAAACCGTGACCGCGCCGAAGAGGAGTCCGAAGAGCGCGCCGAGAACCACGGCGCGAACCGTGAATTCCTTGAGCGATTCCTCGGCGGAAATGTAGGTGCGGAATTCGCCCGGAGGGGCCGTGGAACTCCAAGGACGATTGGTCACAAAAATCCTCCACTTAATCCCAAGGGCATGTAACGCCTAGAGAACTCGAGATGCAATCAAAGGTGCGGGCGGATTATGCCGCAGTCCGTGGGTAAGAGGGAAGAGTTACATTGACGACGCGAGTGGCCTCGCGTTCTCTTGACAGCAGCTAACAGGCAGGGTAATTTCTCGACCTATCAGTACTTAGGTTAGCAACAGTCTGCGATGGCCCATACCCAGTCATGTGCCGCCCAACCAGCGAAATTGTGTCTCCGGCGGATGGGGTGTGCGCAGAGATCAACCGAAACAGTCTCAGGAGAAAACCCGTGAACAAGCGCCCGTGGATGCTGGTGTGTGCAACAGCAGTGATACTGCTGTCGGCGGGGATGTGGAAAGCAGGCACGGCGAGCGGCGATGAATGGCAGCCAATCTCGCAAGAAGAACTAAAGATGACCAGTATGCCGGAAGCGCCGGGTGCGCCCGCGGTGTACCTCTATCGTCAGGTAGATCGAAATGACAGCAGCAGGGCCGCGTCAGAATACAACTATGTGCGGATCAAGGTGCTGACGGAAGAAGGCCGCAATCAAGCAAACGTGGAGATCGGTTTTCACAAAGGCCGCACGAGCATAACGGGAATCAAAGCCCGCTCCATCAGACCGGATGGCACGATAGCAAACTTCGACGGGAAAGTTTACGAACAAACCATCGAAAAAACGAAGGGTGCGAAGTACCTCGCAAAGACATTTACGCTTCCGGATGTGCAAGTGGGGAGCATCATCGAATATCACTTCAATTACGACTTTCAGGATAACTATATCTTCGCCTCGGATTGGATCTTGAGCGAAGAGCTCTTCACGAAGAAGGCCGTGTTTACGCTCAAGCCGTATAGCACGTATCCGTGGACAGTGCAGTGGAGCTGGCCTGCCGGTCTCCCCAAGGGAACGGAACCACCCAAAGAGGGCCCGGACCACATCGTGCGAATGACGACGGAGAATATCCCTGCGTTTGTGGTCGAAGACCACATGCCACCAGCCAATGAATTGAAGTTTCGGGTTAATTTCGTTTACCACGATGAAACTCCAGAGTTGGACGTGGCGAAATATTGGAGGGAGTTCGGCAAGAAGAAGTACGGACAGGTGGAATCTTTCGTCGACAAGCGAAAGGCCATGGAAGCAGCGGCGGCGAGCATTGTCTCACCCGGCGATTCGCCGGAGGTGAAGCTTCAAAAAATCTACTCGCGAGTACAGCAGATCAAGAATCTGTCGTACGTGCCGCTAAAGTCCCTGGAAGAATGGAAACACGAGAACATGAAGGAGAACAAAAACGTCGAAGATCTCTGGAAACATCAATACGGCAATGGCTGGGACCTGACGTGGCTTTTTCTAGGGCTGGCGCGCGGTGCGGGTTTTGAGGCTTATCCGTGCCTGGTATCGAGTCGAGGCGAATATTTTTTCCATAAGGAACGGATCAATGGGAGCGAATTGAACGCCAACGTAGCCCTCGTGAAGGTCAACGAGAAAGATGAGTACTTTGATCCGGGCGCAGCTTTTACGCCTTTCGGACTGCTCCCTTGGCCGGAGACAGGCGTGGAAGGGCTGCGGCTGGACAAGAACGGTGGCACATGGATCCAGACTACTCTGCCAGGCAGCGAACAGACGAGGGTGCAACGTACAGCACGTTTAGCCATCACCGACGAAGGGGACATCACCGGAAAACTGACCGTCACGATTACCGGGCTGGACGCGTTGGCTCTGCGCGTTGAGGAGCGCAATGAAGACGAGGCGGCCAGGAAGAAAATACTCGAGGACGGAGTGAAGGACGCCATTCCGGCTGGTAGTGAGGTGGAACTCATGAATGCTCCTGATTGGCAATCCGGCAACACTCCGCTCGTGGCGGAATTTCAAATGAAGGTACCTGGCTGGACGGCTTCCGCCGGCCGACGCGCACTCTTGCCGACCGGACTTTTCAGCGCGTCAGAAAAGCACTTGTTCGAGCACGCGAATCGTGTGTGGCCGGTTTACTTTCGCTACCCGTTTCGCACCGTGGATGATCTCACGTTCGAACTGCCACAGAGCTGGAAAGTGGAGACCCTGCCCGAGAGCATGGATAAGGACGGAAAGGCTGTTCAATATACGCTAAAGATTGAAAGCAAGGATGGCTCGGTGCACGTGCAACGGGTCCTGCGCTCCGAGCTGCTGATGGTCGGCAAGGAGCACTATTCGATTCTCCGCAATTTCTATCAGCTCGTGAAAACTGAGGATGAGCAGCAGGTGATTCTGCAGCCCGGCGGAACGACTGCAGGCAATTGAGGCATTCATGAAGCGGAAATTGACAACATGTTTTTTGGTCGTTTGTGGAATGGGGCTGTTGACGTTGCCAAAATGCGCGGAAGCGGATGCCCCGGCATGGATGCACGTGGCCGCCAACTCCCCGCTTCCCACCTACGACTCCAAGACAAGTGCCGTGCTGTTGTATTCGGAAGATGTGACCACTGTCTCGTCGGACGGAAAAATGAAAGGTATCGAGCGCAGGGTGTACAAGATCCTGCGTCCGGAGGGACGCGAGTACGCAGTAGCTTACGCTTATGTCGGGAGTGATACTCGCGTTGGTAGCATGCGTGGGTGGTGCATTCCTAAAGAAGGCAAAGATTACGAGGTAAAAGATAAGGACGCGATTGAGAGAACGGTCGGTGGGGCTGGTGAGCTTGTAACGGATCTTAAACTTCGGAGTTTGGCAATTCCTGCAGGAGAACCCGGAAACATCGTCGGATACGAAATTCAGTATGACGCCCGACCGTATGTGCTGGAGGACTATTGGCAATTTCAGCGAGAGATTCCGGTCAAGGAGGCTCGGTACACACTCCAGATGCCCTCAGGCTGGGAATACAAGGCAGCATGGTTGAATCACCCCAAGACTGAGCCGAATGCAACGGGTGGGAATCAATGGCAGTGGATCGTTACGGACTTGCCTGCCATTCGCTCGGAAAAAGCGATGCCGCCAGTTCGTGGATTTGCGGGGCGCATGGTGGTGTCCTTCCTTGGGCCCGGCGCCACACAGCGCAAGGGATTTCTGACCTGGGATGACATGGGTAAATGGCAGGCAGGGCTGGCAAGTGGACGTCGAGACGCAACACCGGAAATCAGTGAGAAAGTTTCCAGGCTCACGACGGGGAGAACCACACCACAGCAGAAAATGCAGGGCATCGCGGAATTCATGCAGAAAGACATTCGTTACGTTGCCATCGAACTCGGTATCGGCGGATTTCAGCCCCACTCAGCTTCGGATGTCTTCTCGCACCGTTACGGCGACTGCAAGGACAAAGCGACGCTTATGAGCGCGATGCTGAAGCAGTCAGGGATCGACTCGTACTACGTCATTATCAACACGTCTCGTGGAGCGGTGGGACCAGAAACGCCACCGATGGTATTCCTGTTCAATCATGTCATTCTGGCGATCAAGTTGCCGGAAGACGTGCAAGATTCCCGCTATCAAGCGGTATTGAACCATTCAAAACTGGGCCGATTACTGATTTTTGATCCTACAAATGAAAAAACTCCTATCGGGCAATTGAGCGGTTATCTCCAGGGAAATTACGCCTTATTGGTCACGCCGGAAGGCGGGGAACTCGTAGAGACACCTCAGCTGCCAACAAAGTCAAACGGGTTGGTGCGCATGGCCAAACTGCAGCTTGAGCCGCATGGCTCGTTATCCGGCGAAGTGCAAGAGACGCGGTTCGGAGATTTTGCCGTTTACGAGCGATACGCCCAGCTGGCCGTGAAGTCGAGCAAGGATCGTGTGAAACGCATCGAGCAAGAGGTCTCTCACTCGATCGGCATGTTTGATATCACTGGGGCCACAATGTCGAATCTGGACGCCACAGATTCGCCTTTTGGATACGCGTATACGTTTGTGGCTCCGGGGTACGCCAAACAGATCGGAAATCTACTCGCCGTGCGGCCACGGGTCATGGGAAACCGCTCGAGCGATGTATTGGAAACTAGGGAGCCGCGGCAATTCCCGGTGATATTTGAAGGACCGGAAAAGGACAGTGACACTTTCGAGATCACCATGCCTGCAGGTTATGAGGTGGATGATTTGCCTCCGCCGATAGACGTCGACTATGGCTTTGCGAGTTATCACAGCAAGACGGAAGCCGCGGGAAATGTACTGAAGTATGCGAGGACGTTTGAAATCAAGGAACTGAGCGTGCCGCTAAACAAAATGGACGACTTGAAAAAATTCTATCGGATCATTGCGAGTGACGAGCGGAACACGGCAGTCTTGAAGCCGATCGCGCACTGAGAATGGATCGATGATCTGCAAGAGCTAAGCCGGGGAACGATCTTCATTACAGCTTTCCGCCGCCAATCACATGAAACTTCATGAAGTTTGTCGTGCCGCGTACACCCATCGGTGTGCCGGCAACAATCGCTATGACGTCGCCTTTGCGCACCAGTTTTTCTTCGAGCAATCGCTTTTCGGAAATCTCCGCCAGCTGGTCGACCTTGCGCAAATCCGGAATCTCAAGTGGCACGACGCCCCACAGCAACGCCAGCCGCCTCCGCGTTTCCGCTTCCGGAGAAAATGCAGCGATTGGCACCAGCGGCCGGTATCGCGAAATCAACCGCGCAGTAAATCCGCTATGCGTGAATACAACGATCCACTTCATGTGCAGCTCGCGCGATGCGTGGCACACCAGTTCCGCCACCGTTTCCGCCACTTTTAACTTTTCCTGCGTCGCGGGCCGCGAAAACTCCTTGATGCTTGCTTCCGCTTCTTCGATGATCCGCGCCATCATGCTGACCGCTTCCACCGGATACTTGCCGCTTGCAGTTTCGGCGGAAAGCATTACCGCGTCCGAGCCGTCGAAAATCGCATTCGCCACGTCCGAGGCCTCCGCGCGCGTCGGCCGCGGATTTTCGGTCATGGACTCCAGCATCTGCGTCGCGGTAATCACCGGCCGCCGGAACTCGCGCGCTCGCGCAATTATATTTTTTTGTACCACCGGCACGCGCTCTGGATTCATCTCCACGCCCAGGTCCCCGCGTGCCACCATTACGCCATCCGAAACTCGCAAAATGCCCTCGAGATTTTCGATGGCTTCCGGCTTTTCCAGCTTGGCGATCACCGGCGTCTCCTTGCCCGCACGCCGGATCAGGCTCTTCGCCAACAACACATCTTCAGGACGCCGCACAAAACTAACCGCGATGTAGTCCGCTCCCTGCGCAAGCGCGAATTTCAAATCCGTTTTGTCCTTGGGCGTGAGCGCAGGAACGCGCAACTGCACTCCCGGCAAATTGATTCCCTTGTGTTCACCGAGGGCGCCACCGTTCACCACCCGGCAGTTCACATCTCTCGCGCGCACCGATTCCACGTGTAACTCGATCAGACCATCCGACAGAAGAATCCGATCGCCGCGATGCACTTCCTTGGGCAGCGGCAGAAAAGTCGTGCTCACGCGCGTCGAGTCTCCCAAAATCCTTGCCGTTGTGATCGTAAACTTCTGCCCCGCTCGCAACGCGACAGGGCGGCCACCGGCAAGCGGGCCCGTGCGGATTTTCGGTCCTTGCAAGTCCGCCAGCACCGCGATCGTTTTCCCGAGCTTATTGGCCGTAGCGCGCAGCGACTGAATACACGCGAGATGTTCTGAGTGGCTGCCGTGGGAAAAATTTAGCCGCGCAACATCCATTCCGGCTTCGAGGAGCCGCTTCAAAATGCGTGGATCACGCGATGCCGGACCGATCGTGCAAACAATTTTGGAGTGTCGAAAACTCATCCGCATTGCACCGCCACTATTCTGCGCTCAACACTCGCAGCGACGTATCGTCTTTTTCTTTCTGCTTGAAATGGAAAGGAATGATGGGCAATCTCCGCGGACGGCTTCATCACACGGAAAGTTTCCCGCTCAATGCGAAACCGCGAATTCGTTCGCCAGCCGCACCATCAGGTTCACGCCTTTTGCAAACGCCGCCGCCGGAATTCGCTCGTCATCGCCGTGCATGCGCTTGATGTCGTCGTCCGTCAAGGGAAACGGAACCAGCCCGTAGGCTTGCACGTTGTGCAGCCTGAGCTGCGCCGAATCCGTCGCCCAGGTGGACTGAAACGGCAGCACCGGCACTCCGCCAAATTCTTCCGCGGAGGCTTTGACAATCGCGGCGTAAAATTCCGATTCCAGCGAAGAATCCGGCGCCGCCAATCCCCCATCCGGCTGCATTTCCAGTTTCACCTGCGGATCGTTCACCAGTTTGTTTAGCTCCGCCAAAAGCTCCGTGATTGTGTTTCCCGGAAGCAATCGAACATTGAGAGTGGCCCGCGCTTCCGACGGAATCACGTTTGCACGCACTCCGGCTGCAAGCAGGGTAGGCGAAATCGTGTCGCGCAGCATTGCGTTCCACATCGGATTGGTATCGGAAATCACTCGCGCTGCGTGCTCGCCGCGGTCGGAAGTATCCAGCGAACGAATCCACTTCGCAATTCCGTCGTCCTGGAGAACCGGAGCAATTCCTTCAAAATACCTGCGAACAATCGTCGTGAAATGTACCGGCGCCGTATAGTTGGCGATTTTCGTCACTGCGGCCGCTAGGTGGGTCACCGCATTGTCCTTCAGCGGTATGGATGCGTGGCCGGAAGTCCCCTTTGCAATCACGGTGACATTCACCGACACTTTTTCGCTTGCCTGCACTGCCACGTACTGCACTTTCCCGTTTTTGACAAAAACGTTTCCGCCTTCGTTGATGGAATATTTGGCCGCGATCTTGTCCCAATATTTCGCGATGAGTATTCGGATGCTCGCATCGCCCGAGCCTTCTTCATCGTCCGTGGCCAGAAAAATCACGTCGCGGTTCAGGCGCGCATTTGCACGCTTCAGAGCGATGAACGCGGCCAGGTTCGCTGCCAGCATTCCTTTGTCGTCCACGGCGCCACGGCCATAAATGTACCCGTCCTTTGTCACTGCGCCGAACGGATCGACCGTCCATTTCGCGCGTTCCACGCCTACAACATCCATGTGCGCAACCAGCAGCAGTGCCTTCGATGGATCGGGGAAGGCCGAGCTGGTCAGCCGCGCCACCAGAGCGCTCCGCCCAGGCTCTAGTGGCAGCAGTTCCGCCTTAATTCCCTCTTTCTGCAAAATCCCCGCAAGATATTTCGCGGCGGCTTCTTCATTCCCTGGTGGATTTGTCGTGTTGATTTTGATCAGATCGGTCAGCCACCCTGTTGCTTCCCTTGCAAGTGCGGACGTATCGGCGAGTTGCCCACTTGTTTGCGCCGCAGCCGGAGGCGCCATGCCCGGAACCTGAGCGCGTGCCGAGGTGGCGAAAATGGTCAGCGACAGCGTACACAGCACCAATTTCTTCATACTTCGCATGTACGTCACGGTTTTGTCTCCACTATTTGTCTCCTAGGGGACCGGAATCGCGCGCTAGGCGGTCGATTAGCAAACGTTTTTCATCGAATCTGCTTCATACTAACATGCGATCAGAGAGCGCCCAGCCGCTGCAAGCACTGTGCGTTCCTAAGTTCCACCGTCGGCTACTGGCGTGCCGCACGCGTAGTATATTGGGGGATGGAATGAACGGAATATTCGCGTACGCTTTTCGTCGATTGATTTTGTGCGGAGTGCTTGCCGCGCTCTGCGTTACGTTCGCTTTGGCGCAGGCGCCCACGGGACCTCAGTCCGGCGGGCAACCGCAGCCAACGCCTCCTCCGGCGCAGACGCCGCCCGCGCAAAAGCCGCAAGAGGGCGGACTCTCGATCGCTGTTGAGGTTCCCGTCGTCACCATGGACGTCGTCGCCACCACAAATCACGGCGACATCATCAGCGGCCTTAAGCGCGAAAATTTTCGCCTGTTTGAAGATGGCGTTCCACAAACCGTCACTAACTTCGGTCCCACGGAAGCGCCCATCACCATGGTGATTGTGATGGAGTTCAGCGCCCGTTATTACGGTCAATTTTCCTATCTGGCGAAATACTGGACCGACGCGCTCTTCCCGAATCTGAAGCCCCAGGACTACGTCGCCCTCGTTACCTTTGACATGAAGCCAAAAACGGAAGTCGACTTCACTCAAAATAAGGATGAAGTCCGGAACGCTCTTTATCACTTGTATTTTCCGGGCTTCAGCGAGTCGAATGTCTACGATGCACTGCTCGATACCGTAGATCGCTTGAAAGACGTCCCTGGCAAAAAATCCATCCTATTGGTCGCAACCGGCCGCGACACATTTTCAAAACACACTTACGACCAGACTATGAAGGCCTTACACCAGACCGATGTGCCAATTTTCATCGTCGGAATGAGCAAAGTCATTACAAATACGGCGGAGATGCGTGGCTATCACGGAAGCGAAATTGATTTTCTGCAGGATGAAAACCAGATGAAGACGTTCGCCAAAGAAACGGGCGGCTTTGCGTGGTTTCCGCAATTCACTGGCGAAATCCCCGGAATTTTTCGGGAAGTCGCGGCGTTCCTGCGAAACCAGTACAGTCTCACCTACAGCCCGACCAATCGCAATCGCGACGGAAAATTCCGCAAAGTGAAAATTGATCTTGTCGCTCCGGACGGCTCTCCCCTCACGGTCACGGATCAAAAGGGAAAGAAGCAGAAATACGTCGTATACGCGCGGGAAGGTTATGTCGCTCCCAAGGGCGTGGACTAGATCAGGCGCAAAGCCGTCGCTGTTTTGCATTGCTGCGCTACTTGGCCTCAATATCCCCGGGACAAATCGACTCGGTTGGAAAGTTCTTTTCCGCTAAACCACTCGTCGAGCAATTTCAAAAACAGTTCGGTCTCACGCTGCCATAATCTTTCGCTGATCGCGCTCGTGTGCGGGGTAATAAAAAGATTGGGCGCGCGCCATAACAAAGAATCCGGAGGCAAGGGCTCCGGATTCGTGACGTCCAGCGCTGCGCCGCCCAAAGCACCGTTGTGCAACGCGTTCAACAGTGCGGCCTCATCGAGCAACGAGCCGCGGGCCACGTTGATCAACCGTGCCGTTCGCTTCATCCGCGCGATCTCGTGCGCGCCAATCAGATGCCTGGTTTCGATAGTCTCCGGTGCGGCGATTACAACGTAATCCGCGTTCGGCAATGCTTCATCTAATTCCGCCGCGGGTAAAATTTTCTCCGCGAACGTTGTGTCGCCTTGGCCTGACCGCGTTACTCCCCATACGCGCATGTTGAATGCTTTCGCTCGTCGCGCCAGTTCGCGTCCGATTGATCCATAGCCGACGATCAGCAACACGCTGCCGTTGATCTCCGTCAAATGCTGCGGCTTGTCCCACAAATCCTGCATCGACCATTTCGCCTGGTCCTGGTAGCGCACCGAGTCCGGAAAATTTCGCGCAAGCGCCAGCAACAGGCCCATCGTATGTTCGGCCATGGGTTCAGAAAAAATTCCCCTGGCGTTCGTCACTACAATGCCCGACTGCCGCAATTCCAGATACATTAGCTGGGACACACCCGCCGCGGTCGAATGAATCCATTGCAGCGCCCGTGCATGCGCAAGCTGTTCCGCGCGCAACGAATAGCCCACGAAGATATGCGTGTCCGGCAACTCCTGAGGTAGCGTGTCGTAGTTCGGCAAGTGCAGCACACGCATTTCTGGGTAGCGTGCGCGGATCGATTCCGCGAGTACCGGCTTTGGCCGCCACTCCGTGAACGGGTGCCACACACAAATCACCAGTTTTGTTTCTGCAGGGGTCGCACGAGTCGTGGGGAGCGCGAATGACATTTACGACATGACGCGCAAATCAGTGCCGGTCATATCGGCCGGCTGCTTTTGACCGAGCACCCCGAGCAGCGTTGGCGCGATGTCGCGCAGCGCTCCACCAGGCTTGAGGCGCAGCTTCTCGTCTTCTGTCACCAAAATAAATGGAACAGGATTCGTCGTGTGATACGTGTGCGGGCCGCCGGTGGCCGGATCGATCATCGTTTCGGCGTTGCCGTGATCCGCGGTTATGATCCACGCGCCGCCACGCGGCTTCAGAGTCTGGAAAATCTGCGCGAGTCCCGCATCCACCGCTTCGACAGCCTTGATCGCCGCTTCCAAGTTACCGGAATGCCCCACCATGTCGGCGTTTGCGTAGTTCATGATGATCGCGTCGAATTCATTCTTCTCAATCGCATTCACGACCGTGTCCGTAATTCCTTGCGCGGACATTTCAGGCTTCAGGTCATAGGTCGCAACTTTAGGGGACGGCACCAGAATGCGCTCTTCGCCGAAGAACGGTTTTTCGACTCCACCGTTGAAAAAATAGGTCACGTGAGCGTACTTCTCCGTTTCCGCGGTGCGCAAATTCTTGAAATTCAAATCCGCAAACACTTGCGCAAGGATCTGCTCGAGCTTGTCCGGTTTGATCACGGATTGCAGCCACGGCCACTTTTTGTCGTACTGTGTCATGGCTACGTAGAAAAGATTTTTCGGCCGTTTCGCATCCACGAACTTGTCGAAATCTGGCGCGGCCAGCGCATAGGTCATCTGACGCGCACGATCGGCGCGAAAATTGTAGAAAATCACAGCGTCGTCATCGCGAATCGGTCCAGCCGGCTTCGCGGCAGAGTCCTCTTCATTCATGACGACAACGGGCTTGACGAACTCATCGGTGACGCCGGCTTCGTAGCTGGCTTTCAGAGCAGCGACGGGATCGGAAGTACGCGTTTCTGCTTCGCCATGCACCATCGCGCGGTAAGCGAGTTCGATACGCTCCCAGCGATTGTCGCGATCCATCGCGTAATAGCGTCCAATCAGCGTCGCGATTTTTCCTACTCCAAGCTCGCGCATCTTCTGCTGAAGTTGCTGCACAAAGTCGCGTCCGCTGTGCGGCGGGGTGTCGCGTCCGTCCATGAAGCAGTGCACGAAAACATTTTCCACTTTTTGCTGCTTGGCCATTTCGAGCAACGCAAAAAGATGTTGAATGTGCGAATGCACACCGCCATCGCTCAGCAATCCGAGAAAATGAAGCTGTCGCAACCGCCCGCGCTCCATCGCTTTTTGAAACAACGGCACTTGGTCCAGTTGCTTATTCGCCACCATAAGATCAATTTTTGTGATGTCCATGTGCACGATGCGCCCGGCGCCAATGTTCAGGTGGCCCACTTCGCTGTTTCCCATCTGCCCCTCAGGAAGCCCCACCGCAGGCCCCGAAGTCTGAATCAGCGTGTTTGGAAAATCCTTGATCAACCGGTCGTAGGCGGGCTTGCGCGCAAGCGCAATCGCGTTTCCCCGCGTTTCCGGTCTGTAGCCCCAGCCATCAAGCACAGTCAACACAATCGGTTTCGGTCGTTTGGTCATTTTTCCTCAAAACTTAAGCTTAGATCCGTCAGCAGTATTCCTATGCTATGGGCCAGAATTGTGGGTGATTTCGGCGGTACAGACTGCGCTCCTTGGATTGGTTCTCAATCTCAAAATGACTGGAGCAAGAATTCGTGATCGATCGTTTGCTCATATTCGCCTTAGTCCTTCACGAGCCAAATACAATCCGACCCGTCCTGCCAGCTGTAATAGCCGATCCGAAAACGTCGCCCGCGGCGTAATGCACCGCGCGACCTTTTCACCAGCACCACCGAGCAAGGCGGAACCGGAGTGCGAAACGGATAGTTCTTTCTGGGACGAAGCGTAAATGGAATGAGTGCTCCATTTATTCGTTTGCGTTTTATGGCTTTCATCTTGCCCTCGGCAACCCAGTCAAAAGAAACTAGGACGTTGAAAAATCTCTCAAGCCAGCCAGTAATCGGTCGACTTCGTCGACGGTGTTGTAGTGCACGAGACCAACGCGAAGAACGCCACCTAACTTTTCAACCCCGAGACGTTCGGTAAGATTCAGCGCATAGAAATTGCCGTCCCACGTGAATATGCCGCGGTCGCCAAGAAATGTCGCAGCATCTGTCGGCGTTCCCTTCGCTAGCCGGAACGAAACTGTTGAGCACCGCTCTTCGAAACGTCTTGGATCGGTGATTCCGAAAAACTTGAGGCCGGGAATCGCGAGCAAGCCTTCGATCAATCGCGTCACAAGAGTGCGTTCGTATGCCACGGTCGAACGATACGCAGCAAGCAGCGCTGCTCGCCGGTCCTTCGCCGAAGGATCGCAGCGCCGCCCCAGCTCGGCGACGTATTCGACCGCCCCTTGAATCCCCGCGATCAACTCCTGCACTTGCGTTCCGGTTTCCCAGCACTCCGGAACGGCGTCCGTCGCGGGACGCACTTTGTATGGCTTGAAACATTCGAGGTGCTTCTTCTTTCCGTACAGCGTCCCCATATGCGGACCGAAAAATTTATAGGGCGAGCAAACTAGAAAGTCGCAATCCAACGCTTTCACATCAATGGCGCCATGGGGCGCGTAATGGACCGCATCAATGAAACTCATCGCACCAGCGGCGTGCGCCAGCCTCGTAATCTCCGCAACGGGATTGATTGTGCCGACGGCGTTCGACGCATAGCCAACCGCCACCAGCTTCGTCTTCGCGCTGAGCTTGTTCTTCAGGTCGTCAAGATCGAGAGTGCAATCCGATTCGCGAATGTCCACGGTACGAATCACCACGCCCTTTTCTTCAAGTGCTTTCCACGGAGAATAATTTGCGTCGTGATCGAGCACCGTAAGCAGGATTTCGTCACCCGGCTTGAGCTCTCTCCCGATCGCCCGCGCCAGTCCCAGCGTGATCGTGGTCATGTTCTGGCCGAAGACCACTTCTTCGGGCGAACAGTTGACCAAATCCGCCATCGCGGCGCGCGCCCCGGAAATCGTGTCGTTTGTGCGACGGCTTGTGAGGAACGCACCGTAGGTATTCGCATTCGCTTCGAGAAAATATTTTTGCACGGCGTCCATCACCTGCCGCGGAACCTGTGTTCCGGCCGGTCCATCGAGAAACGCAGCTTGCTGCCCGTTCACCTTCAACTGTAAGGATGGAAATTGTTCGCGGACCCAGGCGACGTCGAACGTTTTGGAAATCGCTTCATGCAAGGCGGGTGTGCTCATCTTTTTCCCTCGGGCGCCCAGACGGCCCTTCGCAAAATTCGAGACGTTAGTTTCTCACAGTCGCGCGAAACGGGAAAACAGCCGCCGTGCTAGCATCACAGGAGTAGCGTTCACACATGCCGCGTCGGCGCCGGCTAAAAATCAAACAAGCGGTCCTGCAGGGACTTGCTTCGCGCCACGTTTCATCCCAGGAATACCATGCCAGAACATGTAGCAACGTCTGACCGGACGCGCATCGTGCGCGAAGCGCAGCGCGCAGTCTATGATCGCGAGCTTATTTACAAAATCTTGGACGAAGGCTTCGTGTGTCACGTCGGTTTCACCGCGGATGGGCAAACTTTCGTGATTCCCACGATGTACGCACGCGTCGGCGACGCGCTCTATTTTCACGGTTCCGCGGCAAGCCGCATGCTGCGTGGAGTTAGCACAGGGTTGAACGTCTGCATCACTGTCACGCTGGCGGATGGGCTGGTGCTCGCTCGATCCGTCTTCAATCATTCCATGAATTACAGGTCGGCCGTCGCTCTTGGCAATGCGTCCATTGTGGACGAGCCTGAGGAAAAACTGGATGCATTGCGGGCATTCACGGAAAAAATATTGCCAGGAAGATGGAGTGACGCGCGCCAACCTAACGAAAAGGAATTGAAAGCCACGAGCATCTTACGATTGCCGCTTACAGAAATTTCCGCAAAGGTTCGAACGGGCGGCGTGGAAGACGATGCCGAAGATTACGCTTTGCCAGTCTGGGCGGGAGTCGTTCCATTGCGTCTGGTAGCGGACGCTCCCCTCCGCGATGAACGCTGCGACCCTGCGCTTCCTACTCCGGCCTATGCTGTGAATTTCCGCAGCGGCGGAAGCTAAGCCGCCGGCCGCACGGCGCGCAGAAAATCCGCCAGCAGTCCGTAGGCAGTCGCCTCGATTCCGGGATTGTGTTCCACCAGTGATAGGCCGAACACGTCCAGGTCAAAATGAATTGCCGAGCTTGTTCCCTCGAGATTCGCCAGCGGATCGCTTGCCAGGAGAAGCTCTGGCCGCACCAGGCAATCCACGCCCGCGCCTCGACGTTCCGCGCGGCACACAAGTTTGTACCGCATGCCCGCCGAGCGCACGCTGCGGATTTTCTCTTCGCTCAGTTCGCGAATCCCGGTCCGCTGTACCTGTTCAAGCTTGAGCGGAATTCCCATCAGAACAATCGTCAGCGCCACCACTTTCACCGCAGCATCCCATCCATCCAGGTCATTCGAAGGATCAGTCTCTGCAATCCCCAAGGCTTGCGCGCGGCGAATCGCTTCTTCAAACGACAAGCCCTTTTCCACTTCCGTCAGCACCACATTTGTCGTGGAATTCAGTACACCTGAAAACCCGCGCAATTCAGTCGCGGGCAATGCCGACGGAAAGAGCGAAAAAATCGGAACTCCATCCATCACCGTCGATTCACAGAGAAACTTTTTGCCGCGTTCGCGGGCCAGCGTTGAGAGCGCTTCATATGCGTGAATGACGGGGCCTTTGTTCGCGGAAACTGCATGTGCGCCATGATTCAGCGCCGCCGTCAGATGGTCAATGGCCGGCTGCCCGCTCTGCGGATCAAGTGAACTCGTCTCGAAGAAAACATCCGCGCGTGCTTGCTCGAGCCACTCCGCAACATTTTGCGGAACCGCGGACGAACCGCGTGGCACCGGCCAGTGTCCATTCAACAGCGCAATCGGATTGAAGCCTTCGGCGTCGGCGACCCAACCCGCGCGTCGAGTCGCGACGCCAGTCAGCCGCCAGCGGACGTCGTAGCGGCGCCGCATCTCCGTCTCCTTGGCAATCAGCAGCCGAAGGAACGCGCGTCCAACATTTCCGAAACCGACGATGGCGAGATTGTAGAGGGGAATGTGAGCCTCTTTGATCTACAGCAAAATTATCGGACAGCTGCGTCGAGCTTCTGTACGACAGAAAGAATGTGCGCCGCTTCGGTTTCCAGCACGCGCGCCGTAACCACGATTCCCGCATCGGCTTCTTTCCATTGTTTCTGCTCGATCGCTTCGCGTACCACCGGCAGCGTTTTCGCTTCGTAGCCGGTGTATTGTCCTGGTGCGTCCACAAAATGTTTGAACCACGGCCTGCCCGGGAGTCCTTCCTCCAAGGTCAATTTGTGTTCGCTTTCCGCCAAAGCCCGGTTCGCTTCGGTCAGCGAGGCCTTTGCAATCGCCGCTCCGCCATTAGCGGTCACCTTTTCGAGTACCTTTTTATATTCCGCGCTCGCACGCACCAGCGACTCCGTCGCATTGTCGAGTGGCGCAAAATTCAGAAATGGCGGCACCGCTTCCTTTGTCGGCGGGACGGACTTCACACGCGGATCGATCATTGCCGCAAACACTCCCTCTTCGAGTTCGCGGTTGCGCTCGATAATCTCGTCCCGTGATTTCTGCGCCAGCGTCTTGAGCTCCTTCACATACGTCTGCATGGTGTCCGAAAAATTTCCGTATTCGAACGGCAACAAATCCGCATCAGCCAGCCGCATGACCGCGGTTCCCGCCGTCTGCGCCAGCGCGCGACCGTACACAAAATCCGTGTCGCTGAAGTGCGTGAACCAGTAAAAATCATCATAAATCGAATGATAGATGCCGCCGCCATCTTCTCCGCCAAAACCAAGGTTCAGCGCGGCAACGCCATCGTGCTGCAGAAAAGCTCCATAGTCCGAGCCCGAGCCGAGCGCACCAATCCGTAGATCCGCGCGCGAACGTGCTTCCTGTCGTCCTGCATTTTCATCTGACCGTCCGATTTGCCTCAGTTGTGCGCGCTTCCACACGGAAAGCTTGGTCTCGGGATCCTGAACATCCCGCGCGACATCGTTGATAAACTTTTCAAGCGTGTGCGAGCCTTCCGCGCCGAAAAATCCGCGCGCATTCACGTCCGAATTGATGTACACCACCGCATGCGCCTTCAATTCATCGGCGTGTTCCTCCGCAAATTCTGTTGAGCCGATCAGGCCAGGCTCTTCCGCATCCCACGCGCAGAACATTATCGTGCGCTTCGGTTTCCATCCTGCTTTCACCAGTTCGCCCATGGCGCGTGCTTCTTCCATGACTGCGATCAGCCCGGAAATCGGATCCTCTGCACCGTTCACCCAAGCGTCGTGATGATTTCCACGAATGATCCATTGATCTGCATTCGTTGTTCCGGGAATTTTTCCAATGACGTCATAAATTGTTTTCAAATCCCAGTTGGATTTCACCTTCAAGTGCACTTTCGCCGGGCCAGGCCCAATATGATAGGTAAGGCCAAGCCCCCCGCGCCACGTGCGGGGCGCGACCGCGCCGGTGATCGCTCTAAGCAGCGGCTCCGCGTCGCCGTAGGAAATCGGTAGCACGGGAATTCTGGTAATCACTTGCGCATCTTTGAGCTCAAGCCGTTTCGCATTTTTCGTCGCACCGACGCCCGGCGTCAGCGGATCGCCCGGATAAATCGGATCGTCCGCGACACTCCCCCGCTGCACTCCATCGCGCGGACGCCACGCTCCAGCCGGAAAAGTTTCGCCCTGCTTGAATCCATCTTCATTCGGGTCCGAATAAATCAGGCAGCCGACCGCACCATGCTCGGCCGCCACTTTCGGCTTAATCCCGCGCCACGAATGCCCGTACTTCGCAATCACGATCGCGCCTTTCACTGAAACGCCCAGCCGCTCGAGCTGCTCGTAGTCTTCAGGAATTCCATAATTCACAAAGACCAGCGGCGCTGTAACGTCGCCGTCAATCGAATATGCGTTGTAGGTCGGCAGCTGCTCGCTTTGCTGGTTGGAAGTTGGATCCTGCTCAACCGCCGGCTCCTGCAACTTCGCAACAAATTTCGGCCCGCCTTCGACCAATGCGACGGCCCGCTCTTTCGGCGTGGGGAATAAAATGTCAAACGTCTCGATGTGCGTATCGAGGCCGAACTCCGTGAACTTCGCTGCCAGCCATTCCGCGTTCGCCCGGTCGTATGCCGTTCCCACATTGTGCGGCCGCGCCGAAAGCCGCTGCATGTAGTCGCGCATCAGCTGAGGATTCGGAATCGCCTTGAACTTTTCCTCCCATTGCCGCTCCGCACGCGAAGACTCAGAGGAGAATCCAAACAGCACCGGCTCATCCGCGGTGGTCGTGTTTCTGAACGGAACGAATGGTAGAGAAAGTAGGAGAAGAATCGAAACGAGTGCGACGTTCTTCATGAGGCCCCCGGAGGAAAATATGGAAACGGTATTCTGCCTGAAGCGCTACGAATGCAAAAGGCCGAAATTTCTATATGGAAAAAAGTCAAGATTCTTTGCTTGATTTTTTGTGTGTCGTGTTCAGAATTTCGTCCGGGATGCGCAAGCGCTCCACCGGGCGGTCATTCAAGATATGCGACTCAATGATTTCGTCCACGTCCTCCGGGCGCACCCCGCCATAGAAAACGCCTTCCGGATAAACCACCACCGTGGGACCAAGCTCACATTGATCGAGGCACCCGGATTTGTTTGCGCGTACCAGTTCAATCCCGCGCTGCGCTAGTTTCGTCTTGAACAGACGTTGCAATTCGCCCTGTCCAGTCGGGTCGCAGCATCCGCGGGGATGACCCTCTTCTCGCTGGTTCAGACAGATGAAAATGTGTTTTTTGAATCTAGGCATTGCATTGCTTCGCGTCTCCCAAGATACCGGGACGCAAACGCAAGTACAAATGGCGCGGAGAGGTCTGCAAGCTCACAGGTCCGGCTGGCCGCGCGCTTTCATCATCCGGGGACCGAATTCAACTCGAAATGACAGCGAATTTTCCCGGTTTTGCATTTTCTTTTTCGCGTTCGCGCGACAGTGGAAAATCACTCGCTCCGATTCTGGATCGATGGTCGGCTCGCCGTTCAACATTCGCGCAAAATGCATCTCGCTGCGGACGGTATCGCTGTCTTCGACAAACTTTACGGCCGTCAGGTCTAAGGTTCCGCCGTTCTCAAGTTCCAGAAAAACGGTGTCGTGCAGGTCTTCTTTCGCGTCGCGCAAAATCCGCAGCGGCTCATCGCCTTCTACGGTCAACACATAATCGGTCATGGGTTCTGTGTCCATAGGAGCCGTAGCGCTCATCGCACCGCCTCGCGCTTCCAGCCGCTTCGCTTCCGCCAGCCGGATGGTCTTGGAAGACCACCACAGCACCGTCACCTGCGGCAATGGATGACTGCGCGTAAATGTCACGCCCGGCACAACTCCAGTGTTCTGCGCACTCACAGGCGAATCGCTTACAACCTTACTTTGGGCATCCGTGTGTCGCTGCGTGTAATTTGCTTCCAGTGAAAATTTCGAAGGACTCCACGGAGAATTCTGAAGAATGCGGAAAACGTCGGCGAGCGTCCACTGCTCCGGAGCTTTGTCCCACGGAGCGATCGCGGGAACCGCTGCTGTAATTCCAGCGGCAGCGACAGCGGTCATCGTAATCAAAAGCAAAAATGGAATTTGACGCTTCGGCATGGCTGGGGCCCACCTAATTCTATTGCGAGTGGATGCACCCCGTCCTAAAAGAGTTGTTGCGACGGGCGCCGAAGAATCGGCTCGCTTGCCTTACGCCACTTCCTGCGCGTCCTCTACTTCTTTGGGAACACGCCCGGCACGCAGATCTTCTTCGTACCAAATCCCTGCCAGTCGGTCGAGGTGCTCCAATACGGGCCGCATCTCGTCCATCCTGCTCGTCAAACCATAGGTAACCGCTGGCGGAATCGTCGCCTCATATTTCCGGTATACGAATCCGCGCGCTTCCAACATTCGCAGCCGCTCCGCCAACACCCGCGACGATATCCCCGTGGTTTTCCGCCGCAGCATTCCAAACCGGGTAGGGCCATCATGACCAAGCACCCACAGGATGTGCATCGTCCACGGGCGCGTCAAAATCGCCAACAAGCCGCTGGTCGCACAGGGAATGGGTGTTTCGGTGCAGCCAGTCGGCGCAGTTTTTTTTCCCTTTGGCATAGCCGTTCTCGTAAACCCGGTCAGTTACACTAGAATAACTAACATACTATAGCGTATTCAATTTGAAACAAATAGTAGTTATTTATTGTAACCACAGGCTCGCTCTGCTCATCTCATCAGCCTCAGCGCTTACTTCTGGAGAAAAACATGAAACTCTTACAAATCGACGCAAGTCCCAGGCAAGACTCTGTCTCACGTCAGTTGACCTCTCTTTTCGCCGTGAACTGGAAGCAACAAGTACCCGCAGGCCAGATCGTTCACCGCGATCTAGCAAATTCGCCGCTCGGTCTGGTCACAGACGACTGGATTGCAGGAGCGTTTTCAAATCCTGATCAGCGCACGTCGGCGCACCGCTCGGCGCTCCAATATTCGGACAAACTAATCGAGGAACTGCAGGCGGCTGACGTCGTCGTCATCGGCGACCCGATGCACAACTTTACAATCTCCACGCGCCTCAAGGCCTGGCTTGACCAGGTTGTGCGTTTTGGCAAGACGGTTTCTTACGGAGAATCCGGACCAAAAGGACTCGTGTCGGGCAAGAAGGTTTATGTGATCACTTCGCGAGGCGGCGCCTATCCTTCCGGCACGCCGTATGCACAGTTCGATTTTCAAGAGCCGTACTTGCGTCACATTCTCGGGTTTATCGGGTTGACCGACATCACTTTCATACACGCCGAAAATCAGGGAAAACCGGATTTGGCGATAGCTGCCAAGGCAGCCGCAATCCAAAGGATCGAAGCTGCGGTTGCGGTCTAACCAGGCTCGAGGCGACCTCAAGGTTTTATTTAGGCGCAACTTAAATACGGAAAAGGAGTGTTGAACCGTTGATTTTTATTGCTGGCGGCCTCGGCCACTTTTCTCATCAGGAGATCGCCTATGCCGCCTCGCAAGGGGTGCCGATCGCCAACATTTTGGTGCCGGTTTCGGGCATCATCGCCATCGTCGGCGGCCTGAGCATTCTTCTCGGCTTTCATGGAAAAGTCGGCGCATGGCTACTCGTGTTCTTTCTCGTGCCGGTGACTTTCATGATGCACAACTTTTGGGCAGTGAAAGATCCCATGGCGCAGGGGATACAGATGGCTATGGTCCTGAAGAATATTTCCATGCTGGGCGCTGCACTTTTCTTCACGCAAGTCGGAACCGGCCCGTTGAGCCTCGATTCCCGCGGTGGGCCGGCTCGCTGATTTGGAATTCCCGGCGTGGTGCCGGGCCATTTCAGCGTTTTGCGTTTGATTTCGTCGGAACAGCCCATAGATCGGCGGTGGGCACAAATTCCACGGGCACGCCGGTCACAAATGTTCGCAGCCAACGCGCGCATTCCTCCATGCCCGCCTGCTCCGACGGAACATGCCCAAGCAGTATCAGCGCTTTCGCGCGGCCTTCGGTGTACGCGTCTGTGACGTACTCTACCGTTTCCCACTCATGCGTTTCGCCGGCAATCAACACCTGCACGTCCAGTATTTCAAGCGCACCCGTTTCCCGGTGAAATCCAGCAGAACCTGGACTAAAGGCAACGCGCGTCACTTTCATCTGCCTGTCGCCTGCTATGCGCGGCACTGCGGCATGCAGCTTAACGCGCAGCTCTTCCGCTAATTTCTCCACAGTCGTTTCAGGAATGGTGAACAAATACTGATTCGCCGGGTCCTGAAATTTTTCCCATCCGAGCGCGCGTACATTCCCCGCTTCAATCCCGTCCGGACTGCGCCGGTGCCAATGATCGTGGAATCGCCACACCACAAGATGATGTTCGGTAATGAAGGCGCGCTTCTGCGCTAATACTGGGTCCTGCTCGCCCTGTGGCAACTGCGCAGGATTGTCCTGATGATCGTAAAACGTCGGTTCATGCGTGATGATCAGGTTTTGTCCATTCGCCGCCGCGCGTTGCAACACGTCAAGCGTCGCCATCATCGTCACGGCGATTCCAGTCACCAGCGTTTGTGGATCACCCGCTTTGAACGTATCTACCGTCTTCTCCTGCCATGGAACGCCAACATGCGCCTTGATCTGTTGAATCACTTCGTTTGCGGTCGGCTTTTGAGCTGGACTCGAAGATGTCGCGTTTTGCGCGAGCGCGGACGTCGCTAGCAACGGGATCACGAACAGGCAGTAACTGGGTTTCATTGGCCCTCGCAAATATGTCGAGAGCAGTTTACATCGAGTAATCATGTGGGCGCGTCGAAGAAGGTTATTTAAGCGTTTTGGACATCACCGTAAAGTGGCTGGGTACTTTGAGCAGAATAGTGTCAGGAATTGGCGCGATGCCGGTAACCGAATAGCCGAGGCGTTCATAGATTGGCTGAAGTTCAGCCCGTACGTTAACGACGCGGAGGTCGGCGAACTCGCAGCCAGCTTGTCTCAGAAAGTTCTCGGCGGCTTCGACGGTGCGGCGCCCAACTCCGCTCTTTTGGCGGTTCGGATCGACCGCCAGCAGGCCGAGATAGCCTCGGCGCGAATCCTTGATCTCCACATAAATGCAGCTGACGAGCTGGGGGCCTTCTTCGAGCAGCAGGAATTCCCCGCTTTCGAAGAACGCGTTCACTTTTTCCGCGTTTATGCGATCGCCGTCAATGATGGGTTTTTCGACGATGAACGCTGTGTTGATCAGACGCACTAGCGCATCAGTGTCGGCGCTGTTTGCTAGCCGCACGCGATATTCTGCTGACGATTCCGGTAAGGAGGTCGCGCTTGCCATAATGATTGGTGCCGTATCCTCAAAAAAGTCAGGAAAAAATTGCCTTCCCCGGAAATCGCGCTGCGGAGCCAAGTTGTTCTTCGATGCGTAGCAGTTGGTTATATTTCGCAATGCGGTCCGTGCGCGAAGCCGATCCCGTTTTGATCTGCCCCGCCGCCGTCGCTACCGCAAGATCGGCAATGAACGTATCCTCTGTTTCGCCTGACCGGTGCGAAATAATCGAGTTATAGCCCGCCTTGCGCGCCAGTTCGATTGCGTCGATCGTTTCCGTCACGCTGCCAATCTGGTTCAGCTTGATCAGAATCGCGTTCGCGATTCCATCGTTAATTCCGCGCGACAGCCTCTCGGTATTGGTTACAAACAAATCGTCGCCGACCAGCTGAATCTTTTTCTTGGAAGTTTTCGCGCCCACGGATTGCGTCAGTGATTTCCATCCTGCCCAATCGTCTTCCGCCATGCCGTCTTCAATCGACACGATCGGATATTTTTCAGTCCAACCGGTCCAATAGGCAGCCATCTCGTCCGAAGAGTGCGCGCTCTTGTCCGATTTCTTGAAGATATATTTCCCGCTCGCTTTGTCATAAAACTCGCTCGACGCGGGATCGAGCGCGATGCTCACCTGTTCACCCGGTTTGTAGCCCGCCGCGGAAATCGCTTCCAGCACAATTTGAATTGCTTCTTCGTTCGACTTGCAGTTTGGCGCGAATCCGCCTTCATCGCCCACCGCCGTCGAGTAGCCGTGCTTTTTCAACGCCGCCTTCAGCGCGTGAAAAACTTCCACGCCCCAGCGCAATGCTTCAGAAAAATTCGCAGCGCCAATCGGCATCACCATGAATTCCTGGAAGTCCACGGAATTGTCCGCGTGCGCTCCGCCATTCAAAATATTCATCATGGGAACCGGCAGGAGATTCGCACTGCGGTCACTCGAATACTTCGCCAGATATTTGTACAGAGGTTGTTTGCTGGCAGCCGCCGCCGCGCGCGCAGCCGCCATCGAGACCGCCAGGATCGCGTTCGCTCCCAGCCGCGATTTCGTCGGCGTGTTGTCCAGCATGATCATCTTGTGATCGAGTCCGCGCTGGTCTGAAGCATCAAATCCAGCCACTGCCTTGGCGATTTCACCGTTCACGTTGGCGACCGCTCTCAGCACGCCCTTGCCAAGAAATTTGCTCTTATCCGCGTCACGCAATTCCAATGCTTCATGCTCGCCTGTCGAAGCGCCGCTCGGGACCGCCGCTCGGCCCAGAACATCGCCTTCTAAAATCACATCCGCCTCAACCGTCGGATTCCCCCGCGAATCAATCACTTGCCTCGCGTGGACCTTTGCAATCTTCGTCGACATTTCTATTCGTCTCCTGGAGCTCACCGCGAATCCAATATTGTACAGGAGTGTCGCGGCCATCTATCAAGTGCGGAAAAAAGACCGCAGTGTGGCAACGGCCGGGATCGCGCTAAAGTAAACTAAGCTGATATGATTCCTGCAGGCTATCTTGCAAAGCGCGTCTGTAAGAAGCCCGACTGGCTTCGGGCGAGCCGGGTCATCGACGTATATTCAGTTAGCGGCTGTATCTGTGAAGACTTCACAGACTACATTGACTACTGGAAACACAATGGCTTTTGGCTGTTCGATTCTCCGGAAGTGATACGAGCTGTGGCAAAAGAAAACTCAGTCGACCTTGCAGGAACACGTTTGTTCTATTACGAGGTGCACAAATTGGAGTTTGATGGCAAGGACTGGCATGCCGTCATACCCGAGCCGTCAATCCCGATGAACGTGGTTCTGCCGCCGAATAAACAACATGAGGGATTCGATGTAGTGACATTCTCATGCAGAAATGCACCGGAGTGCTCCCCTCTCTCCTGTAATCACTTGGCCGAAGAGCTGGTAACGAATGCACACTGCTTGTTCGCCTCGTTTGAAGAGGCCGAAGTGAATCTCAAGGATGGCGTCTTTAACAACTCCGAGCCCGGTCCATACAGGATATTCTCGGTGTTTTCTGTTGACTGGCCAGATAAATTCCAGTAACAACGGATTGCTTTCTTTTACTCGTATTGCGCATTTATGACTCTTTGGTCAGGCACTTTTTGCAGGCAGCGCTTTACGCCCGGACACCACATCCACCTGCAGCGTAGGATCGGCAGCGGGCACATATGTAGTCGGCAGCCCCAACTCCGCCCGTACAATATTGCACCCCTGAGCAATCGCGCTCGCTTTGTAAAACGCAATCTCTCGGTTGCAGCCCTGCCGCCCAAATCCGCAATCATTGGACACAATTAGCTTCTCCACGGGGATGTACTTCAGCGCATTGCGAATTTCTCCGGCCACCTCTTCCGGTCGGTCTGCTTGCAGCATGCGATGGCTGACGGCGCCGATGGCGATCTTCTTCTTTAAATCATTCTTGAACGGAGCAAACAGCTCCAGATCCTTCTGGCCCCGATCCTTCATTTCGAGCGTCCACACGTCACCACGGCAGCGTTCCAGATAAATCTCGATCGAGTTCGCATAGCTGGTATCTTCCATCACCCGTTGCATGTTCGGATTGCCCCAGCAGGTGTGAATCCACAGCTCCACATCGTCAAGGCCTTGCACCTCGCGGTTGAAGGCGTCAATCATGAACGCCACTTCTTCATGATCCTTGCCGTACGTATTCGCCATGAAGTGGAACGTCGGCTCCTCAATCTGGATGCACCGGCAACCCGCATTCCGCAACGCCAGCAGCTCCTTGTTCATGGCGACGGCCATGTCCCAGATCACCTGGCGCTTGTCTTTGTATTTACGGGTGTGAATGTCTAAAAAGAGCGCCATCACCTGGGAACAGCAGGTGCCGAATTTGACCGGCTTGCGCGTCCGTGCCTGCGCAAGTCGCCACAGCTTCGGATAGTCGAGCGGACGGTGCTCAACTTTGTCGACCACATGCGGCCAGCGCCAGCCGGTATAAATTTCGTTCAGCAGTGTGCCAGGTGGATAGTGCAGCCAGGGCGCCGTGGTTTCTTCCGGCTGCAGATGATCTCCCTCGAAGCCCGCCCACCGCTGCAGCGGATAGTGATGCCACGCACGCCCCGCCAGATCCTCATCGACATGCAAGTCTCCGTGGGAGAGTACATCGAGACCCGCACGCTCCTGGTCGCTAATGACCACCGCCATGGCATCCTGAAATTTTTCGCGGAAGCGAATGTCCAGCATGCAGGTATCGAGCGGACGGCCCCACATGCCGACGTCGTACCAGCGCGGCCGCGGAAAAGATCCCGTAGTCGTGCTGGGCAGAGTGAGATCGGCGGTAGCGGTAAACATGTAATTCCTCCAACGGCATTGTACTGCCGCTGCGCGTTCGGAGATCTTCGAGGAGCCGTAGTTGAGTCCGATCGCCGCCTTTTACCGGTCGAGCGAAACCGGCCCACTGGTTCGGGCTTACGCCGTTTCCGGCTCCTCGATCAGCGATTCTTGGCGGACCACGATAACAATTCCGGAATCCGACACATGGAACCGGCGCTTGTCGGCTTCGAGGTCGTACCCGATCTCCGTATGCTCAGGCAAATTCACATGTCGGTCGATGATGGCTCGCCGAATTTTCGAATGTCGTCCGATGTTCACGTGGTTATACAAAATACTGTCGCTCACGTCGCAGTAGCTGTTCACGCGCACGTTGTATCCCACCACGCACTTTGATGCGCGTCCGCCGGAAATGACCGAGCCTCCCGCGACAATCGAATCGACGGCCACGCCCATACGGTCGGGATCACCAAACACGAATTTCGCAGGTGGATATTGATGCTGCCAGGTGCGCAGCGGCCACGCCTCGTCATACAAGTTAAACACCGGCGACACACCCACCAGGTCCATGTTCGCTTCGTAGTACGCGTCAATCGTCCCGACATCGCGCCAGTACAACGAAGTTTTGCTGTTTTCGTCCACGAAGTTGTAGGCAAACACGCGGTGTCTCGTGATAATTCGCGGCAGAATATCTTTTCCGAAATCGTGATGCGATTTCGGATCTTCCGCATCGGCCAGCAAAATCGGAATCAGCAATTGCGTGTTGAAAATGTAGATGCCCATCGACGCGTTGCATTGGCCAGGGCTGTGCGGTGATTCCTTCGGGTGTAGCGGCTTCTCTTCAAACCCAACAATGCGCCAGTCCTGATCGACTTCAATCACGCCAAATTGCCGCGACGCTTCCTGCGTAGGGATCTGGATCGTTCCAACGGTAACGTCTGCGCCTGAATCGATATGCTGCTGCAGCATCTTGGCGTAGTTCATCTTGTAAATGTGGTCGCCGGAAAGAATAAAGACGAACTTCGAGCGTTCGCTGCCAATCGAATAAATATTCTGGTACACCGCGTCCGCGGTCCCCTGATACCACTCTTTCGAAACGCGCATTTGCGGCGGCAAAATTTCGATGTATTCGCCGAGACCGGCCAGTCCGGACCAGCCGGCGCGGACGTGCCGGCTCAAACTGAGCGCTTTGTATTGTGTAAGAACGAAAACGCGGCGCAGTCCGGAGTTGACGCAGTTGGACAGCGTAATGTCGATGATCCGGTAGAGCGCACCAAAGGGAACCGCGGGTTTTGCGCGATCCCGCGTCAAAGGCCACAGTCGCTCGCCCTGGCCTCCTGCCAACAGCACCACAATGGCATCGCGCATATCTTGCATGGTTGGCTCTCCCGCGGCGGCGCATCTTCCTATGGCCGCGCCATTCTAGCAGCACTTGGCCCCAATTCAAGACGGCTTGGAATGTACGCTTTGACACCAAAGGTTCGGCTGCGGTACTGCGAAGGTACTGAGTAATGATTTAGTTAGCACTGGGAGTCCTGGAAACCGCTTCCTTCGCGCATCCGTAAAGATTGCTTGACACGCCAACCTGAATTGATTAGAAGAATGCCAGAGATTACCCCTCGTTAAAGGTGTATTCGTCTAAAAACTTGGAGCAGCACCGAACCCGGCGTTAGGCCCGGGCTATTCGGCGTGCGATAATGAAAAAGGTGGAAACCGGCACGTGCCCAGGTTTCCGTACAATACCAATCCGAACCGGATTGGGGGTGAAGAACTAAGTGGCTGAAGTCATTATCCAAGAGAGTGAGTCACTGGAAAATGCCCTGCGCCGTTTCAAGCGCAAGGTGCAACAGGAAGACATCATCAAGGAAATCAAGAAGCATAGCTTCTACATGAAACCCGGCGAAAAGCGCCGGGCGAAGGAAGCGCTTTCGCGGAAGCGTCTGCGCAAGAAGCAGCGGCGCGAACAGGATTAATTTCTTGTTCGCCCAAAGCTCGGCGCCCCGCTCCGTGATTTAGGCCCCGGTCAGGTAGTGAACGGTAGTTAGGAAATCGCAGATTCGCTCGCAGGCCCCAGGAGCCCCAGCTCGGTTCCCAGGTCCACAGGATTTTCTGTGCGTCCAGTCCTTCGTGCAAAGTTCTGCGCGTTCCCTTTCCTATTGGGGTTTCAGGGGGGAACGCTTCCATGGAATACCATGACAAGGTTCTGAAGTGCTCGGAGTGTGGCGCCGAGTTTGTATTTACCGCCGGCGAACAGATGTTTTTCGCCGACAAAGGCTTCAAGAACGAGCCGAAACGTTGCAAGGCCTGCAAGGCTAAGCGCGCGGAGGCTTCGGGCGGCAATGGAAGCCCGATGCGTTCTGAAACCAAGACCAGCTGTTCGCAGTGCGGAAAGGAAACCACGGTTCCCTTCCGGCCAACGCAGGGACGTCCAGTGTTCTGCCGCGAATGCTTCCAACAGCGGCGGGCAATGGGCGCGGCCTAACGCAAGCGCTTCGATCGGAGTGATGTTTCAATCTTCTCTGGCAACCGCTCGCAGACGAACTTGTTGCAGTTTTTCTTAACGCCATTTTATCTTTCTTTCGGAACCAGAAAGAGCGCCTCAGATCGAGGCGCTCTTTCTTTTTAGTCCGGGAGACGTGCGCCCACTTTCTCTAGCCTAAAAATCCACCCATCGCATCGAGACTCACGTCGTTTGGCTGCCGCTGAACGACGACCTTTGGAATGAAGGTCACAGTCAAAAATCTCGCCGGTGCACCGGTCGACATCACAAGAGCCGACGCATCCTTCGCCCACAAAAGAGGAACTATAGTTGCTCTTTGATTGAGCCCAAACGACTTACCTCTCACGATTTAAGGCTGCAGGTGGTCGCGAGATCGCCTGCGCGACAAACGCGCAGGTTGGGGTATGATACGGGCGAAGTCCCCTTTCTAGGCGACCGCGAAGCGGCCGACTAAGCCAAGCGAACGGGAGGGCCAGGCCATGGCTCACCGCTTCACCATCGGTGTCGAGGAAGAATTCCAAATCATCGATCCAGCGACGTGCGAGCTGCGCTCGCATGTGATGCAGCTGGTGAACGAGGTTTCACCTTCGATTCAGGATCAGGTGAAACACGAGATGCATCAATCGATCGTGGAGACGGGAACGAAGATCTGCGAGAACGTGGGCGAGCTGCGGATCGAAATGCACCGGACGCGCGGCGAGCTGATTGCCGCCGCGGAACGAGCCGGGCTGCAGGTGGCGGCGGCGGGGACGCATCCTTTTTCAAGCTGGATTGACCAGGTGATTTCTCCCGGCGAGCGCTACGAAAATATCGTGGAAGAGCTGCAACAACTGGCGCGGTCGCTGCTGATTTTCGGGATGCACATCCACGTGGCGATGCCGGACAAGCAAACGACGATCGACATGATGAACATGGTGCGCTACTTTTTGCCGCACCTCCTTTCGCTTTCGACAAGTTCGCCATTCTGGATGGGGCGGAACACCGGACTGAAATCCTTCCGGACGACGGTGTTCCGGAGATTCCCGCGCACGGGCGTGCCCGAGTTGTTCCAATCGTGGAGCGAGTACGAAAATTTTGTGAATCTGCTGGTACAACTCAACTGCATCGACAATCCAAAAAAAATCTGGTGGGACGTGCGGCCGCATCCGGTGTTTGGAACGCTGGAATTCCGGATGTGCGACGTGACGACGAAAGTGGAAGAAGCGTGCGCCATCGCTGCGCTGACGCAGGCCATCGTGGTGAAACTGCATCGGCTCTACACGAGCAACCAGAGCTGGCGTATTTACCGGAGGGCGCTGATCGAGGAAAACAAGTGGCGCGCGGCAAGATACGGGATTGAAGGGAAGCTAGTCGATTTTGGCAAAGAGTTGGAAGTGCCGACGAAGATATTGATTCCGGAACTGCTGGAGCTCGTAGACGACGTGGTGGACGATTTGGGCAGCCGGAGCGCGGTGAACTACGTGCATACGATTTTGAATGAAGGAACGAGCGCGGAACGGCAACTGCGAGTGTTCGAGCAAACCGGCGACCTGCGCGCGGTGGTGCAGCACGTGGTAGCGGAGACGCGAGCGGGAACAATCGAGCCGAGATCGACTTCGGTGCACGCGGTGAATTGAGATTGCGGATGTTCGCGCGCACATTCCACGCGCAAATTCCATAGGAGCACGGACATGAAGATTGTTGGATTGCTTTGCGGGCGTGAATATTCGTTTCCCCCCGCGTTTATTGCGCGCGTCAATCAATTGGGCGCGAAAGATGGAGTGGCGGCGGAGTTCGCGAAGCTGGCGGGCACGAAAATGGGCGAGCCGGCGCGATACAAAGTGATCGTCGACCGGATTTCGCACGAAGTGGAATATTACCGTGGGTACCTGAAGCATGCGGCACTCGAAGGGACGTACGTGATCAACAATCCCTTCTGGTGGACCGCGGACGACAAATTTTTCAATTATGCGGTGGCCGCTAAATTGGGAATTGCGATTCCAAAGACGGTGCTGCTGCCGCAAAAGGGTTATCCGGCAAGTGTGGACATCACGGCGGAATCGCTGCACAACCTGGATTACCCGATCGACTGGGATGGGTTGCTCGATTTCGTCGGGCGGCCGGCAATTTTGAAACCATTTTCCGGCGGCGGCTGGAAACATGTTTACAAAGTCCATAATAAAAAAGATTTGATCGAGGCGTTTGACACCACGTCACCGTATTGCATGACGCTGCAGGAATTTATCGATTTCGATAAATATGTGCGGTGTTTCACGTTTGGAAAGTCGGACATCGTGCCGGTGCACTACGACCCGAAAGAGCGGCGATACCTGGTGGACCATAAATACTTGTCGCCGGAGCTCGGCGCGCGCGTGGTGAAAGACGCGCAGACGATCAATCTGGCGCTCGGCTACGAGATGAATACCATTGAGTTTGCTGTTAAGGGCGATGTCCCGTACGCGATTGATTTTCTGAATCCGGCGCCGGATTTTGAGCGCGACCGGATCACGGAATTTTATTTCGACATGGTAGTAGAAAAAATGGCGCGCCTGGTGATCGATCGCGCGCTGAATGGAGCGCCGTCGAATCCTTGGCCGAAGTGGGAAGAGATGCTGGGCGTGGGAGCGGCGGCGGGATTTACGGGCGCGCCGAAATCGACCGCGCAGACGGCTGCGGCGAGCGTGACGGCAACGATTTCTGCAAGCGGGTCCACGAG
>WNGR01000273.1_pt1 | contig 54474 bp, 46 predicted proteins | sample 5407581 | NCBI WGS metagenome assembly WNGR01 (sample SAMN13153383, study PRJNA577476) | soil metagenome | isolation source: 80 cm soil or saprolite under Garry oak tree replicate 2 | place: USA:California | collected 2016-06-15 | reverse complement strand
AGTCGGCCTGGGTCTTCACCGCGCACGGCGGCGGCGTGTGGTGGGCGCAGTCCGCCAGCGCCACGCGGCTCCGCCACGCGCTGCTGGGCGAGGGATTCCGCGAGGACTGACGACATCGAGATGAGTGGAACTCGCACACGCGCCGCACGGAACCAAGGGGCTGCGTGCCGACGCCCCTCTACCACCGCGAAGGAGACAGATCATGACCGTTGTCCTGCCGCTCAACCGGCCCATCGACCGGCTCGTGGCTGAGTCCGGCCTTGAGCTGACCGGGGTGGAGAACTACTACATGCGGGGCCCGAAGCCATTCGGCTACCTGTTCGAAGGACAGGCTCTCAAAGTGTGAGCGGTTCCGTTAGCCCGACCATGTCTGGTCCACAGACACGGGAGGGCCAAGTGGCTTCCCTGGTGTGCGACCGTAGCTGCCTTGACGTTGCGGTGCTGTACTTGAACTGTGCCCCGGTGGCTACGTCGGCAGCGGTTGGTGGTGTTGTTCCTCGCGCCTGTGCTGGCTCTTGCACTCGCGGCGTGCAGCCGTGGTGTCAATACGGCACAGAGGGCCGGACAGCCCACCGGGCGTTCCGCATCCACTTGGCCTGCGGCGTGCTTCCCGCCGAACCAGGTGAAATCGAGCCAGGCCCTGTGGGACGGCGAGAGAGTTGTTCTAGGTGTCGTCGCCGTCCCGCCCCTTTATATTCCCCACGCGGTGAAGGAACGGACTGGCCGGTGGCGCTACTGGCAGAAGTGGGGGCTGTTCACTCGCATCACTCACACAGGAAGCGCACCGGTCCTGATCTCGGTGGCGCAGGGATGGCAGCACCGCGCCGCCATCGACTGGGGAAACGAGGCCGGAATCGTGACAAGCACGGTTAGACTGGCAGGCTGCCCGGGGCCACGAGGCATGTGGAACGCCTACGCTGGTGGCTTTTACCTGCGGTCTAGCTCGGCCTGCGTTCCGCTTGTGTTCCAAGTCCAGCGGCGGACCACCACCGTGCGTTTCGGCATCGCCCGTCACTGCGGCAAGTAAAGGCCGGCGGGCAGACGCTGAGGATGCATCTGGCAAGAATGTGGCACGGGGCGGGCAAGACAGTGCAGACACAACTGAGCCCAGGCCTGCTGACCTGGGCTGATGTCTTGTGGGGCTAGATGGACTTGAACCATCGACCTCATCCTTATCAGGGATGCGCTCTAACCGGCTGAGCTATAGCCCCTCAGTCCGCGTGCCTCCCGGCTTCCTGCCTGGCGCCCACAAGACCAATCTGACGGGAAAGGTTACCGCATCTGCGGGCGTAGCGTGTCGCCCGGACTCCCTTGTTGCCCGGGCCTCTGCGTTCTCTTACTCGGGCTCCTTGAGCGTGATCTCGATGCCCCGGCCGAGGTAGGAGACCAGGTTGTAGATCACCGCTCCCACCGTCGACAGGGCCGTGATGAGGATGACGTTCATCGCGCCGATCAGCATCGTGTAGCCAAGCACCCGTGAGGCGGAGAGCCAGCGGTTCAGGTTCACCCCGCCCGACCCCTGGCTGGCGGTGACACCCCGAAACGCTCTCTCGATGGCGTCGAACACGCCAAGGCCAGCGAGCGCGTAATAAAGCAAGGCAACGGCAACGAAGAGCACGACCCAGGCAACGAGGGACATCAGGAAGCTGAACTTCATGACCGACCAGGGCTCCAGCCGGGCGATGATCAGGTTTGCCCGGCGGGCGGGTGTCGCTGACGGCCTGGCCTTGGCCGCTGCGCGGTAGGAGGCGTAAGGCGCCTGGCCGGCCGTCGACGGAGCATGCCCGACCGCGGCCGCACCGCCGGGCGGTGAGCCCGCAGGGGATGGATCTGGCGAAAGCTCGGACTGATACGGCAGCTTCGGGTGATCGTCCCTGTGCTGGGCGCTTGCCGAGGGGGTATAGCGGCTCTCGGACACTGTGTCTTTCCCGTACGAGCCCTGCTGGCCGTGCGCGACCGAGCCCTGCTGCGCATATGGATAAGATCCATCTTGCCTGGGCACATACGGCAGATCTTCGCCGGGGTCAGGCAGTTGCGCAGTCGCGTCCGTTCCAGCCGAGGTGTCATCCGGCGCAGTTCCTTCGGGCAGCCATGACGATGGCTCCGCGCGGTGCTCCACGCCGTCCTCCTCGGGGGAAGAGTCTTGGTCGGGTTCCCCACACTACCGGCAACGGGCCAACCGGCCCCGTCGTACTCCTATGACGCGCCCCCGCCTTGATGCGTTGCCTCAGGCGGGCGGGGTTTCGCCGCCGGCCTGGTCCGCAGCATCTCCGGCCTCGTCCGCGACATCACCGTGCTCGCCCGCGACATCACCGTGCTCGCCCGCGACATCACCCGCAGCCGGGTCCGGGGTTTCCGGTGCCCCGCCGTTCGCTGGGTCTCCCTCCGCAACTGGGCCTGCCTCAGCGTTACGTGCGATTGCCACCACGCTGTCTCCGTCGGCCAGGTTCATCAGCCGAACGCCCATGGTCTGCCTGCCCGACATCTTCACCTCAGACGCCGCCGTGCGGATTACACCGCCCGCGGACGTGATCGCGAAGACCTCATCATCTGGGAGTACCAGGAGCGCACCGACAAGCTCGCCACGGCCCTCGACGATCCGGGCCGTCACAACTCCCATTCCACCCCGTCCCTTGACCGGGTACTCGCCGGCCGGCGTCCGCTTCGCATATCCGCCAGCGGTTGCGACGAGCACATCCGCGCCATTCCTGATCACATACATTCCGAGGAGCTCGTCACCAGCGGCGAACCGCATGCCGATCACCCCAGAGGTGGCACGGCCCATGGGGCGCAGCGCGTGATCGTCAGCGTGGAACCGCAGCGCCTGTGCCTTCTTGCTCACGAGCAGGAGGTCTTGCTCGGGGGAGACCCGCCGGGCGGCGATGACCTCATCGTCTTCCCGGAGGTTGATGGCAATGATGCCGCCGGCCCTGGGCGAGTCGAAGTCGGTGAGCCGTGACTTCTTCACGAGCCCGCCGCGGGTCGCGAGCACAAGGTACGGGGCATCGGCGTAGTCCCGCAGTGCCATCACCTCGGCAATGCGCTCGTCTGGCTGGAAGGCCAGCAGGTTCGCCACATGCTGGCCGCGGGCGTCCCGGGCGGCGTCGGGCAGTTCGTATGCCTTGGCCCGGTACACCCGGCCCTTGTTCGTGAAGAACAGGATCCAGTGATGGGTCGTGGTCACGAAGAAGTGCTCAACGATGTCGTCCGTGCGCAGTTGCGCGCCCCGGACTCCCTTGCCGCCCCGCCGCTGCGCCCGGTACAGGTCCACCTTGGTGCGCTTGGCGTAGCCACCGCGGCTGATGGTGACGACCACATCTTCCTCGGCGATCAGGTCCTCGTCCGTCACGTCCCCGTCGTAGGCGATCACCTCCGTCCGGCGGTCGTCGCCGAACTTGGCAACGATCTCGGCGAGTTCATCCCCGACGATCTGCCGCTGCCTGGGCGGCGAGGCCAGGATCGCCTCGTAATCGGCGATCTGCGCCATGAGATGGCCGTACTCGTCTGTGAGCTGCTGGCGCTCCAGGGCGGCGAGCCTGCGCAGTTGCATGTCGAGAATGGCGCGGGCTTGCTCTTCATCGATGTCCAGCAGATCCATGAGCCCTTGCTGCGCGGCAGCCGCGGACTCACTGCCCCTGATGAGCGCGATCACTTCATCGATCCGGTCTATGGCCTTGAGCAGCGCGCGCACGATGTGCGCCCGCTCCTGCGCCCGGCGCAGCAGGTACTGTGTCCGCCGGACGATGACGTTGATCTGGTGGGCCACCCAGTGCCGGATGAGCTGGTCCAGCCGCAGTGTCCGCGGCACGCCATCCACAAGCGCGAGCATGTTAGCGCCAAACGTCTCCTGCAGCTGGGTGTGCTTGTACAGGTTGTTCAGCACGATCTTGGCGACCGCATCGCGCTTGAGCACGATCACCAGCCGCTGGCCGGTGCGGCCACTGCTTTCGTCCCGGATGTCGGCGATGCCGCCGACCCGGCCCTCCCGCACGAGTTCCGCGACCTTGGCAGCCAGGTTCTCCGGATTGACCTGGTAGGGCAGCTCTGTGACGACCAGGCAGGTGCGGCCGCGCGGGTCCTCCTCCACCTCGACCACGGCCCGCATGACAATGGACCCGCGGCCGGTCCGGTACGCCTCCCCGATCCCCCGGCGGCCAACGATCAGCCCGCGCGTGGGGAAGTCGGGCCCCTTGATCCGCTTGATGAGCGCCTCGAGCAGTTCTTCGTCGGTGGTCTCGAAGTTCTCCAGGTACCACTGGACGCCGGCGGCGACCTCGCGGAGGTTGTGCGGGGGGATCTTGGTGGCCATGCCCACCGCGATTCCCTCGGAGCCGTTGACGAGCAGGTTGGGGAACCGGCTGGGGAGCACCACCGGCTCCCTGGACCGCCCGTCGTAGTTGGGCCGGAAATCGACGGTGTCCTTGTCGATGTCCCGGAGCATCTCCATGGCAAGCGGCGCGAGCCGGCACTCGGTGTACCGGTAGGCGGCAGCCGGGTCGTTGCCGGGCGACCCGAAGTTGCCCTGCCCGTCGATCAGCGGCATCCGCATCGCCCAGGGCTGGGCGAGCCGCACGAGGGCGTCATAGATCGCCTGGTCACCGTGGGGGTGATACTGCCCCATGACATCGCCGATGACCCTGGCGCACTTCGAGTAACCACGGTCGGGCCGGTACCCGCCGTCGTACATGGCGTAGAGAATGCGGGTGTGAACCGGCTTGAGGCCGTCCCGGACGTCGGGCAGGGCACGGCCGACGATGACGGACATCGCGTAGTCGATGTAGCTGCGCTGCATCTCGACCTGGATGTCGACCGGCTCGGTGCGGTCATGCCCTCCCGGCTGCGGGGTGCCCGTCTCCACGTCCGTCACTTGCTGATCCTTCCCGTGCCTGGTGGTCGGTCAAGGGCGCCATCCTGGCCGCCCGCCGGCGCGCGGCTGCCGGTGCCGTGCCCGCAGCGCGGGCTGGCACAGACCGTCCCGCCCGCCGGACCGGGCCAGGCAGCCATCATCAGATGTCGAGGAACCTCACGTCCTTGGCGTTGCGCTGGATGAACGATCGCCGGGCCTCCACGTCCTCGCCCATGAGCACGCTGAACAGCTCATCCGCCTGGGCCGCGTCGTCCAGGGTGACCTGCAGCAGCACCCGGCGGGCCGGGTTCATGGTGGTTTCCCACAGCTCCGATGCGTTCATCTCGCCCAGGCCCTTGAACCGCTGCACCCCCTCCCGGGAACGCGGGTCCTTGCGGCCCGCCGCGATCCCGGCCTCGATGAGCGCATCCCGCTCCCGGTCGGAAAACGCGTAACCAGGAACAACCCCGCGCCCGTCCCATTTGATCTTGTACAGCGGCGGCTGGGCCAGGTACACATACCCCGCCTCAATGAGCGGCTTCATGAACCGGAAGAGCAGGGTGAGCAGCAGGGTGCGGATGTGCTGGCCGTCCACGTCCGCGTCAGCCATCAGGATGATCTTGTGGTAGCGCAGCTTCGCGATGTCGAAGTCGTCGTGGATGCCGGTGCCGAGGGCGGTGATGAGCGCCTGGATTTCGTTGTTCTTCAGCACCCGGTCGATCCTGGCCTTCTCCACGTTGAGGATCTTGCCGCGGATGGGCAGGATGGCCTGGAACAGGGGGTCGCGGCCGGACTTGGCAGAGCCGCCTGCCGAATCGCCCTCGACGACATAGATCTCGCACCGTTCCGGGTCGCCCGACTGGCAGTCCGACAGCTTCCCCGGCAGGGTCGTCGATTCCAGCAAGCTCTTGCGCCGGGTCAGGTCGCGCGCCTGCCGCGCGGCGATCCTGGCCCGCGCGGCCTGGGCGGACTTGGTGATGATGTCCTTGGCCTCGCCCGGGTTCCGGTCGAACCAGTCGCGCAGCTGGTCGTTGCAGACCTTCTGCACGAACGATTTCGCCTCGGTGTTGCCAAGCTTGGTCTTGGTCTGCCCCTCGAACTGGGGGCTGGCCAGCTTCACGTGGACGATCGCGGCCAGGCCTTCCCGCACGTCCTCACCGGTGAGATTCTCGTCCTTGTCGCGCAGCAGTTTTTGTTCTCGGGCATAACGGTTCACGACCGAGGTCAGGGCGGCACGGAACCCTTCCTCGTGGGTTCCGCCCTCGGCGGTGTTGATCGTGTTCGCGAAGGTGTACACCGATTCGGCGAACGAGGAGTTCCACTGCATGGCGACCTCGGCGGCGATGCCGTCGCCCTCGTCGCCGAACTCGATCACCGAGCCGTGCACCGGGTCCTTGGTCCCGTTCAGGTAGCGCACGAAGTCGGCGATTCCGCCGTCGTAGCGGTACGTCACGACCCGCGGCTCACCGTTGATATGGGCCGGGCGCTGGTCGGTGAGGCTGATCGCCAGGCCCCGGTTGAGGAACGCCATCTCCTGGAGCCGACGCGACAGGGTCTCGAAGTTCCATTCAGTCGACTCGAACACCGACCCGTCCGGCCAGAACGTGATCGTGGTGCCGGTCGCGTCCGTGGCGTCCCCCCGGGTCAGGGCCGTGGACGGCTGGCCCACCCGGTAGGACTGGCGCCACACGTAACCGTCGCGGCGCACCTCGGCCTCAAGCCGCGCCGACAGCGCGTTCACCACCGAGACGCCGACCCCATGCAGCCCGCCGGAGACGGCATAAGACTTACCGTCGAACTTGCCACCCGCGTGCAAGGTGGTGAGGACGACCTCGATCGCGGGCCGTTTCTCGACCGGGTGGTCGTCCACGGGGATGCCACGGCCGTTGTCAGTGACCCTCACGCCGCCGTCGGCGAGCAGGGTGACCTCAATCCGGTCGCAGAACCCGGCCAGCGCCTCATCGACCGAGTTGTCCACAACCTCTTGCACGAGGTGATGGAGCCCGCGCTCGCCTGTCGAGCCGATGTACATGCCTGGACGCTTGCGGACGGCCTCAAGGCCCTCAAGAACCGTGATCGAGCGTGCATCGTAGGACAAGAACAAGCTCCTCCTGGAAGGAATGCGCCCGCGGCCACACAGGAACCCCCGCTGCCTTCCCGGCCGGTGCGCTCTCCTTATTTTACCTGGCAAAACCGTCCGGCTCAGCCGTAGTCACCGTTAGGCTTGCGCCCCCCGCGTACCCTCAGCGGGCCCATGCGGCTGGGTGGGGCCGGACCCCGCACAACCACCCGCCGGACCGAGCCGTTTCCGATCTCCTCGTTGAGCCTGCGCACCAGCGGTCCCGCCAGCAACCGCACCTGGGTCGCCCACGCGGTGGAGTCCGCTATCACCACGAGTTCGCCGTCGCTGAAGCGATCGGGACGGGTGTGGGCCGCCACGTCCGTGCCCACGATCTGCTCCCAGCGGCCGAAGACCGAGCCAGCCGCAACGGCCCGCTTCCATCCCTGGTCGGTGAGCAGCCCGTCGATGGCATTGCGAAGCGGCTGCGGGTCCTCACGGCCGGGCCGGCGCGGCCGGCGCGGGCGGCGGGGACCCGGCGGGTCGTCAGCACGTGCGGGCCGACCGCGCGCGTCTTCCCCCGAGGGACGCTGCCCCCGGGACCGGGCGTCCGCCTTGGCACGTGCGAGCTCGTCTGCGGCGAGCTTGGTGCGCTTTTGCCAGTCCTGGTCATCCGCCACGTGTCACCGTCCCCCCGGCCACCTCAAACCGGACTCCAGCCAGCGCCGCCGGCACATCTTCCGGCACCGCCGCCGTGACCAGCACCTGGTCGGCACCGGCGACCAGCGAGGCCAGCCGTTCCCGCCGCCCCGTGTCCAGCTCGGCGAAGACGTCGTCGAGAAGCAGCACAGGCTCATCGCCCGCAGCGCGCAGCAGTTCGTAGGCGGCCAGCCGCAGGGCCAGGGCGGTGGACCAGGATTCGCCGTGACTGGCGTAGCCGCGGGCCGGAAGGTCGCCGATCCGGAGCTCAAGATCGTCACGGTGCGGTCCCACCAGGCAGACACCACGCTCCAGCTCCTCTGCCCGCACCCTGCCAAGCGCCTCCCGCAGCTCCGCAGCGAGCTGCGCGCGGTCGGCTGGCGGTGCGGGGCTCCCCGGAGTGCCCCCCAGGACTGACCCGCCTCCGGACTGGCCATAGGTGAGCCCCACCTGCACGCCGCCACCTGCGACGGCGGCGTAGGCCTGGTTCACCAGCGGACGGAGCAGGGCCGTCAGCCGGAGCCGCCCCGCCAGCAGCTCGGCACCGGCGGCGGCGAGTTGCTCATCCCAGACGTCGAGCATCCGGGTGGGGGAGCCGGGTGCTGTCTCCTGCCCGTTCTCAGCCGCCTCTGGCTCATCCCAGCCATCCGGCCGCCGCCTGCCGGCGCCCGCGTACGACCGGCTGGCCGAGCGGCTTCGCAGCGTCTTGAGCAGGGCAGTGCGCTGTTTCAGCACCCGCTCGTAGTCGGACCGGACCGCCGCGTACCTGGGCGCCCGGGCGGCCAGCAGGTCGTCGAGGAAACGCCGGCGCTGCTCGGGGTCTCCCTTGACCAGCGCAAGATCCTCGGGCGCGAACAGGATGCTACGGAGCACCCCGAGCACCTGGCGTGGCCGGACCGGGGCGCGGTTGAGCCGGGCACGGTTCGCCCGGCTGGCATTGATCTCGATTTCCACCAGGCTGTCGTTGTCGCCAGAAACTACCTGCGCGCGGAGCACCGCCTGGTCCGCACCGCGGCGGACCAGCGGCGCATCGCTCGCTACCCGGTGACTGCCGAGTGTCGCCACATAGGCAGCCGCTTCGACCAGGTTGGTTTTTCCCTGGCCGTTGGCACCAAGAAAGGTGCTCACACCGGGGCCCAGCGTCAGGTCCGCGGCCCCGTAGGACCGGAAGTCAGTGAGCGCGAGGCGGGACAGGTGCACACCAGGAGGCTACTCGCGGGGACCGTCAGGCCGGAGGCCCGACGCCACCAGGTGCTGCCCTGGCGCCGGAAGCGGCACGTGGGGCGCCGGAGGAGCGGACGTCAGGCAGGGGCCGAGCCGGCTGAGGGGTCGGTGCCGGATGCGGTGACCGCGTGCCCGCCGAACTGGTTGCGCAGGGCCGCTACGACCTTCATGGCCGGGGAGTCATCCTGGCGTGAGGCGAATCTCGCGAACAGTGCCGCACTGATCACCGGCATGGGGACCGCGTGGTCGATCGCCGCCTGCACCGTCCAGCGGCCCTCGCCGGAATCCTGCGCCACACCGCGGATCTTCGCCAGGCCGGGATCCTCCTCCAGCGCCCGGCAGAGCAGGTCGAGCAGCCACGACCTGATGACGGTTCCCTCGCGCCAGCTGCGGAACGCGCCCGGCACGTCAGTGACGACATCTGAGGCCGCCAGCAGCTCGTAACCCTCGGCGTAGGCCTGCATGATGCCGTACTCGATGCCGTTGTGAACCATTTTCGCAAAGTGGCCGGCGCCGACCTTGCCCGCGTGGACAAACCCTGCGCCGCCGGCCGGCTTTAGTGCCTCGAAAATCGGCATAAGCCGGGCCACGTCGGCATCCTCCCCGCCCACCATCAGCCCGTAGCCGTTCTCCAGCCCCCACACGCCACCCGACACACCCGCATCGGCGAAGCCGATCTTGGCGGTCCCGAGCAGCCTCGCGTTGTCCCGGTCATCGGTGTAGTGCGAGTTGCCGCCGTCGATCACAAGATCACCGGGTTCCAGCATGCCCCGGAGCTCGGCGATCGTCTGCCTGGTGACCTCACCGGCGGGAACCATGACCCACACGGCGCGCGGGGCAGCCAGCCGGTCGGTCAGTTCCTCCAGGCTGGCGACATCGCTGAGTTTCGGGTCCCGGTCGTAACCCACCACGTCGTGGCCGGCGCGGCGGAGGCGCTCCGCCATGTTGCCGCCCATCCTGCCCAGGCCGATCATCCCGATCTGCATCGCGCACTCACTCCCGTTGTCGGCTGTGCGGGCCCTGCCCCGCAGCGTAGTCACTTGGCCGCCGCCAGCCGGCGCCACCCCGGGTACGCAGCGCCCGCCGGGCGTGGCCAGCGCCGGGCGTGGCCAGCCCCGGGCGGCCGCAACTGTTGCTGGTCAGCCTCCCAGCCGGATCGGCATGAGCAGGTAGCGGTAGTCCGTCTCACCGTCCGGCCCGGGTTTGCCAGTCATCAGCACGGCCTTGCCAGGTTTTGTGAATGTCATCCGGGCCGTGTCTGAGTCGATGGCCGCCAGCCCGTCGAGCAGATACTGGGGGTTGAAGGCGACTTCCAGGCCCTCGGCACGGAAAGCGTCGGGATTGTCCGGTTCGTCGGCATCCGCGGAGCCGGTGAACTCGTAGCTGCCGTCCAGCACCTCGACGGCCTGAGCTTCGTCTCCGGTGCCGGCCTCCAGGACAACCTGGCCAGGTGAGAAGGACAGCCGCAGGGCGGTGTTGCGCTCCGCGACCAGCGCCACGCGCTTGACCGCTTCGCTGAACGGCGCGGTCGCCAGTTCGCCGATCGCCGTGGCAGGGCCGGGCAGCAGCGAGCGGTACGGGGGAAACTCCCCCCCGAGCAGCCGGGTGGTGGTCCGCCGCCCGCCGCCTTCGAAGCCGATCATCCCGTCCCCCACGTGTCCCGCTTCACCAGGCAGGGCAAGGGCGATCAGGACTTCCGCGCCGGAGGTGAGCGCGCGGGCCGTGTCGGTCAGTGCCCGGGCCGGGACAAGCACGCAGGCGTGCAGGTCCGGGCGGGATGGGTTCCAGCGCAGTTCACGAACAGCCAAGCGGTAACGGTCAGTGGAAACAAGCGTCAGGATGTCACCCTCGATCTCGATGCGCACGCCAGTCAGCCCGGGCAGGGTGTCGTCCCGTGCGGCGGCGGTCGCTGACTGCGTCACCGCGGACGCGAAAGCGTCGCTTCCGATGGAGCCGGCGGCAGGTGGCATCTCCGGCAGCGTCGGGTAATCCTCGGCCGGCATGGTCAGCAGCGTGAACGTGGCGCTGCCACAAGTCAGGGTGGCCCGGGTGCCGTCGGCGGAGATCTCCACCGGCCGGGCGGGGAGGCTGCGCGTGATCTCGGCGAGGAGACGGCCCGACACCAGGAGCGTGCCTTCTTCCTCGGTGGTGACCGGGATGGTGGCCTGCGCCGAGACGTCATAGTCGAACCCGGACAGAGTGAGTTCCTCCGCGCCCGCGTGCAGGCGCATGCCGGCCAGGACGGGGACGGCGGGGCGCGCTGGGAGCGCCCGGGCCGTCCAGGCGACGGCGTCGGCCAGGGCATCACGTTCAACCTGGATCTTCACCGGAAACTGCCTCCTGTCAGGAAAGAGGGTGGGCTCAGCGACTGATCCGACCAGGATCACCAACCAGGCTCTCAGGGGTTGGCGCGGGGAGGGGGCGGGTAGTGAAGGAACGGGACGGCTGGTGCCGCTGTTCGCTGCGGTGCCGTACGTCGCTCGGGTGACCTGCTACGGGAATTGTTCTCTTGGTGAAAGAACAATAGGTAGCCGTAGTAGGGACGGTGGATGCTGGGGATAGTGCGCCAAGTGCCAGCCCAGGGCGGGTTCTGGTGCCCACAGTCCCTGTGCGTGGGTGGCGATGCGCGGGGGACGGACTGTGGACGTCAGCCATCCATCCACTGTTCCCCTCCGCGATTCCCTCCGGTACCCCCATGTTGTCCTCTGCCTGTCCCAAGCGTGTCCACAGACATATCCACAGCCTGTGTGTACCGATTGTGACGGGCCGCACTGATACGTGGCGGCACACCCCGGCCAGCACGCGGCTCACCCGGACCGAGCCTGTTGCTTGATCCTGTTCGTCAGTTCAGTGACCTGGTTGTAGATCGACCGCCGTTCGGCCATCAGCGAACGTATCTTTCGTTCGGCATGCATAACGGTGGTGTGATCGCGGCCACCGAAGAGCTGGCCGATCTTGGGCAGCGACAAGTCGGTCAGCTCACGGCACAGGTACATCGCGATCTGGCGGGCGGTCACCAGGACCCGTGACCGCGAGGTGCCGCAGAGGTCATCGATGGACAGCCCGAAGTAGGAGGCTGTCTGGCCCATGATCGTGGAGGCGGTGATCTCCGGGCCCTGGGCTTCCGGGATCAGGTCTTTCAGCACGATCTCCGCCAGCTGGAGGTCGACCGTCTGCCGGTTCAGGCTGGCGAACGCCGTCACCCTGATGAGCGCGCCCTCGAGTTCCCGGATGTTGGTGGAGATCCGGCTGGCGATGTATTCCAGCGCCTCCGGCGGCGCGTTGAGGCCTTCCTGGACCGCCTTCTTGCGCAAGATGGCGATACGTGTTTCAAGTTCAGGCGGCTGGACGTCGGTGAGCAGCCCCCACTCGAACCTGCTGCGGAGCCTGTCCTCGAGAGTCACCAGCCGCTTGGGCGCCCGGTCGCTCGAGATCACGATCTGCTTGCTGGCGTTGTGCAGCGTGTTGAACGTGTGGAAGAACTCTTCCTGGGTGCCTTCCTTGTTCTCAAGGAACTGGATGTCGTCCACCAGCAGCACGTCCACGTCGCGGTAGCGGCGGCGGAAACCATCCTGCTTACCGTCGCGGATCATGTTGATGAAGTCGTTGGTGAACTCCTCCGAGCTGACGTAGCGGACCCGGACGCCGTGGTAGAGGCTCTGTGTGTAGTGGCCGATGGCGTGCAGCAGGTGAGTCTTGCCGAGGCCCGAGTCGCCATAGATGAACAAGGGGTTGTACGCCTTAGCGGGCGCCTCTGCCACCGCGACGGCGGCGGCGTGGGCGAAGCGGTTGCTCGACCCGATGACGAACGTTTCGAAGGTGTACTTGGGGTTGAGCCTCGCCTGTGCCGGACGGGGGGTGGCAGGCCCGGGAATGACGCCGGGCAGGCCAGGTGCCCGTGGCTGCGGTGGGGCCACATGGCTGTCCGCCCCGTGCTGTGATGTGACGTCGCCAGCGGCCGGGGCCCCGGGACGGGGTGGCAGGTGGTGGGCGGGCTGTGCCGGCGCGAGCCGTGAGAGGGGGGACGGGCCGGTCCCCGCTGTCCCCAGTTCCTGCTGCTGGCTGTCCGCATCGCCCGCTTGCCGCGGCTGCCCGGGCAGGCCGGGGTTGTCGTAGCTCCCGGGCTGGCCGTAGTTTCCGGGCTGGCCGTACTGGCCGGGCGGCCGGGCGTGCCGTCCCGGCTGGCCGTAGCCGTCAGGCGGAGCGTTCCGGCCGGCCGTGTTGCGGGGTGAGTAGGGCGCGGGCGCACCGTAGGTGGCAGGCGGTGAGTGCACGGGGGCGGGGGCATCCGGCTCGGTGACGGCGCCCGGCTGGGGGGCGGCACCTGACGCGGTTGCCGGATCCACCGTGACGGCGAGCTGGATACTGCGGCCGAACTCGCGGGAGAGGGCGTGCGTGATCAGTGCGCGCAGCCGGGTTTCGAGCTGTTCCTTGACAAACTCATTAGGGGTCGCGATCAGTGCGGTGTTCTCTACGAGCCCGAGCGGCCTGGTCAGCCGGAGCCAAGCCCGCTGGTGGGGCTCAAGGTTCAGATCGGAGAGCTCTTCCAGAGACCTCGCCCACACTTCGCCGAGGTCGGTTTCGCTCATCTGGCGCCCCCCACGTCACGTGCGAATCAACAGTGTTATCCACAGCCTGTGCACGCCGCGATCCAAGCAGGTCCTGGATGGCGCGGAGTACAGAGCCACCCCAGGCTTACCCGGTTACTGTGCAGCCGGATCGGTTGTCCACAGCCTAGGGGGCATGCCGCCCGTGTGCTCAGCAAACGGAAGTTCCTGGTGGCGGGACCGGATGGCACTGGCGCCCGATGACCGGGGCGGGCTGGTTTGACCGCTGGTGGCGGGTGCGCGTAGCGTGAACAGACTCAGCTACCCCGGGCGGTTTGCTGCGCGCTGGCGCGCCCCGTGGCCAAACTGCAGGGTAAGAACAAGAACCGTACCTGGAGCCTCCTGTGAGCAAGCGCACCTTCCAGCCGAACAACCGCCGCCGCGCCAAGACGCACGGGTTCCGGCTGCGCATGCGGACCAGGGCGGGCCGGGCGATCCTGGCCGCTCGGCGCCGGAAGGGCCGGGCCCGGGTCAGCGTGTGACCCGGCCGAGCCCCGCCTTTGACGGGGAGGTCGACGGTGCTTCCCGCACGGTTCCGGATGCGGCGGAAGGCTCATTTCACGCTGACCGTCCGGCGGGGCAGCCGGGCTGGGAGGGAACTGCTGAGTGCTCACCTACTTTTTCGCGCGCAGGCAACCGGGGAGCCGCCACTCGTTGGGTTCGTGGTGAGCAAGTCCGTGGGGAGCGCGGTGGTCCGGAACCGGGTGCGCCGCCGCCTGCGTTCGGCAGTGCGCGGGTATCTGCCCTCGCTCCCGGGAGGTAGCCTGCTTGTGGTGCGTGCTCATCCACAGGCCGCGACAGCGCACCAGGCCGATCTTGCCGCCGAACTGGACGCGGTGATGGGCAGGCTTATGCGGCGGCAGGTTGGGGCACTGCGGTAATGGCGAGTTCAGGCGGGCAGCGGGCGCGTGGCAGGCCCTCGGCTGGTGCCCGGCTGCTGTTGGTGATGATCACCGGCTACCGCCGCTTCATCAGCCCGCTGACCGGGCCGCACTGCAGGTTCGCGCCGTCCTGCAGTGCGTATGCTCTAGAGGCGGTACGTGTGCATGGCGCGCTGCGGGGTCTGTGGCTTGCGGTGCGCAGGATCGGCCGCTGCCATCCATTCCACCCCGGCGGTTTCGACCCCGTCCCGCCCGCTGCTGGCGGCGGCCGCCTGTCCCGTCCCGAGGGAGCTCACCCGTGAACCCGCTCAACCCTCTCTACTTCGCGGTTGCGTGGATGATCATGCGCATCCATTCTGGGGTGAGCCTGGTCCTGAGCCCGACCAGCGGCCTGACGTGGGTGCTGACCATCGTCGTGCTCGTGGTCCTGATGCGGCTGATCATGGTTCCGCTGTTCGTCAAGCAGATGCATTCGATGCGCAAGATGGGCGCGCTGGCTCCCCAGTTGCAGGAGCTGAAGAAGAAGTACAAGAACGACAGGCAGACACTAAACGAAGAGACCATGAAGCTGTACCGGGAAAACGGGGTCAACCCGCTGGGTGGATGCCTTCCGGTCCTCGGGCAGATGCCGATGTTCTTCGCGCTGTTTGGCGTGCTGCGGGCGATCTCGGGCTGGCACGAAGGGCTGAAGTTCTCGTACGGGCTCACCCGCTCGGTGGTGCACAGCGCTCAGCACGCCAACATCTTCGGCGCCACGATCTCGGACAAGTTCCTGTTCTCCCCCACCACGCCGGCGGAGGCGCGGGTGGTGATCGCCTGCGTGGTCATGGTCAGTGTCGTGACGACCTTCATGACCATGCGGCAGAGCACCAAGCGCGGCATGACGCCGACGATGACGCCCGACAGCCCGATGGCGGCATCGCAGAAGTACATGACGTACGTCATCCCGTTCTTTGCCCTGTCCGGCTTGTACTGGGCGTTTGGCCTGGTGCTGTACTGGGTGACGACGAACCTGTGGACGCTCGGGCAGCAGTACGTGCTGTTCAAGCGTTACCCGACGGTGGTGATGGGGGCCGCCGGTGCTGGTGGCGGGGCTGGCGCTGCGAGCAGTCCGTCAGGGACGGCTGGCGCCTCACAAGGCAAGGGTGGCCCGGCAAAGGGAGGCCCCGCAAAGGAAGCTCCGCAGGCTAAGGGTGGCCCCGCAAAGGGAGCTCCGCAGGCTAAGGGTGGCCCGGCAAAGGGAGCTCCGCAGGCTAAGGGTGGCCCGGCAAAGGGAGGCTCCGCTAAGGGTGGCCCGGCAAAGGGAGCTCCATGGGCTACGGGTGGCCGCGCTGCGGGTGGCCCGGCGGCGGGGAAGCCAGGTGGCGCAGACGGGAAGGCAGGCGGTGGCGGGGCGGATGGGCGGCCACGGCCAGGGAATGGCTCCGGGGTCTTGCGCAGGCTCGGGAGGGGCAAGGCCCAGCCTGAGCAGCCGGCCGAAACGCCCGAGGTTAAGCTCGTCAGGCAGCAGCGCGCGCGTCAGTCGCGCAGCAAGCGCTCGGGCAAGAGGTAACGCTCGCGAGGCGGGTTCGGCCGGTGAGGCCGTGTGGGATACGTTGACTCCGGCACCGAGGAGGGCACCGGCCGTGGAGCAAAGAGAGACAGTGGTCGATGTGACTGGCGAAGAGAGCGCGGGTCACGCGGCGGCTGATGCGCGGAATGGGGGCGAAGCCCCGGCATCTGCGGACGGCGTGGGGCGGGCGGCCGATGTGCCGGCGGCCCCTGAGCAAGTGCGGGATGAGCAGCCGGTGGACGAGTCAGCTGAGCAAGTGCGGGAAGAGTCGCCGGTGGGCGAGTCAGCGTCTGATGATCGGGGCGCGGGGCCGGCTAGGGCCGCGGGCGAGAATGCGCTGGCGGACTCGGGCCGGGACTCCGGCGGCGAGCATGATGGTGCCCCAGCTGACGGGGATACGGAAAGCGGCCCTGATGGCGGGGACAGCGACGCACCACCCGAGCGGGGCGTCGCGGTGCTGGAGCAGGAAAGCGAGATAGCGGCGGACTACATCGAGGGCCTCCTCGATGTGGCGGATCTGGACGGCGACATCGATATGGATGTCGAGGGAGACCGGCCACTTGTGTCGGTCGTGGGGGCCACGCTTGATGAGCTCGTTGGGGCACGCGGCGAAGTGCTGGAGGCGCTGCAGGAGCTCACCCGTCTGGCGGTGCACCGCCAGACCGGTGAGCGCAGCCGGATCATGCTGGATGTGGGCGGGTACCGCGTGCGGCGGCGGAAGGAACTAGCCGAGCTGGGGCGCAGCGCCGCCGATGAAGTGGCACGCACGGGCGTGGCACGCCGGCTGCAGGCGATGACGCCGTTCGAGCGGAAGATCGTGCACGATGCCGTGGCCGCGGCGGGTCTGCGGAGCGAGTCCGAGGGTGAGGAGCCCGACCGCCGGGTAGTCGTCTTTCCGGTCGGGTGAGGGCGCCGGGCATCCGGGTGGGTGGCGCGCAGAGCGTGGCTTCCCCCGGCGGGCACGAGGATCATGAGGTGCCGTCTCGGGCCTGGCCGCACGTGATCGCGGCGAACGGGGTGCCGGGCCGGTTATGCCCAGTGTGATGGTGCCTGCCACGCCTGCCGGGGCGAGGGCTGTCTTCGGCCCGGTTACTGAGGCAGCAGAGGCCTACGCGCGGCTGCTGGCGGGGCCAGCGGTTGAGCGGGGCCTGATCGGCCCGCACGAGATCCCACGGCTGTGGGATCGCCACCTGCTCAACAGCGCGGTTGTCGCGGAACTGGTTCCCCGCCCAGGCTCACTGGTCGACCTCGGTTCTGGCGCTGGGCTGCCAGGAATCATCCTGGCGCTGCTGCTGCCGGACATCGAGGTGACGCTGCTGGAGCCGATGCTGCGGCGGGTTGTCTTCCTGGAGGAGTGCATCAACCTGCTCGGGCTGGCGAACGCACGCGTGCAACGGGGACGGGCAGACGAGTTCGCTGGCAGGCTTTCGGCCGACGTGGTGACCGCCCGTGCGGTGGCGCCCCTTGACCGCCTTGCGGCCCTGGCCGTGGGGCTGGTGCGGCCCGGCGGCTTGGTTCTTGCCATCAAGGGAGACCGGGCTTGCGAGGAAGTGGCGGCGGCCCGGGGGGTGCTGCGAGGCCTTGGCGTGCGTGATGTGGACGTGCTGCGCGTCGGGAGCGGTAAGGTCGATCCCGCTGCGACTGTGGTCCGGCTGACAACATGTGAATGACGCACCAGCGACGCCCGGAGAGCGGAAGAGGGGGCGGTAATGGCTTCCCCTGATTGCGTGGGATGGCCAGACGAATACCAGCCGTTCTTTCTCTCGTCTGCCAGGGATGAATCGCGGCTGGTGGCCATCGGCCTTGGATGGCCGGGCCAGCGCACGAACGGTGTTTCCGGAAACTCCCCTGCGACCGGCCGGGAGGCTGAGGCCATGGACGAGAAGCACGGCCAGGTGAGGGGCTCTCCAGCACCAAAGAGCGATCCCCAGGCACGTCAGTCGAAGGCACCAGCGGTCGGGCGCAGCGGGGGCGAGGCGCCGGTCCGGGTGAAGCAGGCGCTCTCGGCGGCGGTTTCACGTGAAACCGGGCCGGGCGCCGCAGCCGTGGGAGAGCGGGAACCGGGGGATGAAGCTGTGATATCAGCAAGAGCGACTGCCGAGAATGCGAGAAGCCTGGCCGTAGACGGCAAGAGGCGACCCGGCGGCCCCGGCACATCCGCGCCGCCACGCAGTGCGGCAGATGCCGCACTGTCCGCCCTGGGTGGGGGCGAAGGCGAATGGCCGCGCCCGGCGTCATGCCGCGTGATCACGATCGCAAACCAGAAGGGCGGGGTGGGCAAGACCACCTCGGCGGTGAATCTCGCCGCCTGCCTGGCCTTGCACGGGGTGCGGGTCCTGGTCGTGGACCTGGACCCACAGGGCAACGCCTCCACCGCGCTTGACGTGGACCACCGCTCGGGAACGCCGTCGGTCTATAACGTGCTTGTCGAAGACCAGCCTCTCGCGGGCATTGTCCGCCCGGTGGAAGCGATACCGGGACTGCACTGCGCGCCCGCCACGATCGACCTGGCCGGGGCAGAGATCGAACTGGTGCCCATGGTCGCCCGGGAAGGACGGCTGGGCAGGGCCCTGGCGAACTACGACTCTTCGCAATTGGATTACATCCTGATCGACTGCCCGCCCTCGCTTGGGCTGCTGACGGTCAATGCCCTGGTCGCCGGCGCCGAGGTACTGATCCCCATCCAGTGCGAGTACTACGCCCTGGAGGGACTGGAGCAGTTGTTGCGCACGGTCGACCTTGTCAGGGGTCACCTGAATCCCACGCTCTTCATCTCAACGATCCTGCTGACGATGTACGACGGCCGTACCCGGCTTGCCTCTCAGGTGGCGGATGAAGTTCGGGATCACTTCGGGGAAATTGTGCTCAGCACCGTGATCCCTCGCAGCGTGAGGGTCTCCGAAGCACCTAGCTATGGCCAGTCGGTCATCACCTACGATCCCGGGTCCAGCGGCGCGCAGGCCTACCTGGAGGCTGCGCGCGAGGTCGCATTTCGTGCCTCTCCCGTCGCGCAGCCTCGCTAGGAGGGTCGGTTGGGAGCGTTCATTCATGCGCCCGTGGAAGTGCCCAGGTGGCTGGGGTAAGCGATGTTGGCGCCCAGGTGCCCCAGCGGTGGGGCGGTGACTTTTGTACAGCGTGGCAGGCGAGTCCGGGGCTCGCAGGCTGGTTGGTTCACGGGGGACTCCATGTTGCTCGTGGTGATGCCGCATGGACCTGCCGCGCAATGAGGTTGGATGCTCTACTTGGAGTCGGTCGCCTGGGCCCGCGGTATGGGGTTTGATACTTTCGCGGGTTGTGGCAGGGCACGGGCAAACGGAGGGCCGGCTACTCACCGGACCTGTCGTGCGAGGAGATGGAATGGCTCAGCAGAAGCGCGGACTCGGCAAGGGGCTTGGGGCGCTCATACCGTCGGCACCCGCTGCCGCGGGGTGGTCCGGGGGCGCGCCCGTGAGCGAGTCTGCAGTAGCCCAGGCGGTACTGACGCACGACGAGCTTCCGAGCCCCGATGGGACGTATTTCGAGGAGATCGCCATCGGCGCGATCACCCCCAACCCGCGGCAGCCACGGCAGAACTTCGATGAGGTGACCCTCGAAGAGCTTGCCTCGTCGATCCAGGAAGTTGGCCTGCTTCAGCCCGTGGTCGTCCGCCGGGTGATGCCTGGCCGCTACGAGCTGATCATGGGTGAGCGGCGGTGGCGAGCCTGCCAGCAAGCAGGACTTGAGCACATTCCTGCCATCGTGCGGGGCACGCCGGATGATGAGCTGCTGCGCGAAGCGCTCATGGAGAACCTGCACCGCGAGCAACTCAACCCGCTGGAAGAAGCGGCCGCGTACCAGCAGTTGCTGGATGACTTCGGCGCCACCCACGACGAACTCGCCCGCAAGGTAGGCCGTTCGCGGCCGCATATCTCCAACACAATCCGGCTGCTGCAGCTGCCCCCGGCCGTCCAGCGGCGGGTCGCCGCAGGTGTGCTGAGCGCTGGACATGCCCGGGCTCTTCTTGCGGTAACCGACCCGCATGAGCAGGAACGCCTGGCCCATCGCGTTGTCGCCGAGGGGCTGTCGGTCCGGGCGGTTGAGGAGATTGTGGCGCTCGGCGGCGATCAGCAGGCCAAGCCCCGCCGCGCGGCCGAAAAGCAGCCGGTGGCGCCCGCGCTAACAGAGCTCGCCAACAGGCTGTCAGACGCCTTCGATACGCGTGTGAAGGTCGAGCTCGGCCGGAGCAGAGGAAAGATCGTGGTGGAGTTCGCCTCGATGGAAGACCTGGAGCGAATCGTGGCCACCATGTCAACCGACTGGGCGCAGACGCTCAGCGCATAGCCGGGTGTGACCTCGCGTCTTGGCATCACACAACGTTGGTTTCACGTGAAACAGCGTGCCCATGGCAGCGCCCGCGCCTGCGTGGACGACGACCCCCTTGTCCTGGACCGCGGCCCGGGCCGGCCCGGGCCGTCGGCTAAGCGATCTCGGCAGCTGTCTCCCGCACGCTGGCGGCGAACTCGTCCACGTCAGCTTCCAAGGTATTGAATGCCGTCATCCACCTGACAACATGCTCGGATGCGTCCCAGGGATGGAATTGCCACTCCTTGAGCAGGCGCTCACTGTGAGCGGGGTTCAGGCAGGCGAAAACGGCGTTCGACTCCACGGACTGCCACAGCCGCACGCCAGGGACGTCACGGACGCGGTCCGCGAGCCTGCGCGCCATGGCGTTCGCGTGACTGGCGTTTCGCAACCAGAGGTCCTCTTCAAGCAGCGCGGCGAACTGGGCGGCCAGATACCGCATCTTTGACGCGAGCTGTGCCTGCTGCTTACGCAGGAACGGCACATCTGCAGCGAGGTCGCCGGGCATCACCACGACCGCCTCGGCTCCCACGGCGCCATTCTTCGTCCCGCCGAAGCTCAGCACGTCGGCATGTTCTGCGAGGTCGGCGAGTGAGCAGCCGAGGTAGGCGGCCGCATTTGCCAGCCGCGCACCGTCGATGTAAAGCCGCAGCCCTTCGGCACGGCAGAACTCGCCCAGCGTCCGCAGCTCGCTGCGGGAGTAACATGTGCCCAGTTCGGTCACCTGGGCTATCGCCACGACGCGGGGCTGTACCCGGTGCTCGTCGTTGCGCCCGCCGAGGCGCGCGGCAATGAGGTCAGGCGTCAGCTTCCCATCCGGTGTCGGCACCGTGAGGAGCTTGTTGCCCAGCGCTCTCTCGACCGCGCCGCACTCATCCACATTCAGATGCGCGCTCTCCGGGCAGATCACCCCTTCATAGGAACGAAGCAGGAGGCTGATTCCGAGGACGTTGGCCGCAGTGCCGGTGAAGACGAAGAAGACCCCTCCGCCGGCGCCGAAGGTGGCGCCCAGACTCTCCGCTGCCCGTTCTGTCCACGAGTCGGCACCGTAGGCGACGGCATCACCGGAGTTGGCGAGGGTTAGCATGCGCAGAACGGCGGGGTGCGCACCGGCGTGGTTGTCACTGCCGAAACTCTTGCGTGAAGTCACGGACCGAGCTTAGAACCCGCATGTCAGCTCAGACCCCGCGAGCCACCCCTCGTCACCCGGCATGCGCCAGTCTGGCGGTGGGCCAGCCCGCCGGTGGGACAACGGCCTGAAGGAGCCAGAGGCGAGCCCGTGCGCTCAGCTACCCCTCGCCGCCGCCAAGCTAAGCAGATCACGGCAGATGGTCCCCAGTGCCTGGCCAGCAGCCTCCAGAGCCATCGGCAAGGTACTCGTCTCGGTCATGCCAGGCGCCACATTGACCTCAAGGAAGAATGCCTGGCCGCCGGAGATGATCAGATCGGTACGGGACACATCCCGCAGCCCGAGCGCCTGGTGCGCGGTGACCGCCATGGTCGCCGCCGCCGCCGCCTCCGATGTGGACAGCCGGGCAGGTGTGTAGAACTCCGTCTGCCCAGCGGTGTAACGCGCGGAGTAGTCGTAACTGCCACTGAGCGGGCGGATCTCCACCGCCGGCAGAGCGTGCGGCCCGTCGCCGAGGTCGATGACCCCGACCGCGACCTCCGAGCCGATGAGACACTGCTCGATCAGCGCGACGTCGCCGTAGGCAAAACAACCGATCATCGCGCCCGGGAGATCCTCGGCGGCTGTCACACGTGTGGCACCCAGTGCTGATCCACCACGGGCGGGCTTGACGAACAAGGGCAGGCCGAGGGACTCAACGATCCGCGCGAGGACTGCCGTGGCACCAAGATCGTGGAATGTCTCCTTGGGAAGAGTGACGGACGGCGGGGTGGCGAGCCCAGCCCCGCGGGCGATAGCCTTCGCAACCGGTTTGTCGAACGCAAAACGGCACGCATCGGGCGTCGCCCCAACATAGGGCACACCCAGCAGGCTCAAGACCTCCTGGATCGAGCCATCCTCCCCGCAGACGCCGTGGATAACCGGGAACGCGGCACTGGGAGGGTCGCCCGTGATCAAGGGGATCAGGGCAGCATCGGAGTCCGCAACTTCGGCTTCGACGCCCACTTCGAGCAGGGCGTCCCGCACTCTCTCACCCGAGCGAAGCGAGACCTCCCGTTCCGGAGACAGCCCGCCGGCCAGGATCAGCACGTGCCCGAGGTCGCTCATGACACCGTGCCGGCACCGGCCGGGCCGATGAGGTCGCCCGGTCCCGCGCCGGTCCCTGCCGAGCCCGCGCCGGTCCCTGCCGAGCCCGCGCCGCCCCCGGGTGGCATGGCGCCGAAGGTGGCGTGGATCTCCATGTCGGTTCCCACCACCTCTGCCAGCCGCCGGACGCCCTCCCTGATGCGCGCTGGTTCGGGGAAGCAATATGAAAGCCGCAGGCAGTCGGCCCCAGAGCCGTCGGCGTAGAAGCCCGTGCCTGGCACGTAGGCCACCCGCGCGGAAATGGCCCGCGGGAGCATCGCCTTGGCGTTGAGACCCGGCGGGAGCTGCAGCCAGACATAGAACCCGCCGCCCGGACGAGTCCACCGGCAGCCCTCCGGCATCACCGCGCCGAGTGTGTCCAGCATGGCGTCCCTGCGCTCCCGGTAAAGCTCACGGAACGTCTTCACCTGTTCCCGCCAGGGTTGTGTGGCCAGGTACTCACGGACCATGAGCTGAGAGAGACTGGAATGGCACAGGACGGCGGCTTCGGCGGCGAGCACGAGCTTGTCCCGGATCCCCGGCGGGGCGACTGCCCAGCCGACGCGCAGCCCTGGCGCGATCGTCTTGGAGAATGTCCCAAGGTAGACCACCCCGTGCGGGTCATTAGCACGCAGCGCCCGCTCCGGATCGGCTTCGAAGCCCAGCAAGCCGTACGGGTTGTCCTCGATCACCAGCAGCCCGGCCCGCTGGCAGATATTCAGGACCCGGGTGCGGCGTTCTGCGCTGAGCGTCACCCCGGCGGGGTTGTGGAACGACGGCACGGTGTAAAGGAACTTGACCCGGCGGCGCTCCGCCGCGAGCCGGGTGATGGTCTCGTCGAGCGCCTCCGGGATCAGGCCATCGTCATCCATGGGTACGTGGACAACCCGCGCCTGGTACGACGTGAACGTCCCAAGCGCGCCAACGTAGGAGGGGCCTTCAGCCAGTATCACGTCGCCGGGATCGACGAAGATCCTGGTGATCAGGTCCAGCGCCTGCTGGGAACCGACAGTGACGATCACCTCGTCTGCGTGTGCCCGGATCCCCTCCAGGGACATGACCTCGCAGATGCCCTCCCGCAGCCCCGGATCCCCCTGCCCGGACCCGTACTGGAGGGCGATGGCGCCGCGGTCCGAAACCAGCTGGCCGGCCATTTCCCCGACCGCGTCCAGCGGCAGGGCGGTGATGTATGGCATGCCGCCAGCCAGCGACACGATCTCCGGCCGGGCCGCTACCGCAAACAGGGCCCGGATTTCCGATGCGATCATCCCCCGGGCCCGCGCCGCATAACGGTCAACATAGGGATCCAGCAGCGATCCGTGCGAAACCGGATGATCGCTCGCCACGGCCCCTCCTCCTGTCGATGGGTACCATGTCAGCGTACGGGGCTCATGGGGGGCCTGCCCGCAGCTAGCAGAGATTTGGCGGCGGGCGGCGCACGGTTCCGTGCTGAGACAACAAGTCAGCCGACTCGACAACAGGGGTGCAGGTGCCGCGCCGTCTCGCCAACATCACCCTGGACAACCTCGCCGACTTGCCGAACAGGTGCCGCAAGTGCGTCTTCTGGGAACTCGACCCGGTGAGCAATACCCATACGCAGGACGCGGGCGACCCAGGGCTGGAAAAGGAAGCCTGGGTCTCCTCCATGCTGCTGGAGTGGGGCAGTTGCGGGAAGATCGCGTACGTGGACAGCGTCCCGGCCGGGTACATCATCTACGCGCCGCCGCTGTATGTCCCCCGCTCGATCGCCTTCCCGACCAGCCCGGTCAGCGCTGACGCGGTGCTGCTGATGACAGCCACCATCCTGGGGGAGTTCCAGGGCGGTGGACTGGGCCGGATGCTGGTGCAGGGAGTCGCCAAGGACCTCACCCGGCGTGGGGTCAAGGCCATCGAGGCGTTCGGTGACCTGCGCCGGGAGGGCATGTCCTGTGTGCTGCCCGCCGATTACCTGCTCGCCGTTGGGTTCAAGACGGTCCGGCCGCACCACCACTATCCCCGGCTCCGGCTGGAGCTCAAGACCACCGTGTCGTGGCGAGAGGACGTGGAGGTGGCGCTGGAGCGGCTGCTCGGCTCGATGACACCCGAGCGGGCACTGCGCCTCGCGTAGCCCAATCAGGAGCCCCGTAGCCCAATCACTCGCGTGGCCCAATCAGGAGCCGTGCAACCCAGTCACTCGTCCAGCCCAGTCACGAGCCGCGCATGGCCCAAATCAGGAAGAGGTCAGAGGAACTCGGCGAGTTCGCGCAGCAGCGCTGACTTCGACCGGGCGCCGACCAGTTCCTTGACGATCTCGCCGTTGTGGAAGACCCCAAGGGTGGGGATGTTCAGGATCCTGTACTTCTGGGCGACCCCGGGGTTCTCGTCCACGTTCAGCTTCACGATGTCGATCTTGTCGCCGTGTTCGGTGGCGATCGCTTCCAGGACCGGTGCGATCATCTTGCACGGCCCGCACCACTCTGCCCAGTAGTCCACCACAACGGGCTTGTCGCTCTTGAGAACGTCGGAGTCGAAACTCGCGTCCGTCACGACCTTGGTCACACCCACCCTTGGTGCTCCTTCCTTTTCGGTTTCAGTTCAGCCACTTCGCTGTCACTCCAGCGACGAGGGCACCTGCCACAGGTACCCACGATGAGGGATGCTCAGGGGTCAGGATTCTCGCGCCGCCAGGAACCGTTCTGCATCTATGGCGGCTGAGCAGCCGGTGCCGGCCGCGGTCACGGCCTGCCGGTAGATATGGTCCACAACGTCGCCGCAGGCGAACACCCCGGGGATGGCCGTCCGCGTGGACGGCTCCTCCACCAGCAGGTAACCGTCGGGATTGGTGGCCAGCTGGCCGGTGAACAACTCGGTGCGCGGGTCATGGCCGATCGCCTCGAACACGCCCGTCACCGCCAGCGTGCTCTCCTCCCCGGTTTTGGTGTCACGCAGCCGCAGCCCGGTCACCTTGCCCTCGCCGAGTACCTCGGCTACTTCGCTGTCCCAGCGGAACCTGATCTTGGGGTTGCCAAACGCCCGCTCCTGCATGATCTTGGACGCGCGCAGCGAGTCGCGCCGGTGGACCACGGTCACGCTCTGGGCGAAGCGGGTGAGGAACGTGGCCTCCTCCATCGCCGAGTCGCCGCCGCCGACCACCGCGATGTCCTGGTTGCGGAAGAAGAACCCGTCACATGTCGCGCACCAGGACACTCCATGCCCGGACAGTGGTTTCTCGCCCGGCACGCTAAGTTCCCGGTACCGCGAGCCGGTCGCGATGATCACGGTGCGGGCGAAGTAGGTGTCGCCGTCCACGCTGACCCGCTTCGGGTCCGCATTCAGGTCCACCTCCGTCACGTCCTCAGAGACCAACTGCGCACCGAAATGTTCCGCCTGCTTGCGCATCGCGTCCATGAGATCGGGGCCCAGGATCCCGTCCGGGAAACCGGGGTAGTTCTCCACGTCCGTGGTTTTCATGAGCGCGCCGCCCGCCGTCACCGACCCCTCGAAGACCAGCGGCTTGAGCTGTGCCCGGGCAGCGTAGAGCGCCGCGGTGTAGCCGGCGGGGCCGGACCCGATGATAATGACGTCGTGAATGGCGGTCACGGTGGGGTTGCCTTTCGCTTGAACTGGCATCGGCGTCAACCGATCTTAGGGCCGGGAGATTCCCGCCCGGGCTGGCTGGACGTTACCCCCCGCCGGGGATCGACGCCCGCGCGAGCACGTCACTCGCGGCCGCCGAGCAGCCGGCCCCCACGACCCACACACGGCTCGAGCCGCCACCAGTGGGAACGATGATCGCCAAGGCCGGCTGCCCCCGGTAGCTTGCCACGTCGACCAGCCTGGGCCTGAGCCCGCCGGTGACCCTGGTCACACATGCACGCACCTTATTCAAGCCACCAAACGCCGATGCGGGCGTACCCGCCGTCGCCGCCGGCATGCTCGCCCTGAAACTCAACTGCCTTCTCAGCACCGCGCTGGCCTGTGCCGCGATCTGGCCCGGCTGGTAGTTGGTGCCGCTTGCCACCAGTGGCAGGCTGCCGGCGAGGGAAGGGGCGCCCGGCTGTCCAGCCCCACTGGGCGCGGGCCCACGGATGCCGCTCGCTTTCTCCGGGGAACTCGCGGAACTGGCTGTTGAACCCGACTGGCTGCTTGCGGCCAGCCTGGCCAGCCCGTAGCCCGCACCCGCGACGACGATGATGGTGGCCGCGACAGCGGAAACCCGCAGCGCCAGTCCCGAGAAGCCGGGGGACCATGCTGCGAGCCGCCGCCGGCGGCGCGCGCGACCGGCAGCGGCTTCGCGCGAGCCGGCAGGTCCGCCGCGCCTGGGCGGGCCGGACCCCGCCGTGCTGGTGGCAGGCCCCGCCGCAGGGTGGGCGGGTGCTGGCTGGGCGGGTGCTGGCTGGGCGGGTGCGGCCCGGATTGCTGCCTCGGCGGCGAGGGCGGCCTCGATCCGTGCCCGGAGGGTGGCTGGCATCGGCGGCACCGGCGTACTGGCGAGCAAGGCGCTGACGCCCGCGAGCTGGGCATCAACGTCGGCACACCGTGCACACGAAGAGAGGTGTGCCGCCACCCGTGCTGCCTGGTGTTCCGGCAGCAGGTCTTCCCGGAAGGCGGAAATGGTCTCGGTGTCGACATGCTCGCTCACAGCTGGCGCTCGCCTCCTTCCCCCGCAGGTGAGACGTGTGCGCTGGGTGCATGGTTCCGCGCGCCCGGGGGTGCGATCCCGCGCAGGTGCGCCAGCCGCGGAACGAGCCGGGCCCGGCCGCGGGCACAGCGGCTCTTCACCGTGCCCGGGGAGACCCCCAGGATTTCCGCGGCGTCCGCCACCGGATAGCCCAGCATGTCGACGAGCACCAGCGCAGCATGCTGCTCGGTGGGCAGCGTCCGCAGGGCTGCCGCAACGTCCAGCGCGGTCTCGATGCCGGCCGCTTCGTCGGCCCTGTGCGGCCGCAGCGCCAGCGAGTCCATCGTTTGCTCGTCCAGCCCGGTGCTGGCGGGACGGGCCGCCCGCCGCCGCAGCCGGTCGAGGCAGGCATTGACCACGATGCGGTGCAGCCAGGTGGTGACAGCGGCATCGCCGCGGAAGCTCCCGGCCTGGCGGAAGGCGGAAATCATCGCGTCCTGCAGCGCGTCCGCGGCCTCGTTCGCATCTCCGAGCGTGCGCACAGCGACCGCCCACAGCCGCTCCCGGTGCCGCGTGAAAAGCAACCCGAACGCATCCGCGTCACCACAGGAGTGCCGCCGCAGCAACTCAGCATCCGGCGGCTCAGCGTCCGGCGGCTCAGCACCGGCCACGGTTGTCAGCCCGATCACCGGTCACGGTTGTCAGCCCGAGCCCCGCACGATGACGTTGAAGACCTGAGCCTCATACTGGTCTGCCGAGCTGGCGGACTTGGGCGGCAGCTTGGTGAACCAGATCAGCAGGTACCGGCCGGTCGCGTTTCCCTGTACACCGAACGTGTGGGCGCCTGCCAGGTTGAAGCCGCGGGCCACGGTGGTGAAGGTCTGGAGGGTGTCCGGTGAGCGGGCGTTGCTGTTCCCGACCTCGATCCGGACATCAGCCCCTGGCACGTTGCCGAATGTGACGGCGACAGACGCAAGTTTCACCGTCTTGCCCATGTCAAGGATCATCCCGGTTCCGGCCTTGGTGCCGCCAAAATGCGCGGTGGTGTACCACTGGGAGTCCCACGCCGTGCTCAAGCTTGGGTCGATCGCCAAATGCGCCTGGTAGGAGTTCTCGTTGTGCGGATCATCGGCCGCGCTGCTGAGCGGGTCGAACCCGCTCGCGGCTTGCGGCACGAGGACCTGCAAGGAACTGCTGGACGAGGAGGAACTCTGGCTGGGCGGGGCGGTGCCGCCGCCAGTTCCGCCGCCGTGCGGCCCCACGAGACCCCACGCCCCGGCGCCCACGGCCGCGAGGACCAGCAGGACGACGGCGGTGACCACGCCCCGGTGACGGACCGGCCGTTCCCCTGTCACCCTGTCCGGTGGCCAGGTGTCCGGATTCTGTGGGCCAGCAAAATCCTCCCAGTACGGCGGGCCTGGCTCTGGGCCTGCCGGCGCGCCACCGTAGAGGAAGCCCCGGCCGCCATAATGCGGTTCCGCTGGCGGGGGCGGGGCAAACGGGGCCGGGATGGCCTGCGTGAGCGCAGCCCCGAGCAGGGCAGGTGTTGTCAGCGGCGGCCCGCCGCCGCGCTGGAACATCGCCTGGCAGGTGATCTCATCGAGCACCGCAGGGACCCCGGCGCGAACCTGGCGCGGGCTGCGCGGGTGCCCGTCCACCTCAGGCGCCGGCGGCAGCCCGGGCCAGCCATCGCCTGGCCAGTGGGCGGTGACGGCCGCATAGAGCAACCTGCCCAGGCCCCGGGTGTCGGCCAGGGCCGGGTCGTCGGAGGTTGTGTCCGCCAGAGCAGCATCGATGCCAAGACCGACGATCTTCACCCCACCGCCGGGTGTCCACCGCAGCGACCCGGGTGTGAGGCAAAGGTGTGCGACGCCCGCCTCATGCGCGGAGGCAAGCGCTTCCGCTGCCGCAGCGACGATCTCGGCGCCCTGAGCCGGATCGAGTGGGCCGCCTGCCAGCAGGTCATCAAGGGAGTCGCCGCTCACCCACTCCATCACCACGTACGCGTGGTCCCAGTCCTCCTCAACGTCGAAGACCTGCGCCAGCCGCGCGTCGGTGAGCCTGCCCGCCGCCCGGGCCGCCGTCACCGCTTCGGCGATACGCGGATATCCCGGCTCAAGGGTGAGCACCGTCACTGGGCGGGCAAGTATCTCGTCAATGGCCTTCCACGCTGACCACCCGCTACTCGCGCTCATACGATCCTCGAGCCGGTAGCGCCCGCCGAGACGGGTTCCGGGTTCAGAAATGAAGGTGCTCATTGTTTCGCGGTCAGGAGCAACGCTGGCCCTCCACCCTCCTCCCGCTCGCCCAGGCTGATGCGCGGCGTGACAGACAACACACTGCCGCCGGACACCATGGTAGGCCGCCCGCCCCTGCCAGCCGTACCCCGCGCGGGCTGCCTGAGCAAACCGTTACCAGCCAGTGACTCCGGCAACATCAGCGCTACCTGCCGTTAACCGCGCAGCCTGGTGCGCAGGCCGGCGGTGAGTTCGTCGAGTTCGGTGACGTTCAGGGCCCGTGCGAACAGGACATAGAGCAGCAGGCTTCCCGCACCGCCCACGAGCATCGTGACGATGCCAAACGCGGGCCCGGGGGACAGCAGGACGCCGACCGTGAATGTGGTGGCGAGCCCGAAGATCGCACAGGGAATGGCGGCGATGTGCATCCGGGCCACGCTCCCGGCGATCTCCCGGCCACCGAGCCCGTGCATGCGCTTGCTGAGAAGGCGCCATGAGAAGACGGTGCCGGCGATGTTAGCGACCCCAAACGCGGCCGCCAGGCCCTCGACCACGTGGCCCGCTGGCAGCAGCGCCAGCGATGCCACACTGGCGGCGATGTTGGCGATCATCACCGCGGCCCCAATGTACATCGGGGTCCTGCTGTCGTGCAGCGCGTAGAACACCCGCAACATGAGCTGGAACATCATGTACGGCACCAGGCCGAGGGAGAAGATCCCGAACACGATCCCGAGATACGCCGCGTCGGTGGCCGAGGTCCGGCCGTAGCCGAAAAGCGCCTCCGCGAAGGGGGCGCCGAGCACGGCCAGGACCAGGGCGGCGGGCACGACGATCACCGACGACAGCCGTACCCCGCCGGAGAAATCACTCCGGACATCGGCGTACCTGCGCTCGGCCGCGTGCGCGCTCATGCGCGGCAGCAGGGCGGTGATCACCGAAATGCCGACGACCGCGTACGGCATCTGGAACAGCTGCCAGGCGTAGCTGTAGGTGGAGAACCCGTCGTACGGCACTGTGCCGGAAGCCTTGTTCGCCACGTTCTGCACCACCAGGAACGACACCTGGGTGGTGAGAATGTAGCCGAAGAGCGGCGCGGCCATGCGGATGATCTCGGCAACCTCGTCGCGGCGGAAATCAAAGCGGGGGTGCCAGCGGAAGCCAACCCGGCGCAGCAGGGGGACCAGCGCCGCCGTCTGTGCCACGATGCCCAGGGTGGTGCCGAAGCCGAGAAGCTGAACCTGCCCTCCGCTGATCGCCGCGGGCGAGGTCCCGCCGCCGATGGCGATGAACAGCAGCAAGACGGCGATCACCACGATGTTGTTGATCACCGGCGTCCACATGGGCGCGGCGAAGTGGCCGCGCGCGTTCAGCACAGCGCCCGCGAGCGAGCTCATCCCGTAGAAGAAGACCTGCGGGATGAAGAAGTAGGCGAAGATCACCGTCAGGTGGTGCTCGGCCCCGGTGAAGGCGTGCGCGTAAAGGCCCACCAGAAGGCTGGCGGCGAGCGTGGCGACCACGGTCAGGGCGAACAGTGCGACCGAGGCCAGGGTGAACATGCGCTGGTCGTACGCCTCACCGCCGTCGGCGTCCCGTTTGGCCGCGTTGACGAGCAGCGGGACCACGACGCTGGTGAGGATGCCGCCAAGCATCAGGTCGTAGACGGCGTTGGGCAGCGTGTTGGCGTTGTTGTAGGCATTGGCGACCAGCCCGACGCCCAGTACGTAGGCGAGGACGAGCGTCCGCAGGAATCCCGTCGCACGGGAGGCGAGGGTGCCCACTGCCATGACGCCGCTGGAGCGGACCACGCTGACGTCTTCCGGGGCGCCCGCGACCGGCCGGGCACCGGCGCCCGCCCGGGCGCGGTGGGATGAGGGTGCTCTGTGGCCTGTCCGTGGCGGGACGTCGCTGGGCGGGGGGATCTGGCCCTGGAACGGGCCCGGCGCGGAAGGGTCGCCACCGTCCCGCGGCCAGTTGGTTTCAGGAGAGGTATGGCCGGCCCGTGGTGGTGGCGTAGTCATCGGCCTCCTTCACTGGGTCGCATCACCGGTGTTACTTGGTGGGGGTCACCGATCCCCTCGGCACGACGCTATCGGCTTGGCCACCCGGAGCGGGCGAATGCATCGGCGTTGCACCTTCTTCCCCCCCATCGGCGGCCTGGTTCTCGCGGTTCCTGGCTGGTTCGGCGCCGCGCCGGATGGCCCGCCCAGCGGCGGTGAACACGAACACCACCAGGGCCACGAGGATGATCACGATGGCCAGCGTGCCGAAATGGGTTGCCTCCAGCGTGAGCGTCGTCGCAGTGCGGGGCAGCGGGGTGCCGGCGGGGGTCGCGAGCCGCAGCGTCAGCGTGGTGGAACCCGCGGCCGCCGCCCGGACCGGGATCTTGATGGTGCGCAGCGTCTTCCCCTCGACAGTGATCTCGCGGGTGAAGCTCCCGATCACGACCCGGCCCGGGCTGGGCGCGCTGACCTCGAGCCGGACGGTGATCGGCTGGCTGAGCCGGTTCCTGACCGACACGGGCACCGCACCGGACTTCCCGCCGAGGGTGACGTGGACCGGATCTATGATCTGCACTTGCCGCAGCTGGGATTCGACGTAATCGGACACCCGGCCCAGCAGTCTCACAGCATGGTGCTGGCCAGCCTTGCTTCCCCCCCATGCGGAGGATTCGATGGTGGCCACCGCCTTGCCCAGCTGGTCCTGCTCGCCGCCGTTCAGGATGCTTTCCAGCATCGCGATCTGCCCACTGAGGCTGCCCACCCTGGTGAGCAGGGAGGCCCGCAGCTCGCTGCTGCCCATCTTGTGCTGCGGTGGTGGCTGTAGTCGCAGCCGGCCCCGCAGCGACCGGTGCGTTACCAGGCTCGCGATGCTGGCCGGGCGCAACCAGGGCGCACGAACGGTTTGGCTGAGCAGCTTGCTGGCCATCCCGGCCGGCGGGTTCCAGCGCCGGGGCGGGGTGATGAGCAGCGAGCGCGGGATGGCCGGGGCCTCGGCGGCGATCATCGCCGTTTCGGCCAGGAACCATTGCTCCTTGGCGAAGACAGCCGCCGCCGCGAGCCCGGCCGGCGCGCTGCCTGAAGCTGACGGGTCCCATGCGGACGGGGCAGGCACCACGCCTGGAATCTCGCTGCGCGGCATGGCCAGGATCTGGGACATGGTGGCGTCGGCGAGCAAGACGTGCAGCTGGGTACCGAGCCCGTCCGGGGTGGTGGTGACGGCGCTCGGCGTGTACGTCGCGGGCGCGACGGCAGGCATCAGGCTGCTGTCCAGGATGACTGTCTGGACGTGGTTGGCGGCCAGGCCCTCAAGGACCCCGTAATCAGCGGTCCCCTGCGGTGGCCAGGCAATCTGGCCGGCGGCTGCGGTGCTCTGCCCGGAACGGAGGAGCTTCTGCGCGGTAAGCCGGCCCGCGGTGAACGCGCTGGCCATCTCGCCATTGAGCCCCCGGTGGGAAAGCGCGGCCACATCAACGTCCGCGTAGGGCGTGGTGAAGTAGCCCTGGGCAGCGGCGGCCCGCTGTACCGCGGCCAGCCATTTGGCGGCGGCGGAACTCGCTGGTTCGGTGCTCCCTCCGGCACAGCTGCCGCTGGCTCCGATTCGGTACGGTCCCGTCATCACCTTGACGTCGCTGAGCAGGGCCGGATCGATGGCCCACGTGAGCCGTGCCCGGCGGGCCGCCGGGGTGGTGCCGGCCGCGAGCAACTGGCTCAGCCGCCCCCCACGGGCGACGCTGGCGGCGAGATCATTGCTGAGCAGCGCGGTGCAGGCGGCCCGCTGGGGAATGTCGATAAGGGGCCAGACCCACGCGACCCGCACCGGCTTGAGCGCCTTGGTGGCCCGCTTGCCCGGCCAGAACGGAAGGAAGGTCCGGTCCGCGTCCGCTGGGCGCCCCGTCTCGCTCAGCTCCGCTGCCAGGGGGTAGACCGCGAAGGTACGCATGTGCACCTGGCGGACCGCCAGCCGCACCGACCACCGCCAGGTGCTGTGCGCTGAAACCGACGCCGCGGCCCTTACCGCCCCGGGGACCTGGGCATCCCTGCCGGTCGACCCCGGAACCGTCAGGTAGGTCGTCATGTCGGAGCGGTTCGCCAGGCGGGAACTGGATGACCAGAGCTGAACCGCCGGGCTGTGCACGGCCTGGGCGGTGGGGTTGATCACGATCCCGGAGACGGTCACCGTGGCCCCTGGTGTGGCTATGGCAGGGCGGATCGAGGTGATGGCGATGGAGACCCGGGGTGCTAGGGCGACATGCTGGCCGGGCGCCGTGTGCAGGCTTGTTGAAGCTATCGCTGGGGCGGCGGAGAGGGCCACCGCCACGGACGCGGTGGCGATGAGGGTGAGGCGGGCGCGGGCACTGTTTGGCACCACATGCCCACGGTGCCCACGTTCACCCTCGCGCTGACCCACGTTCACCCTCGCGCTGACCCACTGTCGACGCATGCGGAAATGGTATTGCCGCCGGCCGGGTGCTGCTGGTTCCCTGCTTGGGTGGGTGCCCGTTTCTCTGCTTGAGCGGGTCCCCGTTTCCCCAACACCATGCCCAGCCCCTACCCTCGATGCCCGTGCCGGATTCCAACGATCTCACTCCGCAGCAGCGGCGCGCTGTGACTGCGCTGCTCGGCAAGGCAGCAGCGCCGGTGGCGGAGCTCGGGCGCCTGTTCGCCCGCCATGGTTACGAAATCGCCCTGGTAGGCGGCTCGGTTCGGGATGTCTTCCTGGGCCGCGCCCACGATGACTACGACCTCGCCACCAACGCCCGCCCCGAGCAGGTGCTGGAAATCACCTCCGACTGGGCGCACACCGTCTGGCAGGCTGGGATCGCGTTCGGCACGGTTGGCTTGCGCCGGGGCAACATCAAGTGCGAGATCACTACTTACCGCAGTGAGAAGTACCAGCGCGGTTCGCGCAAGCCCGCGGTGGAGTACGGCACCTCGCTGGAGGCGGACCTGGCGCGGCGCGACTTTACCGTCAATGCCATCGCTGTCCGGCTGCCCGCCCTCGAACTGGTGGATCCGTTTGGCGGGTTGCGGGACCTGAAAGCCAAGGTCCTGCGTACCCCCAGCGAGCCGGAGGAGTCATTTTCCGACGACCCGCTCCGCATGATGCGTGCCGCCAGGTTCGCGGCCCAGACCGGTTTCGTGGTGACTCCGGAGGCGCGGACGGCGATGGGGGCGCTCGCAGCCCGTCTTGCCGACGTCTCGGCGGAACGGATCGCTGCCGAGCTGACGAAGATCTTGGTGGCGCCCGGGCCGGAAGGGCCGGTCCGCGGGATCTCGATGCTGGTCGACACCGGGGTGGCCGGCCACGTCCTGCCGGAAATACCCAGGCTCCGGCTCGAGGTGGATGAGCATTTCCGGCACAAGGACGTTTACCAGCACACGCTGACCGTGATGACACGCGCGATCGCCCTGGAAGAGCGCTACGGCCTGGATGGGGATCTGGTGGTCAGGATGGCCGCGCTGCTGCATGACATCGGCAAGCCGAAGACGCGGCGGCTGCTGCCCGGTGGCAAGGTGGCGTTCCACCATCATGAGGTGGTGGGGGCGGCCATGACCCGCGAGCGGCTGTCGGCGCTCCGCTTTCCTGCCAGCGTGATCTCTGACGTGTCCGACCTGGTCGCGCTCCACCTGCGGTTCCACGGTTACGGCGAGGGCGGCTGGACCGATTCCGCGGTCCGGCGTTATGTCAGGGACGCTGGGCACCTGCTCACCCGGCTGCACGTGCTGACGCGGGCCGATTGCACCACCAGGAACAAGCAGAAGGCCGCCCGGCTGGCGCGTTCCTACGACAATCTGGAACGCCGGATCGCCGTGCTTTCGGCCCAGGAGGAGCTTGACAGGATCCGGCCGGATCTGGACGGCAACGAGATCATGAGCATTCTCGGCATTCCACCTGGCCCGCTGGTTGGCAAGGCGTACAGGTACTTGCTTGAGCTGCGGATGGAACGCGGCCCGCTCGGCCATGACGAGGCGGTTCAGGAACTGCTGCGATGGGGGGAAGCCGAGGGGGGCAGCGCGGCTCCGGAATCACCAGGCCCTGCGGGTTCGGGTTCGGGCCGCAGTTCCTGACGGCTGAGCGCCGCGTAGCCGAGGGCCGCGGCCAGGTACCCAAGCGCGGCCACGATGATCAGCAGGTATGACTTTCCGCTGATGGGGATGACCTGTGCCGCCGCCGCCGCACCGATCACGAACGGGATGTTGAACAGCATGTCGTAAAGGGCGAACACCCTGCCCCGGTAGCTGTCCTCCACCTGCTGCTGGATGATGGTGACCGCGCAGATCGTCACCCCCTGCGCGACCACGCCGAGGGCGAAGCTGATGACCACGAAAGCCGGCTGCAGGAAGGTCGGGCCCAGCAGCCCGGCGACCGTGCCGCCTGCCGTGAGCAACAGGGCAATGCAGGCTGCCTTGCTCAGCCGCCTCGTCAGGACCGGCATGACTACCGCCGCCGTGCCATAACCGACCGACCCGGCGGCCACCACCAGCGTGAAGTGAGCGAGCGAGCTGTTGGCGGCGGATGTCCGGTAGAAGTAGTTGCGGTACAGCAGGATCACGCTGAGAAACAAGATCCCATACATAGCTCGCTGGGCGCCCGTTGCGCCGAGCGCGGCCACCGCCGGGCGCCGGTGCCAGACATGGCGGGCGCCGCTCGCCAGCCCCCTGACGACGACAGCGAGTTCGGTGCGCAGCCTCGCGCGCTGCTCACCCTCGGCAAGCGGGGGCGGGCCAAGCAGATCGCGGCGCATCGTGGCGCCGACCGACCCGGAGAGCAGGTAGCACCCTCCGGTCGCCAGCATGATCACCGCGGATCCGCCGGGCCCGGCACCGGTGATCAGGTGCACGCCAAGACCGGCGAGGACGCCCAGGGAACTGACGATCGTCCCGGTGGTGGTGGCCACGGAGTTCGCCATCACAAGCGTGTCTTCGGCAACCACGTGGGGCAGCGCGGCCGACAGCGAGGCGAGAAAGAACCTGTTGGCCCCGAGTACCCCGAGCGCGCTGACGTACAGCGGCAGGCCGAGGCGGCCAGCGGCCACCAGGGACGCGGTGAGCACCACCAGCCCAGCGCGCAGCAGCGCCGACCAGACCAGGATCTGCCGCCGCGACCACCGGTCGATGAACACCCCGGCGAACGGCCCGATCAGCGAGTACGGCAGGTACAGGACCGTGAAAGCCGCTGCCGCGGTAGCGGGGTCGGGGAAGGTTGTCTTGGTGAAGAACACATACGAGCCGAGCCCGGCGGTGAACATCCCGTCGCCCGCCTGCGAAATAAGCCGGGTCGCGAAAAGACGGCGGAAATCGCGCCCTGCAAGGACGCTGCGAAGGTCGGCCACGAACGAGGTGCCGGACACCAGTTCAGCCTAATCCGGCTGCGGGAGTGTATAGCGGGCAAGCACCATAAGCGCGCATTCGTGCCCCGCGCCGGCCGTCACCGCGGGGCACGCTCCTGGCCGGCTGAGCTACCGTTCCACGTCCCCGCGGATGAACCTCTCCACGGCGTCGCGCGCGTCATCGTCACCGTACTGCTCGGGCGGGGACTTCATGAAGTAGGACGCAGCGGACAGCAGCGGGCCGCCCACCCCGCGGTCGAGGCCGATCTTGGCGGCGCGGACCGCGTCGATGATGACGCCTGCGGAGTTCGGGGAGTCCCAGACCTCGAGTTTGTACTCGAGGTTGAGCGGGACGTCCCCGAAAGCGCGGCCTTCCAGCCGGACGTAGGCCCACTTGCGGTCATCGAGCCAGGGCACATGATCGGAGGGGCCGATGTGAACCGCGGCCTTCTCCATCTCGTGCGGGATCTGGGAGGTGACCGAGCGGGTCTTGGAGATCTTCTTGGACTGGAGCCGGGTGCGCTCCAGCATGTTCATGAAGTCCATGTTGCCGCCGAAGTTCAGCTGGTAGGTGCGCAGCAGTTCCACGCCCCGGTCCTCGAACAACCTCGCCAGCACCCGGTGGGTGATGGTGGCGCCAACCTGGGACTTGATGTCGTCGCCGATGATGGGCAGGCCAGCCGCGGTGAACTTGGCCGCCCATTCGGGGTCGGACGCGATGAACACCGGCAGCGCGTTGACGAACGCGACACCGGCGTCGAGCGCGCACTGCGCGTAGTAACGGTCAGCCTGCTCGGAACCCACCGGCAGGTAAGACACGAGCACGTCGGCCCGGGCGTCGCGCAGCGCCTTGACAACGTCGACCGGCGGGTCGTCGGACTCAGTGATCATCTGAAGGTAGAACTCACCGAGGCCGTCCAGCGTGGGCCCGCGCTGCACGGTCACCCCTGTCGGGGGCACGTCGGCGATCTTGATGGTGTTGTTCTCGCTCGCGTTGATGGCGTCAGCGAGATCCTGCCCGACCTTCTTGGCGTCCACGTCGAAGGCGGCGACGAACTCCAGGTCGCGCACGTGGTACGGGCCAAACGTCACATGCATGAGGCCCGGCACCCGGCTCGCCGGGTCGGCGTCCTTGTAGTACTCCACCCCTTGGACGAGCGAACTCGCACAGTTGCCCGCACCCACGATGGCTACCCGTACCGAACCCATGAGGATTGCTCCTATTCTCTCTCCGTTCGCGCCGCTGCCCACCGGGGCACCGCCGCGCATCAGCTGGCAGAGGTGCCTGCTGAGTTGCTGTTCTGGGTGTGCGGCTTCGAGTGCCGCGATGTCTCGTCGCCCGACTCCCGCTCCGAGGCGATCAGCTCGTTAAGCCAGCGGACCTCGCGCTCCACCGATTCCAGCCCGTGCCGGTGCAGCTCAAGCGTGTATCTGTCCACCCGTTCCCTGGTCCGCGCCATGGCCGCCCGGACGCCGTCGAGCCGTTCCTCCAGCCGGGTACGGCGTCCTTCCAGGATGCGCAGCCGGATGTCTGCCCGCGTCTGGCCGAACAACGCGAAGCGGACCCCAAAACCGTCGTCGTCCCACGCCGCCGGCCCTGACTGGCCCAGCAGATCCTGCAGCCGCTCCTTGCCTTCCGCGGTCAGCCGGTAGACGATCTTCGAGCGGCGGCCCGCCAGCGGCTTGGGTGTCCCGGATGGCTGCTCCTCGGCGATCAGTCCCTGCGCGAGCAGGTCCTTGAGGCACGGGTACAGCGAGCCGTATCCGAACGCACGGAACGTGCCGAGCAGTGCATTGAGGCGCTTGCGCAGCTCATAGCCGTGCATCGGCGTCTCGTGCAGCAGCCCGAGCACCGCCAGCTCGAGAACTCCTGCTCTGTGTCCGCTCACGGCTCGGCTGATCCTCCGGCTTCGAATGTCCCGCCGTCTGTACGTTGGCACGGAGACGGGCCCTGTGTGACAAATCGATGTATCAATTCGATACATCCTAACGATAGGTACAGATCACCCTTCGCGCAACCTTACGGCCACGGCTTGTTCACGCCCTGGTCAAGTCCCGCCGGGTTGCGCGCGCAGCGGCAGGGCGCGCCGGCCGGTGGCCCAGAGGCGACGTCCAGCAGCGTTGTCGCAGCCAGGGATCCGCCCCTGGCTGGGTCTCGGCTCAGCTGCGAATGCGACGTACGCTGGCGGAGTGACACCGAGGAGATCTGTCGTGGATTACGCGCTCGCCCGCCGGGCGACGCTTGCCTCGGTGTTCGCTGGCCAGAAGACGGTCGCCGATGTCTGCGACGCCCATCCCTATCTGCTCCGGGCCGCGAAGTTCCATGGTGAGCCCACCGCTACTGCCTGCCCGATCTGCCGCCGGGCCAGGCTGACCCACGTAACGTACGTCTATGGGGATGAGCTCGGGCATTACGAGGGACGGGTGAAGCGGGGGCCCGAACTGGCCGAGATGGCCGCCGAATATGGTGAGTTTCGCGTGTATGTCGTCGAGGTCTGTCAAAGTTGTGCCTGGAACCACCTCGCCTCGTCATACGTTCTTGGCACCGGCCAGCCACGCAGCCGGCGTGGCCGGCAGGCCAGCGAGGGTGCGGGCCAGCCACGCAGCCGGCGTGGCCGGCGAGCCCGGGCCAGCGAGTGAGCGCGAGGCGGCCCCAGCGCTGACATGCTCTGCCCCCCTGTTAAGTCGGCAGGGCCCATGCCGCGCGGTGGCGAAGACGCACGAGACGCTGCTGCCGCCGGGTACGGTGAAGCGCGGCGGGTTGGGCACCCGTCCGCGACTGCCCCACCCAACAGCGAGGACGCGTGAGTAACCCAGATTTTCCCCGGCCATATGCATCCGATCCACGCCGTGGCGGGCGTTCCGGTGGTGGCACAGGCGGCGACTGGCAGAGCCGCGCATCCGGCAATGACCGGGCAGACCGTGGTGGCGGGAATGGTTACGGACGCCGGGGCCGTGGCGGCGACGGGGATTACGGCGACAGCCACACCAGCCGCGGCGGCGGGCACCGGGCGTCATCTGGCCGGGGCAGCAACGGCGGGCGGGGCAGCAGCGACGGTGGTGACGGCTACGGCGGCCGCGGCGGCGGGCGCCGGGCATCGTCTGGCCGGGGCACCCGTCGCCGGGGCGCGGACGGCGACGGTGACTCCTGGGGCCGGTCAGGGAACCGGGGCAGCCATTCGCGCCCGAGTCAGGACGCGGCTGACCCGCAGGGCCGGCCATGGCAGCCGCGCGGCAGCGGCTCTGGTGACTCGCGGGACCCATGGGACCGCGGCACGTCGGCCCGTGACCGGTACCGTGCCCGGCTGGGCATGCCGCCTGGTGCGGGATACCCGCCGGGTGCGGGCTACCCAGACGGGCAACAGATGAGGGGCCCGGGTGGGCGCGCCCCGTTCGGCCGGGGCCCCGGCGGCGGCGGGAGCGGGGGCGGCGGCCGCTTCATCTTCAGCGGCGACTGGTGGCGTCACTGGACCTGGCGCAAGGCGCTGGCGGTCGCAGCGAGCTGCTTCGGCGGGATGATGATGATCGGCGCCATTGGGGCCGGAGTCGCCTACGGGAAGACCCCGATACCGGACCCCTCGGCCTCGGCGCTGCAGCAGTCGTCCGTTGTGTACTTCAGCGACGGGAAGACTGCCGTGGGCCAGTTCGGCACCACCGACCGGCAGCTCCTCACCTACAACCAGATCCCGCCGACGGTCCGCGATGCGGTGGTGGCGGCGGAGGACAAGAACTTCTACCACGAGGGCGGCATCTCGCCGACCGGCATCCTCCGCGCCGCCTACTACGACCTCACCAACTCCGGCGACAGCCTGCAGGGCGGGTCCACCATCACCCAGCAACTGGTCAGGAACTTCTACAACGACGTCGGCACCGCGCAGACACTGAGCCGCAAGATCAAGGAGATCTTCATCGCCCAGAAGCTCGCGCAGGTCAAGTCCAAGGAGTGGATCCTCGAGCAGTACCTGAACACGGTCTACTTCGGCAACCACGCCTATGGCATCGGCGCCGCCTCCCAGGCGTATTTCGGTGTTCCCGTCACGAAGCTCACCCCGGCGCAGGCCGCGATGCTCGCGGCGATGATCCAGAGCCCCGGCTACTTCAGCCCTGACCCAAAGGCGGGTGCCGCCTACCAGGGGCTGGTCTACCGCTGGCATTACGTGCTGGGCGCCATGGTCAAGATGGGGACGCTGTCACAGCAAGCGGCGGACAAGCAGAAGTTCCCGAAGGCCATTAAGAGTGTGAATAACAGCTGGGCCGGTTACCGCGGTTACATTATGCAGGCGGTCCAGTACGAACTCCTGAACACCTACCACTACACGCAGGAGCAGATCGACAACGGCGGGCTGCGGGTCACAACGACGTTCAGCAAGCACCTGATGGACTCGCTGTACGCGACGGTGCGGAGCAACGAAAGACTGATGCGGCGCGGCACGCCGCCCGCCGTCGGTGGCATCACCGGCGCGACCGTGGCATCCACCGGGCTTCCCAGGTACGTGCGCCTTGGCGCCATGCTTGAGCAGCCAGGCACCGGCGCGATCCTGGCCATGTACAGCGGCCAGAACTACAACAAGAACCAGTACGACAATGCGCTGCAATCCCGCAACCAGGTGGGATCCTCCTTCAAGCCCTACGTGCTCGCGACCGCCGTGCAGCAGGGCATGAACGTCCAGAAGAGCACCCTCAACGGGTACGCCCCGCTGTGGATACCGCCCGACAGCCAGCCACTGGTGCGCGGCCGGCTGACGCGGCCGGCCAGTTACCGGGACGGCTGGTACAAGGTCACCAACGACGAGATCGTGAACAGCCAGGGGCCGGTCAGCGTCGTCAAGGCGACAGCGGCATCGCTCAACACCGCGTACACCGACCTGTGGCACCGGGTCGCGCTCAACCCCCAGACCGGCGCTCACAACGTGGTGGACATGGCCAAGGCGTTTGGCGTCGACACCGAGTCCAGCGCCAGCGGCCTGGTCAGGATGCGGGATGAGGCCGGCACCGCGCTCGGCCAGGCGTCGCTGACGGTGGAAGAGCAGGCGACGTTCATCGCCACGCTCGCGGCCGGCGGCGAGTACTCCACCCCGCACGTGATCAAGCAGATCCAGGACCACAACAACGTCATTCCTGCGAAGATCATGCACCGCCAGGTGCTCACCGCGCGGCAGGCAGCCAACGTCGACTATGCGATGTCCTTCGATTTCTCACCGTATGGCACCGCACCGGGCATGGGCCTGACCAACGGCCAGACCGTGATCGCGAAGACCGGCACCACCAACCTGTCCCAGGAAGCGTTCTTCATGGCCGCCACCCAGCGGGACGCCTTCGCCATCGGGATGTTCGTCGAAAAGCCCGGCTGCCACCTGGCCGCGTCGCGGCAGTACCTGTGCACTTCGCAGCGGGCACTGGCCTATGCTCCTCCGCCGGGCCTGCAGACCCTGTTCGGAGTCGGCGGGCTGGCCGGTTACGGTGGCCAGTGGCCGGCCCTGATGTGGCACAGCTACTTCATGAAGAACTTCAACTCCCTTCCGCCGATCGCCTGGCCGGGGGCGAACAGCGACGGCACCGCCTGGAACCTGGTGGGCCAGAAACCCAAGCCCAAGCCCAAGCCCAAGCCCAAGCCCAAGCCGGTCGTCGTGCCGCCTGGCTGCCGCGGGCACGGGCACAAGGTGGTGTGCCCGTCACCGACCCCGACGCCGGCCGCGACGACCGCCAGCCCAACCCCGACGGCCACGTGCACGACCGGCCCGCCATCCCAGTGCACGACATCGTCACCGACACCGACGGCGGGCACGGCAACCACGCTGGACTACGCCGCAACGCCACTGGCGGAGGAATCGCGGTGGTGGACGTGGTGGCTGGGGAGCGGCTAGCAGATCCCGGCACGGCTGCCACGAGGCACCGGCTGGCGCAGTTCGCCGGCTCCAGCCCGGTGCTGGCTGGTGTGAGCCTGGCCGGCAGCGCCCTCGGTCTGCTCAACAAGGCAGCGTGCCGCGGCGGGGACTGGAATTTCTACCTCAAGCAGTTCCAGGCCCACTGCTACACCGACATCTACCCGCTCTACTTCGGAGAGGGACTGTCGAGCGGCAAGGTCCCCTACACCGGCCATCCGGTGGAATACCCGGTGCTGATCGGGGCTGCCATGCAAGCGGTGGCATGGCTGGTCCGCCCGGTCGCTGACCCGTACACCCGGGGCAGGGAGTTCTTCGACCTCACGGTCGTGCTGCTGGCCCTGTGCGCGCTCGCTGCCACCCTTGCCACCGCCCACCTGGCGGGGCGATCGAGGCGGTGGACGGCGCTCGGCGTCGCGCTCGCACCGGGGCTGGTCCTGGCCTCGTTCATCAACTGGGACCTGATTGCGGTGGCGCTGACGGCGCTCGGCATGGCGGCCTGGGCGGCCCGCCGCCATGCCCTGTCCGGGGTGCTGCTCGGGCTGGGGGTGGCCACCAAGTTCTACCCGCTGCTGTTCTTCGGGCCGTTGCTGCTGTTGTGCCTGCGGGCCGGCCGGCTGCGGGCGTTCTGGGTCACCGCTGGGTCCGCGGCCGCCGCCTGGCTCGCGGTCAACCTGCCGGTCGCTGCCGTGGCCCCCACTGGCTGGCTGCGCTTCTATCAGCTGAGTGCCAGCCGTCTCGGCGACTGGGGTTCCATCTGGTACTTCTTCGAGACCGAGCATTGGCCGTTCCTTGGCACGCTCGGGCGCGGTGAGCTCAACGCGCTGTCGGCCGGGCTGTTCGCGGGTGCGTGCCTGCTCATCGGGCTGCTGATCCTCGCCGCCCGGCGGCGGCCGCGGGTCCCGCAGGTGTTCTTCCTCGTCCTAGCTGCGTTCGTCCTCACCAACAAGGTCTGGTCACCGCAGTACGTGGTCTGGCTCGTGCCGCTGGTGGTGCTTGCCCGGCCGAGGCTGTGGCCGTATGCGGCCTGGCAGGCAGCGGAAGTGGCCTATTTCTTCGCGATCTGGGCCTACCTGATCACGGTCTCGGTCGCAGCGCCGGTGGCGGGTGCCGACGGCGGCATCAGTGCCGGGGTTTACTTCGCAGCTCTCCTTGGCCGGTTCGGGGCGGTGCTGCTGCTGTGCGCCCTCGTCATCCGCGACATTGTGCGCCCGGAGTCAGACGTCGTGCGGGGCGGTGCGACCGGGGAAAGCGCGGGCGTTAACCAGGTAGGCGCGGACGTTAACCAGGCAGGCGAGCGCCGGGCGGGCCTGGGACCGGCAGTGCGGCTCGCCGGCGAGGACGACCCCGCAGGTGGCGTACTTGCTGGCGCCCAGGATCGCTTCGTGCTGCGACCGCGCCCAGCGGCCACCATCTGATACTCGACGAGCGCGCAGAGCCTGAATGTGTCCCGGACCGCGTTCACGGTGAGCAATGGCACGAACGTCAACTCAGCGTCGTGGAACCCGACCGTGAGCATCGCTGTGCCGTCTTCCGATGTCCAGGGCATCTATCACGGAACGATCACCCACTCCGTGGCCTTACGTCAGACGCTGGCGAAGCCACGCGATGTCGGTGCTTGGATCTGGAGTCTCACAAATCACAGGTGTGTCAGCAGCGCGCACGACGTCCAGGAGCAGCGCCGGATCGATGGTCCCGGATTCCAGCGCGGCGTGCCGGTCCCGCCCGGAGCCGAACTCATCCCGCGAATTGTTGCAGTGGACCAGGTCGACCCGGCCCGTGATCGCCTTCACACGGTCCACGATGCTGGCAAGGTCGTCACCGCCCGCGTGCGCGTGACAGGTGTCCAGGCAGAATCCAATCTGCCCGGCCCCCGTCACACGGGCGCCGTCAGCGCCTGGGTCGGCGAGGTCCCCGATCGCGTCCCATAGCCGCGCCACCGCGTCAAGCCCCCGTGCCATGGCGTGATCTCCCCCGGCGGTGTTTTCGATCAGCAGCCGCACCGGCCGTTCAATTCGCTCGACAGCTTTCCGCCAGTTGTCATAGCCGACAGCTTCCTTAACCCCACCTGTCACGTGGCCGCCGTGGACGATCAGGCCCTTCGCGCCAACCTCCGCCGCCGCCGCCAGCTGACGTTCGAGCAGCTTGCGGCTGGGAATCCTGATCCGGTTGTTGGCACTCGCCACGTTGATGCCGTACGGCGCGTGGATGTAGACATCAATCCCGGCTTCCGCGAACGCAGCGCGCAGCGCCCGGGCGTCACCGCCCGGGAAGGTCGGAGCTCCCCAGCCCTGGGGGTCACCGAGGAAGAATTGGACGGCCTCCGAGCCGGTGGCACTCGCCACCGCCAGCGGGTCACCTTCGCGATCGTGGGCTCCAATACGGACCATGCCCCGAGCGTAGGGCATGTCCCGGTCGCGGCACGCGCCCTCGATTGCCCTTACGGGTGGAAGCCACCATGAGCCAGGCCCAGGGCGGCACCGACGAAAGCAGCGACCAGGCCGGTGACGATGATCATGCGCTCCGGTCTTGTCGCGGAGATCATCTGTGCGTAAAGGCCAACGAGCAGGCTCGCTATCCCGGCGGCCGACGCGATGACGTGCTGGCTGACGACGAAGCCGGTTGCGAATGCCACGAGCCCTGCCACCAGGGTGAAGACGGTGAGGCTGTTCTCGCGCGGGTGCCGCCTGCCGTCCGTATTCAGCGTGATGCGCCGTTGCTGCGGGTGCGGGTGTGAGTCGGTGGCTTGCCGCATGGGCCACTGCCCTTCCTTGATCCCCGGCAGGTTCCTCCCACGTTCTTCCCGCGTCACGCTGGCGGAAATCATCGTTCCTTCGACGTCACGCTGGCGGAAATCATCGGTGCACGGAGACCCTGGCGGCCCTGGCGCACTTCGCTGGGTTCCTATCTGGCGCAGCACTCGCTGGGTCCTATCCGGCCGCAGCACTTCGCTCTGCCCGTTGCGGCCGCTCGATCCTGGTAGTCTGAGGCGGCTGCATCCAGTCGGCACCGTTATCCGGTGTCATCGTGTGCGGCTCCTCCTGTCACGGAGAGACCGTGACCGCGCCAGTCCAGAGGAGGCAGGTTCTTCTCATGCGCCACTACGAGATGATGATCATCCTCGACGCCAATCTCGAGGAAGGCACTGTCCAGCCATCGCTGGAGCAATTTCTGAATGTGGTCACCGCCGGGGGCGGCAGCGTCGACAAGGTCGACGTCTGGGGCCGACGGCGCCTCGCCTATGAGATTGACAAGAAGACCGAGGGCATTTACGCCATCGTCGACATGGTGGCTGAACCAGACGCTGTCCATGAGCTCGACCGCCAGCTCGGCCTGAACGAGGCAGTCCTGCGGACCAAAGTCCTGCGCATGGAGCAGCACTGAGCCGCAGCACGCGCCGTGACCGACCCATCCGCGAAGGAGCGGGAGTAACCGATGGCAGCAGGCGACACCCAGATCACGATCATCGGCAACCTGGTCGACGACCCGGAATTGCGTTACACGCCCACCGGCCAGGCAGTTGCGAAGTTCCGCGTGGCCTCAACGCCGCGGTTCCGTGACAACTCCACCGGCGAATGGAAGGACGGCGACAGCCTGTTCCTCACCTGCAACGTCTGGCGGCAGGCGGCGGAGAACGTGGCCGAGAGCCTCCAGCGCGGCATGCGTGTCATCGTCAGCGGAAGGCTGCGCCAGCGGTCCTATGAGACCAGGGAGGGCGAGAAGCGGACTGTTTACGAGGTCGAAGCCGACGAGGTTGGCCCATCGCTCCGCAACGCCTCGGCCAAGGTCGTCAAGTCCAGCCGTTCCGGCGGCGGCTTCGGTAACGCAGGCGGCCCAGGCGGGCAAGGTGGCGCTGGCGGGCAAGCTGGCGCTGGCGGGCAAGCTGGCGCTGGCGCGTCCGGCGGGTATGGTGGACAGCCGGGCGGGCGCCCGGCCGAAGACCCGTGGGCCACGGACGCTTCCGATTCGCTCGGGGGCGAGGGCGCAACCGACGAACCGCCGTTCTAGTCCTGATAAATCACCATCCCCGCACTACGCGGGGCTCTCTCGAGGAGCACCACGATGGCGAAAGCACCCATCCGTAAACCCAGAAAGAAAGTCTGCCTGTTCTGCCAGGAGAAGATCGCTTACGTGGACTACAAGGACACGGGTCTGCTCCGCAAGTTCATCTCCGACCGCGGCAAGATCCGGGCCAGGCGGGTCACCGGAAACTGCACCCAGCATCAGCGCGACGTCGCCACGGCCATTAAGAATGCGCGTGAGATGGCGATGCTGCCGTACACGAGCACGCCCCGCTAAGGCCGAGGGAGACTGCAGCCGATGAGTGGCACGCCAATGAAGCTCATCCTCACCCAGGAGGTCACCGGCCTCGGTGCCCCGGGTGACGTGGTGGAGGTAGCGGGCGGTTATGGCCGCAACTACCTTGTTCCCCGCGGTCTCGCGATGCGGTGGACGCGCGGTGCGGAGAAGCAGGTCGACCTGATCAAGCGGGCGCGGTCCGCCCGCGACATCCGGGGCGTGGACGACGCCAAGGAGGCGGCGAAGCGGCTTGCCACGCTGAAAGTAGTGCTGCCGACCCGGGCGGGAGCCAGCGGACGACTGTTTGGCTCGGTAGGGCCTGCGGATATCGCCGCGGCCGTCCGGGCGGCGGGTGGCCCGGAATTGGACAAGCGGCGGATCGAGGTACGCAACCCAATCAAAACTGTGGGAGTTCACCGGGTTGCCGTCCGCCTTCACCCCGAGGTCAGCGCCACGCTGGACGTCGAGGTCACGGAAGCCTAGCCGGACCTGGAGGTCACCGGCCCCCGGGCGTCAGGCTTCCTGATCCGCCGGCCGGGGGCCGTCGGCAACGAACCGCCAGCAGGAACCGCCAGCTCCAGCCTGCGAGCGACCGGAGCACCAGGCAGTTCTTCCCCGGGTTCCGCACCTTCTCCTCCCCGGGTTCCGCACCTCCGCGGATTCCGCGGGCACGCTGCTGGCAAGTCACTCACCGTCTCGGTAGTAGCCCGGCAATCTCAGCGCGAGCGCCGGGTCGATCTCGGCGACCATGGCCCAGATGCCGGCTACCCGATTGGCCAGGTCGTCCATGTCCGCACCCGGCACGGCGCTCCCGCGCGCGGCCGCGGCAACCTCGTCGATAGCCTCGCCAATCCGGGCAAGGTGACTTTCTCGCGTCGAACACACAATCGAAATATTACTGCTACGACGACCTTGATCGTGTGAATTTAAGTGTATCGCGGGGTCGGCGACCCAGGGTGGCCTTTCCCGCCATGACAAGTCAAGGCGCTCACGCTGATCGCCGGCGCTGACGACATCGAGGATATGTGTCACATTCCGCCTGTGGACAACTCTGCGGCGGATGTGGACGCCGAAGCCAGCAGAGGTTTTTTCCTCACACAGGCCGTGGACGGCATCGGCGCTGGTCAGATCGGTCGCGGGTGCCAATCGTTTGGCGAAATCCCCAGGGGTATCCCCAGCCTGCGCACATGGTTGCCGGCGTGTCTGCACAAGCTGTCCACAGGCCTGTGCACAGCACGACTGGACGAGTCCCAGCGGTAGCAGAAGACTGTCGGAGCCACGCGATACAACTGTGTTGGCTGCGGGTGCGGAGAGCCCGGAACCATTCACGGCAGGGGGAGGTGTTCGGCGTGAGCGTCACCGAGATCGCCCCCCCGGGCGGGGACTTCGAGCGGACGCCGCCGCATGACGTGGCCGCCGAACAGTGCGTCCTGGGTGGCATGCTCATCTCGAAAGACGCCATCTCCGACGTCATGGAGGTGATCCGCCCCCAGGATCACTACCGTCCCGCCCACCAGCTCGTGCACGAGGCCATCCTCGAACTCTACGGGCGGGGCGAGCCCGCCGACGCAGTCACCGTCGCTGACCTGCTGAACAAGCGTGGCGAGGTAGGGCGTATCGGTGGTGTCACCTACCTGCACACACTGATCGCTTCGGTTCCGACGGCGGCGAACGCCGGGTATTACGCCCGGATCGTGCGCGAGCGCGCCATCCTGCGCCGCCTGGTGGAGGCGGGAACCCGGATCGTCCAGCTCGGGTACGCCGGTGACGGAGACGCTGATGCGCTGGTAGACCGGGCAGAAGCGGAGATCTACGGGGTCACGGAGCGCCGCGTCAGTGAGGACTACCTGCCGCTCGCGGAGATCATGCCAGGAGCCCTGGACGAGATCGAGGCCATCGGGTCGCGCGGCGGCGTTATGACGGGCGTGCCGACCGGGTTCTCCGACCTTGACGCGCTCACCAACGGGCTCCACCCGGGCCAGATGATCGTCATCGCCGCCCGCCCTGCCATTGGGAAGGCACTGGCAGTCCAGACGCCGCTTCCGACACCGTCCGGGTGGACAACCATGGGTGAGGTCGCCGTCGGCAACCAGTTGCTGGGCGCGGACGGGCGCCCAGTCACGGTCGTCGCCGCGACGGAAGTCATGCAAGGGCGCCCATGCTACGAGATCGCGTTCTCCGACGGCGAGGTGATCATCGCGGACGCCCAGCATCAATGGCTCACGTGGGATCGGGCTGCCCGGCGCTACGACGCACAGGTTCGCGGTCATTCCGGGAGCTACGCGAGCCCGGTGCCGCCTCGCGTTGTCACCACTAAGGAGATTGCCGGCACTCTGCGCTGTGCCGTGGGGGACAGGCGCTACAATCACGCGGTTGCCCTACCAAGCGCGCTGGAGTTGCCAGAGGCTGAGTTGCCTCTTCCGCCGTACGCCCTCGGGGTGTGGCTTGGCGGCGGCCATTCCGCGTCGGCACGCTTCACAACCACCGATGGCGAGATCGTGGCGAACGTCGAGGCGTCTGGGCTCGTCGCGGTCACGCAGCAAGACGTTCTCATGTACCGCATGGCGTTCCCGGCCGAGCACAGCACGGTCGGCACTGTGCAAACAGCGTTGCGAACGCTCGGCGTTTTGGGCTACAAGCATATTCCGGCGGCCTACCTTCGTGCCTCCGCCCCGCAACGGCGGTCGTTGCTGGCCGGCCTGCTCGACACTGATGGCACCGTGACCAGTACGGGTTCGGTGCAGCTAGCGGTGATGCGGCGCGAACTGGCAGAGGGTGTCCGTGAGTTGGCACTGAGCCTCGGCTACCGGTGCTCGATGACGACCAAGCGAATAAAGGAGCGAAGTGAGGCTTCCTCAACTTGCTACTTGGTCAACTTCACCACAGCCGATGAGGTGTTCCGCCTCAGTCGCAAGCAACTTCTGCTCAAGGAGCGGTTGCGGCACAACTCTCAGCGGACGCGGTGGCGCCACATCGTTGATGTCAGGCCCGTGCCTTCCCGCCCGGTTCGATGTGTGCAGGTCGACAGCGCTGACCAGCTGTATCTCGCCGGGCGGAGCATGATCCCGACGCACAACTCTACGCTGGCTTTGGATCTTGCGCGGGCGGCGACGGTGAAGCACGGGCTGCCGACGGTGATCTTCAGCCTGGAGATGAGCCGCAACGAGATCACCATGCGGTTGCTGTCGGCCGAGGCGCGCGTGCCGCTGCACGCCATGCGGACCGGCCAGATGGGGGAGGAGGACTGGGCCCGGCTGGCCCGCCGGATGAGCGAGGTGGTGGACGCGCCGCTCTACATCGACGACTCGCCGAACATGTCGATGATGGAGATCCGGGCCAAGTGCCGGCGCCTCAAGCAGCGCCAGAACCTGCGCTTGGTGATCATCGACTACCTGCAGCTGATGAGCTCGCCACGGCGGGTGGAGAACCGGCAGCAGGAAGTTTCCGAGATGTCGCGGTCCCTGAAGCTGCTCGCCAAGGAACTCGACGTCCCCGTCGTCGCGATCTCCCAGCTCAACCGCGGTCCCGAACAGCGCAACGACAAGCGCCCCCTGCTGTCCGACCTGCGCGAAAGCGGATCGATTGAGCAGGACAGTGACGTGGTGATCCTGCTCCACCGGGAAGACGCCTATGAGCGGGAGTCACCGCGGGCGGGGGAAGCGGACCTCATCGTGGCCAAGCACCGCAATGGGCCGACCACCACCGTGACGGTCGCGTTCCAGGGGCACTACAGCCGGTTCGTGGACATGGCCCCTGGCTGACCGAAGTGTAGTGTGTGTGTGTTCTCAATGATCTTGGCCAATTCTCATTCGCGGAGGGTGGGCGGCGGGCCGGGTGACCAGAAGCCTCACCCCGCACGCCCTAATGCCAAAGAGCCACCGCTCGGCCAGCCGGTTTGCCCGGGGCGGAGCGAGTACCGCGTGCTTCGTGCCCTTTTATCCAAGGCTATCGTTATTCTATTAATGCCCAAACCATTTTCCCGCTGTGGTCGTCCTCTGCGAGCCAGCCCCATTCCGCGCTGATGGCATCCACGATGAGCAGCCCGCGGCCGCTTTCCTCCTGGCCGCCCACCCAGGTGCGGGCCGGCGGGCAATGGTTGGTGTCTTGCACCTGGATCAGCAGTCGCGATCGGTCAGAGGACAGCCACAGGCGCACCGGCGGGATCCGTTCGGCTGACAGCGATGCCTGTATGGCGTTGGTCACTAGCTCGGAAAGGACCAGTTCGGCATTCTCGCTGAAGGCTGACAGCCCCCACTCCCACAGCACCTGCTTGGCATGCAACCGCGCGCACGGCACCGCGCCGGGCAAGGCACCAAGTTCGAGATGGCTTCGGAGTGGCCACTCGTCCGCCCCGGCGTATCGGCGCGGCTGGGGGTGAGAAACCGGTGCCGGGGCAGATGCCGTCACCGCTGGTCTCCAGTGGGTTGCCGGGCCGCCCGGGCACGGACCCGCCGCGTTGCTCCTCCGCGGCAGGATCCGCAGTCGGCCGACGCACGCCGCGTTGCTTGTCTGCCTGCCTTGTGGTCGCCTTCCCGGCCCGGGCAGCAGTCGTGAGCGGGCATGGCATGTGGCGCCGTCACACCGGAACCTCCCAGTGAAGCCCAATTCGTGTGCCGGTGTCGGCCAGAGGTGAAGCGCAGGCCGGGCTGTGGCTGCTGGGCGGCGATCGGCGCGGCGGCGCCGGTGTGGCCGGCCGTACCGACTCTGCAGATCCCGGATCACAGCCGTCCATCCGTGATGCCGTTGCCCATCCGCGCCGGTGCGAGGTACCTGGCATCACGGCCTCCGCAGAGTCGGTGCGTCGTGGCGTACATCACCATCCTGAGGCGCTAATCGTGCAGGCGCAAGCACACTTGTAAAAGCATCGGCACATACATCTGATTGCACAGGACAAATGCATGTGCGGGCGGTATCGTTACTAACCGCAACGGGGCACCGCCACGAAGCATGCCGGGAGGGGTTCGCCTGCCAGTTCGGGGTCCACCTGATCGCAGACGGGCAGGTGCGCGGAGGCCAACCGGGCTGGAAAGGGTGAGGAAGTCGATGGCTGAGACCTACAACGGCATGCCAGCCACCGGACTGCAGGGAGTCAGGTGGCGCAAGAGCGACCACAGCAACCCGAACGGGAGTTGCGTGGAGGTGGCGGAACTGCCCGGCGGGGCAATCGCCGTCCGTAATTCGCGCCATCCCGGCGGTCCTGCGCTGATCTACACCCCGGCCGAGGTCACCGCGTTCATCCAGGGGGTCAAGGACGGCCAGTTCGACGATCTCGTCCGCTGATGTTCCCGGCGGGTCCCCGTCCGCAGACTGGTGCGCGGCATCCGCATCCGCCTGTTCTTGGTAGCGGCTGCTTCGCCAGGGCTGCCCGGCCAGCGGGACAGCCATAGGTCGCTGCCGCCACGGCCTGGCGGCACGCGGGAGCTGCGCTGGGCCACGCACGGCGGGGGGAGATGGGCAGCTATGCAACAAGGACCGGCAGTGGCACACTGGGGCGAGGTCACCACGCAGGGTGCCCACAGGGGAGCGTAGATGATCTCGGACAGGGCGGGAAATAGCAGGCCTGCCCACCCGGCTGCCGACGAGGCGCTCGTTGGTGCGCACAGCGGGCCTACGGCGTTGCGGATCGTGCTGGGCGCGCAACTGCGCCGACTGCGGGAAGCCAGAGGCATCACACCCGAGGAGGCTGCCGAGGCTATCCGGGCGACCCACTCCAAGATCAGCCGCTTGGAACGCGGCCGCACCGGCGCCAGACAGCGCGACGTAGCTGACCTGCTCAGCCTGTACGGCGTCACCGACGAGACCGTCCGCGAAGAGATGCTGATGCTTGCCCGCCACGCCCACATCCCGGGCTGGTGGCAGCTGTACAGCGACGTCTTGCCCAGATGGCTGGAGCTCTACGTTGGGCTGGAGGAGGCCGCCTCCGTCATTCGCACCTACGAGGTGCAGTTCGTCCACGGCCTTATGCAAACCGAAGATTACGCCCGCGCCGTCATCCTCATCGCCAACGCCGACGCGCCCGCCGAGGAGATCGACCGGCGTGTTAGCGCGCGTATGAGACGCCAGGCGCTGCTCACCCGGGCCGGTGCCCCGGAGCTGTGGGCCGTGTTGGACGAGGCGGCGCTGCGGCGGGTGCCGGGCGGCCGCCGCGTGATGCGTGCGCAGCTGGAACACCTGCTGCAGATCACCGATCTGCCCAACGTCACGCTTCAGGTCGTCCCGTTCAGTGTCGGCCCGCACGCTGCCGCCGGCGGCCCGTTCACGATTTTGCGGTTCCCCGAACCGGATCTGCCCGACCTGGTCTACCTCGAACAGCTCAACAGTGCCCTGTACCTCGACCAGCCCGCTGACGTTACCGGCTACATGGCCGTCATGAACCAATTGGCCGTCCAGGCCGAAACCGGCGCCGCCAGCAGAGACATGCTCCGAGCCCTACTCAAGCAGACCTGAGCCCCTACCCGGCCGTAGGCCGGGTGCCGGTCACCGCGCAGGCACCAGCGGGTCTCACGCAGATGAACACACGGAAGGCACCCCCGTGACCAACGACTCACCCGCCCCCTTGATCGACACCACTGTGTCGCACTCGGCCCGGGTCTGGAACTACTGGCTGGGCGGCAAGGACTACTACCCGGTGGACCGTGAGGTCGGTGACAGGGTCGCGGAGATGTATCCGGACATTGTCCAGCTCGCTCGCGCTGCCCGGGCCTTCCTCACTCGTGCAGTCCTGTACCTGGCTGGGGAGGCTGGGATCCGCCAGTTCCTGGACGTCGGTACCGGCCTGCCCACGGTCAACAACACGCATGAGGTCGCCCAGTCCATCGCGCCGGAATCGCGGGTTGTCTATGCCGATAACGACCCCCTCGTGCTGGCGCACGCCCGCGCCCTGCTCACCAGCAGCCCCGAGGGCGTCACCGACTACATTGACGCCGACCTGCGGGATCCAGGGAAGATCTTGCAGGAGGCCGCGCGAACATTGGACTTTACCAAGCCGGTCGCGATCACGCTGATCGCGATCTTGCACCACATCACCGACTACGACGAGGCACGGTCGATCGTGAACCGCTTGATGGAGGCCGTGCCCTCCGGAAGTTACCTGGTCATCTCCCATAGCACCAACGTCATTTACGGTGCGGCCTCAGACGAGGCCGTGGCGCGCTGGAACAAATTCGGCAAACCCCCCGTCACCCTCCGGGCCCCTGAGCAAATCGCCCAGTTCTTTGACGGCCTGGAACTGTTGGAGCCCGGCATCGTCTCGACCCCGCGATGGCGTCCCAGTGTTGCCGACATCGGGGGCGGCGACCCCCGAGAGGTGGATCAATTCTGCGGCGTCGGGCGCAAGCCGTAGCGCCTCTAGCCTGGGCGGGACGGCCCACGGTCCGTTGGAAAACGGCCCGAAGAAATGCCACGAAACTGAGACTCAACTCAGTGCGGCCACTCGTGAGACAGCCGGCAACCCCCAGCTCGCAGAAGGTCAACATGTCACACGAGATGAGACCCTACACACCACCACCTTGTAGCGTCTCATTTTCCATGTTCTCCAGAATCCGCATGTCTCATGAGACAGCGGGGGCTGGTTTTCGGCGATGTGACTTTGCATGATGTTTGGCACTTGGGCGTGGAGTCTGGCACTCGTTCTGGCCGGCGTGTCATCGTGGTGTGACAGGGA